>Ga0209700_102571_pt1 | contig 36375 bp, 25 predicted proteins | sample SiratroredBW_FD_187528 | JGI IMG/M metagenome (GOLD analysis project Ga0209700, IMG submission 187528) | Root nodule microbial communities of legume samples collected from California, USA - Siratro red BW (SPAdes) (version 2) | ecosystem: Host-associated > Plants > Roots > Nodule | place: USA...
AAGTAGCATGCAACTTGTTCAATTTCCAGTTGACTATGATTCTTCTTGCAGCCAAGAGAATCATGTATTTTTATTTGGATTTGTCACTAAGCCCGAAGAGGCATCGGAATTCACTAGTCATACTGTGATTAAACCGTGGACCAATTATCTGTGTCGTGGTGAAATCAAACATTGGAAATAAGAATCAGATGCATGATAAATCCGAAATCAAATTCACATTCCAAAATGAGCGGAACGTGCTTGCTTTCAATACGGCATGTGCAACAATACATTTTTTGTGTAATCTAGAGGAGGTATAATGAATGAATTAAATTAATTTAAACTTTAACGGTAGGTTGGAAAAAACTTAATTAAATTGTATAATGATTGTAAATAAATTAAATTAAATTACATAATGGTTTGAGAGAACTAAGTTAAATTAAAATATTTTAATCACTTGAATTAATTGAATTATTTAAATTATTATTAATGATATGTAATATATTTTCAATCTTATAAATTATAGTCTAGTTCAAGTAATTTTATTTTGGAATAATTTAATTTTTAAAAATTAAATCAATATTATAATTCAATGTATTTCTTGCATACTTATGATTTTATATATATTTAGTGCTAATATTTTTAAACAATTTTGTCTTTTCTTTAGTTAAAGAGAAACATATCCTAAAAAGGAAAGAAAAGAAAAAGAAAAAGAACAGCAAGAACACTATAACAAAATGTTCCAACACATCAATACAAAAACACACCACGAACACAACTCTTAAACAGTACAAGAATAAAACACTAACTAGTAACACTCTGTTACAGAGTTGCGATTGGAAAATCTACCAAAAACAACAAATCTACATAAGAAATGAGAAATACAATTAAACGAGGTCACATGAATCATAACAAGTAATGTAGAAAATGAATTTTAGATAAACACAAGAATTTTACTTTACGAGATGATTGGCCTTGAAATTACCCAAAAAAAAGTGAACATTTTTTTTAGCTTAGTACAAACTCTTTCTCAATATTGAAAATGATTCAAAACTCATTTAAAAAAGAAACTTATGTTAAATGAGATCATAATGAGAGGGTTATATAAATTTTATCCTATCAATTTTAGTGGATTAAAACTTAATATGTTAAAAAGAATTGATTAAATTGTAAATTTTAATCTTTTAAAATAGATTGATAACATCCTTATGAAAGCGAAAGCACGGGAAAATTTTAATCTATCAAAAACATATTTCAATCTATTGAAACTAACCTATAAAACTATTTAAGGTTTTAAAACAATTTTAACTTATTAATTTGGCAAAGTAATCTATTAAAATATTATCTAGTAGTTATCTCAAACTTCATATAAGAACATTTTAATGGATTGAAATATCTTGTAATCAGTTACAATTATCATATTATCATAATAGATTCTAAACAGGTTTGAAAACAACCTTCTTTCAATAATAAGAGCTCAAACAACTTAGAGAGAGAAACTAAATGAAAGCATAAACACGCATTAAAACATATCTAGGTCTTCAATTTTATGAATGATTCAGAAAAAAGTTGGATTCATCAAATCAACTGAGCACACCAGTAGCAACAACTCCAACATAACTATTGTATAACTTAATGGTGTTATAACGTTGGTGATTGTTATGGCAAGTGCACCTGTCACAAATGTTGCAAGTACTTAATATTGTTCTTTCCTAAAAGACTTACACAATCCATAACAATATTCACAATTACAATAAATTTAGACTAAAGAAGAATTCCATAAATTTGAGTAGTGTGCAAGAAAATAAAATTATGCAAAAACAAATTAAATATTTTTATGGATTTTTGTCAAATCTTGAATCACAAAAAGAGGTCAAGGATTGATGAGATGGAATTGTTAGGGTTAGACTTCACCATATCTCACTCTCGTGTATAAAAGGAATTACCTTCTTTCCTCCTAAATGTCCATGTCAACTATAATAGTACCAAGACCCTAATTTCTTAGGTGAATGAGCCTAAGTTTCCCTATTGACCGTTAATTCCTTGATCAATTATAAAAAAAACTTGCTTTTAGCACAAGGGTTTAAGACAACAAATCAATCATGCTCTATTTCTATACACAAACTTTCAATAGGTATTTCAATTCAGATCCAATTTACAAATGATATTTTTCAATATCCTAAGAATCAAATATCAAGTCATGGATAATCACATGCATTAGGAACAAAATCAAAATACTGACATTGAAATGAAAGACATATAGAACCAATATTAATTAGATGAGAGTTTGGTAGGTTCCATCTAACCCTAACAACAATAGGTTTAGTTCCTTATAGTCATGATAACACTAAACATACAACATGAACAACGGAAGAAGAAGATGATTACACCAATAAATCCTAAGGTTGTCATCCAAGATTGACTTCTTCTCTGCTCTAGCCCCAGATGCCTTAACCCTAACACAAACAGTCATTAGATACATTTTTCGACATTCATTCCCGACTCAACTTTAGTGGCAATAGACTCAACTTCATTGTAGAGTCCATGGCCCAACTGGTGCCCAACTCAACTTTAGTGGCGCTAGGCACGATTTAATGTTGTAGCCCTCAGGTTTTGCGTTGTTGGGCTTAGTTCTTCTGGGGCTGGGCTCAGTTGCCCTGCATTAACTTCCTCTTTTCCATCTTTCTTTATGGGTTCCAATCTCATTCTTCTAAATCCAATGCTTCATGTTCACCTTTTAGAAAAAAATAAAAGAAATTAGTGTAACTTTCCATTATTAGACTTCAGTGATCAATTATTTACAAAAATCTAATAAAACAAAGAAATAAGCAGGTTTCAAGCTTAGAAAGAGTTGATTTTGTTATGAAAATTGACTCCAAAATATGATAAAATAAATGTTATCAGTGACATTCAGGCAGTAACACCTGAAGTATCATCTAAAGCTCTAACACAAGTATTTTATAACTTAATGGCATTATAACGTTGGTGACATTATGCAACAAGACCTAGAGCATCATATTGAAAAGATCCATGTGATCCTTCCATTCATCATAGTTGCCATTTTGATCAAAATGGATATAACCAAACTCATATAAAACTTGATCATATGTAGGTTTTGATGAGCAAATCCAAAGGAGAAATAAGCTTACTTTAGTACCTATAGCAATAGTTTATGTCAAACTAATCAGGATTATGAATGGGATATTATCTTTGTAAATTGTAGGAGCAGCTGACTCTAAAAGGGGGATGGGGACTGAATGGAACTTGGATTTTGCAGTGGATAAAGATAGACTATCTAATAGACCTTCTAATCAAATCGTCAAGCAGAATAGTTTAGGCAAAACATCTAATCAAGTCGAGATCAAATAAATAACAAAGCAAAGTAACTAGTAAGAATAAAGAGTGAACAACACATAAAAAAGTATCGTGGTTCATGCAAACTTGGACTACATCCAATCCCCTTAAGCTAACTCCTTAAGAGCTTCCACTAACAAGCACTCTTGGTTATAACAAGTATTCTCACCTCTTCAGGTTACAACGAGTATTCCAAACTCTCATTGTTACAACGAGTATTCACACAAGTATTCAAGCCAATCTAGGTTATATCTTCTTAACCTCGAAGATTAAGAATTCTCAAGAAAATAAAGAATATTCTCAAAGAGAATGCAAAGAAAGGTCACAAGAGTATAACTTCACAATGTGAAGAATTACAATGGTTTAGAACTCAACTCAAAAGACTCAATGCTCTAATAGCTTTTGTATTTCCAACTATCACTTGTATAACTTTTGTTGCTTGGCTTGTATTCCTTTCGTTCTTCAATATCTTTTCAAATTTGTCCTTTGATATTTGAATTGATTAAGTTTGGATTTTTCAATATCTCCATATCTTCATCTTTTTGGTGATAGATGTTCAAAATAGAAAGGTTGAATTTGCAATCTTTCAATTTGTTTTTTCTCTGAATTTGTTTAAGAAACTAATTCGAAGGTACTTGCATGGATTAACAAAAATAAATTAAAAAATAATGAGAAAATATTTTCTTTCCAGATAATATGTGATGATAAACACAATTGATAGAATTTGTTTTAGCAAAATAATTTTGAAAGAGATAATGAAGATATTTTTGTATCCAAAATAAACATTGTGAATATCTTTTCGTTTCACAAAACTTTCAAATAAAATCTTTTGTTTTTAGATATTATATTATTTTAATTAAACACATTTTTAGTAAGTATTTGCACTTTGAAGATTTCGTCTTTCAGAATTAATTGTTTTAAACAAAATTTGTTACACATTCAATTTATTCATTAGACCTTCTATCGTGAATCAAACTGTCTGTCATGAACAAAAGTTGTAGATACTCAGAGTGTCTACTTCATATTGTAGTTGTACAAGACACTATTAGATCATTCAAACCATAAGTAAAACATTCAGTTTAAACCGTTGTGAAAGATATTCAATTGTGCAATCTCCTCAAAACCATGATTAGGAAACCTCCTTAACATGGCCTTGAATCTCTCCCATGCTGCACATAATGCTTTGTCTACTCCTTGACGAAAATTTGAAATTTCTGACTTGGCTTTAATGTAACGAGACAGATGGAAAAACTTCTGCAAGAATTTCTCCTCTACCTCATTCCATCGTGTGAGACTTCAGTTAGAATGAGAATTCAACCAGTCTTTTGCCTTCCCTGCTAACAAGAATGGAAATAGTCTCATATATGCAGCTTCTTTGTCTCGTTCCTCAAATCCCATGATAGCAGTCAACTCATAGAATGTGGACAAATGAGTATAGTGGTCCGCATGATCCAATCCAATGAATTGATTACTGGCCTTTTTCTTTTTGTCATTTGTCTTTGATTTATCATGTTCCACTACTGGCCTCTTTGTAGATTTCTTTTTCTCAGTCATATTACTATTCACCTCTACTGGTGTTGCCTCATTTGGTGGTTGTTGTTTGGAAATTGAATTGCCAACTTCAAGTAAGGCAGTCTCAATCCTTTCAATCTTTGATTTGGGGTTTTCTTATTCTGCTACCTTTTTTTATTTCTTGTTGTTTCACTTTTTTTCTTGTTGTTTGGCATGAACTACTCCCAAAGATCTTGAAATAGCTAGTATCCTTGGTCTTGACTCATTAATGGCTTGTAGTGTTGTCTTATTATTTGAACTTTATCCTTTTCTTTTACCTTTGAAAACTTCAATTGGCATCACATTTTGACTAGGTTGTTTAGGTTCTTCAACACTAGAAATAACAGTCTTCTTATTTTGGCATCCCACTTCAAAATTGGACAATTTAAACTGTCCATTAGGAACAACCTTAGGATCCTTAGTTGCCTCAATCCCTCTTTCGTGTTTCACACTAAGTTTCTTAAGTAATTCCTTGCTTGATCTAACTTCTGGTAAATCCAAATAGTCATCATTCGCCTTCACCTTGTTTGATCAAACTTTTCCTTCTGAGAATTAATTGTCTTTTTCGAGCGTACTTCCTTTCCCATTGTCTGAAAAGTCAAAAAAGAATGGTCATAAGATTTGAACATGGTATTCAAATTCATCAAGTACAAAGTGAACAAACTTGTTTAAGGCATTTTCACATTGAGAATTAGTATCCATATTTTCACATTTAATGAAATCAGCAGCTAAGCTAGTTTAAGGCAGCTTTTTTATTAAACCATGAAGATATAAACTACAAGATAATGACATCATTAAACCATAAATATATATATATATATATATATAAAGTACCTATTTTTAGTCCATGGAGTCAAATAAAGTTTCATCAATATCATCTTCAGGAAAAGTAATTTCTTCCCCTATAGTAGAAGGTTTATGGAATATTGTGACAGGCATGTCTTTCCTAACCCAATTCAGTTCACCGACATTGTTTGTAGCATTTACTTCAACACCATTTGACTGGTCACATTGGTCACCTATGTTAAATAAATCTCTTGGAACCTTTATGAAAGCATAATGTCTATTTGCATCTAAAGGGTCTTTGATGTAAAAGCATTGTTGGACTTGAAAAGCCAACACAAAAGGATCATTTTGGTAAACTTTTCTATTGAAATATACACTAGTAAGTCTATATTTGTCCTCTTCAACCTCAAACGAATCACATTTGAACATGACAAACTTTAAATTGCCATAATAATCTAACTCAAATATATCTTTGATTACACCATAATATGTTATGGGTTCATTTTTTGGATTATCATCCTTCGCACTTGCAAAACTTGAAGTCCATGAAACCAATGTTACATCAGAATTTTGTGTTTGACATCCCGCTTCATAGTATGAAATATGTATCCATTAATAAGGTAACCTGAAAACCTCTTTGCAACATTATTTGGTCCTCTAGAGAACTCTTTAATTTGAGATGACACATCTTCTTTCAAGGATCGAGTTTTGAACCATTCACTAAATTCTTGACTTCGTGTTATTACCTTCCCCCACTTCCCTCTTTTATTGGGTCTATTAACACTCTCATCAAACTCTCTACATAACCAATGATATATTATTGGTTAAAACTATATAAAAACCTTACATTGATAGGAAACTATAAAAGAATATGAAAGAAATATCATACCAAATGTACATGTTGATTTCATCACAATTGAATAAGAGGTATCGATGAGCTTGGGCTTGCACTGTCAAATCTATAGAAAATGGTTTACCATTATTTTTCCCCCTTATAGGGCACCCAAGATTTGAGAAATAATCAATTGCATCTGCTTCACATAAGCCATTATGGTCATAATTATGACGCTCTCTATTTAATCTTGTTTCTACACCTGCATGCAAATATCTTGAGAAAAAAGTCAAAGCTTTTTCCGTCAAATACCCTTCAATAATAGAACCTTCAGGATAAGTTTTATTACGAACATAACTCTTCAATCTACATAAATATCTTTCAATAGGGTACATCCATCGAAATTGAACGGCGCTCCCTAACCTCACTTTATTTGGCACATGAATAGGTAAGTGAATCATTATATCAAAAAAGCTAGGTGGAAAAATCATCTCTAACTGACAAAGTATTTGTACCACTTCTTCTTCCAAGTAATCCATATCTTGCAACTGTGTAACCTTTCGACATATGGAGTGAAAGAATGAGCCAAATTGTATTAGAGGGTCAGCCACTTCATGAGGCATTGTGCTTCTTATTGCCACAGGTAGTAAGTAATGTAACATGAAATGTGCAACATGACTCTTATAACTAGATATTTTCTTGTTAGTAACTTGCACACACTTTGAAATATTTGACGCAATTTCATCTAGTAACTTTGTATCCTTAAAAGCACCACAAAAGGTAGTTTTCTCATGAGCATTTAGTGAAAAACAAGTTACTGAAAACTCTATCCGACCTTTACCAATGTCCCTTGGATGAAGATCTTTTCTTATTCCAATACTTTGCAAATCATAACGAGCATTAACATGATCTTTTGTCTTCCCTTGAATGTCGAAAAGAGTGCCCACAATACTATCACAAATGTTTTTCTCAATATTCATCACATCGTAATTGTGACGTAATTTATTTGTCATCCAATAAGGTAACTCAAAAAAGATTGATCTCTTGTTCCATGGACCATCACTAGTTTTTTTTTTTGCATTCTTTCGAAAAAGATTTATGAAATCTTTTAATATTTCTAGGATTTCTTACCCTTCTAATTTGTGTGGTGTAGACCTAAGTTCTTTTTTCCCATTAAAAGACTTATTAGATCTCCAAGGATGGCTCATTGGTAAAAGTCCACAATGGTCCATATAGCACATTTTATGGCTATGTTTCAAGTAGGATGAATTAGTGTCATAATTACAACATGCACAAGCTAATCTTCCTTTCGTGCTCCAACCTGACAACATAACATACCCAGGGTAGTCACTAATCGTCCATAAAAGAGCTGCATGCATTTGAAATTTTTCATTTTTTGAAACATCATATGTCTCCACTCCAAACTCCCATAAATCTCTTAGGTCCTGAATCAACGGTTGAAGGTAGACATCAATATCATTTCCTGGTGATTGTGGACCAGGAATCAACAAGGACAACATTGTATATTCAGGTTTCATGCACAACCATGGCGGAAAGTTGTACACCACCATCATGACAAGCCATGCGCTATGTGATATGCTCATGGTCCTAAATGGATTAAAGTCATCACTTGCCAAACCAAGTCTTACGTTGCAGGAGTCAACAGAGAAATCTCCATGGAGTCTATCAAAACTCTTCCAAGCTTCATCATGAGCAGGATGTCTCATTTTCCATCCTTGGATCGTTCTTCGTCATGCCACCTCATTGACTTATCAGTATTTGAACTCATAAAGAGCCTTTGAAGTCTAGGAATCAATGGAAAGTGTCGCAATACTTTAGCAGAAACTTTATGCTCATATTTTGGCTCCTCAAACGCAGAATTGTCTTTAGGAAATTCCTTCCATCGTGAAGGTTTAAAAATACTACAAACATCCAGACTCTCATTCTCTTTCCAAAATAACATGCAATCTTGTGGACATGCATGAATCTTTTTATAATCAAGTCCTAAATCACTAATCATAGCCTTCGTCTTGTTAAAAGATTCAGGAATATTCAAGTTAGGCATGGCCTCTTTTAGTAATTGTAAGAGATCAATGAATGAAGAATTTCTCCAACCATGGAGACATTTCAATAAATATAACCGAATGATGAAGGATAAAGTGGAGAAACTTTCACATCCAGGGTACAGTTCTTTATTTGCATCATTAATCAAATCGTAGAACTTTCTAGCTTCATTGTTAGGGCCCTCTTTGATTCCTTTTGTTTCTACCACATTTTTGAATGTGTCATACAATAATCCATCAATATCATCTCTTGAATCTACATTATCTATCATGTCATCTCTCACTTCTTTTCGTATGAGAAGGTATTTCCTCTCCATGGTGAATCCAAATACGATAGCCTTTTACAAAGCTCTTGACTATTAAATGCTCGTAGACTACATTTCTTGGTGGAGTACGCCCCATCGACATTAATCAAAGAATAAAAAGGACAAAGAGCCAGAGGGAAAATTAAGAGCTTTCCAGAAGATTGGGCCCATCTCATCCTATTTAGGCTTTTATTCAGTTGCTCGGACCCAAATACAAACATGAAGAAATCCCTTTGGAGAAAATATAATATTAAGGAAAAATCCTCTAATTTGTATAAATTGTTTAAAATAGTTTAGAATAATTTGGGCCAAGTAGAATAAATTTGGGCCTTGTATTTTTGGACCACGTAGTGTAAGTTTGGGCCTTGAGGTCCGTAAATAATGTTGGGCTTGATCAAGTAGCACAAGGAACTCTCTCCTTGTGCCACTTGTCACCACCTTGTGAGAGCCTTGGAGTGCAAGCTCGGTTTGGGAAGCTTGTCATAGAAGCTAGGGTTAGAAGCTTGTCTTATAAGCTATGGTTAGAAGCTTATCTTATAAGCTAGGGTTAGAATCTGGTCTTATAAGCTAGGGTTTCTAGACCTAGCTTCTCCCATACCATACCTAGCTTGCATGGGAAGCTAATTAGCTCATCCTTTCTTCTATAAATAAGAGGTCTAGGAACCTCTCTTGTAGACTTGATTTGAGTAATGAAATGCTGCCAAATTTTCAGCACATTGCCTTAAGTTTCATATTGAGTTTCTTCTCCTAGAAGCTAGAAGCTCTCTTTTGAAGATTGGCCTAACCTCCTTCAAGTCTTTCACTATCTTTACCAAAACCGTATCAAACTTCCCTTGCATGCTTTCTTCCATAGTTAATTTCTCCACATCCATTGGTTCCGCATCATGAAGAGCTCCTTCCATCCAATGTGTTCGGTGAAAATGGCTTGAACATGCTCTTCATCCATTGGAGCATGAGCTACAAGCTAAAGCGCCAAGGAGCCCCTCCATCATTTCTTCTTGCCCAAATACCGTTTCTACATTTGGTGTTGGGACATAAAATTTTGACTCCCAGAGGTCTTCCTCTAGTATAAGCAAAATCTAAGAATGACTGAACACCATCTATATAATTTGGACTAAACCTTGGAAATTGAGTCCACTCTTTGTCCATCACCTTTAATATAAAATATGAAAAAATGGTATGAATAAAAATTTAATGATTATAAATACTATGCAGTCCTTCAATATATATTTTCAGAAGAGAAATAAAATTGATAAGTCAATAATTTTATTACTATAAGGTCAATTAAAAAGAATTTAAATTAATATAACTACTCATCAATAACAAATAACATATAAGAGGAATAATAAGAATAAAAATATAATTTCCGTATTAAAAATGAAGTTAAAAGAGAGTAGATAGACATTAGAGTTTGGTGAGATAAACAAATTGAGAGCTTTGAAAGATTTTAAAAAGAAATAAAGAAAGGAGTAGGTATATTTTATTACAATTGTAAGGGAAGTTTGTGGTGAATAATGATATTCTTAAAATTGTTTTTCACAACTAGAAATTGCTCAATAGTGACCGAAATTAGTGACCCAAAAAATCGGTCACTATCGGTGACCAAATTAGTGACCCAAAAAATCGGTCACAAATTCAGTCACTAATTCGATCACAAATTCGGTCACAAAATCAGTCACAGACTCGATCACAGAATTGGTCACATATTCGATCTCAAAATCGGTCACAGATTTGATCACATAATCGGTCACAGAAATCGGTCACAAAATCGATCACAGATTTGGTCACACAATCGGTCACTATACATCAATAATAATAATTATTATAATAATAATAATAATAATAATAATAATAATAATAATAATAATATATTATTATTATTTTAAAAATAAAAATAAATATGTAATAATAATAATATTATTATAATAATAAGAATTATAACAATAATAATAATAATAATAAATTTTATTAATAATTATTATTAGTATTATTGCTATTATAATATCAATATTAATAAAACTAATAATAAAAATAATAATAATAATAATTATTATTATAATAATAATAATTATTATTATAATAATAATAATTATTATAATTATAATAATAATAATTATTATAATTATAATAATAATAATAATAATAATAATAATTATTATTATTATTATTATAATATCAATAATAATAATAATATTAATAATAATAATAATTATTATTATTATTATAATAATTAAAATAATATCAATAATAATATTATTATTATAATAATATCAATAATATTAATAATAATATCAATAATAATAATCGTAACATGACATAAAAGTTGTTTTAGTCTGATGGCTATAGGCACTCTCAAGCTGCTGAGGGGTCCTAGGTTCAAGTCCTCTTTGGTACACTTTAGTCAAAATATCATTGAAATGATTAATGGTGGATAATAAAATTATAAGCAAAAATAGTATAAATAATAATAGGTCTAATATCATTGAAATGATTAATGGTGGGTAATAAAATTATAAGCAAAAATAGTGTAAATAATAATAGGTCTAATAGATGTTAAAATAATAATTTTTTTATAATAAAATAACAATCAGAAATTTTTAAAATATTTTTAAAATCGGTCACAGAATCGGTCGCAAATTCAGTCAAAAAATCGGTCACAAATTCGATCATAGAATCGGTCACAGAATCGATTACAGAATCAGTCACAGATTCGGTCACAGAATTAGTCATTATACATCAACGACCAGTAAAATAGCGACTGACGCGTTTGGTCACTAAATCGGTCACTGTTTTAATCAGTGACCAATTTTGGTCATTTAGTGATCGATATTTTGATCAGTATCATTGATTTTTCTAGTAGTGTTTGTTTTTGGTTTTATAGTAAATTCCTTGAATAGGGTATAATTATGTAGTAGGATTTGAATTTATTAGGTGTAATATTTTGAGTAACGTTATGCAACTTGAGTATAGAAAATAAAATTGGAGTAAAAACAAAAAAAAATATTAATGGTATAGTTATAGAAAAACCTCCAAAAGCAACTATTTATAGAGTATTAAGTGAATTTGAATAATATTTTAATTATGTTTTCACTTTTATAAGAAAATAACTAAGATTTATTATATTTGATAAAAGTAATTAACAAAAATAGTAAATGTTATATCCATTGTGGACACCGATCTACATTCCCTTAACAATTTTTTTAATAATATAAATATATATTAGTATTTTTAATTAGAAAATAAAAACATAATTAAAATATTTTACTTCCGTTATCAAGATATAATTTTTTTATAAATGGAGACATGACCCATACCTAAAAGATGAAAAAGATTGAAAAATTTAGCACTTTTATCATTCCAGCTAGGAGGAAATGTTCAACGATAGGGTTCTGCAAGCTATGAGAGGACTTTTTGGGATCATTTGCCAAGAACATCAAATCATAATAAATGTTCATACCATAAAAAAGTGAAAAAAAAATACCTTTAACAGAGAAGAACGTGGACAATACAGTACCACGTTTGTTACGTTTTAGCCACTGAAATTTAATAAATGTTGGTTTTAAAGTTTGAAATTTAATCTCTGTCTCTCTCAACTACTACAACTCATATAGAACATTTAGAACTTTGAATAATTAGCTTAACTTTCCTACACAACATAGCATTATCCGATGGCGAAAAGTGAATTAATACTATTTAACATCATAGAGTCAAATTATACTTATCTAACTCTTCACAAAAGACAATATCAATAAACTTTAGAATTTAGATTTCAACCTAACATAACTTACAAAGCGTGGTCATGAAGTGAAAACAGTATTAATAACAAATTTTTTTCAAAGACGTGGCAGTAAAGTGTTTGATTTTGTATATTACACCAACTTAAATTGGAAAAGAAAAGTTTACCTTGAAGAGAAGATCACTTCTTTTTGCCTCCCTTGGAAACCCCCTTTCGTCTAGAGGAGATAAAAGCTAAATTGGAGTGTGAGATACAAGAGATTCTGAGCATCCGAAGACTACTGTAACAAGCCAAAAAAAACACAAATGTTGGATTCCAAAATGCTTATTATATGCTTATTAAAAGGACCGAAAAGTGAAACCAAGATGAGTCAAACCAAAAAGATTTTCTCAGCTAGTTTACATATTTTTCAGATTACTTGAGCACTTGTTACCTCAAACAAATCATTCAAATTGGGTCTCACCAAGTCTTTCTCCAATAGCAAATGTTTTACAGGAGTTTCTATTTATCATGTATGTCAAAATAAACACTTTGTATTAGAGTTGCTTTTATACACAAATTTGTATTTATAATAAAATAATACTTTTGTTGATATGAAATTGATGATAAAAAATTCCAATTAAACATGGTCTAAAAGTGTTGTGTTGTGAGCAGTGAGAAAAAGCTAATAGTACGAGCAGCACAATAAAGAGTAAAGTAATAGAGTGAAAATGCAAGAGTTCGAGAGTTGATAAAAATGGCATAAAACCGAGAATGGAAGAGCAGACAAATGGTCGATTCCAGGAAGGGACAACTAAAAAGAGTATGGAAGCCCAGTTGCTTTATTTTCACTCCTTTAAACACAGTGACAATTATAAACAACATTGTCTCCTCCAACCAGTCATTGTTTTATTTCCAAACAAATCAAAAGATCCAAAAAGGGGGTTTACTTCAAACCAAGATCAACACAGATATGAAATGCATTGATGAAGATGAATATCACAATGTATATGCTCTATAAAACTTGAGTGTGGGGTTTAAACACAATGGAGTTTCTAACAACAAGCGTTGGAGCAACAAATTAATGGCTAAAACAACTCCAAGTGGAATCTGCAAATATCACAACATGGAGACAGAAACTAGACCACGCATTTCAGTTTTGAAAGCTGAAACCCTAAAATACACATTAAAATTTTTTCCTCTTAAACCCTAAAATTGTTTTTCATCTCATTTTCATAATGAAAACAATGAAAATAAATGTCATAAAATACCTAAATCTGATGTTCCATGCTCCTTCACCTCTAATGTCGCTAAAACCTTCTTCAATCGTGGAGGATTTGACCAGAAAAAAGTGTGAACAAAGGAGAATGAAGCAAACGGTGGAGCTGAGTGGGTGAATCGGTGGTGGTAGAAAATGAGTAGGTGAAGACACGATAATGAAAGAAGAAGAAACAGTAGAGGTTTGAAAAAGGAGTTCGAAATGGTGAAGAATTCGTATGGAAGAGAGCGGGATTTTTTAGTGCAATCGGGAATTTTGGCAAATTTCAACATTATTTTTAATGTGTCTTTAGTAGTATTAATTTTTAGAATTATATTAAAGCTACTTTAAACCACATTTTGTAAAACGATGTTTAAAATATCTACATTTTTAAAAGTGTGGGCTAAAGTGACTTTTACTTATCTACGTTTTTTACATGTTGTCTAAAATAAATAGACAACACTTTTCACGTGTACCGTGGCCATTTATGAAATAAAACCTACGTTTTGGGGTTCATGTAAAAATCGTTGTCTATACTGGTTTTAGGCAACATTTTTTCGGTTGTTGCGATAAAAGTGTTGTCTAAAGTCAAAAATGGTGTAGTGGTGATTAGTGATGATCCTTTCTGACCTAGCTTTGGCTTCTTTTTTTTTTTATAGATTTCCTTACTTCTATTAGGTCAATATGTGGTTGTTATCTCGTAATTCACTCTCCAGTAGCATTGACGCCTTCAAATTAGGGTTTCGTTATGAAAGTCTTTAAGTGAGTTCTGCCCAGGCTGCATCCTTCGCTTAAGCAAGAAGTCACTTATGCCCCTTTCTCTGCTCCTTCCCTCTAATTCAATATTTTTGTTTTCTCTCTCTTCATATTTAACCTACTTCTTAATAAGAATTGGTCTTTGCACAATAAAACTTATTAAATAACAAAATGAATCATAACAGATAATAAAATTCAAATTTAAATCAAATTAATAACAAAATCAACGTAATATGCATGAAATTATACTAACAATTAAGGCCTATCAAAGTGCAGTGATACTGAGAATCTCAATCTATTGACAAGGAAATTCTAGAAATTTATCAAGATGAAAGACAAAATGAAGAATCAGCAAGGCAAAAGGTATAACAATAAATCTAACTGTAATTCTGCAAAATTTACCTATTTTGGTTGTGGTAAACAGGGACATATGAAAGTGGATTGTCCAAGCTTTGGAATAAGGTGAAAGCACAGGAGAAAAAGAATAGTAGACCTGTGAAGAACAAAAGAGCATATATAGCATGGGAAGACAATGATACTTCTTCCAGCAGCTCTTCACAAGAGGAGATTTAAGCAAACTTGTGTCTTATGGCTCGACAAAGTTCTGAGGTGAGTAGTATGGATTCCATCACCTCTTTCAATAGTAAAAATTACAGTTCACTTCTTTAGGCTTTCTTAGAAACCCATGAAGAAGCAAACAAATTAGCCTTATCCAACAACCGATTGAAAGGGTTAAGCAATTGGTTGGAAGGCAAAGTTAAAGAACTGAAAGAAGAGCTTTTAAAAGTGAAAACTGACTTTGATCATCTTGAGATTATTTATAAAGCTTCCAGTGACTTTGGTTCTAGCAAGGCAACTAATTGTGAAAACTGTTTTGTTTTACAAAATAAAGTTAACTATTTGATTACTATTGCATCAAAACTTTCCTTGGGAACCACAAATCTCAATGCATTTTATTTTCAAATTGTTTTTTCGAAAAAGCTGGCATTGGATATCAATGTGGTTTTTAAGGAAAGCAAAATAAATTTAGCAATTTTTTTGAAGCTAATGAGTAGCAATTTTCACCTTTCATGACTTGCTTTTATTGGATGCAAATGTTTTATTTTAAACAATGAAAATAATAACTTGGGCAAATCGGTTCAAAAGATGATGAAAGTATATTCCTTGGTTACGCATTGCATGGTCATGCATATAGAGCATATAATAGGAGAACCATGGTAGTTGAGGAATCCATGCGTATTGAATTTGATGAAACTAACCAGAATATGCATGAAAGTATTAAGACAGGTACAGATGATGAGGTTCCTACTGGACAACAAGTTGATACTGAACTGCAGAATAAACTACAGAAAGTTAGTCAACTGCCAGAAAATCAATCAATTAAACCAGAAATTCAATCGATTGAATCTGGATCTGGTGTAGAGATAATTAATTCTGGACTACCAAGAGAGTGGAGAGTGCCTAGAAATCTTTCATTCGACAATGTCATTGGTCAATAGAAAGGGGTATCAACTAGAAGATCCTCGAATCATTTTTTTTAGCACATGGCTTTTGTATCACAAGTGGAGCCCAAATCTGTAGTTGATGCATTGGAGGACAACAACTGGATCAATGCAATGCATGAAGAACTAAATCAATTCACAAGGAATGAAGTTTGGACACTTTTTCCCAGATTGAAGCAGGTGAGTGTTATTGGAACCAAATGGGTATTCAAGAACAAATTAGATGAACAAAGTGTCACTGTGAGGAAGAAAGCCCGGCTGGTTACAAAAGGTTACAACTAAGAAGAGGGCATTGACTTTGGTGAGACTTATGCACCCGTAGCTAGACTAGAGGCTGTGAGACTACTTTTGGCTTATGCTTATATGAACGGATTTAAACTACATCAAATGAATGTCAAGAGTGCTTTCCTTAATGGATACATTGATGAAGAAGTCTATGTGAGTCAACCTCCTGAATTTGAAGACCACAAGTATCTAGATCATGTCTTCAAACTCAAGAAAGCCTTATATGGTTTGAAGCAAGCACCTAGGAAGTGGTATGAGAGGTTGAGTAATTTCTTGCTTTCTCAAGACTATGAGAGAGAGAAAACAAATAAGACTTTATTCATTAAGAAAGCATGCGATGATATTATTCTTGTGCAAGTTTATGTTGATGACATTATATTTGGATCAACTAATGAAAGTTTGTGTGAGCAATTTGTTAAATCAATGTAGGGAGAATTTGAGATGTCCATGATGGGAGAACTCAACTATTTTCTAGGCTTACAAATCAAGCAATTCCAGCATGGAACTTTTCTTAGTCAATCCAAATACTATAGAGAATTGTTGAAGAAATTTGATATGGAAAATTGCAAGGAGGCCACTACATCTATTGCTACTGGATGCTATTTGGATATTGATGAGAAAGGAGCTAATGTTGATCAAACTAAATATAGAGGAATGATTTGATCACTTCTCTATCTTACTGCAATCAGATCAGATATAATGTTCAGCGTGTGTCTTTGCACAAAATATCAAGCAAACTGCAAGGAATCACACTTCATGGCAACAAAGAAAATTCTGAAATATTTGAAAGGGACTACAGAAGTTGGTTTATGGTACCCTAGTGAAGTATCCTTAAATTTAGTAAGTTATTCTGACTCAAATTTTGCATGCTGTAAACTTGATAGAAAGAGCGCAAGTGAAACCTTCCATTTACTAGGATCCAGTTTAACAGCTTGGCAAAGTAAGAAGCAGGTGTGTGTGGCTCTATCAACAGCAGAAGCAGAATACATAGCTGTTGGAAGCTATTGTGCTCAGAGCTTATGAATCAAACAACAGCTAAGTGATTTCGGTCTAAAACTTACTAAAATTCCATTACTGCGTGATAATACCAGTGCAATAAATTTAACAAAGAATCATGTACAACATTCCAAAACTAAACACATTAAAATACGACACCATTTTGTACGAGACCATGTAAATAATGGTGATTGTGTAATTCAATTTGTTAGTTATGAGAAACAACTTGTTGATTTATTCATTAAGCCCGTTAATAAAGATAGATTTAATTTTTTGAGAAATGAATTGGGCATAATTGATTTTAAATAAGTGAATTAAATTAGTCAAGGTTTAATGATTCTAATTAAAACTTATGTGTACATGGAATTATTAAATAGTTTATATGACAATTAAAGAAAATTTTATCCACTCACATTATATCTGAGTGAAAATTTAAGCAATGATTATTACTATTCAATCTGTTGACATGTGTGAGATTGAAAACTGGTCTTGAAGCAATTATATACAATTAATTAAGCTATGCACAACTTGTACATTGGGAAGTAGCTGCTTCTGCTACCATTGAACCAATCAAAGAAGAAAAGTTGAATAAGCCAAGATGTTAAATGCACGAACTTTGCATGTGAAGAGGAAGAAAACATGCAGCGCCACTTGTCATAAACTCATTGGAAGTCAACAGTCGAAAAGCTGCTGACAGATTCTCTTAAACTAAGTAATTTCTACTCATTCTGCTATTTGCAAAATCTCAACAAACTCCAAAGCTGCTTATGATTTTGTGTTGTCAATCAATGGTTATGCACTATGTTTGTTTGTTTATGTATCTTCTAGTCTTCAAATATTGACTTAACATGCATTCACAATCACACTACATCATAGCACCTTGCATACTAGCTCATTCTATGTCCAAAGAAAGTTTCCATCTTCATCTTCATGCCTTCTCTTCAAAATATGTCCTCATCTTCAAATCCCAAAAAAAGAACAAAAAAGGATCTTATTAAGCGAGAAAGTTCTGGGAAAACAATGAAACGGACTATCTGGAGAGATGGTTTGTTGGAAACCAATAGAGTATTGATGATTATTATCGTAGATACAACAGGAAAGCCATTATAAGTCTTAAGTTCTTGAGCATGGAGTGGCTCAAAGAGGAAAATCTTGATGAAGTAAGAGATATTCCAAAATTTCAGAAATTGGAGAGGTTTCTGAAAATGTCTGTTAATATATATCCAGACTTGGTAAAAGTCTTTTTGACAAACATGTTGTATGATGATGAAACTAAGCAAAGGGAGTGGATATGGCTATTGAGAAATGATGATGCTATTGTCAGCAGAAGGAACACCTTTGATTTGGGCAACTTCAATAACGTCCAGTTTTATAAGTCTTGCTTGAGGAATCAAGATACTGTTTCAAGGACATTCTTTGTTAAAGGTCTGGCAACTACACCAAGAATCCTGACCTATATAGTGATTTGGCTTCTTTCCCCGAGAGGATTCAACCATGTTGTTTTAATTGAGGAGGACTTATAATCTTGATGTATTGTTTGATTACTAAAACCAAGGTAAACTGGGTTAATGTTATAAGGTAGCATATTTTCAAATTCAACAAAAAGCTTGAGTATCATATTCCATATGTTGTGTTGATTTCTAGTTTTATTGAGTTCTTCGAAATTGATGTTGAGGAACAGGTAGTAGAGGAAGTAAAGGCTCTGAATCAGATCTCTGCCATCACTCTTAACAAGATTGGGTGAAAGAAGGTGAATAATAGAAAATGGGTGTGTAAGGCAGATGAAGATAATACTTTTCAAGAAGAAGAAGGAGTTGGTACAAGTGTCATCAATGCAGAAGCTATTGTTGAAGCTGAAATGAACTATGAACAGTTTGCAAACATGGGTGATACTCTTACAGAACAAGGACAATAAACCTTTTCAAGGTTTGAGTAGATGATGATCAATCAGTTACACACCATGGAAAGTGATAATAGAAGTCACCACTAGTATTGCGAATCACACTTCTAGTTCGTCAAGAATCAAGTTGAAGACATCCAGTTAAAGATTAGGACAATGTTCTTTGGACCAGACAACTAGGGCGTCTATTACAAATCTTGTTAGTCCCTTCTCTTCCATTTGATGAATTCAATGGGGGAGAAGTATATGTGTTGTGTGTTGCATTAGGTTGTCTAGGATGGTGTCTTTCTTATATGTGTTTGTGCTAATTTTAGTTGTCTGCTATTGGTTTATGTTTTATTTCTTTTTTGTTGCTGCTACTGATTTACTACCGTTGGGTCATCCAACTTTGTTGGCTTTGTTGTTCTGTTGTTGGTCTATTTTGAATTATGTTAATGATGACTTGTAACGGTGGTCTTATTATCAATGAAATGTGTTTTTATTTGGTTTGAGTACTCGTATTCTAATATTTTTTATATACTTTGAAGGAGTATCAAACTATGGGGGAGCATTAACAAGCGGCTGGTTAAACTGGTTTAAATTTTGGAGAAAAAAAATTAATTGTTTTATAGTTTAAACCAGATTATTTTTTAAAAACCTGTTATGCTTAATAGATTCTAATCAACTGCTTTTAGAGAAATATAGTTTGCACAGGTTTAAATAGTGCAACTCAACACATACTTGTTTGTCTTCATCAAATTGGGGGACATTGTTAGCACCAAGGTCGCTAAGTGATTTGATGAAGCTAACAATATGATGAAGTCTACAAGGATCAAAGCTTGCAAAGTGGGTTGCTTGAAGCACATCATCAAGCTTGATGGAGTTTTGGTCTAGGACTTAGGTTGGATGTGTGTGAGAGTGTGGTTTTGGTATAAAACCATGAGTTGCATAAGATATCACTCAAAGTAAGCTCCAAAATTTATTTTGCTTAACAAATTATTAAGAGGTTCTAAAATGAGGTGTAACAGATTTTGGAAAACATATTTTTAAAGAGTAAATCAGTAAACTGTTTTTCAGAAATCAACTTACTGGATTTTCTTCTAAGTCATAGAAAAATCAATCAATTGAATGATTGATACAATCGATTGAGTTTTTGACAGATTTAAAAACCAGCTTGTCTGTAAAAAGAGTGAGCACGAATTGTGACATAACTTTTAATACAAAATACATTTTTAAGTTTTATGAGCAAACACTTGTATCTTTTCAAAGAGAGAAAAACGTGCTTTCACCTTGAGAATCTTTTCACATTTAATTGTCTTCAAGGAATACCTCAAGAACCTTAATCTTGGAGCATTGCATTGAGTGAGGTTTCGTGCAATAGTGGTTTTGCACCAGAGCTAAGTCTTCTACACTGTTCTAAATTCATTTTGTAATCTGTTGTGTAGAATGACTGTTGTGTTTGTAATATTCTTGATAATTCTTGTGTAGAGAGTCTTGTGATTGCAAGTTACATAGGTTTTGTAATTTGTGATTGTGGTTTTGATACCCAGATTACATAGGGTCTTGTAATTGGGTTAGAGCAGTGGGTTACTGCATTGTTTTGAATTGCTAACAGGTGCAGTAGGTTGTTTACTGTTGGGAGCAGTGATATCTTGTGGGGAGCAAGGTGTTTGTATTGCTGTAAACTGATATTGTTGATCTTTTTAGTGAAACTCTTTGCTAGTTTGGCAAAGGACTGGACGTAGCCCTTGAGGAAGGGTGAACTAGTATAAATCTTAGTGTTCTTGATCTTTCTTTCTCTCTTCTTGAACACTTTATCATATTTCCTGACGCTCACTCATTTAATTATTCTTCGCACGTAATAGATTAATCATTCTGCTAGTGTTACTTTATGTTTTCTAGAACTGTTATTACATCAGTATAATTGACTGTATAAGTTCCTAATTCTTTTCTAGTGCTTCCTATTATCTGTAATCACTGTTCAATTGGTTAAGTTTCTAGAAACTTGTTTTCGTGTATCAATTGTTATTTCTTGTTACTTCTAATAATCTGGATTGTCTTGTTGTGTGATTGATTTTCAGTTAACTGGTAATAATGTTTATCTGATCATTTCTAAGCAGTTTTGAATTATGTTTTTAATCAACTAATTGCTTCCGCTTTTAAATCTGGTGTTTTTATTGGTTTTTGATCCAACTGGTTTAAACTTTGACTTCAGTAAATTGTTTTTACTATTTATTGATTCTTTCTAAACTATTTTGAGTTTATGCACTTTACTAAATTGATTGCATCTGTGTTATTCTAAACAACTTATTGTTGTTTTTAGTTCTGAGTTATTTCAATTGTTGATTCAAATCTAGAATTTATTGATCTTTTGTTGTGCACTTCTTAATAACATTTTTCAGTAGTATCAATAAAGAACTTTCATTTTAAGTTTAATACTTTCCATCTTTTGTGAAACATTTTTGGAAGTTCAATTCACCAACCCCCCCCCCCCCCCCCCTTCTCTTGAACTCACATTAACTTGTTTTTCAGTTGCAACTAATGAAATTTTTCTCATAAGAGAGACTACTCTCATTTTCGTCATCAAACAAGGAGCATGAGGGATCAAAGACTAAAAAAGTATTTGGGAGAGGCATAGAACATTCCTCTTTGTCTATGTTAGTGATTAGGCATAGATTAGCCTTTTCTTCATTTGATTCAAAGTCAAAACTTGAGTTTGACTCTCCCATATCTCCTTGGTTGATTTTAGGCTGCAGATCTTTTTATATCCATCTTTTAATAGAGCATAAGTTAGAATATACCTCCTGGCTTTATCATTTAGTCACATCTGATTAAACTCAACTTGTGTCTAATCTTCTTTTGTGATCTTGACATGTGTATCTCCTCTTGTTATGATGTACCATAACCGATATTGGGTAGCCTTGATGTTCGTCTCTATTCTTTCTTTCTAGTATTGGTAGTCTTCTCCTGAGAATATTGGAGGCTTTGTAATGGATGCTCCCTAAACTATCATCAATTGTACCATGCTTGATGTGTTGGATCTTTTCCTCTAAATGTTTTCAGGGGCTTAACCCTTTACAGGTTGAGCTTTAATACCTACTCTAAAAAACAAGAAAAACACAAGAAGGGAGAGTTGGATTAGGTTTTAATTAATTTTTAAAAACTTTTCAAAATATCGTCTAATGTTAATAGTCAGACAATAGTTTTATATAACAAGTGACCAAACAGTGACTTGTTGTGTCTGATGGACTACAATAGTTGCAAGGAAAACACACGAAGGGAGAGTTGGATTAGGTTTTAATTAATTTTTAAAAAAAATTCAAAACATCGTCTAATGTTAATAGTCAGACGAGAGTTTTATATAACAAGTGACAAGACAGGGATTTGTTATGTCTAATGGACTACAATAGTTACAATTTTATAGTTTAACTAATTCACTTTGCTAAAGCATTTTTGAAATGTATTCTCACAAATAACTTCTTTGTAAGAAACTGTTTTGGTTGAAATACAAGAGGGGGGGGGGTGAATTGGAATTCAAAATCTTTTTCAAAACTATTTGACCTTTTAACAAAATGCAAGTTAGTTTGATAAACTGGATCTTTATTGACTTTACTGAGCAGTGCAGTAGAATGAATCAGTAAACTGAATACAATCAAGTCACAGTACAATGCAGCTAACCAAACAGATTTATCAGAATTCAATGTAACTGCGGAAGCAATTTAGTTTACTACCAGACAGAAGTTAATTGCACAAAATGAATTAGTCAACTTCGATTCAGTTATCAATTTGAATAATTATGAACCAATCAAAAATAAAATTCTTTTTATAAAAGAAACAATTATTAAAAGATGTTTAAGTCTTAAACCAAATAGAGTCCAGTTATTGATTCTGAAAATAGTTTATACAGTAAATCAATCAATTAAATCAGTGATCAAGAAAGAGAAAGAAGATTCAAGAACACAAAGATTTTTATACTGATTCACCCAATAAACGGGCTACGTCCAGTCCCTCACACATAGTAAAGATTTCACTAAATATGATCAGCAGATCAAGTTTACAACACTTGCCCACAACAAGAATACACTACACTCCGTAGCAACCACTATTGAACCTACAACAGACCAAGAAACCACACAGAATCCATTGTGTGTTTCAAGAACACCCTTGCTGAAACCTACAACAAGTCACAGTTATACAGAATCCACTATATAACCCAGAAATATCTCACTGCACCCCACAACACTGTTGAACCCACACCAGAACAAGAAACCACACAGATACCCACTGTGTGTTTCAAGAAAACCCTTGCTGAAACCTACAGTAAGTCATAGTTATACAGAACCCACTATATAACCAAGAAACGCCTCACACTGCTCCCCGTAGTAGGCAAACCACCAGTACAGTCTCACTGTACCCCAAATTACACCTCGGTAATTCAAGAACTCAGTAGCAGTCTGAATACAGTTGAAAGATTTACACAGAAATCAACTAACAAGAGCAACTCTATATAACAGATCAGAAATGTAAGAAGAAACAGGTATAGAGTGCTTAGGCTGAGGTCAGATCAATGATGTAGAAATGTGCAGTCAGTTTCCAAGCTCCAGCAGAATGCAGAAAATCAGTTCTTGATGAATTCTTTGAAAACTTCAAATGATCTTGATCTTAAAAAGTGTGGTAGCGTTTTCTCTCAAGTCAAATTAGTGTAGTATGTTTGAAAATTCTCTGTGTTGTATTCTTTTGAAAACGCACCAGCTATTTATAAACAGCTATAGTGACAACTGTCAAACTTTAGTCGATTGATTTGACACTCACTCGACTAAATTTTAAAAGACAGTTAAAACGGTTTATCAAAATCTGAAATCTGTTTTTAATGATTTTTAAAACCTTGTTAAACCTAATTTTCACAGTGGAGCTTATCAATGATCAGCACATTCATCATCACAGATTTTAACCTCAATCTAGACACACCAACAACACCTAAAGCCTAGACCCAAAAACTCCAATCTCCATGCATCTTCACTTGAAAGCACTTGGTCTTGACTTGGTCAACATGACTGGCTGCTTCAAATTAACTTAGCAGCTTTAGTTGTAATTGGTTTGGCTTCATCAAATCAATATACCATCTTCTAGTGCTAACGTTCTTATATTCTATCAATGTCTCATATTCTAATCTCTAGGAGTTCATTAAAAATGCTTTTTAAAAAAGGTTACAAAGTACCATTTACCAACGTGCAAAAGCTCCATTTGGTATTACCAGTGATACAAATACATCTCAGAAATTAAGATTAGTTTATTCACCTCATCATTATAAGTTATGTTCTGAAGCACACCACTTATAATTGTTCTTTCGAGAGACCTATATAAGGAAGTACTACTATACAGAAAATAATAAAGTTACAAGACATAACTAAGAATCCTCGTATGCATGAGAAAAAAAAGTTGAAAAAGCCTTCAACCACTTAAGTTGTAGTTCTTCTTCCGGAACTAGGAGAGAAATATATATAGAGTAATGTTATTTTGACACCGTTGGGTTTTAACACCCCCCCCCCTTCTCTCCCATTTGACATCGGGGTATTTTTATCAAAGCATCTTACGTGGCAGGGTCATTTTGGGTAGCGTGTATTATAAGGGCAAATTTGGTTTTTGCCTCTAAAACCTGAAAATGCAAGTTTGACATTCATTCATTCCATTCTCTGCACTCCTCTCACTCTCTCTCTCGCTCTCTTTGACCCTACTCCCATCTCCACTCCTATTTTCATTCTCCTTTTCGTCTCCCTGCTTTCGCCTCCGTACTTTCATTTTGTCTGCTCTCATCTCTGCTCTCGTCTTCTCTATGGGTGCTTTTCTTCCGTTTTCCATCAAAAGTTATTAAAGGTGAGTCTTTTATGAGGTTTTCATGGAAAAGAACTATTTTTCATCGTTTAAATGTTCGTCTTGTATGATTTTCGTATGGGGTTTAGGTTTGTGAAGTAAAGGTTGCTCTTTTATGGGGTTTTTAATGAAAAGGGAAGATCTTTATTTGATTTCACGGTTTAGGGTTTAAGAAAGACCTTTATTTGTATGACTTTTGTTAAGGGTTTAAGGTTTTGAAAAAGACAGGATGTGCTGTGTGTTGGGGGAAAAATGACAATAAGAATTAGGCTGAGGATTAATTGGGTTTGGAAACACATGAAGGCATCAACCCAATGGTTACCCATGGCTTAACGAGGGACACCTCAGTTGTAGTTTTGGCGACTGATATCAAACCTCTTCGTAAGGACCATTTCTTTCAAAGGAAGTTGTCATGAGGTTAATCACGCTTTCATTGACCACATGATGTTCATTTTAATGACCTCTGTGCCTTAAAAGTGGTTTTTTGGCTTCCATCAACCCAATGGTTACCCATGACTTACCGAGGGGACACCTCAGTTGTAGTTTTGGCGACTGATATCAAACCTCTTCATAAGGACCATTTCTTTCAAAGGAAGTTGTCATGAGGATTAGTCACGCTTTCATTTACCACATCGTATTCATTTTAATGACCTCTCTGCCTTATAGGTGATTTTTTGGCTTCCATCAACCCAATGGTTACCCATGGCTTAACGAGGGGATACCTCAGTTGTAGTTCTGGCGACTGATATCAAACCTCTTCGTAAGGACCATTTCTTTCAAAGGAAGTTGTCATGAGGATTAATCACGCTTTCATTGACCACATGATGTTCATTTTAATGACCTCTATGCCTTAATTTGGCTTTCATCAACCCAATGGTTGCCCATGGCTTAACGAGGGGTCATCTCAATTGTAGTTTTGGTGATTGATATCAAACCTCTTCATAAGGACCATTTCTTTCAAAGGAAGTTGTCATGAGGATTAATCACGCTTTCATTGATCACATCATATTCATTTTAATGACCTCTCTGCCTTAATACTTTTTTGGCTTCTATCAATCCAATGGTTACCCATGGCTTAGTGAGGGGACACCTCAGTTGTAGTTGTGGCGACTGATATCGAACCTCTTCATAAAGATCATTTTTTTCAAATTAAGACCATTTCTTTCAAATTAAGTTGTCATGAGGATTAATCATACTTTTATTGACTACATCATGTTCATTTTAATGACCTTTTTGCCTTAATACTGGTTTTTCACATTACATCACCGCAGTGGTTACCCATGGCTTAACAAGAGGATACCTCAGTTGTAGTTTTGGCGACTGCACTCAAAATAATCATATTATTGTACTTTATATTACAATATTTACAGTACTTCATATTAACAACAATAATTGTAACAATATTTGCAATACTACATATTAACAACAAATACTAAAATAATATAGTTATGTACAAGCAATTACAACAATCATGTACCGCTGTGGTAAGGAATAATAGCAAGTTCTGAACTTAAATTGATCAAATTGACAACAGATAGCACAGTTTGGCGTTTGCAATTATCCTCATGGACAACCATTGATACACAAGTTACTGCCGAAAACTTTGAAGATCATATTGCAAATAAACCATGATCAACCAAATTAAAATGTGACCAACTCAACCAAAAACACAGATAACCATAAAAGTATAACTAAATTATTACAAATGTTGGAGTATACAGGCATATTTTTCCACCAACAACAACACTGTAAAACGACCATTAAAAACATCTTTTCCCTTTTCTACCATCAATGTTCAAACACCAAAGCAAAACATCTAAGTTCAGTCAGATGACCATTTTCACAAATTAACCTGTGTGCATTAATAATGATTCTAACTGCATTAATCAGCGGTTACCCCTTCTTTAATGAGGAGACACCTTAGTGAAAGTTTTGGCGACTCAACATATATGTGTTCATCAGTCGCCAAATCTTGTTAAGGCGTCCCCTCGTTAGGACATGGGTAACCACTGATGTTTTGTAAGCTCAGAACCACTTATTGTTTAACAAAACACCTCAGGTTACCCTAGGGCACGCCTTAGTGAGCACACAACACCATGCACACAACAAACAAACAGATTTAAACATTATAAACCTAAACCCCTTACAAAAATCATTCTTTTTTCACCAACATCCAAGAAGAACACTATAAATCACATAAAAGACCAAACTTTACTTAAACCACCACCGGAAATCAAACGAAAAAGAAAAAAACATTTTCTATTCCATCAACAACCAAGAATATAACTGTTAAACGACCAAAAAGACCTCATTTTCCATCAAAAATCACATAAAAACCCAAACTTTACTTCAACCACCACAAACTCTAAACGGATTTCAAACGACAAACAAAAAAAAAACATTTGTATTCCATAAACAACCAAGAACAAAACTGTTAAACGGCCAAAAAATATCATTTTCCATCAAAAATCACTTAAAAGAGCAACCTTTATTTCCTTTTCCATCAAAAATCACTTAAAAGAGCAACCTTTACTTCCTTTTCCAACATAAATGGCATAAAAAACCAACCTTTAGCTTATACAGACAACGAACCGTTGAGGTGGACTAACCTTTAGCGAGAGAGAGCAAAGAGAGCGAGAGAGCTTCAGATCAGTGCGAGAGAGCTAGAGAGCGCAGCGAAAGAGGGAGAGACAAAGAGAGCGAGAGAGTCAAAGAGTGAGAGTGCTTTGTGCATGAATGACTTTTGGGTTGCCTTCAGTCTTTTGGATTTCCTTTAGTCGTTTTACACGCTGACTTAAAAACCTAATATTTTTGCCAGCAATGTCAAATGAATGTTATGTCACGTACCAGTATCAAAATAACATTACTCATATATATATATATATATATATATATATATATATATATATATATATATATATATATATATTATAAATCCTTCACTGTTGTGAAGTGTTTCCTTAAGGTGTTCTATGAAGGGCTATTGGTGACCTTCGTTCCCGAGGTAAAGTGGAGGTGAGCAAAGAAGAACTATATAAATCCTTAATAAGGCACTGTCGCTCATGAAGAACTTATGTAACAAGTTGAGGTGATTATGATAGAGTGGCAGAGTGAAGGTTAGGTGAGAGAGAAGAAACAAATAGAAACCTAAAAGAGACATTGTCACTCATATAGACCTCATTAAGCGGAACAAAGATTCTCATAAATCTATTATTAACAACAACCAAAGATTCTTACGACAAGATTGTTGAATTAGTGATGAAGTCAGCAAAGAAAAACCTAGACACTAATATGTCAATCAAGCACATACATCTTAACTTATCTTAAAAAGGATAAAGGAAATATATTTTAAAAGAGGGGAGAAGTACGCATCATTGCATAAATAAACTAATTAACTTACATAATATTTTATTAGATAATAAATATCCTTATACCAATATTGTGATAATTAAATCGTTATGAAAACTAATAACATGATCAAAAATTATAAAGGTCAGTTAAATCAGCTAATAACCATTTAATGAAAAAAGTATTACAAAATATTATTTAGGTCTCATTTAATAAATGGAAAGTATTATCCATTTTCATTTCATGAAAATTATTTTTAAAGCATATTATTATGTATTATTGAATCTTAGACCTAAATATTGTTAAATATTTTACTTTTATGCAAATGTTCTATTTTTGTTTTTAACATTATTAAATTATAATATTATATTTTTTAAATTATTTTAAATAGTTTAATTATATTATTTTATTAATATAGATTGAAATCATAGTTTACTCATTGGTTTATCCCATAAACCTTGAATTGGTATCTTAACTAGTTCAATAATGGATTTGATTTGAGATAACCATAGATTTTAAGATTTTAACCAATAAGCCTTAGTCTGATATTTTAACGAGTTCATGAAAGGATATGACTTGAGATATGACGACATATAATTTGGGAGTTTATTCATCAATAGGGTACAAAGCGTGTCCAAACTAGCATTTCAGGCAAAGAGAACACGCGACAATGACAGGGAGGAACAATGGCCACGTGGTCCTGGGAATTCGTGTAGCCGCCAAACTATGATTGCTTCCCCAAGCTAAAGATACGGTGATATGATCCAAGTTTTGGACACATCCAATGGCGAAATTAAACATACAACCTGTTCAAAACTGCTAACATATGGAGGAAAATGTAATTTTGAAAGCCCGGATAAAACCATGGATAAAAAGAACATGGCCCTAACTATAGCTAGCTGTTCATAACCAGTGTACTAACTAATCATCATGAGTATCTATGGGACACAGCAGCACACTTTACTGGAGTGGTGAAAATTTTTCCCATTTCAAGTTACCAGTGTATTGAAGGTATTGAAGGACACTATCCAGTTATTTATAAACGTCAAGAATACCATATATTGCCAGCTAGACTGAGTATATGTAATTATGAAACTAAAACTATTATTGTTGCTTGTCACTGTTAACAGCAACAAATATATGCTATTATGACCCAAATATCAGAGTACATGAAAAGAAACAAGATGCAGAAGAGCAATGCCTTTTCAATTGACACCATTACATTACTGTTATCTGATGATGATGATTCTGACGCTTGCAGATCAATAATAATGGGTATATAATATGTACAGGCTTTTTCTTTTTGGCAAATAAGAGAATCCAAAACAAACAAGCTAATCCAACAATTTTGGAAGAATCGATTTCTTTTCTTGCTTTGTAAGAATGTAATTCCTCTATTCCCTGTTAAGACAAGATAAAAGAAACAACGCAATATAAGCTACCATAGTTTGACGAGATTCAATTCAATATAAAATGAACTAAACTAGCAATGCAAATTATACCAAGGAAAACAACTAATGAGATCTAAACAAAGCTAGAGTAGCATAATCCTAACTAATTCTCCAGTTTATGACTAGAGACAGCAGTCCAAGACTAAATCACTAGAATATATGCTGCAGTTCAAATATCTAATAGTTTACAATCACGAAACCATTTTGTAAGCGAATTCTTCTTTCAAATTTGTTCCTAATGTTATTAGTATAAGAATTCGATTTCAGTTACAAATCATATTATGTTCGATATTATATCATTTCTATACATATGGAGATCCTAAAACCCTCCCTCATGAACACTGCTATCGCGAGTTCAACTTTTATCCCACCTAGAATCCCATATACCTACTATCACTCTTCCAAACAGATTCCTACCAGAGTATTTTTTTTCCTTGCAGCAAAACAAATCTGTAAACATGGTACTTGAGGATAACTTCTTCACAATCTTCACAAAATAAAATTAATTTATGTTTAAACTAATTTGTAAAACTTATACCCTAAATCAACATTGACTTTTTTATTGGATGATGAAAATTAAATTGCCTTCTAACATGCACAAAGAAAATATAAAAATATACACCTTATATAGACTTTGGACAGTAACACAATCTATGTGGAAGGTGTTGGAACTCGAAGTGCTTGTTGCAGAAAGCGTGCTGCAAGACGTTGAGTGATTCCCCCCATAACACGTTCCCCAAGTCTGCGTGCCTCAGGTTGCTGAAGAACCTGTTCATGTGCAAACATAAATTTATATAAAATTAAACTAGCAACAAATTTGATTAAGAAAAATGAAACCGAGGGTCAAATATTAAATGCTTTAAATTCACTTCAACTGAATATTTAAAATTATTTCATTTGACATTAATTTCAATATTTCTTTCGTTTCGTTAGAATAGTTTATACTACTTTCAGAGCAATCTTGTTGTTCCTATCTTTTAATATAGGTACTAGGGGTCAACTCTTTTTATTATTTCTTTTCCTCTTTTTTCATACATTGGTAGCAAGATACACATCACCGTAAATGTGAATATGAATACAAAGAGAGATCCTAGTAAAGATCTTTCAAGTTCTTTTTCTCCTATATTTTCTTAACTTAGTATGAGAGTGGATTGATCCTGCTATGACTATCACTGCACTGTCCAACGAAGAAGTGGCGTTGGCCACTATCCTCTGCAACCAGCCACCGTCATTTTCTCAAGTGACCACCAGATCTGGAGTGCCTTTTGGAGCAATTCCAAACAACTGATGCCAGAGGCTATTTCCTCCGCACACCCTACCATGCGTAGCTTCTTTGCACGGCAGGCCCTTCGATCACCAGAGTGACATCACACTAATTTCGTTGGTTTCACCAACCTTTATTGTCCCTGTTGCGACCACTTTTTTCATATTTTAACTAGTTGAAGATCTCACAGATTAGACATTAGTCAATCTTGTAAAGCTTTTGTAAAGTTAGATTATGAAGTCCAGGTCCTCTTAAAAAAAAAAGCCTTTAATGATAAAAATTAATATTCTTGATCTGCATCCATGGAGCTTTGGTTCCATGATCAAAATTTCTATGATCATTTGGAAAATGATAATAGTAAAATATCATTAGAAAGTGGTGAACTTTGGAATAATCTAGATTTTTAACTTTCTGCTCTATTGTGCAAATCTGTGGATCCCTGAAAGGATTCATCACGTGTAAACCCTTTTGGAACAATGATCAAAGCATTTTTGCAAATAACATTGCGCAGTTTTATGATTTTGCCCATAAGCTAGCATCTCTTAAACAAACTGATTGTGACATGACATCTTTCATTGCTAAAAGTCAATCTGCTATTGAGTAATTAAAGATGTTCTCAGAAATTTATTTCATTAAAAGAAATTAAGAAGTTGAACAAATTATATATGATCATGTCATGCTTCTTTGTGACATATAGCCATATTTTGATCATATCCAAGATCAAATCTTAATCGACCAAGGAGTCTCATCAATAGAAAGTTTAACAATACGGCTTCTCCATGTTCCAACCCTTAAAAAGTTGAAATCTTCATTAATCTACTGAATCTTCTGCCATGATATCTACTAGTGGAAGGGGAGGTCATGGCAATAGAGAAAGATGTGGTGGTAAAGGTCATCCTTAATGCTCTTTTTGTAAGAGGACGTGTCACACTTAAGAGAATTTCTACTCTCTACATAGTTTTCCTAACAAGGCTGCCAATATCTCCAAATTTTAAACAATTGAACCAAAGCTTTTTTATGAAGAATATCAAGAATATGATGTTAAAAACCAGCAACCTAGCACAATCTTCCACAAATCCAGTTTGTCAACAATTTGCATTTTACAATCTACGGCAAGTCAAAGTTTATGGATAATTAATTCACGTACTTCTAATCATACTTCTAGTAATATCTCTTTGTTCTCTTCCATTTCTTCTCCAATATTTTCTCACCTTATAAACTTAGTTAATGGATCTAAGGTGTTTCTCAAGAAGTTGGTCAAATTTTTCTTTTTCCCTCTATAAACTTTAAATTTATTCTATTTTTCCCTACCTAGTCCTTTAACCTTATTTCTTTAAGTCAATTAATCTAGTCATTAAATTATTCAGTAACCTTTTATCTAATTCATTTATTATACAGGAGCATGGTACAGGTCGATTGATCCACGGAGAACATGAACATAGGGGATTATAAAATTTTGGGATGTAAGAACCCACAGATTAAATTTCAATATTGTCCACTTCTGAACATAAGTTACTATCCTGCATCAGAAGTTGACTTCTCCAATCGAAAAGACCTAGTGGTCGTTGTTTACAATCCTCTGTGATGGAAAAGAGAGGATATCATAAGGATTCCCATTGTTAACGAAAATGGTGTTCGGGATTCAAGTGGGAAAAAAGTCCAACCCCAGCTGGTGCCAATACCTGACGTTTTCTTAGTTTAAGAAACCATCACACTGTGGCATAGCTGGGAATATCTCCAACTATGAAACCCAAATACCGGCTTGCTTTTCCAGCAGCTGTTCCCCCACTTGGTTTTAGCACACTATGCATCCTATTCCAAAGGTAAAGCTACAATTTCAGATAGAGATGCAACTTACAAGTCAAAGGATGGGGTGATATAATTACAGTCGGTCTAGAAACTTGAAATTAACTTATTCTATGAAGGGAAACTTGTTGAATATATCAAGAACAGAAGCAAGGTCGAAGAATCCCTGGAGCAGGCATATAACTTTTACACCGGCAAGGGATTTGATGGAACTGGTCAGGCATCTGGAGCATATATTTTTAGATGGTTCATCATCTTCCATCAATTCCAACAGAAAGTCTCCTCTCACAGTTTTTCGGGAACCAATTGTGTATGAAGTGCATTAGCAGATTGATTCATGGATATACCAGACTTCTAGATTCTACAAGGGAAAGAACATGATGAAGTTGAGTTTATCGTTGGACCTATACCCATTGATGACGGAGTTGGCAAGGAAATTGCAATTGAGATTACAACAAATTTGGCAAGCAACAAGACCTTCTATACTGATTCCAATCGACGTAATTTCATTCAAAGTGTTCAAGAGTATAGAAATGACTGGCACTTGGAAGTGAATCAACCTATTGCTAGAAATTATTACCCTAGCAACCTCGGGATTTACCTGAAAGGCAAAAGCAGAGAGCTTTCTATTTTGGTAGATAGAGTTGTGGGGGGCTCCAGCATCATAGATGGACAATTGAAACTAATGATTCATAGGATTTTAGTTGAGGATGATTCCAGAGGTGTTGCAGAGGCACTGAATGAAACAGTTTGCATCCATAATAAGTGCACAGGGTTAACTGTGCTAGGGAAATACTATTTCAGAATGGATCCTGTCGGAGAGGGTGCTAGAATTCAACCTGCGACCAATTTCCAGAATTCAACCTTGAGGACAAGGTTGTTCCAGCAAGGCGAGTAATGATAGAAAGGGTGTGGAAATTTTATTATAGAAGGAAATTTAAAAATTAGTTAGCAATTAGTTGTTAACAGTTGTTGCGGAAAGGGATCTGACACTTTTTAGGAAGTCTATATATTCTTCTCTTATATGGTTGATGAGAAGGAAGGATAGTAGTTTTGTGATAGGGAATGCCCCGTGTCAAAGGAACTATTTTCCTTTGTAGACCTGTTAGGAAGTTTACCGAGAATTAATAGTTTTGAGGGACTGGCCCTACAATTTCTCTTCTTCGTTTTACCTTCTTTGTGAAGGCTCCTAACAACATCCCTGTATCACTTTTATCGCATCAACAATGATTACTACTTACTTTTGAAACACAAACATTTGTTTTAATTTTGGTTTTGTGCTCACAGGGACCTCAAATTAGTATGTGTTTCAGTCCCAAATATATCTTTAATATAATCTTGTAATAATTTTTTATTTTGTAGTCAAAGTGTAGCTCCGATCATATGCTGTAATCTTTGTATCAGAGTTGTACGGTACTTGTCTTGTGTCCTATCATTGCTACACAAAGTTGTTGACCAAGTGCTATAGTTGTGCTAAATTTTGTTACATGAGATATCAGTTCAATTATTAAATTAACACCTGCAGAATGTTAATGGTCTGTAAATGGTTCATAGTCTATAGAAATACAATATGCAGAAAACACTGAATCTTACCTGTAGTATAGGTAGCAAAAGATCTGGATCAAAATCATCAGATGATCGCAGAAGTCCCCATATCCTGAATACTTGATCTCTAAGCTCTATCATGTTTTGTGTTTCAGCTTCCGACATTATAATGGGTCCATTTGCATTGCCATTGAAAACAAGAGCCTTCATAAAATCAGGAGCTGATTTGTATGTATCAGAAATTGTGCTAAGTGTAAAAGCTTCAGTCACACGAACAGCTTCTTTAATAACAAGGGTCCTGAGTTCTTCACCATCTGGACTCAATAATACCTTCAGGACAGGTTGTAAAGCCTCTTTTGCAGAAAAATCTCTGTCCATTCTCCCCTGCACAAGCAGGTTTTCAAGTCTACCCCACCTGCACTTGACTAGATCAATGTATATTCAAGAAAATTTACTCAAAAAAGTATTCTATCATCATGTTCAATCAATGAAATGTAGACTTTAGATGGCTGTAAGTATACCTGAATCTCCCATCCTGGAAAAGCAACTCTATAAGAGCATCTCTTAGATATGGGTTTGGGTCTGTCAACAGCCGCTTAGCAAAATATGGGTATGATGCCGCAAGAACCTTAAAATTGGGATCAGCATAAAGTGCTAAACCTTCTAAAACAGTGAGAGACCTCAATATTAAAGCATAGTAGGCCGGTACTGCCAAAAGAAAATGAAAAAAAGAACCCAAATCCAAACCATCAGATTCTGCAACAAATGGCAGGTACAAGTAACAAAAAATATTTATTGAAATAGACAATTACATCACTCAACCAATGAAATTGGAAGTTCTAAGAAAAATAACTAAATGTTTTATTTTGTCTGTCACAGGTAGAATATAATTAGCGTTGTCATCAATGTGTTTTTAGAAAGTGTGTATCTATCCCGGGCTGAAATGACTCAAAAATCACTATAAAAAGAAGTACAAGATGAAAATGAGAAATCAATAAAAAGCATACTGTGATCTCACCGTTAAATGGAAATTGATACAAAACGTTTCCCAGACCATCCACTAGTGTCTTGAAGTTAAGTTCACTCACAGTATAATTAAGTGCATCATCAAAAAAGTCTCGTAGTGCTGGTACAATTGGTGACACATCAACATCAGGCGACAGAAAATCAAGAGCATAGTAGTCACGAGCCATAGCTTCATAGTCCCGATTAACTAAGTGAACAACATGACCAATTATGGCAGATCTTGCATCTTCTGGAGTCTCACTCATCATCCCAAAATCAAGAAAAGCAAGTTTTCCCTCCGGTGTCGCTAAGAGGTTCCCAGGATGTGGATCTGCATGGAAATATCCATACTCAAGTAGCTGTCTGAGGCTGCACTGAATGCCTGTATTAACCAGATCCAACACTTTTAATCCTTGTCTCTCAATAGCCTCTTGCTCATTTAGTTTGACTCCATCAACCCACTCCATCGTCAGTACTTTCGCACTTGTATAATCCCAGAAAACATCAGGGACACAGATATCTTCCTTGTCAGCATACAATTTTTTGAACCTCCTTGCATTTTGTCCCTCCTGCAGGAACCTGTCAAAATTTACATTCAATCCTGAAAGAGAATCTTACGTAATTTACAAATAAGTAGTTTTATTATTAACATATAGGGAACATAACATCCCATAACTACAAATGAAGATAGCTACAAGAAGTAGATTCAAGTTTTTTTCTAGACACAAGTCAATAGGCTAAATATTCAATGTTTGATCATTTTAATGTTTTTTTTTAAAAAAAAAAAAAAAAAAGATTAGGAAATGAAAAAAAAAAATCAAAAA
>Ga0209700_102573_pt1 | contig 36365 bp, 18 predicted proteins | sample SiratroredBW_FD_187528 | JGI IMG/M metagenome (GOLD analysis project Ga0209700, IMG submission 187528) | Root nodule microbial communities of legume samples collected from California, USA - Siratro red BW (SPAdes) (version 2) | ecosystem: Host-associated > Plants > Roots > Nodule | place: USA...
AACAGATTTGAACGTTAGAGCACAATATGATATCAAATCAATTAATCATATCTAAATAGTCCATAATAATGTGAATAATTTCCATTATGAACAGATTTGAACGTTAAAGCACAATATGATATAAAATCAATTTAAATCAAATCAATAACACATAAAAGTAAATAGTAAGAAAACTTATCTCTTTATAGACCAGGTGTCTTCTGCTTTAATAATAATAATAATAATGCTAACTGCGCAATGTATATAAGTCATCAAATATAAATATATACTTGATTTTTGTTATCATCAAAACTTTATCAAATGATTTGATCCTCTAAAGGGACTTTGGACCGTCTAATGTTCAACAGTTTTGATAGTGTATTACACATGAGAAGAAGATTTAATAGGTAGTATGATTCCTTGGTAAACTGATGGAGAAATTTTATTTTATTTTATTTTTTGATTGTACAAAGATATTTGTATTAAATCTTATGTAAAAAATTTGAAATATATAATATTTAAATTTATTATATAATTCTTATACGATATAAAGTTCTTATTATATGAAAAATACGAGATATTTCATCATCGTAAAGTTATTATTATATGAAAAATACAATATATTACATCATCGTATATGTATATTAAAAAAATATATAAATGATGCCTTTTAATGGAGATTTTTGTATTTCGTAAAGTAATAAAATTCCATAATCCATAAACTAATATATTATAACCCAAAACAAATTGAACTAATCATATAAAACAAGTGTTATTTAATTTTTTCATTCCTTAAAAAAAAGTAATGATTAATTATATTATATGTGATGGAATGAAAAAAATTTAGCTGTAGCTTTTTTATTTAATTAATATTTAAAATATATATCTTAAAAAAAATTCATAAGTTTTGTCTAAGTTTAATTTGTTAATATACTTTAATTCGTAAATTCAATTTTAAATATTACAAATTTTTTAATGTACTTTTACGTTTTTATATTTATGGAGAAACATAGTTCAACCTTATTTTCGATTTATATATATATACATATATATATATATATATATATATATATATATATATATATTTTTTTATATATATATATATATATATATATATATATATATATATATATATATATATATATATATTGCATTATATAGAAGAATTTAGTTTATAATTGTTTATTATTCAAATATAATTTATATTATTTTTTAATAAAAGATATCTAAAAGGATATTATTAATTATTTATATAATATTAATTTTTATTTTTTCAGTCGCATCAATTATATCTTCTACAAACTTTTCATTTAAATTAATTCAATTTTTCTTAATTTAAATATTTTTCTTTCTATTATTCTTTTTCATTCTTATGTAAAAATAAAGATATTATAAATAAAAAAAAGGAATATTCTTTAAATTTAACCCCTCTTTATCCTGCACGAAAAGAGTGACTTTATGCACAATAACAACTTCAGTTTTTATCTTCATACAGTATAACTTTTTTTGGGACGGCAAAAAAATGAACTTAATGAAAATATTTAAGGTGTGTTATAACCTTAATATAAATAAACCAACAAAGATTCTCTTAAAATCAAAACCTACTCTCAAGGAACAAAAATCAACCAAAATTTAATCTATTTATTTACACTAGTATTTTTAAACTGATCAGACTGTCTACTGTAAAAGTTTTACTGTAAAAATTTCATTGCCTAAGTAGATACCTTTTCTTATTCCATCACTACCTAAGTGAAATTGTAGATGCCTAAGCAATTTCACTGAAACAATTGTTTTAGGTCGGTTAAAGCAACTAATTTAAGAAAAAAAATTATAAACAGTTACATAATCTCACTTAAGGTCGCTTAAGACAATGTTTGTTTAAACTTCATTATTAAAAAAAAAATAAACACCACTTTTGTTTAGATGTTGTCACTTAAGGTTATTTTGAATTAGTTTAAACGCACTTGAAAAGAAAAAACTGTTATTTTTTAAGTTATCACTTAAAACAATAACATTTTCTCTTTAAATAAATATAAAAAGAAAATTAACAATTTCACACGCTTGAAGAAAAGTTCATATGGTGAATTATTTTTCTATGTGGTGAATTTTGCAAGTACTGCGATTCTAGTCACAAAATTATCTTTTATATAATTTATGATATTTTATGACAAATGTTATTGATAATGAAGTGTAATTGTCATGAATTTTTATCACTAGCATATTCTTAATTTTTTCTTTAGACGTTTGTGACAGATTAACTAGCAACCATTCAATTTCAAAATCAAATTTATCATTAATCAACATTCATCACAAAATTTAGAATTGTGTTACAAAATCTGTCATAATTTAGAAGAACTTAATCATTTTACAAACTTTAGTAAATGAATAAAAAAAACTTTTAACACTTATACATGTAATCAGAGATACCCCTTTAGTTCTTCTAATATTTAACACTTGTACATAGTACAAGCATGTTTTTCATCATCCCTCCAACACCATTGATCCTCCCTATCTCTATATAAAATTTGGTTTGGTTTGGTTTTGGATCTCTTGCATCTCTTGCATCAGGAAAGATGTATGACAATTTTTCACTCAAACCACCACTATACCTTCTTCATTCCGACTTTCAGACCCGCTTATTTTTCTGTCAGCTTCCTAGCGTCTCTACTTCTTTACCATTTGAATTTGAATAAAAAAATAAGGCCTCCGTGAAAAAGAAAGATGATAATCAGATAAATTTTCCACTAAAACTTTATTACCATGTATGTCCTATTGAATTGAATTTTTGAAGAATAAGATCTTAAACATTTGGAAACTATTATATATTCTCAAACTTATAATTTCACGATTGTACTTTTAATCCTATAACTTCAGAAATAATTTTGTGTGATGTACACTAGAATATTATACACTTGGAAAATTAAGTTTTAAAAGTGAAGAAAATGAATGTGAAAAACCCACTATAGTTTATTTACAGTTGAAATTTAAGCAATTTAATATTAAATAAAAAATTATAAAACCACTAATTAGCGATTTTAGTTTTGTTAATCAAAAAAATTACTAATTTAAAAATCACTAAAGACCACCACTTAATTTTGTTAATTTAAATAATATCAGAATTTGATTTAAACAATTAAACCAGAAGGCTAAAGTCATTGATTTGGTAAATTATAAAATTAAAAACACAATTAAACATAATTTCATACAATTAATTAAGTGGAAATACACAAGCAAAATGTTTTCTATATTCAAACTTGAAACAAACCAGTGTGTACTTTTGATTCGGTCCACAATCCAAAGTGAAATTATTTGGGAACACCTTCAGTTCATGCCGAATGCCAAGCCGAATGCCAATGCTGTCAAATTCAGCACTTCATCCAGCACGTCTTTATCGTCATGGAATTTAATATCATTAACAATCATAAGTAGTGCCACGATGAATGCGTAGTCCACGTGAGGATTGACCACGACATAGAAGCCATCATTATTTCCCATCTACATTAAAGAGAGAAACACAAACTATAGTAATTAATATGTTCACTAAATGCATAACCTGATAAACACTATTTCTATATTTCTGGAGAACTTCACCAACATAAAAAGATGTTTCTATATCTAGTAATGTAAATATAGTGATAACTAATCTACTGCTATGTTAAGCAAAGTCTTCGTACGCTTATATATTAGTTCTTCTCTTTTTTTTAACCATCATAATACAATTTTGTTTTTATCATCGTAACATGGTATATCGAGGGTTTACTAAGATCTAGCCATAACTTCCACTCCTCTTTTCTCTATCATACATTATGAAAATTTTGATGTTATTTCCTCTTTTTTTCTAATACTTTTAACACTCTTATATCTCTTATCTCTCAAGTTGTATGATGATAATTTCCTCATACGACAATTTCCTCATACGACATAAACAAGTTCTTACTGACATAAACAAAGTTCTTACTATTGTGCAAGGATCTCAAACTCATGGTTTTTGGATAATTATAATCCTTCTCTCAAATATACACGTTAACCTTGATAAAAGAGGAGTTATAGTTTCAAGTAACTTATATTTTTTGTGTAAAAAGGATGAGGAAACTGTGCAACATGTGTTCATTAATTATAAAATTGCTCAAAAAGTGTGGAATAATTGTGATAGATGGATAAGAATTTTTTCTGTAAGACAAAAACAATAGTAAATCATTACCAGAATTTTCATTTGTATGGAGGTTTGAGTTTGGAGGTAGTCGAAGGGTTGACATTGGTACATATGTGGTTGTGAATGCATGTAGTCCTGTATAAGCCAGTAGATGAAGCAACAATACTTGGTTGAAGGTGTGCAAGGAGTCCAAACAATAGTAGGAGTAGGGGAATCAAATGCCTGGGGCTGATCTTGTTTGCACATGTATAGCGTAACATTTTGGTTATATTTTGTTGTGTAATTACAATGTTAATAAGGAATCCTAAGTGTGTGTCCTGTGTTTAAATTGTCCTTGTACTTAGGTGGTTTTAGTTTTTTGAAGGTGTTATGTTCAAAATTGTTATTACTTTTAGTTGAACTGTTATAAGGTTGTGTTGTTATTGTAATAAGGTTGGAGCACTCCTAAAACGCTCCTATTAATTTATTTTTTGCTATTAAAAAAAAAGAAAAATAAAAGATGTCGTGAACAATATTGTGATTTCAAAATTTCTTTAGTATGAGCAACGATCCAACTTCTTGTTGCATGACACCTTACAAAGATGCAAAACATGCTTGATTGCTAATTCCATCAAACACCTGGTCTTAGATTATTTGACACATTTAATCTAGTTGTTAAGCCAATAACTATTTGGATCATCCTTGCTAATGCAATGTCTTGCAAATGACCTATCCGTAAAGTTGATATCAACAATGCTTTTCTCCATTGGCCATTTAAAGAAAACTATCTATATGCAATAACCAACAGGGTTTATCTCTTCTAATATGCAACAAATTTATAAGTTTGAACAAAACCATTTGTCTTAAACTAGCACTAAGGATGTTATTTCATAAAGTTAGCCACACTCTTATGCTAATGGGATTTTCTGTTACGAATAATGACTCCTACTTATTCACAAGGTTTGCTTCTAGTTTAACTCTGTTTGTGTTAGTTTATGTTGATGATATCATTATAAATGATAATTCTTCTACTGCAATATCATCACTTGTTACCTTTATGCATACTCTATTTGCTCTTAAAGATATTCTTGGTTTGAGGTTTGTTGGAATAAGGTACTACTATTTGTCTTTCTCAAACCAAATACATTGAATAACTTTTTCATAGAACGAACATGTATGCAACTAGGTCTTAACCTATTCCAACGATAACATCTCTACAATTCACTCAAAATGGTTCTATGGTTGTTCAAGATTCTTTGTTATACGAATCTCTTCTAGGTGTCCTGCAATATGTTATTATTACATGTTTAAAAATAACTTATTATGTTAATAAAGTCTCAATATACGCACCAATCTCAAGAACATCTTTGGAAAAATCTCAAATGTATTATGTGTTATCTAGCTGGAACAATTCATCACAGTCTCTTATTCGACCTTCCATTATTCCTCAATCATTGGGTTTGTTGATGTTGATTGGTTCTGATCTGGATGATCAGAAATCAACAACATGATATCTATCTTGGCAAAAATGTAGTTTCATGGGGATTCCATAAACATGTTGCATCCAGAAGTACCATAGAGGCAAAATATCGTAAGCTGTAACTTTAACTGAAATTACTTGGAGCACGAAGACCTGAATGACACATTATTGTTGATGTTACAAATATATATATATATATATTCAAACAATCTGATTTTTGTTCTCCTAAAGGTTTTTTTCCCATTTTGGTGTACTTTTTAATTTTAATTTCCAAAATGGATCAAAAAAAATCTATTTACCAAAATGAGCAAATTTTGCCAACTAGATAGTCATAATTTCAAACTGGTCAAAATAAGAGTGACATGCTGACAATTTCAATTAAGGACATTAATTAAAATTGTTTCTCTCTCTTCAATCATTTTTTAATTATTTGATACTATGATCTTAAGTTTAACAATTAACAAAATAAATAATAATAATTAACAAAACTATAACATGAATATTAAGAGATATAAATTTATTTTAAATTAAAATAAAATAACATAATGATAATAATAATAATAAGAATAATTTTAATTAAATTCATATGAATTTAATTTAAATAATAATAGTAAGAAGAATAATTTCATACAAATTTAATTTAAAAAATAATTATTATTGAATTCACTTATTATTAATTATTATTATTATTTTATTTTATTTAAATTTAAAAATAATAATTATTATTATAAAATTCATATGAATTATTCTTATTATTATTATCATTATGTTATTTTGTTTTAATTTAAAATAAAATTGTATGTCTTAATTTTTTTATTTTAGTTTTGTTAATTATTATTATTAATTTTTTTGTTAATTGTTAAAGTAACAAACATAGTGCTAAATAATTAGAAAATTATTTGTTAATTATTAATATATAATGATTATTATTTTTTTATTAATTGTTAAACCTAACAATCATAATATCAAATAATTAAAAAATGATTGCAGATAGAGAAATAATTTTAATTAATGTCATTAATTGAAATTGCCAACATGTCACTCTTATTTTGACCAGTTTGAAATTATGACTATCTAGCTGACAAAATTTGTCCATTTTGATAAATAAAATTTTTTCTACCCATTTTAGGAATTAAAATTAAAAAGTACACCAAAATGGGAAAAAAGCCTCTCCTAAAAGATAATCAGAATTTTCATTCTTGAACAAAATACTTTGAGTTTGATCTTCATTTTGATTGTGATCATGTCCAACAAAAACTTGTTTGACTAATTCATCTACTAGAAAGATTTTTAGTTGTAGATATTTTTACAAAACCTCTCTCTAGGTCCTCATTCATTAAGTTTCACGATAAACTTATGGTGTTCAAAGATCCACAATAAATTCAAAAAAAAAATGATAATGTAACCATTAATAATAATGTAATTATTAGTCTACTGTTATGTTAATAAAGTCACTCTCCACTTGTATATTTGTTTTTCTCTCTATTTCGAGAATCATGGTAATACAATTCTATTTCTATCCTTTCTTATGAGAATTATCATAAACAATTATGTTTCTATCTGCTTACTCTTTTGTAATATTATGTGATATCTTGCATCCGATGTAGAAACTCTCCACCATTGTTATAAAAATATTTATATCCAGTAATGGAGGCAATTAAATTGGTATAGAACAGGTAACAATACATACCGTGGCAAGAACTGTAGGAGATTCACCTGCATAAACAATGCATGAACTTTTGTCTGCTGAAACGATTACTCTAAAGTCACACACACTTTCTCTTTTGTTGTTTGCGAGGAAGACATCTAATCTAATCACTTCCGTCTGGAGCATTGCCGATTTCTTCACCGAAAAGAGCAATTCGGAGGAATCATTGCTTTTACCCCTGAAAACTTTACATCGCTGGTGCATTGTCATGATCTATATAAGAAGATTCGCCCATAGTTTAGTAACTAAGATGAAAATTCAAACAACAGATCTTTTTGAAATATTGAATTTGTGAGAAGATCATACGTAGAATAGGGTATAAGAGGAGATGCATGAACAAGGTACGATCCAATCACTACAAGAAAAAAATTATTTAAAAACTAATTTTTAGCTATCAAATAAAATAGTTGTTAGTTGTGACCAAAATAATCATCAAATTAGGTTTTGGTTGTTAAATAACTATAAAATAAAAATAATGATTAGATTTATTAACCAATTAACTTAACTCAAGATAATTGTTATCTAGTATTAGCTACCAAGGTTTTAACCACTTATATTATTAGATTTTAAATTAGTCTATAACTTAATTAGATACTAATTTAGAATCTAAGTGTATAAGTGACTAAAATCTTGGTAGTTAATATTAGATACCAATTATCTTGACATAATTAGTTACTAAATTCAATCATTATTTTTATTTTGTAATTATTTAGCAACTAAAACTTAATTTAATAATTATTTTGATTATAATTAACAATATTTTATTTAGTTGCTAAAAATTAATCTTTATATAATTTTTTTTAATGAATTATGCAATAGTTGTTAAATTATGCAATCAACCCTAGGAGGAAGTGGAAAAACTATAAAGCCATGCATAAAATTAAGGTTACGAATTGTAAGAAAACAGCAACTCCACATGGAATAAAAAAGAAAAAAACTAACTTGATATATTTCAATAATGCAAAATTCACTTTTCATCAGAGAAAGTAGTTATATATGATTGAGCTAAAGGGAAAAACACTCGCATTTATTCTCTATCTCTAATATTGCAATAATCATTAAAAGTTGAACAAAAAGTTAATGTTAAAGAAAAAATAAAAAATTATATTTTAACACGTCCCCTTAAAAATGTCTTTCAACATGCCAAGCGTCTTATCTTAACGTTTCAAACTTGTCCTTAGGATGACCCTTTGTTATGATTTATGATTCTCAAAATTGGAATGGTCCCAGCCTATGTTAAAGATTACAAGGCCTGTTTTACCTTTTTATAATACACCTTATTTTTGTTTTTGTTTTTGAAATAAGTTATTTCGGAAATAAAAAATACATTTCCATAATATTTTTAAAATGACCTATTTTAAAAGCTGTTTTTGGATTCGAACACAACATTCAAAATAAATCATTTCGAAAACAAAAATGAAAGTGTATTTTTCTATTTTCAAAATAACTCATTTATTTTCGAATTCGAAAATAACTTCTATAATAAGTAATTGCAAAAGTATTATAGAGATGTATTTTTTAATTTTTGAAATAATTTATTTCAAAAGTTATTTTCAAATTCAGAAATCAAATTATGTATCAGAATAACTTATTCTGACATGTAAAAGTTGGCTGTCAAAATAAAGTTAAATTTTTTGTTTTGAAATAGGTTATTCTGGAGATTAAAACATATATAATATTCTTCACAAAGATATAGGAGTCTTTTTAAAATGAATAATTTGAAAAAATTAACAAGTATGAAGGTCCAGGAAGAATCTAAGCAGGTGAGTAGGTGCTGGAAGAAACTCATTGTTATATTTTATAAAAAAAATAAAAATAAAAATATATTTACCAAAAAGTGTTTTCTCTTTTTTTCTCTTAAAAAAAATTAAAATATCTTTTCTTTAAGTTTATTAAATAAACCCAACAGTAAGTAGAGGAGGCTCTCAAATTCTAACAAAATCGACAAGGATATAATCAGCCAATTTGATGTGGGAAGAGAAGAGTATAATAGGTAAAGAATAGCCAAACCTTCTTGTATAGACTGAGGACAGGGTTTCCAGCATCATCATACATGACACGACGGTCGTGAACCGTTAAAAAGCGATGTTTGATATAAAAACGACGGTGATTGTTTGCGTCGTAAGTGACACCTTTCTCAGTGTTAATTTGAAGATTGATAGTGTAAGGAGCACAGTAGGCACGGTTGATAACTTGGAATGGATTTTCCATTGGTGAGGGACACACAGTGTTCTGAGGTGCGTATATGATTGATGGAGCAACAACCTACGACGAAACCTGTGATTTATGTTCTGCCCTCATCAAGTAAGAAAGTTTCCTTCATAGTCAGAGGGGCTAGGTCGTGACGTGATTGTAATGTTTTTCTTTTTCTTTTTGACTCTTTTGTACATGATTGAGTTTTTTTTTTTTTTTTTTTTTTTTTTTTTTTTTTTTTTTTTTTTTTTTTTTTTTTTTACCTTTATCTATTAATCTTCATTATTCCTGATAAAAAAATTTAACAAACTTTCAACTCTCACGAGACATGAGATCAAATAAGCTAACTTTTAGTCATCTGGCTTTGATTATTGGACCACAATGCACCTTCGTTTTTCCTTATCTAGTGTCATTTTCTAGCATACCAGCTACCTTTCCTCTCAGTATTAATGCAAAAACATTATCACTATGTAGGACTCAGACAATAAACGGCGACTATCATGTCATCCACAAAGTTTCGTGGGAAATGAAAATTGGTTCGAATATTCCAACTAAAATACAAACAATCGAAGCCCTAACGAAAATGAGTCTTCATGGGACAACTGTAACTGCTTATGGATCCGACATGGGTGGTCTATCTGTGACCAAATGAAGCTTGAGTCATACGGACTTAACTCTTTCAAATGTGGTCCAAGTGATAAAAGAATTGAAAATTAACAATATATTGTTACCAGCTATCTTACTCGTTAATTTTCCTTACGGATTAAGATAATATTTATTTCCATTACTTTTTATATGTAAATAAATAAAAAAAACTAAATGATTTCCTACTTTAACTATGTCACATTTTTCTTCCCCAAATTTAGAGCTTGTCGGTTTCTCTTCTACTTCTGAAGAAGATTAAGGCATGTTACATAATTAATTATGTTAGGATACATAATACATTATGTGTACATATAATCCGTTATGTAAGCTACCTAATCGATTATATGACTTGCATGACTTTAAATAATTAGATTACTATATATAGACTTATTGAGACACTTTTTATTTTGTATTTTTCTTTTTATCATACATGTCTGATAAAAGTATATGAGTGATGCTTTGAATGGAGATTTTCGTAATTCGAAAAATAATAAAATTTCATAATCCATAAACTAATACATCATAACCCAAAACAAATTGAAATAATCATATAAAACAAGTGTTATTTAACTTGTTTGTTTTTGTTCCTTAAAAAAAGTAATGATTAATTATATTATATGTGATGGAATGAAAACCTTTAGGTGCACATTTTTTATTTAATTAATATTTAATATATATATACATTAAATGAAAATTTATTCATAAATTTTGTCTTCACCTGGTTTAAAATATTATAAATTTGTTAATATACTTTTATTCGTAAATTCAATTTTAAATATTACAATTCTTTTAATATACTTTTACGTTTTTTTATATTTATGGAGAAAAATATTTCAACCTTATTTTTTATTATATATATATATATATATATATATTTAATTTCAAAATTTAAATAAATGTTTCTAAATATTTTGCATTATATAAAAGAATTACTTTATAATTATTTATTATTCAAATATAATTTATAGTATTTTTTTAATAAAATAAATCTAAAGGCATATTGTTAATTACTTATATAATATTGTTAATTTTTACTTTTTCAGTCACATTAATCATATTTACTACAAACTTTTCATTGAAATTAATTCAATTTTTCTTAATTTAAGTAACTTTATTCTCTCTTTTTTTCATTCTTATCTAAAAATAAAAATATTATAAATAAAAGAATGGAAGATTTTGAATACTCCAGCCCTTTTCCAAAAAATCTAAATCAGATAAATTTTAAATATGTTCTGTAATATCTAACCCCTCCTTATCCCGCACCGAAAAGTGACCTTAGGCACAATATAACTTCAGCTTTCACTCTCATACAATATACATGGACAACACATTAACTTTTGATAAACATGACTTTTAATTCTCATTACTTGTCAGATGAATTCCAAAATTGACATGTAACTTTTATTATAGTATGTTTTTAATCATTCGCCAGTGTGTTCTATAATCATTCATCAACCAATTTGCCTGAAGAAATCAATAATTAAGAATATGGTTTATCAGATATATAGTGATTGACCATAAAATACTTGGATATTATGTCACCGAATTGGTGACGTTATTATTTGGAGAGACTGAAAAGACCAAGTTCATACTATTCCAATAGTTGGACTAAAATGTATGTGGTTGAAGTGTAGACGACAAAACCAATGACAATAACCTCTTAGGCCAAGTCTTCTCCGTGTTTTAGTCCGTTTTCTCCACTCCAGGGTTAAAATTTGATTGTTGTGTCGTATTTGTGCCCACTTTTATTTCATAATGCAAGATTTTGACTTAGTCGTTTAATAGATACCATACACTTGCAATTGGGATTGGGATTAGTCATCATTTTTTGAAGTAAAAGGTCGTGAATTGTTTATGCCGATGAATCTCCTACTATCTTAGCCAAAATATGACTATCGAGTTAGTATATCATTTTATATGTTAGTAATTATTTTGCTTTTGATAAGTAGTAAAATTTAAATATATTATGTTAATAATATATGCATGTTTCTCTCCCTAATGTAGATGGAGAGTAATGATGACTTCAATAGTCTATCCCAATGTTGACTATGCATTCATAGTGGTACTACTTAAGATTGTTATAGACATGAATTATTCTAATGGAGTCAAAGATAATATTATTAGTGCCATGCAAATTATTACAACATCAATTGGATAAAGCGCGTAAATAAATATATTGTATAAGAAATTATTAGTAAAAGTGAGGGAATAAATTTTGAGTCCTCCCTAATGTACTTATATGCATGTCTGTGATATTATTTTGTATATAACTATTTCTATTATCTTTTATTATATCAATGCTAGCAAAGTTATTGTTACCTTATAATAGATCCGAAATGTGTGGGATAAGTTTTTTCTTATTTTTTTAACCTGTGTCTTGTAATAAAAAAAAAACAGTCTCAAAATTTTGTAGGTAAACGAAAAAAATATTCATAGATAGGAAAAACTGGTCCTATCAAGAATTGCGGATAGGTGTTGACAGTGATTAACTTTAGTAACGAATTATTTTTAAATAACTTATTTATGAATTATATATATATATTCATGGATCAATGTATCGATACCTATACGAAAAGAGAAATAAACAAAAGATAAAAATGAAGAAAAAGAAAATGAGGATGAAAAGATTTTCATTAATTTTCTATTCAAAACAAAAGTAAAGGTCAGAATATATAAAAGTTGTATACTCATTTTTAGTTAAAGAGAAAAAAAAATGAAACAATGAACTAATAGATGACAGACATATGCATAAAGAATAACAATTAAAAGTAAAAAAATAAAATTATAATTTGATTCTATCATAAAAGACAATAATAGAATTAACAATAATAGAATTAATAGTATTTTGATTATGTGAAAAAATAACAGAATTGATATTAGTTTCTTTTTAGAAGTCCCGTATTGAATATCCTGTAAACTAGAGAGTAAATATTGATAAGACTAGTTGGTTGTATCCATACCCTTTGAAACATCCCTGCTTTAGGGATGTACAATTTGGTGACCCGATTTAGTAACACACCTTTCGGTCATATTTGTAGACAACAATTTCATCATACTTAAATATCAAAATGCATAAATACCAAAAACTTTTTTTCTTGTGAAACACAAATATATTATTAATGACTAAGTGTGACCTTATTAAACTTCCTCAAGATTATGAGCAGGTTAACATGCTCTTCCTCCGTCAAACCGTCCGACAATGGTATTGAGATCTCATAGAGTCGGCCACTCATGCTACCCATTCTCCGTGTTGCCTTGTGGTTTGTTCTTATTTCTCTGAATTTTTTGGGTCAACTTTATATAATCATGTAACTCTCCTTCTTCGACCATCTTGGCCAGTAACTTAGATAGGGTATAACAACTATCGATGCTAGTCCCTATACTTTGATGGAATTCAACCATTCACTCGTTCTAAACTCGAGTGCCTATTAGATATCTCAGGGAATCTTAACTTGTCAGCCAATTTCGAGTTTTCCAAAAGTGCCTTTTTTAATACATTAAACTTCCAACAGTTGGTCCTCTCTCTGTCCGCCATTCGAGCTCTTTCTTTATTCGGCATTTTAGTGGTGTAAGGCACATATCGTCTCTCATCCACCACTCGCTTTTTTTCTTTTCTCGGATTACCTTCTCCAAGATGATACCTACATTTGATCACCATTATTTCTTCATGACTTCTTCTGCTTCAATATGCGTAGTGACTCTCCTCCGTACTTCCGCCATAGTTTCTACCTTAAGCTGTAGAAAGGATTGTTACGCAATCCCTTCACAAATGCTTCCACAAACATCTTTCCATTCGGAGAATCTATGTTGACCATAACTTCACAGAATCGGTTGAGACAGTTGTGAAGTGACTTTCCTTCTTTCTGGTACATGTCAAACGGGTCTGCCAACTTTGGGAATCTGACCTAGTTTGCTACAAATTGCTGGAGGAACAATTAGGAGAAAGTTCTGAATGAGTCCACCGTTCCATTTGGAATTATGCTAAACCATTGCAGGACCGTTCTAGTAAGAGTGCCTAAAAGCAATTTGTAACGGACAACATAAGAGCCTCCCAAGATTAGCATTTGGGCCTTGAAAGCCTTAAGATGCATTCCGGGATCTCGTGATCTTAAGTAAGGGGCCACTTTTGGAACCATGAAGTGCGACACTAGTTGCTCTTCCATAATTTTCTATGTGAAAGGTTGGATATCAACATTTACTCTTTGTGTCCAAGAACCTCCTAAGTTTTTATTGACAGGTCATCCCTTTTAATATTTGTTGTAATTCCTTATTGGCTTTCTGCAACTCTTTGTAGGCTTTTAGATCTTCCTCTATCTGATAACATGCTTCATTCGCTTCTTCCTTCAAACGCTCTTGCTCAAGGCGTGTTTCCTCTCTAAGACGCTCTTCTCAATGCAGGTTACTTGTTTGTCTCTCGCTCGGTCTTCTGCTTGCTTCTTGAATTCTTCATTGCTCCATTACAGTTTGGCCATAGTTTTTAGAATTTGTTGAAGAGTTGGCAAGTCGTCTTTTCCTCCAATGGGTGTAGGTTGCCTATTTTTCTCATTTCTGGAATTTTCTCACAAGATGTTTCACTCAAAGTGGGAGTACAAATACTTTACCCATCCCACAATAGGCGTCAATTTGTTCAAGCTGTTAGGTTTTTGATCGCTCTTGGCTAGCTCAAATAGAAGATGATCTTTCTATACCCTAGTACCTCGTATTTATACTTGTTCTGTGAGGTATTATGGTGTTGAATTTAAATGTAATTAGTTATTATTAATGATCCAGTACAAATTCTTAACAAATTAAAAGAAATATCCATAGTCAAATATAGTTATAGAGAATAACAATTTATGTGGGCGGTAATTTTTCTTACTTACATTGGGCCCCTAACTGGGTTTTTCCTTATGGATGCAATTTTCTGATTATAAGTAGACTATCTTTCACACCCTATAATTTCATTTTGGGCCTAAAGTACACCTCCTGTCCCATACGCACTATATATAAGATATTTTGATATAATACGAATTAATCATTTAATCAAGATTTTATAAGAAGTTAGTTTGTCAGATACGAAAATTTTCACATTCATATAACTGTTTCTGGTAAACTTTGTTATTTCGTGAGAGCTAGTTCTTTTTAAAATTACAATATTTTGCCAAATAGTTTTAGGGTTTTATAAAAACTCTTTTTGTCTTTTTTAAAGACGTTTCCTTGGTGTTACAAACTCGACTTATTAATTAAAAAGGTTTATTTTTTTAATTAGGAAAGTTGTGAAGATTTTTTCTTTTGATTTTTTTACGAAATTGAGTAAGTCTTAGGATGTGGAGAAGACTTTAAGTAAAAAAATTGTATCACATGTATACAATTTACTGACGATGTTTTCCACAAAGAGATTTGGTTGAACTAATATAAAGAAATCTTTGACTAGGAAAGACTTGGTATTTAAGCGTGTCTACCTGTAACCCTCCTCTCTTTCCTAAGAGTCTACTAGGAAAGCTCTCAACATCTTTTCATTTTAGAAAACTTCACCAAAAAATATCTATGGAAAATAAAATGAGTGATACTTCATATTCATCGAGTGAGCAAGGAACTGTTAGGGACAACATTGAAGATCTCAACTTGAGAGAATATGTGAAGAGACTAAAAGGAAATAAAACAAAAAGAGAATTGGAGGAAATAGGAGGGATATTCACTCAATTAATGTGAAATCAAAGGAAAGCTAAAGGTAGTGAGGGGTCCAGTAGAAGAATACGTCATCATGAGGACTCTCATTCCCCAAGTAGTCATCATAATACATACTGCTATCAATCTCCCCCTAGGCAACATAGGAATAGGAAGTCCACCTTTGCCAAGGAGCCTAAGATTGAACTTCCCCTTTTTCATGGTAGAGAAGATGTTGAAAAATACCTAGATTGGGAGATGAAGGTGGAACAAATTTTTCAGTGTCACCAAGTAGACCATTAGAGGAGAGTCGCCTTGGCTATCTTAAGCTTTCAGGGATCAACCATGTATTGGTGGACCTCACTTGTTAGAGACCTTAGGATCCATAAAATATCCAAATAAGGTACTAGAATGAACTTAGGACTGCCCTAAAGAAATACCATGTACTCTCTTATTATGATCGGTGTCAACACCAAATTTCGTTCAAGAAAATAAAATTATTTTAAAATAAAAAATGTGTGTTATTTAGTTTTTATCATACTTTGATATTTAAATTAAATAAATAAAAAGAGAGTTTTAGTTTTAATTTATAAATAAAGTTTTAAAATAAAATTCGTAAAAATGAAAATAATAAAAAAGAATAAAAATTTGAAGGAAGCCCGGTCCATTAGAAGCATGTTAAAAAAGAAAAAAAATAAAAATTGTTATCTCTCCCCATTAAAGTGTTGTCATGTCATACTTTCTCTCTTCACTGAATAATCTGACTGTCTTTTCAAGTACGTAAATTAATTTAAAATTTAAAAAAAAATAATTAATAGAAATTTGAACAAATTGACTAGGGCAAATCTGATAATAATTGGTGATTATTCTACTTAATTGCAAGTAATGATATTAATTAGATATTATTATGCTTAATTACAAATAATGGTAATAATGGTTGATTATTCTGCTTAATTGCAAATAACTCTGATTGATTCTAATTTATTCTTACGCTTTATCTCAATTAAGTGCATTAAGCTTAAATTAATGGGCAGATTCATTAAAATTATGGGACAGATTCATTGAAGGGTTTAAGGAAATTCTATAATGTGGGACCAGAGTAAGGGTCACACAGACACGATTTACTCTGAGTAGTATTTTACACTCATCTTTACACAGACATGATTTCCTCCTCTGAGCAATATTTTACACCCATCTTTACAAAAATAAGAGGATTACAAACATTTTACACATGTTTTGGAGAGAGCACTAGAATTGCACACGAAAAATACTAGAGAGATACTAAAAAGGATCCTGAACATACGTGGTGGCAGAAATTTGGAAGGTTCGAATTCAGAGAAAAGGGGAACACATTTTTTGAGGATCTTCAACTGGTATGCTCTGATTGCTTGATCTCATATACTTCACAAGCACATGTGATTGTCTTATTTGAAAGCTACTATAGTATCCTGAGATTTAGCTCTTATCGCTTTAATTCTTTTTAAAAAATAATTAAAAAATATAAAACATTTTCAAAAGTTGTGAATGAGAAGGAAACATATTTTTTGAGGATCTTCAACTAGTATATTTTGATTGCTCACCTAATTCCTTTACTCCTTTACGTAATGTGATTGTCTTGTTTGAGAGCTACTATGGTATTCTAAGATTGAGCCCTAATCGCATTGATTTAAAAAGAAATAAATAAAAAAATATAAGACATTTTTCAAATTCTAAAGTAGAATATAAACTTTTCTTAAAAACTTAATGAATTATTAATTTTTAGGAAAAAGTAAAAAATAATAAAACAGTTTCTTAAATAAAAAATGTGTAACAATTTTCAAAAATATAAAAAAATATAAATTTTCAAAAAAATTCAAAACAACCTTAAAAATAATAAAAAGGGATTAAACATTCTCAAAATTATAAAAATATATAATTTTTAAAAAATAAAATACAAAACAATTTTAATAATAAAAAACCATAAAAGGTATAAGATTTTAAAAAATGAAAAAATTTAAAATATTTTCAAATAAAATGACAAAAATAAAAAAAATTTAAAAAAGGAAAATATCAAATATCATTAATCAATTTTTAAAAATAGAACTACGCGAACCTTAATTTCTTTTTTATGGAGATACGTAAGACTAAGGTCAATCCTTGTTGGGCCCAAAAGTAAAAAAATATATGTTTATTTGTCTTATTTTTACTTATTATTTTTATTTGTATAATTGTTTATTTGTATTATGTTTGTTAGCATGTTTTCTTTTTCTTGTTTATTTATTTGTTTTGTTCTTATATTTGTTTGTTTTGTTATTTTATTTGTCTTTATTCATATTATTATTGTTATTATTTGGGAAAAATGATATTTTGTAAAACCATACTTTTTTTCTACTCATTTGATTAAAGGTACCATCTTAGGACGGCCGTTGTAGGGTGCCAATACCTTCTCCACACGTAATCGATTCCCGAATCTTGAATCTGGTTTGTAGATATTTTATTTTTAGTTTTCTATATTTTCCATAATAAAATATGGTGACGACTCTAATTCTCAATCTAAATATTTTAAAAATAAATTTTTGATCGCCTCTACGTGATCCCGACTGACAGACTCCAACAAAAGAACATGAGTGTTGAGGAGTATAGGCAAAAAAATGGAATTACTTTTGATATGGGAAAGGATTAGAGAAGAGCCTAAGATAACTACAATTAGGTTTCAAAGTCCCTCAACTATGAGATTCGGGATACGATTGAACTTCTTCCTTATAATGACTTGAATGACTTAGTTCGGTTGTGTTAGGGTAGAACAACAACTATGAGGAAGAATAGCATTAAGAGAGATTACCCTACTACATCCTCCTATTCCCGAAAATATTCTAAGAGGGAGGGTTACCTATCAAAATCAAAACATGGTCTCACGAGTGAAAAAAAGATTCCTTTCATAAAAAATATAGAAAAGATTCCTTTAAAGAAACCAGGACAAGAGACATCTAGTGCTTCTGATGCCTTGTTAAAAGAGCCACATTTTCAGAAAAAGGAGCCACATAATTCTGTTGAACGATACTACCGAGTTGCAGCATAATCCTTATTCAAAGTAGATAGAGCAAGTCAATCACAAGTTTACATAGAAACCTAGATTGCAATATGCAATTTCCTCCTCTTAAAAGTCAAAAAAACATAATTGATAAATGTCACAATTCAATAACTTTTTCAAAAGAGCCACATTTTCAGAAAAATGAGCCACATAATTTTGTTGCACAATACCACCGAGTTCGAACATAATCCTTATTCAAAGTAGATAGAACAAGTCATTCAATACCTTTTTCAAAAGAGCCACATTTTCATAAAAATGAGCCACATAATTTTGTTGCACAATACCACCGAGTTCGAACATAATCCTTATTCAAAGTAGATAGAACAAGTTAGCCACATATTTACGGAGAAACCTTGATTGCAATATGTAATCTCCTACTTTTAAAAGTTGGAAAAACATAATTGATAAATGTCACAGTTCAATAGCTTATATTAAAAGAGTCAAATTTTCAAAAAAATGAGCCACATAATTCTGTTGCACAGTACCACCGCGTTGCAACATAATCCTTATTCAAAGTAGATAGAACAAGTCAGTCACACATTTACGGAGAAACATAGATTGCAATATGCAATTTCGTACTCTTAAAAGTCAAAAAAACATAATTGATAAATGTCATAGTTCAATAACTTTTGTTGAAAGAGTCACATTAGTAGAAAAAGGAGCCACAAATTTGTTGCACGTTACCATCGACCATTAGACCAGAAGAGCTTTTTTGTCATGTTACGATTATTATTATATTTATTAAATAAATATACTTGGTGCGTGGGTCTGGCCTCCACTTGGTTTTATTTTTTAAAAATTTTCTTGTGTTTTGCGTGGGTCTAGCCCATGCTGCTTGTAATTAATTAATTACAAATAATATTTTGTTGTGTGGGTTTGACCCACACTTTTTATTTTTAATTTTTGAATTTTCTTTTACGTATTACGTGGGTTTAGCCCACGCTACTTTTTGTTTGAAATTAATTACGCCTAGGTCTGGCCCCGCTGCTTGCAAATAATATTTTAATGTGTGGGTCTAGACCCTACATGATTTTATTTTTTAATTTTTTATCCATATTGCGTGGATTGTAACATTTTAGAGTGGGTTTGGCCCAACTTCTTACATAGACCATTAACCCACACTTCTTTCTGTTAACTATTTTGCTATTTTCTTGTAGCGTATTAAGATTTAGAAAAAAATAATTAATAAAAGTCACAGGTCAATAACTTTTTGTTAAAAGAGGCATATTTTCAGAAAAAGGAGTCACATAATTATGTTGCACGATACCACCAAGCAACATAATCTTTGTCCAAAGTAGATAAAATACGTCAGCCACATGTTTACGATAAAACCTAGATTGCAATATGCAATTTTCCACTCTTAAAAGTCAGAATAACATAATTGGTAAATGCCACAGTTTGATAGCTTTTGCTAAATGAGCCACATTTTCGAAAAAAAAAGCCACATAATTCTATTAAACAGTACCACCAAGATGTAACATAATCTTTGTTAAAAATAGATAAAACAAGTCATCCACAGGTTTACAGAGAACCTAGTTTGCAGTATGCAATTTCCTACACTTTAAAGTCGGAAAAAGATACTGGATAAATGCCACATTTCAATAGCTTTTGTTAAAAGAGCCACGTTCAGAGAAAAAGGAACCACAAAATTTTGTTGCACTGTACCACTGAGTTTTGCAAACAACTTCCTAAACGTATTGTGAACACCTGTGAGTTTTTAATCAAACCGTATTTGAAAAGAATAAATTTTGTGTTTATTTGTTTTCATCAATCGAAATTGCAAATACTTATAAACTAGTTTGTTAAACAAGATTTTGAAGTAAAAACTATATAATAAAATTAAACAAAAATTTAGTCTATTTATTTACATTAATATGCTTAAATATACTAATCGTCTAGTGTTTAAATATATAGTGTCTATTAGGTTATTAATAAAGAATTGAATTTTTAAAAATCTCATTCATTAAGTAGATTATTTTACTATTCGTTTGGTCTATCTAAGCGAAATTGTGGATACCTAAGTAAACGATTGTTTCACGTTGCTTAAAGCTTCTAATTTAAGAAAAAAAAATTATAAACACTTACGTAATTTCACTAAGTATAAGACAATATTCTTTTAAACATGATTACTTAAAAGCAAAGATAAAATAAATATCACTTTTGTTACTTAAAAGTTATTTTTGAGTTCAATTAAGTGAAGTCAAGCTTGAATAAAAAATGTTAGCGTTTAAGTTATTACCTAAAGGCTACGACATTTTTCTTTAAATAAATATAAAAAAGTTTAACCATTGAGATTTTCACTCGCTCGAAACAAAAGTTCATAGGCTTCAAGTGTACTATTCCTTTATGTGATGATTTTTGTAAGTGTTGTGACTCTAGTAAAAGAAAATGTCACTAATTATATTTTATATAATTAATGATGCTTTTTATGACAAATGTTATTGATAATGAAGTGTAATTATCAAGAATTTTTATCACTAGCCTACTCTAAATTTTCTTTAGGTGTTCGTGATAGAGTAATTCAATTTCAAAACCAAATTTTTCATTAATCAAACATTTATCACAAACTTTAGAAATGTATTACAAAATCTGTCATAATTTAGGAGAACTTAATCATTGTCACAAATTTTAGAAAATGAAATATTTTTTAATAGTAATTTTTTTATTAATAAAAAGAATACTATATATATATATATATAAATAAATAAATAAATAAAGATACTTGGCTTGTCTAAGCCCTTGCACAAAAACAAGGGCATTGGATACCTAAATTTACATCATTTAGAATATGACACCCTCTACTTACAATTCTACGAAATCCTAATTACAATGTTTATTTATAACTTATACAAAAACTTTTAACACTTGTACATTGATGTAGCTTTAACCAGTTGCAGCAACTGAGATACCCTTTACTTCTCCTAATATGCCATTGCTCATATTGTTCCATTGTAATATTTTGTCCTTTGAAAATTTCTAACTGCATCCATCTATTCGTACAACATTTCTTACCGCTGAATTACTTTGCGATTTATAGATCTAAATCTGTATATACTCCTATTAGATCATCCGTAATCCGTATGAGAGAGAAAAAAATCTAAATAAATCTAAAAATAGAAGTACTAAGAAACATTGTATATCTTGCAGGAAATAATTGCTTTAGTTTTTTTATCAGTAAATATGTTTAGACAATTTCTCACTCAAACCAACACAACCTTCTTCATTTCAACTTTCAGACTCACTTATTTTTTCTGACAGCTTCCTAGCTTCTCTATTGTTGCTTCTTTACCATTTGAAATTACATACAGAAAATTAAGCCTCCGTTAAAGAGAAAGATGATAATCAGATAAATTTTCCACTAAAACTTTATTACCATGTATGTCCTATTGAATTGAGTTTTTGAAGAATAACATCTTAAACATTTGCAATCTATTATATACTCAAACTTATAATTTCACGATTGTACTATAAATCCTGTAACTTCAGAAATAATTTTGCGTGATATACACTAAAATATTAAGTGACACTTGGAAAAATAAGTTTTAAAATTAAAAAAAAAAATGAATATGAAAAACCCACTATAGTTTATTTACAGTTTAAATTTAAGCAATTTAATATTAAATAAAAAACTCTAAAACACTAATTAGTGATTTTAGTTTTTCTAATTAAAAAAATTAATAATTTAAAAATCACTAAATACCAACACTTAATTTTGTTAATTTAAATAATATCAGAATTTGATTTAAACAATTAAACCAGAAGGCTAAAGTCACTGATTTGGTAAATTTTAAAATTAAAAACACGATTAAACATAATTTCATACACTTAATTAAGTTGAAGTACACATTTTCAAATGTCGTCCAAAACCAAAAACATTGTTTTCTATATTCAAACTTGAATCAAACCTGTGTACTTTTAATTCGGTCCACGATCCAGAGTGAAATTATTTGGGAACTCCTTCAGGTGATCATGCCCACTACCAATGGCGTCATTTTGGTTGTCAAATTCAGCAGCTCATCGTAATAGAATTTAATGTCATTGATAATGATAAGTAGTGCAACTATGAATGCGTAGTCCACATGGGGATAGACCTCGACATAGAAGCCACCATTATTCACCATCTACATTGAAGAGAGAAACACAAACTATAATAATTACTATGTTCACTAATGTATAATATGATATATAAACACTTCAACTCATCTTATATGAACATACACTAAACACAGTAATAATACTTCAACTCATCTAAATCTCTAAAAAATTAAATATCTCATTAACGAATATACCAATCTGGTATACATGATCATAGACTTTCTCAAAATAAAAAAAATCATTATAATAATATCGGTATCATCAACGAAAATCTGCATTAACTATTTATATAATATACAAAAGTTTTATGAGTATTTTATGAAATCATTTTCATTTAACATCTTTCACTGCATATTACTTTTCTTTATACTCGATTTATTCTTAAAGATCTTGATCCCTTCATTATTTTCTTGGTGTTGTGGTTTGCTGAAATAAAGATCTTAAAAACTTGTTTGACTAATTCACCTACCAGGAAAATTTCAGGTTGTTGATATCCTTATTAAGCCTCTCTCTAGGTCCTCATTGACTAAGTTTCATGATAAACTTATGGTGCTCAAAGATCTACCATAAGTCCACGGATGATAATGTAATTGTTAATAATTTGTAATTGTTAGTAATAACTAATCTACTGGTATATCACTAGAGTCTTTGTACACTTATATGTTTGTTATTTTCTTTGTTTTGAGAATCACTATAATACAATTATGTTTCTATCATCTCTTCTCAGAATTATGATAAATAATTATGTTTCTATCTTCTTACTCTTTTGTAGCAATATGTGATATCTTGCATCCAATGTAGAAACTCTCCAACATTGTTATAAAATATTTAGTAGAACAGAACAGTACATACCTTGGCAAGAACTGTAGGAGATTCAGCTGCATAAACAGCGCATGAACTTTTGTTTGCTGAAACGATTATCCTAAAGTCACACACACTTTCTTCTTTGTTGTTTGCGAGGAATACATCTAATCTAATCACTCCCCTCTGGAGCATTGCCGTTTTCTTCACCGAAAAGAGCAATTCGGAGGAATCATTGTTTTTACCCCTGAAAACTTTACATCGCTGGTGCATTGTCATGATCTATATAAGAAATTCGTCCATAGTTTAGTAACTAATAAGATGAAAATTCAAACAACAGATCTTGCTGAAATATTGACATTGAATTTGTCAGAAGATCATGCGTGGAACAGGATATAAGAGGAAATGCATGAACACGGTACGATCCAATCATGCAATCAACAACCCTAAGAGGAAGTGGAAAAACTATAAAACCATGCGTAAATTAAGGTTACAAATAGTAAGAAAACTGCAACTTCACATGAAATAAAAAATAAAAAAAAAACTAGATATTTAATATTAAAGATAAAATGGAAATATCAAATTCTAAGACTATAATAAGGTAATTTGATGTGGGAAATGAAGGAGTATAATAGGTGAGAGTAGCCAAACCTTCTTGTATAGAGTAAGGACAGGGTTTCCGGCATCATCATACAAGACACGACGGTGGTGAGCTGTTAAAAAGCGATGTTTGATATAAAAACGACGGTGATTGTTTGCGTCGTAAGTGACACCTTGCTCAGTGTTAATTTGAAGATTGATAGTGTAAGGAGCACAGTAGGCACGGTTGATAACTTGGAATGGATTTTCCATTGTTCTGAACCGTTGAGCATGGAAGAAAGACATTGCAATGTGAGGTATATGTGGATACGTGTGTTAAACACAGGACTTAGTGACAGAAGGCAGATTTTTGGAAGGCTAAAACTCTACAAATATGATAAATGTGACTACGAATGGCAGAAAGCCGAGCTGAAGAATCATAGCAGCATTCTTCTCAGATCTCCCTCTCTCTTATACACAAGTTTTTAGTTAAATCTAATGTAAAACGAATCTGTTCAGATTAGGAAGGTTCCTTCAGAGGCTCAATACTTGTAGATCTTAGACAACGTGGAGCACAGACACGATCTGTTGTGAACATATATAGTTAGAGGGCTGTAATGTCTTTACCTTTTCTTTTTGACTCCTTTCTACATGGGTTGAGCAACTTTTTTTGACCAATTTCATCAAATAGTTAAATTTCATGGAACATGTGTGAGACCTATGGTAGGTAGTGAATTACAGTTACAAGTAGAAGAAGACTTTATTTGTAGTTAAAAAACGGATACGAACATTCCACAAACTGGATACCATGCAACTTAGTCATCTAATTAATAGCTTTCATTAATGGACCACCATGCACCAAGGTTTGTTTTTCCTTATCTCTTGTCATTTTCTCGCATACCAGCTACCTGTCCTATCAGTATTAATTGCAAAAATTGTAATTACTATTTAAGACTCAGACAAAAAAGGGACTATTTCTGGTTAATTACACAATTAAGATAATTGATTGTCAGTATTCTTCTCTTTCGCAAGATATTTTTATTTTCGCTTTGATTTTTATTTTTTTCTATTTTTTTCTCATTTACTACTTTTCTTTTATATTTGTCATTATAGTAGATCACAGAAACAATAAGATAATGGAATTATCACTTTTCACTTGTTTTTTCAACTAGTGAAAAATATGATTTGATAACGCCTTTATAACCATTTGAATTTACTTGTCATAATGAGTTAAATAATGATAATTAAAAAAATTGTGTGTTCATATTTATTTTCTGTGTTTAATTACTTTTGCTTTCTCTTTCTCATATACTGTGTTGTTTTAAGTGATTTCTCCGTGATTTCTCCATGATTTAATAACGCCTTTATAATCATTTGAGTTTACTTGTCATAATGAGTCAAACAATGATAATTTTAAGAAAATTGAGTGTTCATATTTCTTTTCTGTGTTCAATTATTTTTGTTTTCTCTTTCTCCTATACCGTGTTTGTTTTAAGTGATTTCTCAATGTAAGGAGGTACATATTATTTCTATTTGGATTTATGGATTTAGGATAATTTGAAAGGATAGAAAGGAGGATGATGGCAGATTTGTTGCCTACCCACCCATGAACAGAAATGAGATCAAAATTCATGCAATTACAAATTATCTTTAAATTGTTATTTTTTTATGCTCAATATAGTAATGGTGGGTGAGAAAATATTGTTTTTGAAAAGATTTCTTCACGGTTACTATTATTGTTTCAAAAAAAATATATACTTATTGTTTAATTTAATATTTAATCCAACTTATCTATAGGACACTACGTGTCACTAAAAAAATAGTCGACGACTTAATTTGTCTTTGAATCTCAATTAGGAAACTGTGTGAAGTTGAACTTAACTGGAATTAGAAAAAGGAACAACTCATTATAGCTTTAAACCTATCGGAGTTCGTGGTAAATTGTTCTTTTTTAATTGAATCTGAAAACAATAGCAAGCAAGTCAGGCTCAAAATTTTGTGGGAAATGAAAATTAGTTTGAGTATTCCAACTAAAATAGAAACACACTCTCATAGATAGTGGCTTGGTTAATAGAAACCATCGAAGCCCTAACGAGAATGAGTCTTCATGGGACAATTGTAACTGCTTATAGATCCGACAGGGGTGGTCTATCTATGACCATATGAAGCTTGAGTAATACGGATTTAACTCTTTGAAATGTGGTCCAAGTGATAATGTCACTTCAAAACAATTGAAAATTAACTATATATTGTTACCCGCTGTCTTACTCGTTTATTTTACTTACGGATTAAGATAGTATTTATTTCCATTACTTTTTATTTTAAATAAAGAACACTAGATAATTTCCAACTTTACTCACTATGTCACCATTTTTCTTCCTCAAACTCAGAGCTTGTCGGTTTTTCTTCTACTTTTGGAAGCAACCATCTTTGTTGATAAAAATATCATTTATTCTATTCTTCCATTAGTGGCAACCTCATCATAACCGAAATTCTCGTGCCTCTTTCACTAGTGTAAAACGTGTTCGTTTTAACAAAAACGTGGTGACTTTTTTTAACTATTTCAAATATATTTACTTTGAGTATCTAAGATCCGATTTAAACATCCATATTTATACCGTGTTAAGATTCAATATATTCATATTTATCTTAGAAGCTTATATCATCCAACATAAATTAAGATATTTATCTTTAACGGATAAAACTAGCTAGTTAAAATATATACCGTATTTATTGGAGATCTCACATCAATTAGAGATATAAAAGTTTAATAGTTTATAAAGTACGTACAAATCTCACCTTACAAGTCGGTTTGTTAAGATTGAGTTAGATCTAAAGTTCATTTTTTAAAAATATTTCTTTTTACTTGAAGTATCAGTGCACAGTTACGCGAATTTTCTCTCCTTTTCTAGCAGTGCCAACAATAATTCTACACTTGTTATTGACCATCTTTGTGTGATGTTTCCATCTCTTTGTCACATTCATGGTGGTGGGATTTTCTCTCAAATTTCATTGGAAATTAGAAAAGAGTAATGAAGAAAAATATAAAGAAAATTAATAAGATTCAATTGAAGTGCTAACTAATTTTAATATACATCTATGGTAAAAAATTCACTAAGAACAAAGATTACAAGTCAAATGTTTCTCTCACAGTGAACTATTAACTCTTGGTTGATTATAATAGTTCATACAAGGTGAATAACGTTTCACATCTAGGCTCGAAAGGTCAAAATAGAAGGACTATGATAAGAATATTAAACACATGAAGAAGATAGATGGTCTTGTACATTAAACACTCTTAAACTATCAAACTCTCTACTGCATTAGACGATCTAGAACCTTCAAACCCAGTTCTTCACAAATTTCCACAGAGACTTGGTTCCTAAACACTATTGTTGTCACGGTAGACAATAACAACCTGGTTTTGCACCTTCAACTCTTTGGCTAGACCCTTCAGTTATAAAGCTTCTTTCACAACCTCTATCATGGCAATATACTTTGCCTACCTTCTATAAACTAACCTTCCAACCAATAGCAATACAGTAGGCATTAAACACATAGCTCGTAAGAGATTTCATCGTGTCTAAACACCCAACAAAGTCTAAGTCAACAAATCCTTCAATTGGAACATCTTTGGTAGATTGTTTGACTCCACCATAAACCAAGATTCTTTTAAGCGATTCACCATAAACCACTTAAGAGCTTACAAATGAGCTCGTTGACCGATTTTTCAGTCACTGATGACAGAACCCAAGACCTCTCAGTAGCTTGACATAACTCGTAACCATCAAACCACAACAATTTTTTATGTCATGTTACGATTATTATTATACTTATAATTATAATAATAATAATTATTATTAATATTATATTATAATAATAATAATATTATTATTATAATTATAATTATAAATATTATTATTATTATATAAAACTATAATATTATCATTAATATTATTATAATAATAGTAATACAGTAGTTATTATTATTCTTATTAATATTATTTTATCAAAATAATAATAATATTTATAATTATAATATTAATAGTAAGAATAATAATAACAATGTTATTATTATTATTAAAGTGACTAAATATTTGGTCATTATTTCAGTCACTAAATTGCAAAATAATTTTTAGTCACTAATTCGATCATTGATAGTGATTGAATTTTTTGATCACTAATTTCAGTCACTATTCAACGGTTTTTTAGTAATGAAGTACAAATTTTTCAAATTAGTTTGTCTACTGATCTCAACCCCCAAAATCTTCCTAGTAGCTCTAAGGTCTTTCGTATCAAACTCCTTATTTAGCTCAACCTTAGTTTTATCAACTTTAGATTTACTATTAATTCTTACCAAGATGTCATCAACATACAACATGAAGTAACCTTCTACTAGAAACTTAAAGTAGGTGCAATTGTCATACTTGCTACATTTAAAACTAATGCTCACAATGAACTCATCAAATTGTTTCCCATTGCCTTAGGAATTCTTCTGATCAAACAAGGTTCTATTTAACTTAGAAACATAATCCTTCTTGTCTCTTACCTCAAATCTTTCAAGTTGCTTCATGTAGATGGTTTATCTAAGTCATATAAAAATGCAGTCTTAACATCCATCTATTCTATGTCAAGGTTGAGCTCAATAATCATGGCTAACAACATCTAAATAGATTTGTGCTCCACGATCAAAGAGAAAACATCATTATAATCTATTCATTCCTTTTGAATAAAGCTCTTAACCATAAGTCTAGCTTGGAATCTTTGTTGTCAGTTCTAGGAGTGCCATCTTTTTGCTTGAAAATCCATTTATAACTGACCAACCTAAAGCCCTTAAATATAGAACCAGATATTATTAAGATGAAATGACTTTATCTCTTCTTTCATGTCATCTTGTTATTGAGTACTCTCTTTACATGCTAATGCAAACAATACACTAAGATGTTCATCTTCTAACACCTCACTAGCGACTACTCAAGAATGTGTTAGAAGATATGCATAACCATATCTCTTTCAAGCTCTTACCATTCTCCTTATTCTATCTTTATGAGTTTGTAATCATTAACATGTTAGCCTTCATCATTCGTAACTTTGGACCAATGTCAACAGCCGATTTTGTCCGGGTAATATTTTAAAGCATAATAATAAAAAATAAAGAGAAATAAAAATGAATAATAACATAAAAATATATTTATTAGTTTAAGCTTTCTTGAAAAATAATAATAATAATAAAATAAAATAAATTGAATTTTTCCATTACAAAAAAAGGGACTAAAAAAAAGGTGGTGATTTTAAAAAATAAAATAAATAAATAATTAATAATAATAATAATAATAAAATGAAAATAACAAGAAAATAAATAAAATAAAAAATATCTAAATTAAAACAACAGAATCTGAAAAAAATAATAAATAAATAAATATATCAGTAAAATAACTGCTTTCAAACTTGATTTGCAAGTTTAGGGTAAAAATAATAATAAATAAAAATAATAAATAAAACAGTAAATAAAGAGTCAACTCTCTAACTTCTCACTCTCCTAACTCTACCTAATATTTTCTTAAAAAATAAAAAAAAAAGAATTGTGAAACTGTTCAAAACAACCCATGTTCTTCACTTCACAAAAATAAAATTAATAATTAATAGTTTATGACCGTTAAAAAGTGGCTTCAGTCTCGTTCTTGGATATATTCATCTTTAGTATTAATTATTAAAAATAAAAAATATAATAACAAGGAGAAGGAGTCAAAAATTGGTAACTTCTCTATACCACCTTGATTTCAAAAAATAAAAATAAAAAATAATAATAATCCAAATAAAAAAAAGAAGGAGATTAAAAAGAAGAGGGCACAAATCATTTTGGGGGAGAGGCACGGGATCATTGGAGTCAGAGGAGGTACACTGGAAAAAGGAAGGAGACTGAAAAAGAGAAAGAAAAAAAACACAAAGGAAAAAAGAGGACTAACTTCAGGTGGTATGCTTTTTCTTTTTATTGAGTTTCTCTCTACATTCATACATTTTTTTTTTTTTGCATAAAAAAAACTACAAATGATTCTTATGGCACTAGCATGCATCCCCATGAACACATCAAAGTCCACCCTGCATTTCCACTGCATCCATTAAGCTATACATCGGACACCTCCCACCATGCATGCATATCTCATGCACAACCACATGCTGCCATTAAAACACCCCCATGCAACCATGGTCGAGACTTCATCAATCTCTAAAATTTCCAAGAACCGTCACCACCTTGTGCCACCACCTTGTGCCGCTGCCCAAGCCTCCCATGTGTCACCCCAAGGTAACCACCGAAGAGCGCGAGCTGAGAAGAGAGGAATGTCCGCTGCCAATGGCGATTAAGCTCTACCCATAAGAAAATGAAACCCAACCTCCAAATGAATGGCCAGAGTCTCCACATGCTAACGGTTCCCATTCCGAAGCACCTTGCTTACACGTCCCATCACTACCATCATTCGCACTTCATCTTCTTCGCTTACTGAAGAACAAAAAGCCAAGATTTTTCCTCTTCTCACAATTCGAAGCGCTTCTTCAAAACTCATGCCTCAGCCCTGGACCTCCAAATCGCAACACCACTATGCGCTGCACCAAGCTACGCACCAAGATAACCACCACCGAGCCAAGCCTTGCCTCCAAACTGCACTTCCACAACAGCACCACCACCGAGCCAAGCCATGCCTCACCATGCATCTTCCTCCGAATGCCTCTATTCCCCCATGCCACCATCGCAAGCTCCGTCGCACCCTAACGCAGCCAACCTGCACCACCATTGCAAGCTTCCCGCACCGTCTCAGCACCTCCCACGCACCTCCGTCGTCACAGCAACCTCACTAAACTCATTACTCCGCCCTCACGGCCACGTTCAAGCCTCGCGTCACCTCCACTGAAGCCGCATGCCCCAAAACTAATACCATCAACCCGAGTTACACCCTCGTCGTCGACGAGGGTCCCCATGTCTCAAACCCCACAATTCGAAGACACCATCGCCGACCACCAACCCTCCAATACACCGCCGCTACCATGCAACTCAACCAGCCATGCCTCAACCCACGACCCCACTCACCTTCATCGTGCCACCATAGCAACTACTGATCCTCACCACACCACCATGACAGCAACCATGGAGAGACTTCGTTCCTGTTGCATCAGCCAAACAACATCTGCCAAACAACACTCCCATGAATGTCACCTCCTTCCATACACCTCCAAGCATCTTCTCCACTCATTAAGTCAACCAGAAGCCTTCAACTTGCTATCACCACCACACAAGCATCGCGCTCCTCCACCAAAAACCATGACGCTGTCAACCCTCCACATACACCATGCATCGAAATCTGCCGCTTCAACCAGCAAATGGTGTTGGGATGAAAATTCCTACAACCGCAGAGGAGAGAACAAGCTGTTGGTTGATGCAAAGGATCGAGTTCAGCCTGAAGCTGCCTCTGCTCTTGTTCCAGTAAAGGAAACGTCAAACCTTGTTGAAAATGGATCAAATCATGTTGGTAGAGGAATCAGTAGCGTGCCTATTGGAGGTGAGTTTAAGGATCTTCAACCCGTAGCATCCAGGGAACCATTAAGCATGATGCAGCAGCCACCCAAACCACCACTGACGCCATTAAAACACAACCAAACCACCATTGACGCCATTAAAACACACCCAAACCACCATTGACGCCGTTAAAACACCCCCAAACGCCATCTTGCCTCATGTTGCCATGCGCCGCCGAGCCAATACCCCTCGCCGCCGCGGTCACCGTCGACAACGCCATGTATCGCCGTCGTCGTCGGTGGCGTCTATCGTCGTTCGCCACCGCCTTCGCAAGCCATGCCTTCCTCTCCCACGAATCCTCTACTGTGCACGTGCCTTTCAAACCCTAGATGGGTTCTTGGTTAGTGGGGGTACTCTCTGCACCCCACATGTTGAATCTGCACCTGCACCTCTCTCCAGTTACCAAACTGCCCTTAACAATAGTTGGGTTTCTGACTAGTGGGTTCACTTTCTGCACCCAAGTAATTAAGATCTACACCCCAGCCCTTCACAATCCTTAAAATGTCCCTAGCCATAAGCTGAGTTATAATGGGTGGGGTTACTTCCTGCACCTCCATTAATTGAGTTTTATACCCATGTTCCTTTCAATTACCAAAATGCTTTCAACCTAAATTGAGTTGCTGATTGGTGGAGTTACTTCCTACACCTCCCTTAATTAGGAACTGTATCCATACCTTTCTAAATTCCAAAATTGCCTCCACAAATACCAAAAACCACTCTACACCACTTAAAACTCACATATTTAAGCTTAGCATTGTCACGTTCCATTTTTGCATGCATGATCCTGTTGAAATTAAAGTATCAATTCTATGTTGCATATAATTGTTGCATGTTATTTTTCAACACCAAATTTGATATATACCCCACTCCTCAAAGCCCAGGCTTTAAACCTGACATCGTTTCTCAAAGCGCAGGCTTTAAACCTGACACTGTTTCTAAAAGTCCAGGCTTTAAACTTGGCACCATTTCTCAAAGCCCATGCTTTAAACCTGACACCGTTTCTCAAAGCCCAGGCTTTAAACCTGGCACTGATATCTAAAGCCCAGGCTTTAAACCTGACACTGAAGCCATTCACTTACCCTACTTTCAAACACAAGCTTTCAAAAAGTTTAAAATATCAAACCAACCAACAATTCTATCAATCAAAGAACTACGTAACCCTGATTCTCCATCCTCAATAGAGATACGTAGAAGCGAGGTCAAATCCTTGTCAGGCTCCCCTTTTTACAAAAAAAATATTTTTGTTTGTTATTGTTTGCATTTTATTTCGTTTTTGGGAAAAATAAATATTTCAAAAAATCACACTCTTTTACTCGTTTAATTAAAGGTACCGCCCTAAGGCGGGCGTTGTGAGGTGCTAGTACCTTCCTCACACATAACCGACTCCCAGACTCTAAATCCGGTTTTGCGAACTTGCCTTATCTTGTTTTCGGTTTTCCATAGTTTTCCTTTAATAAATTATGGTGGCGACTTCTCTATTTTGAAAATCAAAATAAATATATTTTGTTCGCCGTCCGCATCGCTACTCCGGTTGCGACAACCAACAAGCACCAAGGTTTGTTAATCCTGGTCTATTTTGATTTCCTTGTATACCAACTACTTTATTATCTTAATTACAAAATATATTATTATTATTATCAAACCAAATAGATAAAATATTAAACTATTTTTGATAATTAATTATATAATTAATATAAGTTTTTTCTCTTTCGTTGAGATATTTTTATTTTCGCTTTAATTTTTTTTTTTTTTGTAATTTACTACCTTTTTTCATTTTCTTTTATATTTGTCTAAAATACATTATAGTATACCACATAACCAATAACAAAATGGTATTAACACTTTTCATTTTTTTTTAACAATTTTAATAAAATTTTCTATCCATATTTCTTTTCTGTGCTCAATTATTTTTGCTTTCTTCTTCTCTTATAGTCGTTTGTTTTAAGTGATTTGTTGTATATGTAAAAAAAATTCTATCCATATTATTTGTATTTGGATTTATGGATTTAGGATAATTTGAAAGAATAGGAATTGCCTCCCACCATGCAATTACAAATTTTCCTCAAATTGTTAATTTTTCATGCTCAGGATTGGTTGGTGAGAAAATATTTGTTTTTGAAAATGACGTTGACTTATTATTGTTTGAAAAATAATATTTGTCTCAATAATTTATGTATTTAATTTTCTTTGTTTTAGTATGTTGGATTGATTGTGTCTCATTTGTCCAATTTATAGTATAAGTTATGTTCTTGCTCAGTTCATTTACAAAGGGATACATTATAATTGTCTTCTAATCTTCATGTGCAACCACGAACTTGCTTTTATGTGGGAAGAAAATTATCAATTAAGGTATCTTAGATAATTAATTATGTTAGCATACGTAATACTATGTGTACATATACGCTACCTAATCTATTATATGACTTTGATGACTCTAAATAATTAAATTATTATTGACTTCTTGAGATATTTTTTATTTTATAATTTTCTCTTAATCAAATGTAATATCCTAAAAAATGGTTATAAAATAAAAATTAATCTAGAATTTAGTTTTAAAGATAAATAAGATAACATCTAAATATTTTTTAACAAAAAGGTTTAAATAAATAGAAAATAAGTTATATAATTTTTATTTTTATAATGACAACCACCAGTTATATTATATTTTATTATTTTATAAAAACTATCAATTCTTTCTCATAAAAGTTGTTTTTTCATTTCTATAAAATTTCACATTCCTTTCTTATTAAACTGATGATAAGAGGTCACTCCTATATTCTTGACGTTGAGTAGAGTAAGAGTGTCTAATAGATTCTTGAATAGAATTAGGTTGCCTATAATTAGGTTTTTGGAACTCCTTTTAACATCTCTACTCTATAATGGTAAGGAAAGCTATTTGTATCTTTTTAATAAATTTTGTAATTACTTATTTCAATAAGTATGAATTGGATGAATTTGAATTAAATCGAATGAACGTTTATGTACGATATGATGTAGTATCAATGTTTGTGAATGATGTGGTGTGTGATCAAGACATAGTATCTTCAGGAAAGGGGATACCCATGTTGAGATCGTTACGATGTTCATTGTAGATTTAATCAATAAGGATGTGTATCGTGACTCTACTAGTCATTGAAATCATAGATGAAGATAACTAGGTGGTGGGAGTAAAAGGAGGTCCATATGTGAAAAAAGCACCAGTTAGACCAAATCATATGGATTAATAGATTCATATGACTGTGCTACAGTGTGAAAAAGAACCGAATCATGTGGGTTAACAAATTGATATGAATGTGCTACGGTATGAAAAAAAAAACGATTAGATCAGATCATGTGGTTAACAGGTTCATATGACTGCACTACGGTGTAAAAAAAAAACAATTGGACCAGATCATATGGATTAACAGTTTCATATGACTGTGGTACAGTGTGAAAAGAAAAACTGGTTGGACCAAATCATATACGGTGTGAAAAAGAATCAGTTAAACCAGATTATATGGATTGACATGTTAACATGACTGTTACAGTGTGAAAAAAAAATCGATTGGACCAAATCATATGGATTAACCGCGTGTCACATGAGTGTGATATGTTAATGATATCGTGTCACATAAATGTGATTTGTTAATTATATGTATGAGATGAATTATCAAAGCTTGATTTGTTGTTGTTTGGTTGAGATAAAAATTTAATTCATGCAAATATATTTTTTAAACTCTCTAGCTTACCCTTATTGTTGTGTGATGTTTTGTTTTATTTTTAAATCTGCGATTATAGTATATTACACCTGAGGAGAAGATTTGACAGGTGGTGTGACTCCTTACTGAGTTGATAGAGAAATTTTATTTTATTTTATTTTATGATTGTACAAAGATATTTGTATTAAATCTTATGTAAAAAATTTGAAATATATAATAAATATATGAATATTTAAATTTAAATTTATTATATAATTCTTATACCATATAAAGTTCTTATTATATAAAAAAAATACGAGATATTACTTCGTACATGTATATTAAAAAAAGTATATGAATGATGCCTGAATGGAGATTTTGGTAATTCGTAAAGTAATAAAATTTCATAATCCATAAACTAATACATTATAACCCAAAACAAATTGAACTAATCATATAAAACAAGTGTTATTTAATTTGTTCATTCCTTAAAAAAAATAATGATTAATTATATTATATGTGATGAAATGAAAAAACATAAATTAGCTGTACATTTTTTATTTAATTAATATTTAAAATATATATCTTAAAAAAAATTCATAAGTTTTGTCTACGTTTAATTTGTTAATATACTTTAATTCTTAAATTCAATTTTAAATATTACAAATTTTTTTAATGTACTTTTACGTTTTTATATTTATGGAGAAAAATAGTTCAACCTTATTTTCGATTTATATATATATATATATATATATATATATATATATATATATATATATATTATTATATA
>Ga0209700_102574_pt1 | contig 36354 bp, 21 predicted proteins | sample SiratroredBW_FD_187528 | JGI IMG/M metagenome (GOLD analysis project Ga0209700, IMG submission 187528) | Root nodule microbial communities of legume samples collected from California, USA - Siratro red BW (SPAdes) (version 2) | ecosystem: Host-associated > Plants > Roots > Nodule | place: USA...
ATAATTATGGATTTATTAAAATATAACTTAGTTATATTATTATATAAAAAATTAAATTTAAATATTAAGTTGAAAAAATGTAAATTAAAAAATATTATTCAAATTTTAAATTTAAATAAATAATATTAATTTTAAAAAGTATATGATAAAATTATAGAAATATAATTATTAATATAATTTAATATATTTTTTATATAATTAGTAATATATTGTTTTAATATAATTATTAACATAATTTAATATAAATTATTATCTTAATAATGATTATAAAAGAATTTTAAACGTATATTAAATTATAATATTATTTTAATAGTATAATATAATATTATTTAATTATAAATAAATAATTAAAAATAAAAAACTTTAGCTTTTGTAAAAATTTCTTTTCCAGATTTTTTTTCCAAAGCAGATGGTTCTTTTTGGTTCAACTTTTTCATGCGTGCGACAGACGACTTGCCTTTTTCTTTCTTTTGTTTTCTTCACGGATCGTTTTCTTTTCTTCTTCACAAAGGTTTTTCCAGCTTCTTCCTTCCTTTTGCTTTTTCTTATTTTTGCTTTTTCTTTCACATTGTGCATAACTTATTTAGCTTCTTCTTTCTTTTTGATTTTTCCTTTTAACTTCCACCGTCGTGTCTTTCCGCTTCTTCGCCCCTGTGTCGTGTCTCCTCTGCTTCTCCGCTTAACTGAAGTGTCCTTTCCGCGCATCCGATCACTCGGCCACGTATGGCCCAACATGCTGCGTCCAACTTGTACACGCTTTTGTTACATGTCCATGTCCGCGACACGTCGGACGTGTGGAAGCGACAATAAACCGCCATGTTGGAGCTTCACAACTTTGTGAGCTGATTGATTTTTTTTTAAGAATAGAAACTTGACCCTTTAAATTTGGTTTAGAACTGGGCATTGAACCAATTTGAATGATAATGTAGCTTTAATTATGACATCTTGAAAATTAGTATAGGAATTAACTGCGATGTTTTTAGTAGATGTTGTCCATGATTGGTTATGTGAGACTCTCTAATAGAGTCTTGGATTTTCATGTTCCATTGTGCTGAGAGTTACCATATTGAGTTGCTTTGATGTACAATTGATTTAAAAAGCATGTGAGTAAGTTATGATGTCAATTTTCATTTCATGGTCTGTTTTGGAGAAGATTTAATTTTGGATGAAGAAAGCATGACTAATTGATACAACTGATAAGTTAAAATTGTAATTAAATTTGGAAATCAGTTAGAAAACCATAAATGTATTTTGTTTTTCCTGTATATTTCACTCAAACAAGGGTATTCTCGCTCAAGCAAAAATAACATTGGGATTGGACTGCTCTCAGGTTGATTTTCGTTCAAGCGAAGGAGATTCTTGCTCAAGTTATTTTTTTCTTTGTGTTTTCTGTTTTGATTGTTTAATTCTTTTGTAAAGCAATTTATGGATTGAATAGAATGAACTAATTTATAATTTAAATTGACTAGCATTGTTGAGTTAGTAATTCTTAATATTTTTGATATTGAGATTGAAAAGTAAATGAATGCATGAGTAAATATATATGCATATGATATGATATTGTTAAAGTGTTTGAGATAGTCAAGATCAAGACATTTTTCAGGAGAGAAAATACCCATGTTTAGGTCAATTAGGATGTGCATTGTCTAAGAGTTCATTCCATAACGATTGATATCCTGACTCTACTAATAACACTAGTACAAAAAACAAATTCTACAACATGATATGATATCGGTTAAAATGAAACCGATATAAACAAAAATGTGGTGACATTTTTGTAAATATTTGAAGAGATATTACATCGGTTAACACAAAGCCGATGTAATATACCATATTCTACGTCAGTTTCCACTCTTATCCAACGTAACAAAGGATGAAAAAATAAAAATAAAATATCAAAATTTGAAAACTTTGTAATGACGCTAAAGATACTACGTTAGTTGGGAGGTCCTAACTAACATAGTATGTAGCCCATATTATATCGGTTGGGACTTTCCAATCTGCGTAATATCCTCCTTGTGACGAGCGAGTGAATTTTGGGGAAAATTGGGTAAAATTTGGCTAGATACTATGTCGGTTGGGAGTTCCCAACAGACGTACTATGTTTCTCGAGTTAAAATTAGGAATTTCATGGGAGATATTAACTTTTGGGTAACATTTTTCTCTTACGTTTACTTCTCCTTCACTGAGCCTCGCTACCTTCTCCTTTACTGAGCCTCGCTGTCTTCTCCTTCACTCAGCCTCATTGCCTTCTCTTGTTTCGCGTTGTGGGGTTTGTTACGTGTGGTGTCGCTTTTTCTTCTCACTTGTTTTCATTTGCATTTCGCATGGTGCCGCTTTCTCTTCTCATTGGTTTTCATTTGCATCTTTGTGTTCACTGGTTTTTCTAGGGTTCATTTGGCTCCATTTTTGGCTTCTTCTACGTTCGTTTGGCGTGCCCAAGTTCCGTGGTTGTCTCGGTTGAATGCTTGGTTGACACACTTTGTCGCTTCTCTTTTCAAGAAGTTAGCACTTTTGTAAATTTATTTTTAACCCAAATTTTTAACCACACTTAGAAATTTATTTTTAACCAAAATTTTTTATCATCAACTTTATTTAGTGTATATTTGATGGTAGAGTTCTTAGATTTTATAGATTTATCATAGTTTTAGGGTTTCAAAAAGTTTAATACGAAAAGACTTTAAGCGGCCATAACTTTTGATAGAGAGCTCGGATTGAGACGCTCCAAAAATGAAAGTTGTTCGAATTGAGGTAACGAAGCCCCTAACCAATCCCCATTGGGCCTCTGGAAATTCCAAAAGTCTATCGTTTACTGTTACTTTTTTTTTGTTATGTTTTACCCATTTTTTTTATATTGTAGCCTTTTATTTCACATATCTATACTTGCTAGAAAATTCTAAATTTTTTTATGGTGTTTTCTTGTATCGATTAGAGATTTATCAACCCATTAATTTTTTTAAATAAGACTTTTTACATTGGTTGTAAGCTATAACCGATTAAGAAAGGACTTTTTACATCGGTTGTAATGTACAACCAACATATAAAGTCCTCTATTACATCGGTTCCAGCTCCAACCAATGTACTAAGTCTCATCTTTTACCCTTTTAAGAGCTTTATTATATCGTTTGTGCTTATAACCAATGTTATAGGTGTAATTTTTACATCGGTTGAAAAGCTGACCTAAAAGGTCATGACTTTCTACATTGCCTACATCAACATTGGTTGCGGAACCAACATATAAACCCCCTTAGAACCGATGTAAAATTATCTTTTTCTACTAGGGTAGGTATCAAATAAATGACGATTTCTAGGTGGTGAGAGTCGAATGAGGTTTGAACTGGGTGATTGTAGCTTGAAACATAGTTGTCTAGAAAAGTCTAAGGGGGACTAACCTTGTCATACAAGATTGATTATTCATTGATTGGAGGCTGTGTAGATTCACAACTTGGAGTTGTAAGACAGGTACATATCTCGGGGTCTATTCAATGCACGAGTCTTCTAGAAGTAGAGTCGAGTTTCTTTATGTATGTCAGAGTCATATGGTTGAATTTTCTTTGTGAAATCGAGTGTAAGAGATGATTTGATATGTTTATGTGTTGCTTGAGATATTTGATTTATTGAATATTCTAAGATTGTTTTAAATATGTTAGCTTAACCTTTCTTGTTTGTATTTGTGTTGTTATTTATCTGTAATGATCGTGCGTTACACGGAAGTAGATTAGATGACATTGCAAATGAGTTTGTAAATTTTGTTAACATTAGATATTTTGAAAAACTCATATAGACAAAATTTTATAAATATGTTTTAAATTTTAAAGCATATTAAGTATGGATTGAGTTAGTAGAAATTTTATTTTGTGCATTGTTATAAAATTAGCATCTATGTTATAAATGTTATATTAAATATTTATTAATACTTTTTAAATAATGATATGAATTTTAAATTGAAATGAAATACATTTTAGTTAATTAAGTACTAAATTGAAAACTAATAACTTCTTATCACTTAATCATAACATTACATATGTGCAAAAGAAAACCCAACTTTAAAATTATGGGTAAAAGGAATGTTTGAGAAAGTTAACCAAAACAAGAAAACAGAATAATTTCATAATCATATGTAAAAGGAAATGTTTGTAAAAATTTATGCGTTAATTTTGAGCGTATCATGGTAATGTTCAAAGCCAAAAAAAACATTATGTTCCAAGATCGTTAAGTTTCAGAGGGTATCATGAATGCGGGAGGAAATATTTGGAACTGTAAAATTAAACGCGTGGCGGTGAATAGGAAAGACATTTAAAAGGATAGGAAATATATCTAAAAAGGAAATTTTATATTATTTTGATTGATTTTTCTATTCAAAAACTTGTATAATAAACATACAAAAATAAAATTGGTGATTGGTTGAAATAAAAACTTAATCATCCTAAAATCTGATATCCAAAGTATCAGATGATGAATGAAAATGTCATATTTATTGATGTATCAGTGAAAACAAAAAATAACAGAAACTGCAAATTGTCTTCCATGATACAGCACTTGGGTAGCCAAGTCATAATAAACAGGGTACAAGAAATTCTATTCATAAATCAAAGGAAGTAAATGAATTTTTCTCAATCAGATCCAATGAATTTAAATTTAGATTTGCGAAGCCACATTGGTTAAGCTATAGCATGTATAATTGAGTGTTAAGTGCTGCTGCAGTTTGTTTTGTTACAGGGAATTTGCAAACACATTGGAGATAAATTGTTTGGTAGTCTCTATTTCAAGATATATGTATAAGGTGGAGAATTTATCCAAACAAATATAAGGAGAGACTAGAAAACTCAAAAGACAACATTTATATGTCTATCATTTATCAAAACAGATAAATCAGTAATATAAAATTATTATCTTAAAAATGTAACTGTAGCAGTTGAATTTTTGGATATCTTTTTATTTATTTTATGTGTAAAATAAGATGAAATATGAGGTTTTTGCGTTTTGTGTAAATTTTTTTTATATTATGAATTAGTAAATGTTCTTTTGTTTATTGAAATATACAAGTGCTGTTACGTGGGTACAATTCTAGCTAAAGAAATTGTGTACGACTTTAATTCTAACGTTCAATTAGGTCAAAATCCTAATATTCGGATATGATAACTTTTATCCAGAACTCTCAACACAAATCATGAAACAGCTGTATAATTTAATTTTGAATACGAATCTCACACGATCTATCTATTTAAAGTAATTAAAAAAATTATCAATTTTTTCTATAAAAGAAGTTAAAGAATGAAAAGCGGAAATATGATGTGTCAAAAAGGGGGTGGGGCTATGACCAATTGTTTTTTCTTTTTTCCTTTTCTGTATATAAATAACTTTATCTTCTCCTTTACTTATTATTTATTGCAGATTAAAAGAATATGTTACGAAACCTATCGTTGAGCTTCTTCTAGTGATCAACTTTTCCCGGTTTTGTTTGCGCCACCAAACTCTGCTAGAGAGAAATGGAAGCAGCGAGTTCCATGATTCTGATGCTGATTCTGATACTGGTTCTGATATGGGCATGGAAGATGCTGAATTGGTTATGGTTCACTCCAAAGAGGCTTGAAAGGCTTCTCAGAGAGCAAGGCCTTCAAGGCAATCCATATACGTTTTTCGTTGGAGACACGAATGAGTTTGTGAAGATGAGAAAGGAAGCCTTGTCCAAACCCATGAATCTCTTCTCTCACGACATTGTGCCGCGTGTCTCTTCCTATATCCATCACAGTGTCAACACACATGGTATGCTCCATGGTATGCTCGTCGTTCCTTTTTGTATTGTCTTTTTGCAACTGTTGTTATGTCTTTGGTTGTTCAGCTCTTCTTTTCTTTTGTTCATGCACTGTGTGGCTGAACCACCGATGGTAAGTTTTTTGCCTAACAGTTGTTCAGAATAGATCAGCATTTTTCACTCTCACGATACGCAAATTATGTTCATCAGTTTGATTTGGATAGCTTTGCATGCGATGTTATTTTCTCTACTGGCAGATTAATATGTCATGGATTTGGATGGCGTACGTAACAGGTGGAGAAGATGATTTTTTTTTTTTTTTTTTTTTTTTTTTTTCTGTTTCCTGAGAAACTGAAAAGACTAGGGTGGTAATAAGAAATTATAATGAATGTATCTGAAATTCAATATTTACATGTTTTTTTTCTCTATTTGCCTGCAAAATGAGTATTCGACCAAGGTTAATGGTATGTTTGGTACCGAAGAGGGATGTTGATCTGGAAATAAGTTAAGAGTTTGGTCGAAGAGAAATAAATTGAAATAAAGATACAAGTGAATTTAGATGAAAAATAATACAATAATGTAAGTTCACTATTTTTAAAATTTCTTTTTCCTACCCAATTCTTTCTCTGCTCTTCTAATTTTCTCTTACAAAAAATAGTAATTAAACGTGACTAATACACTGATTGAGTGTTATCACATGGATATATTTCAGAACAATAGAACCTAAGCCAAATTTCTATGAAATATATTATTTTCGACTCAAAACTTTAACATTATATATTTGTCAATTTATTTATTTTTATATTATTTAACTTTCTTATTTTTCTCAACTAAACTTAGATTCATATTTAATTCCTAATATTAATGTGTTTGAAATATTTCAAAAGTATTCGTCCTTCCACGAGGATATCCTTCTATTCTTATAAATTATCTATTTGGTCTTCTTTTCTTTTGGATGGGAAAAAAAGTATCCGAACATATATAACAAAAGTTTTGAATTAAATTGGGATTTACACGAAGAAAAAAATATAAATATAGAAAGAAGAGAGGTTGAAATTCATGGGGACTCGGTTTATGTGAAAGCTCACCATACTGATTGGGATCTTTGGTGTAACGGTCAATGAAAAGCTTAGTTCTAAGTTCTGTGGTTCTTATGCTATCATATGGCTAGTTGCTTATAAGCTGGAATTGCCCTTGAAGGCTAAAGTACATCCAATTTCCCGTACCCAAATATAGTGGTTGCTGATGTTCATTGCAAACAATTCTCCAAATTCCTCAAAGAGGATGGAAAATTACAAGTGACTATTCAAAGGAGCTGACCCTCAGGAAGCTGCTCAATTGCTCAAATGAAGTTCTCATAAAGTGGAATAATATGCAGACCATAAGAGCACCTAGGAAAGTTTTGACAAAGGATTGCTCTGATTTCCATGTTTTTAATATAGACAATTATACTCTTGAATTCTTCTTGTTCCTTTTCATATTTAATTGAAGCATATTTGTATTGTTTGTTGAGGGTATGTAGGCAAAAATTCTTTTATTTGGTTTGGACCGGTACCAAGGATCACCCTCACTGATCCAGAACTAATCAAAGATGTATTAAATAAACCAAATGACTTCCAAAAGATTAACTCCAATCCACAAGTCCTGTTACTAGCTCCTGGCCTTGTAAGCCTTGAGGGAGAAAAGTGGAGGAAGCACAGAAAGATAATCAATCCTGTTTTCAATTTAGAGAAGTTGAAGGTTAGTTTCTTTTTATTAGATATAGATTTTATATATTGACTAATTTATTTGCCTTTCGAACACATAGGAAAACATTTGTGTTGCATGTGAGTGTCTATTTTTTTTTTTCTATTTTGCATGTAAAAATTACTCTGCAAAAATGTATTATCTTGTAAGTGAAATCTATTAGTGTACAAGTAATGTGATGTGAATTTTGAATATTTACCTGTCTAAGTTGGTATAGAAATTTTAACACTTAACTATTTCTTCATTACACCTCAGAATATGTTACCACAATTCATCGAATGCTGTGATGATCTTATTAGCAAATGGGAGAAAATATTATCTTTGGATGGATCAAGTGAAATAGATGTATGGCCCTTTCTTCAGAGTTTGGCTAGTGATGCTATTTCTCGAACATCATTTGGAAGTAGTTATGAAAAAGGAAGAAGAATATTTGAACTCCTGAAAGAGCAAAGTGCACTTACGCAACAAGTAATCTTTAAAGTTTACATTCCAGGATGGAGGTAAGACTAAAATGTATATTTGACTACTTGATAGAATTAAATGCTCAAGCAATTTGGATGATCTTTATTTACTAAACCAAACTTGTCATTATTTGATAAAGAACATTGTGACTAGAAAACAGTACCCATGGTTAAGAATCAAAGAAACTTATTGTTTACAACAACTATTTTACCTAATATAATGATATGATTAAGTGATATCTGTCTATTTCAACTTGAAAAATCAAATTGTTTATAATGGAGACCTTGCTTAACATAGGATTGGTTATGTTCACTTGTAGGTTTGTACCTACTACTACCCATAGAAGTATGAAGGCAATTGATAAGGAAATAAAAGCTTTACTTATTGATATTATTAAGAACAGAGAGAAAGCACTAAGGGCGGGTGAAGCCACTAAAAATGACTTGTTAGGCATACTTCTCGATTCAAATCATAGGGAAATTCAAGAACATGGAAACAACAAGAATGTTGGAATGAATATTGAAGATGTTATTGCGGAATGTAAGTTATTTTACTTTGCAGGGCAGGAGACGACTTCATCTTTGCTTGTTTGGACAATGATATTATTGAGTATGTATCCTGATTGGCAAACATGTGCAAGGGAGGAAGTCTTACAAGTTTTTGGCAATCAAAAACCAGATTTTGATGGACTGGGTCACCTTAAGATTGTAAATTTATATTATCATTTAATATTGAATATCATGCTCTAAGTAATTACTAAGAATACTTTTGCAACAGGTTACCATGATTTTAAATGAGGCTTTTAGGCTATACCCACCAGCAACTAGTCTTGGTCGAAAAGTTTGTAAAGATGTGAAACTTGGAAATCTATCATTAGTCACTGGAATGCAAGTTACCATACCAATGCTTTTGGTTCAACATGATTGTGAGCTCTGGGGTGATGATGCTAAGGAGTTCAAACCTGAGAGATTTGCGGAAGGAGTTCTAAAGGCTACAAATGGCAAAGGTTCACTATTTCACTTTGGAGGGGGTCCTAGGATATGCATTGGACAAAACTTCTCCTTATTGGAAGCAAAAATGACTTTCTCAATGATTTTACAGCATTTCTCATTTGAAGTCTCTCCGACTTATACCCATGCTCCAACTACTGTGCTTACCCTTCAACCTCAATATGGTGCTCAACTCATTCTACATAAAGTGGAAAATATAAAGAAATAATAATGATCTAGTACTGTTCAATTCACATTCTACTTTTAAAAAATTTATGATGTAATAATGTTTAAAGAAGATTGATAGAGACAAACGTTTTCTAAAATTATTATTATTAGTTTATTTTCTATGATATTACTATGAGAAAACACATAAATTTATATTTGTATGTATTTATCAAGGTTTTAAATCACAATCACCACAACCTTAAATTGTAGTTGTTGATATTGAATCAAAAAGTTTTTGATATTGACTCAAAAATCAAATCTATAAAAGATGTACGCTGCCTGTGCTGTGGAAACTTGATGTTTACTACCGATTGATTTTCAATATCACTTTTAAAATAAAATTAAATACTAAGTTTTCTCTAAATTTTAAGCATAACGAAATGATGTATATATTATATTCAATCTTTATGTATATTATATTCAATCTTTAGCATTTTTTTTATCAATTAGAATTGGCGCATTAGGAATTTCGAAATGTAAAACAAAGATTTAAAAATGCTACAAAATTGAGAAACCAAAAGTTTAGAAATCAAAAGGTGAATTCATGCATTCAATAATCAAACAAATCCTCAAATCACTATTATTTAAAGATTGAGATCATTGTTTGAACAATTAATATAATTAAATTAAACAATTAATTTGATTATATGAATCAAATCAAAGTATGATTAATGTAATCAATATCTAGTTATATAATTAAGATTTAATCTATTCCTAATTTGATTACAAATCAGAGACAAAAATTGTAATTAGAAAGTGCAAAAGCAAAGTCAGAGAAGGTAAGAACAAACTTAGAAGTTAAGCAATCGGTGCAAAACTCAATTCACCTTGTTTGATTTGGATTTCATAAATTGATCCACAAAGATTAGTTTATTGTTAATGAAGAACAAAAATCTTATTTGAGAGGACAAACTTAGAAGTTAAGCAATTAATACAAAACTCGATTCAGCTTGTTTTATTACATTAGAATCAAACCCACGTCTCATATGTACGTACTTTTCCACTGGAGAAGATAAACTCCTTTGCCCATAAAGTTATTATTATTATTATTCTTATTATGACTATTTTTGTTATTATTTTGTGATTACAATTTCTATGATTAATAATATTATTAAGATTAATAATAATACTAATAATAATAATAATGATATGAATAATAATAATAACATCAATAATAATGATATTAATATTAATAATAATATTAATAATGATAATATTATTAATAATAATGTTAATAACATTTATAATAATATTAATAGTTTAGTAATATTAATAATAATATTAACAATAAGAATATTATATTAATATTAATACTAATATTCATATATTAATAATAATAATAATAATAATAATTATTATTATTATACTAACAATATTAATAATGTTAATAATAATAATAATATTAATGTAAATAATAATAATATTAGTATTTGAAAGCCGTATGTAAGATTTGAATGTGAAATTTGTATGTAAAAATTTGGATGTAATATCAGGATGAAAATCTGTATGTAAAAATTTGTATGTAACACTGATTTTACATACAGATGTGAATCCGTAAGTAAAAATATGTATGTAACATTGGTTATACATATAGATGTGAATGCGTATGTAAAAATCCATATGTAACATTGATTTTACATACGGATGTGAATCTGAATGTAAAAATATGTATGTAATATTGATTTTACATACAAACTTGGATACATTTGTCAAAAGCCGTATATAATATTTATTGTACATACAAATTTTTATCCTATTTAATTTCCATATGTAAATCAGAATTTGTTAGTAGTGTAATTAGTAAGTTAGTATGGGAAGCATGTGCCTCGAGTCATGGGTTTTGTTGGAGTGATTCATAATGTAAACCACAAGTCTTGTTGAATTATGCATGGTTGTAGATTAGAGTTCGTTGAGACTTTAATTGGACTACATAATAATTGTTTCTTGTGTTCTTTATTTGTTCAAATTTCTTATTTATGTGTTTGATATTCTAAACACTCTTGTGTTTAAAAATTTATTCTAGTGAGCTTGTGCATAATTCAAAATAAATTGGTTTAGTGAGTGCGCATTTGAATCACAATGTCTTCAGTGAAATGTGAAGTTGAGAAGTTCACTGGAAGCAATGGTTTCAGGTTATGGACAAAGTTAGAAAGCTTGTACATGACAAAGTGTTTGGTGAATCGTTTGTACTTGAAACTAGCATTGTATTCATTCAAGACGAGTACTGAAAAGGATATCAATTAAAAATTAGAAAAGTTCAACAAGTTGATGATTGATCTTGAGAATATCAAAGTAGAAATCGAAGATGAGGAACAAACGATGCTACTGCTATGTTTATTGCCTAAGATGCATGACTACTTCAAGAAAACTTATTATATGGAAAAGAGTCTCTCTCTCTTGAAGAAGTTCATATTGTTCTAAGTTCGAAGTAGTTGAATGACTAGTTTGTGGTTAAGTCACTAGGGACTGGTGAAGGGCTGATTGTGTGAAAACAAGTCATATACATAAGAAGTCAGTGTTGAATTATGTATTAAAACTTTTATGCAAATATTGCACTACAAGAAATTTTTTATGCATGACCACTTCTCATTCAAGATACATGACTACTTTAAAGAAAACTTATTATATGGAAGAGAGTCTCTCTTTCTCAGAAGTTCAAACTGTTATAAGTTCAAAGGAATTGAATAAGAAATTTGTGGTTAAGTCACCAAGAAATAGTGAATGACTGATAGTGTGAAAACAAGTCAAATACACGGAAAGAGAGGGTTGAATTGTGTATTAAAACTTTTTGCCAATATTCTAATACAAGAAGTTTTCTATTTATTATGGATTTTTATCCATAAATTTAACATTACCTACGTATATGTTTACCTATGGAAAATCAATCCACAGGTAATTATTACAAATTTTATCTGCGAAAAAATTTGTAGGTAATTACATATGAATAAAAATTCGTAGGTAAATTTGACATTATCCATGAACTTTACCTATGAAATTGTTACCTATGAAAAGATCCATAGGTAAATTCTACAAATATTATCGTAATTACTTACTGAAGGTGTAGTTTGCTTTAAAGAGGGATGGGTTCAATGGAGCTTACAAACTCGATTTGTAGCGGATAATAAATAAGCGACAATAAAAATTAATTCCGAGACACACAATACAATAATAGAAATGAATCCAAGGGACACAAGATCTATCTTGGTTCACTCAAACTTGAACTGCATCCAGTTTCCTTAAACAACTGCTTAAGAGATTTTACTAACGAACTGATTAGAACAAGTGTTATCACCTCTCTAAGTTACACAATTATTCTCTCCTTTTCAGGAAACACAAGTATTCTCTCTTCTACAGGAAACACGAGTATTATCTTCTCTCCAGTTAAGACCTTCTTGATCTCCCCCTGAGACCAAGAATTCTAAAAATATAAAGTCTCTCAGAGAGAGAATAATAAAAACTCACTAGGTTTAACTTTACAAAATGAAAAATAATTTAAACCCTCAACCCAAAATATTTTTCTATTCTAGATACTCATTGCTCAAAACTCTTCATTAATCTTTAATGGCTTGGCTTGTATTGGTACTCCTCATTGTACTCATCTCAAACCTATTTATAGATGCTAGAATCAACATGTGTAACTTAAATCTATTTTCTTTTCTTTTGATTATGGTGACATCCATGTAACCACCTTATCTTTAATCTTTTATCTTTGTTTTGAATCAATTAAAATAATTATATCTTCAATCTTTTGAGAATTATGGTTCTATCTCTCTTTAAACTTTGTTTTTATTTAAAATGACGATACAAGATATCAATATATAATTTTTGAAATCTACATGAAGTTTTGTGAATAATATCACATATGAATGCATAAAACTAGTGCTACATCTTAAATCAAAAATCAAATTTTATTCTTAAAAATTATCAAATTTTATCTCTATCAAAAATCAAATTCTCTTTGTCAAAAATCAAATTCTATCTTTATCAAAATCAAATTTTATCTTTAACAAAAATAAATTCTATCTTTATTGAAAATCAAGTTTTATCTTTATCAAAAAATCAAACTTTATCTTTACCAAAAATCAATTCTATATTTATCAAAAATCAAATTTTATCTTTATCAAAATGAAATTCTAATGTTATCAAATATCAAATTCAATCTTTATCAAATTTCAACTCTATGAAAAATTAAATTCTATCTTTATCAAAAATCAAATTTTATCTTTGAATTAAAATTTCACTTTAAGTTTATCTCTAAATAATATTTATTTTCAAAAAATCATTTTCTCACAAATAATCAATTTAATTAAAAATTAATAAATGTTATTTGAGATGTATCACTTTGACTATAACGGTCTATTATGACTTTGACATTCTAATCCTACATACATTATTTAATTTTTTCTGCAAACATTATTAAAATGTAAACTTGATTTTGTTATCATCAAAAGATAACATCAAAAGCCATGTAATGGATGGGATCGTCTAATGTATGAAATTAACATAATTGTCTAATAACTCAACGCCAACAAATCTTATCTATAAAAAGATCATATGTAATTTACCTACAAATCTATATTTGTAGATATTTACCTACAAATATAATATTTAGATAACTACCTACTGAGGTCCAAATCCATAGATAATTTACTTACATATCAAATCTGTAGGTAACATTAATAATTAATTTTATTAAAAGTATTATTGTTATTATTATTATTATTATTAACACTATTATTATTATTATTGGTATTATTATCATTATTATTAACATTATCAATAATAATAATAATATTATTATTATTAGTATTATTATTAATATTATATTATTTATATTATTATTAGTATTATATTTAATTCTATTTCTATCAATTTTATTATTATTATTATTATTATTATTATTATTATTATTGATATCATTAACAACAACAAAAATATTATTATTATTAGTGTTTTATTATTAATATTATTACTAACAATATTTTTATTAATATTAAAATTATTATTATTATTATTATTTTTATTATTGCGAATACTATTAATATTAGTAATATTATTACATTATTACTATTATTATTCATATATTTTATTATTAATAATATTTTTCTTTTACTTTTATGAATATTATTAATATTGGTATTAATATTATGATTTGTTAATATTATTATTAATATTATTCTTAATAATAATAATAATAATAATAATAATAACAATAATAATAATAATAATAATAATGAAATTATAATTACAAAGTTGATATGGAGTAGTGGTTGTAAATTCTATATGTATATATTTAAAGGACTCGGTTTTGAATCCCTCTTATGGTACCCCTTCATACAAAAAAAAAAATATGGAGTAGTGTTTTTTGAAACTGATTGTCCTGAAATTTAATTGATTGAATTTTTAGAACGAGAATTTTAAATTCAATATTTTTCAATTTTAATTGATTCCGTGTCTAAGTGTTAACACTAGATTTCGATTAGATAAATAAAATATGTAAAAAATAGGTTGGACCGAGTTCAAAAGGGGGATGAATTGAACTTTAAAAATTTTCGCAAAACTGGAAAGTGATTTAAGAATGAGAATGAATTATCTTTATAAAATCAATTAACTGCACAGCTCTGGACTGTCCAGTAAACAATTAAGTAAACAGATGCTCAAAATACAATTGATTGAATCAAAATGTATCAGAAGATATATACAGCGAAAATATTACAGATTCAATCAAACAATTTACTGAACTCTCCAAGAATCAGAATACAATCAACAAGATGATTAGATTTTAATCCATTTAATTGAAATGATAACAACAGTTGAATAATAGCTATCAAGAAGAGTAGGGTGAAAAGCAAGAACACAAAATTTTTATCCTGGTTCACCCTTCCACAAGGGTTACGTCTAGTTCTTTGCCAAACCAATAAAGATTTCCACTAAAATGATCCAAGATCAGTTTTACACCCTTGCTCCCAACAAGTTATACACTGCTCCCCGCAGTACCTACTGGTCCCAGCAGTAAACCTATCACACTGAACCCTTCAGCTAGTGTTACACCAGTAAAGAAATCCACTGCACTGCCCAATTACACTCTAGTAATTGAATACAATAAGAACAAAATACAGTTCAAGTCAATCAACCACACTATACACAATACAAAATGGATTGAGATCAAGTGTGGAAGACTTACCTCTGGTCCAGAATCAAAGAAGTTGATCCTCCCTCAAGTAGTGCTCCAAGACTCACGATCTTTATGATTTCTTGTGTGTAAATCAATTTGAAAACAGTTTGCACAAAAAGGGCACTTATGATCTCTTAGGAATTCTCAAAAGTATATTTCAGAAATCTCAAAGTTATGAAAATGATAAAGACAATTCCTTTTTATAGTCAACTCTGATTTAAAACAGCTTAGCTGTCACTAGTTCAATTGATTGAACAAATCATTCAATAGATTGAATTGACCGTTAGTTGACTCAGTCAAAGATTCCAATAGTAACAGAAATAACTGTCACATTCAATCGATTGTTTTAAAAATTCAATTGATTGAAAAATCTTTTTCAGCAAAAATCAGTTTAGGTTCTTTTTCTCAAAACCATGTTAATATTGATAAAATCATTTTTTAAAACACATGAATCTTGGGCCTCTTCAAGAGTGATGATCAATATCACTAATGGTTGAATACCAAGCTCACAAACACATCTACCCAAGCTTAGGGACCTATGACCGAAACCACAACAACTCCAAGTGGCTCAAGCATATATTCTCTTGATCACATCTGGTCCAGTAGGCTCCAACAGGTCTTCCAATCAACCCGTGCTTGGCATAGTCTAACACTCCATCAAGCTATACTCTTTATTGTCTTCATTAAATCACATGCTCAACTATGGTGCTAACAAAATAATTTTAGAAAAAATTAAAATATTTCAAATAAGACAAAAAAGATAAAAAAATTTAAAATAAAGTAATAAACAAATATAAAATGATATAAATAAAAAATAAAATTTGCTTTTCGTACTCTAGGATTACCATTCACATTCTTTTTTTTCATGTGGTATGACAAATCACGATTACCTTCCACAACCCATCTTTTCCTTCACGCACCACATTCTCCCATCCACATTCTCTCATTTGGAAAACAAAGCAAATTAACTTTTCAGACACATTCTTTTACTTTTTCACGCCACTCTGACACAATCTTTAGGCCTACAAGTCACATTACTCTTTGCACTTTTTATTTCTTCATACCCCATAAAATAATAATTAAAAATTATAAAATGAAAATATAAAAATAATAAAAATAAAAATAACAGTTAAAAAAAATTCCCACCATCCGTTCACTCTCAACTCCCTACATGCACATAGTTACAATAAACTGGCCTCCCTCTAACTTTTCCAGATATATGGACAATTATTTTTCTTCCCCTCACAATCTATATAAAAAGGAGATAGGATATGACACTAGAGGAAAGAAAGTGTGAAATTGATCCACAGATTCATCCACTCTTCACACTCTTGGTTTAAAAACAAGGAGCAATTGGAAACAAACAAACATTTGAGAACCAAGTCCCAAGTATGGTTTTCAAAATTTGAGAATTGCCATGGTGTGGAGTTTATAAGCTCTATTTTCATTTTTGTTGATTCATTTTCATGATATATTATGCTAAGCAAATACATTAAATTTAACATTCAATACTGCTCATAGTTTTCCCTATGCATTCACCCACAAAGCGAAACCAAACATATCATCAAACGAAACAAAAGTAAATAACAAATAGAGTTTCAACCATCCAAACTTACAAATGCAAAAGTAAAAAATTGAGGAGAGAAGAAAAAAGTTAAGTGTGCCTGTGCCTTGCCTTCGACCCAACAACCCCTCAATCCAACAATTATCAACATTACACATTGCTGCTAATCCTATTTTTCACGAACGAACAAAGCATATGAAATTGATTGCCATATTGTTGGAGAAAAACTAAAATCGGGTGTAATTAAACCATGTTATGTACCTACAAGGCTAAAATTGGCAGATGTATTTACTAAGGCGTTGGAGTAGAGCAAGTTAGCGTCATTGACATACACACTCCAATATGAAGGAAATATTAGAAAATAATTATCTATCACTTAGCAATTATAACTCTTACAATTAAAAGTTTAATTCAATTTGGTGTAATTTTTGGAATTTTTTTTCCAAACTTGAGTATGTTTCGTATTTTGTTCACAACTTTTGCTACGAACATCTGATTAACTTGATCTTTATGTCGTTTTGCTGATAACTCAAATATCTACAAACGTTATTGGAGGGTCCAAGACTAAATTCAAGCAGAAAAGTGGAGAAAATAGCTTTGAAAGTTGGTATACGAAATCTAAACAACATTTTGAGCGGAAATCATTAATGATAGGTCAAATTAGGGCAACATAGGGCCTAGGCCACGTTAGGTCGTGCAAAAGAATTAGGGTTAGGTTTTTATTTAGTTAGAGAGATTGTAAGAGGAGAGAGCAGATATACATTTTATGATATTTTTCGAGTAGCCACACATCACAAAAGTTTATTTTTCTCTCAATTTTGTTTTCGTAGGACCTTTCGGCCAAGTGATACAATTCCGTTTACATAGGGCCTTATGGCCCAATGATACAATTCAATTTCCGTAGGGCCTTTTGGCCAAGTATACAATCCCGTTTTCGTAGGGCCTTTCGGCTAAGTGATACAATTCCATTTTCTTAGGATCTTTCACCTAAATGATACAATTCCATTCTTGTAAGAGATACAATTCCATTTTCGTACGGCCTTTTAGCCGAATGATACAATTATGTTTCTGTAGGGCCTTTCGGCAAAACGATACAATTCCATTCTTGTAAGAGATACAATTCCATTTTCGTAAGGCCTTTTAGCCGAGTGATACAATTTCGTTTCTGTAGGGCCTTTCAGCCAAACGATACAATTCTATTTCCATAAGGCCTTTCGGCCAAGCGATACAATTTTATTTTCGTAGGGCCTTTTGGCTAAATGATACAATTTCGTTTCCATAGAACCTTTTGGCCAAGTGATATAATTTCATTTTCATAGGGTCTTTTGGCCAAATAATATAATTCCGTTTTCGTTGGGCCTTTCGGGCATATGATTCAATTCCATTTTCGTGTGGCCTTTCGACCAAGTGATTCAATTTCATTTCTATAGGGCCCTTCGACCAAGTGATACAACTCTGTTTCCATAGGGCCTTTTGGCTAAATGCTACAATTCCATTTGTGTGGCCTTTCGGCCATACAATTCCACTGTAGGGCCTTTCGGCCAAGCGATACAATTCCATTTTTGTGTGGCTTTTTGGCCAAGTGATACAATTCTATTTTCGTGTGGCCTTTCGACCAAATGATACAATTTTGTTTCTGTAAGGCCTTTCGGCCAAGTGATACAAGTCTGTTTCCGTAGGGCTTTTCGGCCAAGTGATATAATTCCATTTTTGTGTAGCCTTTCGGCCAACTGATACAATTTCATTTCCATGTTATTTCGGCCAAGTGATACAATTCCATTTCTATAGGGCCTTTCAGCCAAGTGATACAATTCCGTATCATTGAGCCTTGCGGCTTACGGTTTCAGTGAGCCTTGCGGCTTACGGTATCATTGAGCCTTACGACTTACTGTCTCATTGAGCCTTGTGATTATCATTGAGCCTTGTGACTTACAGTATCATTGAGTCTTACAGCTTACCGTCTCATTGAGACTTGGGGCTTACCGTCTCATTGAGACTTGTGGCATATGGTATCATTGAGCCTTGCGGCTTACCATACCATTGAGCCTTGCGACTATCATTAAGCCTTGTAGCCTATGAGAACTTTTGAGAGGTTGAAGGATTCTTCACCCTTTTATGGATGCGCGATTCGGTGGCCGCTTTAAGGGTGCACCTTTCGATGACCCGATTTAATAACAAGCATTTCGACCATATTTGTAGACAATAATTTCATCAAATTTAAATATCAAAATACATAAAGATGTTTTTTATGCTTATTTTTCAAAAAATAACATTATTAAAAGACCATAAAATAATATTACAAAAATTTTACCTATTAAAAATTATTAATATACAAAAATTATTAATATATTAATTTATTATTATTTTTCTACTTATAAACCGTAATTGATTCTAAAAATCAAAACTGTTTAAATTATTCGCCTTATATTTATGGTACAAAAATAACAACTTCCAATATATTATGACCAAAACTGATTGTGTTCAAAACAACTCCTTGTAATTCTTTAATTATATATGGATTATAGCAGTTTTAACATTAACACCTTACTATAGTCCTATTATAAAATATTTTAAAAATTAATAATAATTAATGTGTTATTTCTATCAGTTGTTAATTTGTTATTCATATTTTCAAATTGATATTTTAATATAAAAAATTATTTATTTTTTAAATTTGTTATTTATATTTTTTATATATATTAAACTTTTAAAAGTGTATTTGAGATAGTACTTAGAAATGCATTCATTTATCGAATATAACACCCACGTAATGGTTGTGGAAATGGAGAAGGCTTGGGGTTTTGTTTAGGATAGGAACTCCTTCATCTTGGAGGTGTGGGGAACAATCACTTTCTATTTAGTTTTGGTTGTAGAAAAGAAAAAAATGAAGCTCGATTCCTCGACAATGTCGATGTTTCCTTTTCTCAATCAGATCGTGGATTTATCGGTCCACCGTTGCCAACGACATGTTACCCCACACGTTTACTGCTTCTATCCTTTGCTCATGTCTTTGGCTATGTTTCGAAGAGCTTGTCGAGCTCTTTAAGCTCCTCCTTGGAGCATTTCTAAGGGGAGGTTAAGGTGCCACACCTTTGACGAGGTCTGGGTGTATCAGAAATGGTGCTAGCTCAAGTTTGACATCATTTTCAGATTTCGATGATGGAACCAAGATCAACACGAAAAAGGAGATGCTTGGTTAGGCGAGATCAAAGCCACTGTCTAGTGTTCTTACAACAACGTCTTCGGTCATCCCTGGCGGCTCCTTCGTTTTGAGAACGTCTCAAGTCTCCAAACGTTCATGGTCTTGGGAGGGGGTCCTGCAGGCACTTCGACGCTTAAGTGAGTAAAGGTCAAAGTAATGCAGCGTGAATAGATTGGAGTTCAAAAGTACCTTATATCTGAAGATGAGGTTCCTATTTATAAGTGCCAAGGTGGGCCTTGAGTGTTTGGGCCAAAGGGTCCAGTTCTACATAGGTCTCGTTTTGCTTTTCTTCATTCACTCCGAATAAGGAATCGTGATGCGTACTTTGTCAGCTAGGATTTCAGATGAGTTGCCACGTGTTTTTGTTGGTGGCGCGCTAGTAATATAATTTGTTTCGTTGCCGACCGAGATGGGATGTTCGATTGGCCGATATGGTTGGTTCAGATGATGTATGCAAATATAGCTTGGTTATGGTGGCGGGTAGGCCCCATAGTACATAGGTCTCCCAAGTTCTCAAGGGTTATAAGGACCGAAGAGGATTTATTGCTGAGTAGACAGATGAATCAATCGTCCTTTTCTATAGCCATCTGAATTTATTGTCGAGTAGACAGATGAGTCAATTGTCATTTTGTATAGCCATATGAATTTATTATCGAGTACAAAAATGAGTCAATCGTCCTTTTCTATAGCCATCCAAATACTACATTGAGAGATGGCATTTTCCCGTGTTGTGCCTCGGTTCGTGCGCTTCTCATTTTTTGGACGTGATGTGACAGACCGTTTGATCTAAGTCGTTGAGGATAATTTGATCTTGCGACAGAGACGAGACCGCATCGTCGCTGTGTTTTGGCTATAAATAGCCCTTGATGCGGCTTCGTTTTACGTTGTGGGCTATTCTTTGCTCGGTCGGCTATTCTCTACTCTTTCTCTCACAAGGTAACAATGCTTTCCTTCTCTCTTCATTCTTATTCTGCTTCTAAGTCCTCGGGTGGGCACAATAACTTTACCGGTCGTGGAGACATGGATGAGCGGGAGATTAGTTCTGTTGAGGGATCTTCAAATAGTTCTGGGTTTAGTGAGTTAGTCATGAATTTGTAGGGAGTGAAGGGGGTATTAGGGTGGAGGCGCCAGTTGTAGAATATAGAAGGGTAAAGATGTCGACGTCCAACAGCAACTCAGAGGGCACTAACGAAGTTAACTCCTCCGAGGACGATTAGGTGGTTGCCGATGTTAGGATTGTGTTTTCTAACTTTAGAATGGCCTCCACCCTTAGAGTTTTGGCCGGTATTGTAGATATCATAGATTTGTCAGTTCCTGATAATGTCTTTTCCCTGTACCAATTACTCGTTGTCCAACCTAGTATTTCACGATTGAGGGTCATCATCGGTCAATTTTTTCTACATGTATGCTGGCATATTCATGCGTATGCCTTTTGCTTGACGACTTCTGTGCGGGCATACTACGCGCCCTAAACGTTGCACCTACTCAACTTCATCTGAATAGTTGGTCATACGTTAGAAGCTTTCAAATTTTATGCGCGACCCTAGATATAACCCCTACTCCACCTCTTTTCCTACACCATCACCTAACCTGGCCAGGAAAGAAAGTGGGTTGGCTGTCCTTAGTGAGTCAGCCTAGGAACTGTCTACTCGACCCTTACACATTATCCTACAAACACTTTAAAGATGATTTCTTCCAAGTCTTCTTTGGAGGGAGGGGGCGGCGGGGGGTGGGGAGGCTAAGCGTATGTGTATGATGGAGATGAGTCGAGGATCCCCATTTATTGGACTAAGTCTCCCACCCGATTCGCAGTTTGGCCAACGTCAGATCTGGTGGACAAAGACATCTCAGTGTTGTCGGTCTTAGACAATCTCCCCAAGGGCATCCCCGCCCGAGGACTTCTCTACACCTTTTGGTGTGAAGACTCAAACAACGCCGTGCTCGGTATGTTCTTCCTTTTGCCTCGACTTTCATTATATACAACATCTTCTGATCTCATTTTCTTTTATGCAGATCTCATCGCCATCATGAATCCTGACAGCAACAAAGTCTTTAAGAATATGTTGGTGAAGAGGTAGGGCAGACCCATAGGAAAGGGGGCCCACACCTGGGGGATCGGAAAGGAGAAAGTTGTTGTTCATGAGGTGACACCCGAACGGGTTGAACTTATCATTACTATTTTTCCTTCATCGAACCGGCCGCCTACAGCTCCGCTTCAGAAGACCGCTCCTCCCATCGAGTCGCGTGAGAAGAAGAAGAAGAAGAAAGAGCATAAATCTTCCAAACGTGCATCTGACCGTTCGTCATCTCACCGGTCTCGCAAACGTTAGAGAGATGTCATTATCGAACAAGAGACGACCTCAACTCTTGACTTCCTCAACAAGTAAACCATGATCTCCAATCGGGCGATCCTCGAGCTTAACGAGTATGAAAAGAGGCAATATACATCTTCGTCCCGCGCAGAGCTGAACAATGATCTCTTGGAGCTCAACGCCTATGCTTCTCTTGTCGGTCAAATAGTTGGTCATGAGTTGTTGAAGAAGGATTCCAAGGAGCTAGAGAAGTTGAAGGCCGATCTGGTGGAGTCCACGTCGTCGCTCAACTCAGCATTGGACGCCAACATTACATTGGCGAAAAACAATAAGTTTCTCAAATCTGAGAACGAGCGCATTAAGGGGGAAGCCTCTGAGCTAAAGAAAGTAGTTTATGCCTTAAAAGCCGAGAATGGTTTCCTCTGCGAACGCTGCTCGGTTGCTGAGGAGAAGGAGTTGACAACCGTGGACCGAGCTACCATGCTAAGTGAAGAGGTGGTCGACTTAGAGCAAAGGGTGGTCGATTTGACCGTAAATTTGGAAGAGGAGCGGTCCCGTCGTGTGAATACTGAGAAAGAACTTGGAAAATTTCAAGATTATCTGATTGATCATACACGTCACGGTCGGTTCCGTGGGTGTGAAGGTTTTTCGTTTAAAAGGTTAAGTGATTATGCACCTCATGGTCGGTTCCGTGGGTGTGAAACTTTTTCATTTAAAAGCTTAAGTGATTATACACCTCAACGTCGGTTCCGTGGGTGTGAACTGTCCCTAATTCAACGTAGGAAATTGTAAAAAGACTCCATCTTTATTGAAAATGCCTCGTTAAAACCTCATTGACCAAAACCCTCCTTAGGCATAAAATGTCGTAGGTAGGAAAGAGTGCACGATTTTACAAATATTTAACTGAAATAAAACTTTAAGTGGTCGGCATTCCAAGTCCTCAGGATCTGTTCTCCATCCAAGTGCTTTAATCTAAATGCCCCGTTTGTTGAAAAATATGATGACCAAAGTTCAAGAGGGAAGGGGGTGAATTGAATTGTTAACTCTTTTTGAAAACATGAAAGTATGAATGAGTATTTTTATTAAACTATGATTAAAATGTAAAGAATACTAAAAAACAACAGGTTAAACGTGCAAATAACAAGTTAAAAAGAGACTAAGTATGCACAAAACAACAAAACAACTTGTTAAAAACAAAATCAACTTATTAATAGTTTTTTGGCAGTTCTGGTAAATGCAAATAATAGGTTGAAATTAAAACTAGTTAATCCAGATTTCAACAGATTGAAATAACAATACTGCATCAGTTTATCTAAACCAGTAAAAACAATTTTAATTAGAACTAATGCAACAAATTTGTTAAAAAATACTACAGAATAGTTTGATATGATCAAACAATGATTAACCAACACAATGTAAGAAATAAATCTCTATATTAAAGGAATTGGACATACAAAGCAGATTATTCAAGATATGTGAAAGCTTAGGAAACCACTTGTAGTTAAGAATACAAATTTATAATGCAGTGGCAATGAACAGAATGCTTGTAAACAACTCAAATACAATTCTAAATACAAGTATGATAAATTGTAGAAATTAATAGGAAAAATCTGCAGAACTGTAATAAAAGAAAACTGATAACCCACAGCAGTGATAGTAATATAATTCTCAACACCAAAAAGAAAAATCAAATGATGTAGTTGAGTACCCAAGAGGTTAATCAAAATATGTACAAAACAGATAACACAGCAGTAAATGTCACAAAATCACAATTTATTAAACTAAAGTCTACAAAATTAGTAAATACAGTAGAAATCCTTAATAAACCAGTTTAAAAAATGAAAGAAATATAACACTATTCCATCAAAGGTAATATAATACTAAAACAGATCCAAATGATTCAATAAGGCACTGTAAACAGTCAAGAAAATAGTACACAAATGTTGTTGATTAAATCAAGTTAAAGAGGTTCAAGAAACCAAAATAAGTGTCGGAACCGGGATCGCGACTGGGAAAGCGATCCAGAAGGAAAATTAAAATAAGTTTGAAAAATAGAAAAAGGAGTCGCCATCATAGTTTATTATGGAAAACTATGGAAAAACTGAAAAAGAGGATAAGGCAAGTTTGTGAAAACTGCATCTAGGTCTGGGAATAGGTTACGTGTGGGGAAGGTATTAGCATCCCCATAACGCCCGTGCTAAGACGATACATTTAACTAAATAAGTAAACTAAATGTGATTTTTTAGAATGTTTATTTTCCCAAATAAGAAACAAAAATGCAAATAAAAACAAAGAAAATATTTTTTTTAATTTTTGGAGTCCGACAAGGTTTGACCTTGCTCTTACGTATTTCATTAGGGATGGAAAACCAGGGTTACTTAGTTCTTTTGGAAAATCTGTTTATTGGAATGTTTGATTTTTTTTTAAAAATTTTCTTTAATTTTATATATATTTTTTAATTTTTGAAATTTTGGTATTTTTATATTTTTGTGAAAATTGAATATTTTTGAAACTTTTAATTTATTGGTAGGAGTACAAGGAGGTGCAAACGACCATGCTCAATACTCCCACAAACTAGACATATATTCGTGAATTTTTTAACCTAAACGAAATAGTAAAACTTTTTCGATTTAAATTTCGCATGACGCGTATAGCTATTTAGATATTTAACTAAAATTTATTATAAATAAATTACGAGAAAAAAAATTTGTATATTTATAAACTTTAACACATTTTTTAGAGTAAAATCAAATTTGAAAAAGATTAAGAAATGAGACAAAATTATGTATAAAGAAAAACAAAAAGAAACAAAATAAAATATTAATAAAATATACCCTTTCGCTTATTTTCCCCGTTCCATATGAAGGGCGTGGTTGCGATCCTTTTTGGTGATAACGTGACCCTTGTGTAGTCCAACAAACAAGGGTAGTGACGGTGAGAGGTTTGAAGAGCTGGGGTCCTTGGCAGTTTGACCGCGTCTCTCCCATCGACGACACTCGAAGGAGATAAGGTCGCGGGGTTTCTTCTTTATTTTTTCCTAAAAATAAAATTTAAAATAAAATAACTATTTTTGAATTTTTTCTCTTTTCAAAAGTTAATTAAAAGCATTTTTTGAAATAATAATTTTTATTTTTATTTTTTTTATCCGGACAAAATTTGGTATTGACATCTGTCCCTCTTTACTTAAATTTTACTGGATAATTTGAAAATTAAATTTTTATTTTATCATAGTAAAAGATAAGTAGATACGAAAATACTAATTTCGTTCGGGTTGAAGAGGTAAAATAAAACTTAAGCGTAAGGATTATTTTAAAGGAGAAGTCACCATTGAAAGATTGAAAAGGGAAAAAAAGGTCAAGACCTTGGCAAAGCCGAGAGGGTCACGCACCGTCACCAATTGAAGAAAAATAAAAATAAAATAAAAAAAGGTTGAGACCTTGTACGGTGCCGGGATCAAATCGGCGCTAAGGGCTTCTTCCATTATACGCGCCCGTTCTGTATCCGGGGGCGTGTACTTGGAGAATTTAGGGGCCCGAGGTCTGTCCCTCGACCACTGTGGGTTGTGGTCCTGTTCGCTTCTCTTGACCAGACTCTCTTCAACCCGCACTTGGTTCTAGAACTCCTCCAGTTCCTTTAGTTGCATTAATTTGGCCGCTCTCTAACGAAGCTGCTCCATGTTCATGGCTGGCTTTTTACATAGATTGTCCAAGAATTGTTCTGATCAGAGAGCGGTGAGCATGTGGTGCATGGCCACCTTTGGGTTCAGCCCCCGGATGTTCAGGGCAATCTTCTCAAACCTGTCCGTGAACGCCCTTAGGGATTCTCCCTTCTCTTGCTGGATGTTTACGAGGGTGACAGAAGTGAGATGATGCAGCCTGCTCATAGCAAACTGTGCGCTGTACTTCGAAACCGTAGTCTTAAAACAGTCTATTGACCTTGACGGTAGCCGAGTGAACTAATTGAGCATTGCCCCCTTTAGGGATGTGGGAAAAACTTTACAGAAAACATTGCAATCCATAGTGTACAGACCGAGTTGGGTGACATAGCTGTCGATATGCTCATCAGGATCCGTTAACCCATCGTACCTATCCAGGGTAGGTCCTTTCTAGTTTGGAGGCAAATCGGTCTCCATTATGTCGTCCGTGAAGGGGTGTCTCCGGGATGGACTACCTAGGGTGCTCTCTGATCGTTCCTTTCGCGAGCCCTTCTGCTCGGTCGACCTTTTCCGACGGCTGTGCTCTCGTTCTTCCCGATTTTTCTTATGCCTATGCCTCTCATTCTCCACCCTGAGCATGTTGAGGTCCTCCTCACTCCCTTTTTTCATCATCTCCATTTCTCTTCTCATCTCAACTAGCATGGCCATCGGATCGCCGTGATGATTCTATTTACTTCCATTGTTCCTAGTGGCGTTGTGTTGTTCAGACTAATCTCGACACCCAAGTAGACCCCAAAATGTTCTTGCAAGAGATCGGTTAGCTCTAACAACAACAATGTCTTCGGTCGTCTCTGACAACTCCTTCGTTCTGAGAAAGTCTGAAGTTTCCAAACGTTTACGATCTCAGGAGGGGGTCCTGTAGGCACTCTGACACTCAAGTCAGTAAAGGTCATAGTAATATAGGGTGAATAGATTATAGTTCAAAAATACCTTATATATGAAGATGAGGTTCCTATTTATAGGTGTCATGGTGGGCCTTGATTGTTTAGATCAGAGGGTCCAGTTCAACATGGGTCACCTTTTGCTTTTCTTCATTTACTATGAACAAGGAATGACCCCGGATATTTTTTCAGTTGGATGTTCAAAGGAGTTGCCACGTGTTTTTTGTAAGTGGCACGCTAGTAATATAATTTTGCTTCGTGGTCGATCGAGATGGACTGATCGGTCAGCCTTTGTGGTCAGTTTAAATTATGTATGCAAATATAGCTTGGTTGTGGTGGCAATAGGCCCCATAGTACATCTAACTTCATTTTTGCTATATGGCAACACTAATAGAAAAATAGCCTTCGTCGTCGGTTCTGAGAGGTTTTCTTCGTCGGTTTTCGACTCGACGTTAACCCAAGAGACGTTGAATTAGACGTCGGTTTAACAGCTGATGTGGTGATTGGACTCACTATGTTGGTTAAGACAACTAAACCGACGTGGTGATTAATATAGTAATTATTTTTAGAAGTTGCACAACGTCGGTTTTGTTCCAAAAAACGACGTGGTGAAGAGAACACCTACGTCGGTTTTGGACACCCAACTGACGAGGGAAGGCAGGCATGGATGAAATTTTGGAAGCTCCCAAACCATCTGAAACTCTGGAAGCTCCCAAACCATCTGAAATTCTGGATGCTAGAGATGTCGCATCCACTCACGCACATGTTCATGATCTCCACCGTGTATGTGGGAATGCCACTTGGGAGTGGGGCCGTGGGACCTTGGTTTATCACTATATCAGACTTGCTGCATTTCTCCCCCCATATTCGGTTCGCTTCCATCTTTCCATTCCCTGCACAAAACCCCGAATCTTTTCTTTTTCAAAACCAAATCAAATTCTCTCTCTCAAAACTGCAAACATTATTTTTATTATTTGGTAAACAAAATGATAGTCTACTGTTATGGTACACAAGAAAATAACATCAACACCAGGAAATGAATCTGCGCAGGAAGCCACTCCGCGACAAAATCCTGTTGTCATTCTGGTTTATAAAAAAATGTGAAGATCATACAAAAGTGAATCATTCCAAACCAATACCTAAAAGCTAAAAAGCAACTTTCAAGTTCAACTAGGCGATAAAAACACACCTCTTGTAGGGCACTGGTGATGCCAAAATCGAACTCGCAGTGGTGACGCCAAAACCAACAACACAAACAAACCCAAATCGGCCAAACAAACCCTACCAAAACCACAAAGCACAAACAAATGCTCAATACAATAACAATATCAGTAAAAGTAAAAGAAAATGAAAGAGAAAGAATGAGCGCACAGCTTCAAAGCAAACGGAGCACAAACGACTTGAAATCGAAAATAAAACCGTTTAAATCGAAACTCTCTAAAATGCGAACAAGAGGAAGTAAAATGGAGTAGAATGAGGTGCAAATGGAGGTCGAAAAGTAAGGAGAAGACACCGGATCCCGGAACAGTGCTAGGGAGGATACGCGTGCAGGAGAGAAGAAGAAAAGTGAAGAAAAAAGGCGCGTTTGAAATAAAATAGACGCACCACGTCGGTTCTGGACTCCCAACCGACGTGGTGCATGCCCTGAAATTAAAAAAAATTTACTGTTAACACACCACGTCGGTTACAAAGCCCAAAACCGACGTGGTGTGTGCCCTAATTTCAACTTTTTTTCCCAATTTTCCCCAATTTGTCATACAGCATGCACCACGTTGTTTATGAGCCCGTAGCCGACGTAGTGGACAACAATCCCACGTCGGTGATGGCCTCTTAACCGACGTGGGATTCACGCGCCTCCTAGAACTTTCAAAAATTTGAATTTTTCTTTTTATAAATAGGTCAATGACGGTTGTTTGTGCCAACCGAGGTGGGATTGTTAATTTATTTACAAAAATGTCACCGCGTTTCTGACTACATCGTTTGTCTCTTTAACCGTTATAAAAAGGAAACGTTAAAGCCTATTTTTCTACTAGTGCAAGTTTGGCCCGAGACAACGTTGATGGATGAATTTGGAAACGATTTTTTAATACGGAGCTAGGAAAGTTTTACATGGTTTCAATTTGTTCTTGTTTTTTATCGCTCTGACTCGTCCAAATATAAGATGGTTTTTTGTGTACTACAATATCATTTTTATATCTTTATGATGAAGCAGTGCGATTGTAAATAACAGTTTACTTTTCGTGCCCCTCGTTTCAATTTGGACCTGAAATGCACCCTTGGCCATACGGATCAAGTACCATATCTTCACGGTACAAATATATTATATTTCTAATTTCTAGTTATGAAATCTCAAGCTTGGTCTCAATCAAAATTACATATAATTACTGATAATGTTTAATCTTCTCGCACCACTAAAGAGGATGGATAGAAATGTTTGTTTTGTTTTAGTAATTTCCACAAGACCCAAATTGAAATGTACGAATAAAGTAATGCCTTGAATTAACACTGGTCGGAAGAAAAGTTGCACGATGAGAAAAGGAAAAATTAGAGTTGAAGGTTTTCTTTTTTGTTTTACATGACTGCGTGGAAGATTCTTAAGTGGATATTTTTAATTCTTTTCGTTGAATTTAAAATCTTTGGTTTAAATGTCTCTCACGTCTATACTTGCAGTCACAAATTTAATATTTAAGTTTTATTAGATTTGTTAATCAAATATGTTAACATCACAATGACAACAAAATATGATTAAAATATTATTTTCTATTTTAAAAATTTATATTTCTACTAACAATTAAATTAAATCAAAACATATTAATTGGAGTATGCATCTACGTAAGTCTTATAAAACTATTGCATAGTATAAAAGTATATGAAAAGATATAAATGAATTTAAATTTGGATCTGTGGAGCCACATTGGTTAAGCTATGGTATGTACAATTGATTGTGAAGTGCAGTTTGTGTTGTTGTAGGAAATTTGGACAGACATTGGACATTCATTGTTTCTATCCTTCGTGTGCGCAATCTGCGCTTAGTGGTCTGTATGATAGATATGGTGGACGCGTGGCAGCAGCGATTCAATGGCAAGTTAATTTGTATCAATCAGTTGGTGGAGAATTTATCCATACAAACAGATATGAAGAGATTATTTATACGTTTTATCATTTTAAAAATGTAATTATAGCAGTTCAGATTTTGGATATCTTTTTAGGAATTTTTTTATTGTTATGTATCAATTTGGTGACATATGATCTCTGCAAAAAGAAAGTCGTGTTATCACCAATTGTTTTTCTTCCTTTTTTTTTTCTCATTTAATTATTATGTATTGCGGATTAAAGTAAAATTAGGTTCAGAAATCTATCGTTGACCTTCCTCTAGTGATCAAATTTCCCGGGTTTGTTTGCTCCACCAAACTCTGCGAGAGAGAAATGGAAGCAGTGTTTACCATGATTCTGATGTTGATTCTGATACTGGTTCTGATATGGGCATGGAGGATGCTGAATTGGTTATGGTTCACTCCAAAGAGGCTTGAAAGGCTTCTCAGAGAGCAAGGCCTTCAAGGCAATCCATACACTCTTTTTGTTGGAGACATGAATGAGTTTGCGAAGATGAGAAAGGAAGCCTTCTCCAAACCCATGAATCTCTTCTCTCACGACATAGTGCCCCGTGTCTCTTCCTATATCCATCACTGTGTCAACACACATGGTATGCTCGTCGTTCCTTTTTGTGCTGTCTTTTTGCAACTGTTGTTATGTCTTTCATTGTTCAGCTCTTCTTTTGTTTTTTTAAGTACTGTGTGGCTGAACCACCGATGGTAAGTTGCCTGATATTGTAATGAATGTATCTGCAATTCAATATTACTTAAATGTTCTTGATGCTTTTTTTCTCTATTTTATTGGTTAGTTTTACGTACTTAGACTTTCGATCAACACCTATAGTTGGAAGACACTTGCAGCAGTAGAAAGAAATCTCTGGGAGTACAAAATTTTTATCTGTAAATACATTATCTCTTCATATGAAAATTGTTCATTATATTATGAATTCGTTTACTAAATCTGTCACAATAATTTGAGATAAGAACAATTAGAATACTAAAATTAGTTAGAACAAACTACTTTTTATACCGTGCACGAGGAAAATTATCGGTTAGGTATAAATATGCTTAATGAACACGAAACCATAATGCCCCAAAGCCATCTGTCCTTGGACGAGGATATGCTTCTATTCTTATAAATTCTCTGCTTGGTCTTCTCTTTTGGATGGGAAAGAAAGTATCGGAACATATATGACTAAAATTTTGAACGAAATTAGGATTTACACGAAAAAAAAAAGTACAAATATAGAAAGAAGAGAGGTTGAAATTGAGGTAGGGGACTTGGTTTATGTGAAATTCAGGTAGGTACAAATTGGGATATTTGGCGTAACGGTCAATGAAAATGCTTACTTCTAAGTTGTATGGTTCTTGTGCTGTGATTGAGAGGGCAGGGGTAGTGGCTTATAAGCTGGAACTACCCTTGAAGGTTAAAGTACATCCAATTTTCCGAATGATCAGGGTAAAGGCAGTAAGGTTTATGAGAATAAGGGCATTTTTTTTTCCTTCCTGTGTGTACACTCGTTCATTCTATAATGGGCCATTATGAAACATAAGAAGGTGAATCAATATTTTTATAGGATAAGTAGGTTGGGACCTGAGAAACTAACTATTGGGAAAATACTCATTCTTTCGTATTTTTTTTCCCTCTTTTGTTTTCGCTCTATATTGCTAGCTTATTCTGAGATATTTGTCCCAAGATTGAAGGAGTGATTTTTATTTCTGTATCATTCTATTTTGAATATCATTTGCAGTCCCGCATATGTCCTCTGATTTCTAATATTTTAGTACAGACAATTCTAGTCTTGAATTTTTTTCTGTTCCTTTTTGCATAGAAGCAATTCGTATTGTTTGTTGATGATATGTAGGCAAAAATTCTTTTATTTGGTTTGGACCGGTACCAAGAGTGACCCTCACTGATCCAGAGCTAATCAAAGATGTATTCAACAAGCCATATGACTTTCAAAAGGTTAACACAAATCCACAACTCTTGTTACTAGCTCCTGGCCTTGTAAGCCTCGAGGGAGAAAAGTGGAGCAAGCATAGAAAGATAATCAATCCTGCTTTCAATTTAGAGAAGTTGAAGGTCAGGTTGTTATTACTAGATATAAATATTATATAACTAATTTGCCTTTTGAAAACGTGAGAAATACATAGTTATTTGTGTGTTATTTTTTATTTTGCATGTAAAAGTTACTCCACAAAAATATATTCTCTTGCAGGTACCATCGATTGGTGTCCATGATGTGAAGTTTGATTATTTACCAACCTAAGTTGATATTGAATATTTTAACAATTTGTTATTCTTTATTACACCCCAGGATATGTTACCACTTTTCATCAAATGTTGTGATGATCTGATTAGCAAATGGGTGAAAATGTTGTCTTTAGATGGATCAAATGAAATAGACGTATGGCCTTTCCTTCAAACTTTAGCTAGTGATGCTATTTCTCGAACAGCATTTGGAAGTAGTTACGAAGAAGGAAGAAGAGTATTTCAACTCTTAAAAGAGCAAAGTGAACTTGTCGTACAAATTATGTTGAAAGTTTACATCCCTGGATGGAGGTAAGACTAATATGTATATTTGACTACTTGGTAGAATTAAATGATCTAGCATTTTGGATGATCTTTATTTAACTAAACCAAACTTGTCATTCTTTGGTAAAGGACAATGTGACTAGAAAAAAGTACAAATGATTATGAATCAAAGAAACTTATTGTTTACAACAACCATTTTACCAATTAGCTTGACATGATTAAGTGATGTCTTTATTTCAACCTTCCAACTCAAACTGTTTATAATGGAAAAACCATAGATCATGATTAATACAAGATTGGTTATGTTCACTTGTAGGTTCGTACCTACTACTACCCATAGAAGGATGCAGGCAATTGACAAGGAAATAAAAGCTTCACTTATACATATTATTAATAACAGAGAGAAAGCACTAAAGGCGGGTGAAGCCACTAAAAATGATTTGTTAGACATACTTCTCGAGTCAAATCACAAGGAAATTCAAGAACAAGGAAACAACAAAAATGTTGGAATGAATATTGAAGATGTTATTGGAGAATGCAAGTTATTTTACTTTGCAGGGCAGGAGACCACTTCATCTTTGCTTGTTTGGACAATGATATTATTAGGTATGTACCCCAATTGGCAAACACGTGCAAGGGAGGAAGTCTTACAAGTTTTTGGCAATCAAAAACCAGATTTTGATGGACTGAATCGCCTTAAGATTGTAAGTTCGTATTATCATTTAATATTGAATAACATGCTCTAAGTAGTTACTAAGAATATTTTTGCAACAGGTTACCATGATTTTAAATGAGGTTTTTAGGCTATACCCACCAGTAATTGGTCTTTCTCGAAAAGTTTGTAAGGATGTGAAACTTGGAAATCTATCATTAGTCGCTGGAATGCAAGTTTCCATACCAATAGTTTTGGTTCACAATGATTGTGAACTTTGGGGTGATGATGTTAAGGAGTTCAAACCTGACAGATTTGCTGAAGGAGTTTTAAAGGCTACAAATGGCAATGTTTCACTAATTCATTTTGGATGGGGTCCTAAGATATGCATTGGACAAAACTTCTCCTTGTTGGAAGCAAAGATTGCTTTGTCAATGATTTTACAATGTTTCTCATTTGAACTCTCTTCAACCTATACCCATGCTCCAACTACTGTGATGACCCTTCAACCCCAATATGGTGCTCAACTCATTCTACATAAATTGGAAATATAAACAAATAATAATGATTTAGTACTGTTTGGTTCATATTTTATTCTTGAAAAACTCGTACTGTAATAATGTTTCAAGAAGATTGATACAAATGAACCTTTTCTAATGACTATTATTAGTTTATTCTCTATAGTATTAATGTAAGAAAACACATAAATTTATATTTGTATGTATTCATCAAGGTTTTAAATTACAATTACAACACAATCTTAAATTGTAGTTGTTCACATTGACTTAGAACTCAAATCTATAAAAGGTATATCATTTATGTTTTGTGTCATATGACATGAAACATTTGATACACTTTTATTATGTAGATTGATAGAGCATAACCTAGATCAAGGTCAATTCACGTATTCAAGAATCAAACAATCTCTCAAAGTATTATTTTGTAATTTAGATCCATGTTTGTATAATTAACTTATTCAATTAATAAATTAAACCAATTACAGGAATCAATTCAGAGTTTCATTTAATCTAATTCATATCTAATTATTTAATCAAGATTCAATCGATTTCTAATTTTATTATAAAAAATTAAAAACAAAAATTGTAATAAGAAAGTGCAAAAGCAAAGTCAAAGAAGAGAATAACAAACTCAAAAGTTAAGCAATTGATGCAAAACTTAAATCAACTTGTTTGATTTTGATTTCTTAAATTGATCTTTAAGAATTACTTTTCCATTAATGGAGAACAAAATCGAATTTGACATAACAATAAAAAGAGTCAAAATGAAGATTGAGAAAAAAGAGAGAAGTTGAGATAAAGAGACAAGTCCTAAAATTGAAAAATAAAACATAATTACAAGTTTAGAGCATATGTAGGCTATTAAAATGCTTTAAAATCTAAATTAAACATGAATGTCAATGTAGACTCTAATTAGATCCATAAGTCCCATTACAAAAGTTTAAGCTATTAAGAGGACACATTTGTGATGTGTTAAATATTATAGAAATTTCTTTAGTTTTGTATTTTTTTAATGTCTTATTTTTCTTTCTTGTTTTGGCCGGTAAGAGGAAGCCTAATCCTCTTCCTATTGTATGTTCTTATTTTCTTTAAGTAAATTTCTTTTTCTTTTTAAATAGTAAATTATGTTTGTAACTTTATAATTGATGTGAAGTGTGAATTTTGATTAGGTTGAATTTTGGAACTTTTTTGTGGAATTATTTGCTTTAATGATTTCGGGCTATTAAAAAGTATACACATTGTTATTTATTTTATATTTATATTGTTCTATTTCTACCATGTTTTATTCCTTAGTGAAGGATATATTAAAAGGATAATGATAGATCTTAGGTTCCTCTTTTATTTTCTTTTACTCGTGTTATTTATGTTGTTGTTTTATCTAAATCAGAACTTTTTGCATTAGTCAAAGTGAAGATTTCAGACTATGAGGAGTAAAACAATTATAAATATATAAATAACAAAAATTTGTAGCCTTTTCTACTACCCTGTTAACCTTCGCATAAATGATTCTTCTTATATATGTTACCCAATGATAAGTGCCAAATTTCGGTATTCTTAGACATGAGAATACCAGAATTTGTGAGAGTTTAAGTATTCTTAAAGAAATATTTAACCCAAATATAGAGTTTTTGGAATCGCATGTAAAAACTAATTCATGAGTAGAAAGAATCCAATTAACTGCAGTTGTTGTGGCTTTCAGGAAGAAAAATACGAAGACAAAGAAAGATTGGAAGATTGGCGAAGAAAAGAGCTGAAAAGACAAAGTAACACTCGCCCATATTCGCCCATAGCTCGCCCTAGGCGAATAAAAGCCAGAATGATAGGAAGGTGCAGAGGTCCTCGCCCTCAGTTCGCTCCAAGCGAGGAGGTTTTCGCCCGGGCGAGGATATTTCGCCCCGGGCAAAATTACTCCAGTGAGCTTCATGAATTTTCGCCCGGGCGAGGATATTCGCCCCGGGCGAAATTACTCCAGTAAGCTCCATGAATTTTCGTTCCAGGCGAGGAACTGTGGCTCAGGCGAAAAGCCACTCGAGTTGAGCCAAGAATGCGTACATAGGGTGAAAGAGGGAGAAAAAAAAGATAGCTGGAACTTGGAGAAGCAAGAAGAAAAGCATAGAAGTGACGGAATCCGAGCGGGAGCTTACGGTTTCTCAAGCGATCTTCCGTTGTTGAGTTGTAATGGCTGCCATGGGTAGCTAAGTCTTCATATCTTGGGATTGAATGTAATCTTTTCGAAACTCATTTGTACCTTGGATCTTGATTTATAATATTCAGTTTCTATTCAGATTTGGTATTTCCCTCTTGTACTTCATGCTTGATTGTGTATTTTATGGAATCTTGTCTTTAATTCTTGAAAACTACTGGAAAGTGATTTTGAGTTTATGACCTAGAGGAAATACGCGATAAATTGGGATTCTAGGAATAGGGTTCCGACTTATTGTATGCAAAACATCGTCTTTTAATGCTGGATAACCGATTAGATAGCTGAGGAATCCGCATCTTTGAAGTTTTCTTATGAATCTCAGAT
>Ga0209700_102576_pt1 | contig 36339 bp, 22 predicted proteins | sample SiratroredBW_FD_187528 | JGI IMG/M metagenome (GOLD analysis project Ga0209700, IMG submission 187528) | Root nodule microbial communities of legume samples collected from California, USA - Siratro red BW (SPAdes) (version 2) | ecosystem: Host-associated > Plants > Roots > Nodule | place: USA...
CAGTTAAAAAATCATCTCTAATCTAACTGAAAAAAAAAAAAAAAAAAAAAGAAAAGAAAAAAAAAAAAAAAAAAAAAAAAAAAAACAAAAAAAAAAAAAAAAAAAAAAATAGCAGAACCCAGAAGCAGGTCTGTGTTAAAAACCACCATTTTCTGTTTCTTTTTCCTTTTTTTTTCTAAATTTATTTATTTCTCTGGGAATACTAAACTGGTACGAGGAAACACAGAACAAAGTCCGAAGTAGCAGTGTGAGGAAGAAAGAGGAGGCACATAAATCAATCTCAGATCTCACAATCAGCTCTGCCCAGATCCCATCTGATTGTGTGTTCATTCAAAAGTTTGGATTTTTTGCCTTAATTTTTGGTCAAAGTTTATGGCTTCATCTGGGAATCCAAATCAACAGCAACAGCAGCAGCAACCTCAACAACAACAACAACCTCAAACAACCCATTTTGATTTCAATAAGCTTTTCAAAACACCAGCACCAGTAGCATCAGCAGCATCACCCTCTATCCCTAATCCTTCAAATTTGAACACTTCTCCTTCATTCCCTGCTCCTTCTCCTTCCACACCCCCTCCTTCTTCCTACCCTACCCCTTCTTCCTCCTACCCCCCACCCACCGGCACATACCCTTATCACCACCCTCACTTTCTCCCCTATCCAGCCCTTCACCACCAACAACAACAACACCAAGAACACCCTCTTATCCTTCACCACCTCCCTCAAATGCATGCCCCTCAAAGACCTCCTATTTTCCAACCCCCTTCTCCTTCTCCCTCCTCCCCACATCTCCCTTCATCCCCCAATCCCACCACCGGTGCACGCCTCATGGCCTTGCTGGGCACCCAAAACCCTCCCTCCAATCAGGAACCATCGGTTGTGTACTCATCTCCTTCTGGCACATCTTCAGCACCTATGGCTTCTGATTTTTCAGTGCCACCAAACCCTTCAGGGTTGCCCTCCACACAGCCCTCAGCCTCTCCGGTGAATCTGGCTAGTCCTCAGTCCACTCCTACCAGGATGCTCAGCAGCAAGCTGCCCAAGGGGCGCCACTTGATTGGAGAGCATGCTGTGTATGACATTGATGTTAGGATGGCTGGTGAGGTGCAGCCTCAGCTTGAAGTCACACCAATCACCAAGTATGCCTCTGATCCTGGCCTTGTACTCGGACGCCAAATCGCCGTGAACAAGTCTTACATATGCTATGGTCTCAAACTTGGGGCCATCCGGGTGCTTAATATCAATACTGCATTGAGATACTTGCTTCGAGGTCATACTCAGGTGGGTTGTGTTGCAGTTGCTTTTGGCCTGATTGCAAATGCAATGTTAATTTTTTGCAATACTTCTGGTATTTGTTTGGTCAAATGTGGCTTCTTGGTGCGAGGAGTTGATGAATTGGCTCTGTGATTGGGTTGCTTGCCCTTTTCGTGTTTGACATTAACACTGAATAAGCTTGATGTGTGTTAGTGCTTTCAGCTGGGTAATATAAACTTAGGTTTTATATGACCAAGTTATATTCTTTTTGCACTCAGCACTGATGGCATATAAACCGCCTTTATTGTGTGTGGCCACATGAAAATAAATGAACGAGATTATGTTTTTACCTCAAATTTGTTGGGAATGTGTACCTAGGAAATGCGAAAGACTGTAGTTTATAATGCCAACTTTAGATAGCTGATTGTGAGAACGGCGATATATTGTTTTAAAACATGACACTTGAGCTTTCTTCATGTCTGAGAAAGACTGTTTTGGAGTTTTTGTTTTTGACTGTCTTTACTTTTTATTGGTTTGGATCATATACTTATTGATATCTAGAATCTTATACGAAACCTACGAATCCTTTTCTTTATCCACCATTATGATGTGCATACTCTTGGTAACTGTTCGATTGTGTTGATAATACTCTTGTAATTGCAACTTTCTACACGCAAAGCATTCACTACCTCTTAAAAGTTATAGCGAATTCACTGTTGTTACACGCATTTGAGATGTTTTTTTTTCTCCTTTTATTCAATTTCCTATCTGTATCCCTCTCCATTTTATGCATATCTCCTTTTTATGTAGAGAGTGACAGACATGGCATTCTTTGCTGAGGATCTTCACCTGTTGGCTAGGTAAATGTACCTTTTCTGTTTCTTGTTTGTCATTGTTGAGATTGATTTACTTACCTGGTTTCCTCCATTATAATACCATGTTTTCATTTTTGTTTGGTTCGTATCTGATTTATCTCTCGTCCCTTCAAGCAATGGATCTTGTAATTATTATTTTTTGTTGCTGCTTGATCATAACTAAAGCTGCTGAGGGGTCTTTCTCTTCAAGCATTTCTGAATATTCCAAGTCTGATTTTCTACTGTCACTATTTCAGTTTTAAGCTTATTGATTATTTTACCCCTGAATATACTTGTGTTCACAGTGCTAGCACTGATGGAAGAATATTTGTATGGAAAATCAATGAGGGCCCTGATGAGGATGACAAGCCTCAAATTACTGGAAAGGTTATCCTAGCACTTCAAATATTAGGAGAGAGTGAGTCTGTTCATCCAAGAGTATGCTGGCATCCTCACAAACAAGTAACAGTGACTTTATAACTTTGGTCTTTAAGTTTATTATCTTCCAATTGGTGTTCAGTCCTTTTAAAAAATTATCTTATCATTTGGAATTTGACTTACAGGAGATTTTAATGGTTGCTATTGGAAACCGTATCCTCAAAATCGATTGTATGAAAGCTGGAAAAGGTGAAACTTTTTCTGCAGAGGAGCCTCTCAAATGCTCCGTTGATAAGTTGATTGATGGGGTGCATCTTGTTGGTAAGCATGATGGCAATGTGACTGAGTTGTCAATGTGCCAATGGATGAAGAGTCGATTAGCTTCAGCTTCAGCTGATGGCACGGTCTGCATCTGTCTCTCTCCTTACCTTGTCTCCTTGCTTCCTTTAGTTTTTCTTCCCATTTTAGAGTTGTTTTGTCAGTGAAAAGGTTGGAGTTAAATTCCCTGGCTTTTTATAGGGCAGGGGAGGAGATGCTGAATGGTTGACATTATTTTATGTCTTGAAGTTGGGAATGTGAAGAAATATTTATAATCATTCTTCTATTTTGAAATTCTAAATAACTTGTTTTTGTCAACAGGTGAAGATATGGGAAGAACGAAAGGCAACACCCCTTGCTGTTTTAAGACCACATGATGGTAAACCAGTAAATTCTGTGACGTTCTTGACTGCCCCTCACCGTCCCGAGCACATTGTTCTTATCACAGCGGTATATGCTTCTAGTCTTAAGCTTGATTGGAAATATATCTCTTGTACTTTGCTAAGATCCTTTATAATTGAATTTACATTAAACTTTTAAATAAATTTATTTTCAAAATAATTATTTTTCTGAACAAGAATAAGTATAACAAGTATTATTTTGATACATAAAATAACTGTGTTAGGAAAAAAAAAAATATTTATCGGGATCTCTTGTCAAGTAGTCAATCATTATATATTAAGGTTCATAATAAGTTTGCCCTATAACTAAAAGTTAATAAATAACTTTGAATTGTCCAATCAATTGTAATCTAATCAGTATAAATAGAAAACTAATAAAGTTATTTGATAGCAAATGTATCATTTATAGTCTTTAAAATAATGATAATGAACTCTATAAGGAAAGCACTATTAAAATGGTATTCAATATTTTGTCTAGAAAGACGAAATAATGCGATACTCTCTATCTTAAAGACTACAAAAATATATTTATATAATGTGGATCCTTCCCTGATCAGCCTTGTCAGCTTGAAGTGGCGTTATGTTCCCCTCACATCTTTCAAAACCAATTTCCGTTTGTGTGTGTGTGTGTGTATAACTTTTTTTCCTTTTTCCACAGGGGCCACTAAATCAGGAAGTGAAGATATGGGTCTCTGATAATGAGGAGGGCTGGCTATTGCCTAGTGATTCTGAGTCATGGCATTGTATTCAGACTTTAGACATAAGAAGTTCGTCTGAATCCAACCCTGAGGATGCATTCTTTAATCAAGTTGTAGCATTGCCCCGTGCTGGTCTGTTTCTGCTTGCAAATGCCAAGAAAAATACAATATATGCTGTGCACATAGAGTATGGATCCAATCCAACTGCTACCCGCATGGATTACATTGCTGAGTTCACAGTCACGATGCCTATATTAAGTCTTACGGGAACCAGTGATAATTTACCAGATGGAGAGCATATTGTGCAGATATATTGTGTCCAAACTCAAGCTATTCAACAGTATGGACTCAATTTGTCACAATGTTTGCCCCCACCCCTGGACAATGTTGAACTTGAGAAAACAGAATCCAATTTATCACGTTCTTTTGATGCTATGGATGGATCCACTAATCTGGAAACTGGAAATATGCCACAAGTTCATTCTAGCAGTTCTGAAAGTGCTCCTGTTGTGAGCCTTGATGTAAATTTTCCTTCATCAGATATTTCTGTTCTACCTGAAGCTTCTATATCTTCTATATCAGAAGCAGAGACCAAGCCTAATGATTTACCTTCTCGTAATGGTTTTGAACATATTCAAAGTGCTCCACCTCCACTTCCTCAGAGCCCAAGATTGTCCCAGAAGTTATCTGGTTTCAAAAATTCATCAAATAGTTTAGAGACCAGTTCAACAACAGCTGACCATAGCAGTGAGCAGACTAATCTTGATTCTTCGGCTGAACGGAGATTGGAGTCTGAAAAAGATACGGCAGATGTGCCTGCATCAGGTGACAATTTGCGAAAGGATGATAAAGTTGTTCCAAATGATGTTTCTGTGGTTTCTAATAACCCAACAACATATAAACACCCAACCCATTTGGTAACTCCATCCGAGATATTCTCTAAAACTGCTTTATCTTCTGATAATTCCCATACTTCTCAAGGTATGAATGTTCAAGATGTGGTTGCCCGTAGTGATACAGAAAACTTTGAAGTAGATGTTAAAGTTATAGGGGAGATCGGTTCTAACCAAGAAAGTACCGAGTCTGAAAGAGACAGAGATTCTCACACCAATGTTGCTGAGAAGAAAGAGAAGTTATTTTATTCTCAGGCCTCTGATCTAGGCATTCAGATGGCTAGAGAGACTTATAACATTGAGGCAGCGCGTCAAGCTGATAATATTAAAACCATTGATGCACCTGATCAAAGTTGTAACTCTGTTGAGGAAGAAGTTCAAGACACAAATAAGGATGTACCTGCAAACATCAGTGAATCAGAAACCATGGCTACTGCTGTGCAATCACATGCACCTTCTGTGAAAGGTAAAAGACAAAAAGGGAAAACTTCACAAGTGTCTGGTGCATCTTCCACTTCTCCTAGTCCTTTTAACTCAACAGATTCATCAAATGATCAAGGTGGAAATTCAGGTGGATCATCCGCGGAAGCTGTCTTACCTCAGTTATCTGCTATGCAGGAGATGATGGGCCAGGTTATTAATTTGCATTTGAACTATATTTTTATTTTTAAGGGCTAATTAACATGGTGCATGTTTTTCCTATACTTGTATATTACTCATGATTTTTACAGTGTTGTGTAGCGTGATATGGATTCAGTATGCCCCAAGAGCACACTTAATTGTTTTCTGGATTAGTAGTCTGCTCCTATTGTAACTTCGTGGTATTTTTGTTAACTATCTTCATCATGATCAAATTTGGGAGAGAAGATTTTTTCTGTCATACTTTGTGGAAGTGTCTATATGCATATAGTTTAGATACAATGTGAAACATCTTTTTTGGGATAAAGGCAATGTGTGACATGTGCAGCTGTAGAATGGATTAGTGGAATATATACGTGTCCTGTAGTGAACCCTGATTGTGTAATTTTCCTTTTATGTATCTCGCCTGGCTTTATTCCATTCGAGTTATTCTGAAAGATTGATTAGCAATTCATGCACTATATGCTCCACCTTTTTATGACTTCATGATATAATATAATCATAGCATGAGGTTGTTTTTATTTTTGAACTGCTAGTTCTTGTAATGATGCTACTCCCCCTTACACCCATCCAAAATAACATAGAAACTATATCGTTCCTAGGAAGTGATCTTTATATGTGTTTAATATGGTTTTGCTTCTCATATATTCATGTCACGCGATGAACTATTTTTAGGTTTTTTCAGTTTCTTATTCTCCTTCATTTCCTATTTTGCAGTTGTTAAGCATGCATAAAGAAATGCAAAAGCAGATGAATGCAATGGTTTCTGTTCCAGTCACTAAGGAAGGCAAAAGATTAGAAGGGTCCTTGGGCCGAAACATGGAGAAAGTTGTCAAGGCTCACACTGATGCTTTGTGGGCTCGATTGCAGGAAGAAAATGCAAAGCAAGAGAAGTTAGAGCGAGACCGGACACAGCAAATAACAAATTTGATCTCCAATTATGTAAACAAAGATATGGTATCCATATTGGAGAAAATCATTAAGAAGGAAATATCTTCAATTGGAACAACCATTACTCGTTCATTAAGTCAAGTTATAGAGAAAACAATATCTTCAGCTATTACAGAATCATTCCAGGTTTGTATTTGTTGTCACCCCACATTGACTACAGACATGATTAAAGTAGACTAAAGTCCAGGTTTATGTGCTTGACACGTGAAGTGTGTTTTGAGATACACATTAACTATAAATATGACAAAAGTAGAGTGTATAAAGACTTGTTTATTTATCCTCACCTCATGATCTACCTTTTGGATTTGAGTTAGACCCAACCCAAATTCAAGCTAATCAGTTTCAACAATTGAAAGTTCCACTGCTCAAATAGTAAATGTGTTTGTGCTAATGTTAGCTTAGTTTTTTCTTGTCAATTTACAACTATTACATTGTCAAGTAGTTGGATGCCATGTCATATGGTAAACTGAAATGTTTTTAGAAATCTATGTGGCCAGTTATAGTTCTTCAATTGGTATTCCCCATCCAAAATTTTCTGCTGCTAAAGTGCTTATTTTTGTTTGAATATGTTTGACTAAGGTTGTGCCATGAATTCTGCAGAAGGGCGTAGGAGACAAGGCATTGAATCAACTAGAAAAATCAGTTGGTTCAAAACTTGAAGCTACAGTGGCTAGGCAGATACAGACACAATTTCAAACCTCTGGCAAGCAAGCGCTTCAGGTAAGCAGCTTGCGGCCAACATCAGCAATATCTGTTAGCTTTTTTTTTGCATGATTCATTTTTATCATGATGAGTGTGAATTTCTGTCTGCCTGTGGTTCCTGGGTCTTATCATTGCTGTATATGTCATAAATTTGCAAGCACTGTGGGACCCCACCCTTAAATAATGGCTGTTAAGGGGGAAGAGTCAATCACTGAAATACTCCACTAAGCATCCCATGTTACTTGATTTGGGACTTAGGTACCCTTAATACAAAGTCCCTATCATAGCACTGATTTTTAAAAAGAGAAAACCAAACACTCAAGTACTCCACCAAGCTTCCACATTACTCAATGTGGGCTAGACAACTCCATAACATCCAAGTCCATATCATGGTCTGATGGAAAGTGTTTACATCTTAGAGTTGACGTCTAGGATAGTGGAATAGAAACAATGTCTTGGATAGTGTAGTGAAATGTAACTCCTCGGAATACTAATAGTCACAATATGAATTTGAAGATTCTGTAGGTAAAATTTCACGTGGTAGTGCAATTCAATTTTCTTTTCATATTTTGGGTTTATTTTTATTTTTGCCTTCAAAACAGTCTGGGATTTGCTGTCCTTGTAGGTCGATTTGGTTAATCATTTCTTATGGTTTTGTTTGCACTTTGTAGGAGGGACTTAAGACTACTTTGGAAGCTTCAGTCGTTCCGGCATTTGAGATGTCTTGCAAGGCTATGTTTGAGCAAATTGATATTGCATTTCAAAATGGACTTGTGAAGCATACAAGTGCTATTCAACAGCAATTTGAATCCACTCATTCTCCTCTAGCCATGACGTTGAGGGTATGTGTAGTATAGTTATTTTGAAAACAGCTATGACGACTTTTACCTTTAATGAGTTTTTCCTGCCATATAATTTTTTTTCCTTTCTATTGTTGGGGATTCTATTTTTTATCTCCATTAGCGAAGACATTGTTACACATTTGTTTTAAGCTATGTGGCACTAGTCAAATGCATTTTAATTAGTTTTTATGATATATGGTTGAATAATTTGTTCTTTTGAGAAGTGTGTAACATGTCTATTTACTTTGCTAGAATTCTTTATAAAGGAGTAATCTGGAAAAAATTCTGATTATTTTTGAAACTGTTTTAATTTTCTCAGTTGTTATCACAAGGAAAATATCCAGTTACTTTTTATGTCATTGTCAAAATTGTTTAACTTAGTTGAATAGGTTAACTTATGCATTTTATTATCTATGTGACCTATTTGTAGGTTGATCATAACTTTTTTGTATATCTTTGATGTAAGGGTTCCTGTAAATGGATGAATTAGCTAAGAGATGAAATAATATATCTTAAGCATTTTTTTCATATTTCTCTCTCAAGTTACTTATACATGTCCACAAGATGTTTGAATCTTGTCTCCTTTTTCGGAATGAGAAGCTAATTAATTATAAACCAATATTCTGTCATGCAGTGGTTGATCTCCACTACCTTGTCAAATATATTAGTGGCCTTTCCTCTCTCTATGTCTTGAACGTCTGGTTTGTCATGTTTGAATACTCAACGTTTAGTGTTATGATTACACAGGATACAATTAATTCAGCATCATCAATCACTCAAACTTTGAGTGGACAATTGGCTGATGGCCAACGTAAACTGTTAGAAATTGCAGCTAACTCCAAAGTAACAGTGGATCCCTTTGTAGCACAAATTAACAATGGCTTGCATGAGATGGTATGTTAGTTCGTCATTCCCTTTATCTTTCTATTCTGATGAGTGTTCATTCTATTTAATACTTTGAGGTGACTTGCATTTTGACAGACTGAGGATCCTACCAAAGAACTATCAAGGTTGATTAGTGAGAGAAAATTTGAGGAAGCATTTACCGGAGCTCTTCATAGAAGTGACGTTTCAATAGTTTCTTGGTTATGTTCTCAGGTATGATGGGCTTATCTTTCTTCTGTTGACTTGGGTTGCTACTCAGAATTACATTTCGTTGGAAATGGTGCATAGAAACTAGTCAAAATTAAACGAAGTTAAAGGGGAGCCTTTTCCTTTTTTTTTTTTCCTAAATTCAACTGTGGGGAAAGGATAACTTGCTTCTGTATGTTTCAAGCAAATATTAAGTGATCTGGGGAAACATTGTTAACCTGTAGACATTTTTGGGTTTTTCCTGAGGTAAAAAAGATTGTAAATTTTGATGGGGTTCCTACTAAAGTAAATAAGAACAAAATTTTAAATGTGAAATGGATTTGCAGTTCCCGTAATAATTTGGGTCCAACTTTCTGTCTAACCTAAGAGAGGATGAGCCTTGGCATGATGGAAAGATTGCTGCCTTGTGACCTAAAGCTCATGGGTTCAAATCTTGAAAATAACCCCTTCCTTGAGGGGCAAATGCCCTAAACGTCCACTTTTCCCACCCTGCTTTTGGTGGGAGCCTCAAGCATTGGTTTGACACTGGGTCAAGTCAAGTGTAGGTCCATGTGATATACATTCAAATTGAAACTTTTTTATTTTTTATAAAGGCATCTCTCTAGAAACTATTTTAAATAACTTCAATTTTTCACATTCTCAAAGCACCAAACCAAGCACCCACTAAGAGTGAATTCACATCTCATAAACCCATTCCGATCACTCCAAATATCCCTAAACAAGATCAAATCAGACCTTCTCATATCATTATTGGTAAACACCTTCTATAGTGTGCATGATTATATCAGACAAAGTCCACGATAATGTATCTAATGATCAATTTTGTACCTTTTCCTATCCAGGTTGATTTATCTGGCATTTTGGCAATGGTGCCGTTGCCATTAAGCCAAGGAGTACTTCTGTCTCTTCTACAGCAGTTGTCTTGTGACATCGGTACAGACACACCCAGAAAATTGGCATGGATGACCGATGTGGCAGCTGCTATAAACCCGGCGGATCCAAGGATTGCTGCACATGTGCGGCGAATATTAGATCAAGTGTCCCGCACACTAGGCCATCATCGGAATTTACCAACTACCTCCCCTTCAGAAGCAAGCACAATCCGCCTTCTGATGCATGTCATAAACTCGGTGTTGTTGAGCTGTAAATGACATTGTTGTATTTTATTTTATCATGTGCAGAAAGTGTTAAAGTATCAACTTTGGTTTGTAATTGTATAGGTATTTAGATAGCTTGGAAGGGATGAAATGAACTACTGTACTTAGAGTTTTGGTACAATTGATTTGTGTGACATAGTTTCACATTTTTGTATGCTTATTATTTTACATTTTGCCCTGGCCCTTCAGGTGTCTTTATCATTTTTAGAGACATTATATAGCCTTCACCTTGATGGACAAGGAAAAATTTGACATCCCATGCAAAGAAGTCATCGTTGCAATAACGGTAATTTCCAAGCTGCCATTGGAGTGTAAACAAACACCAGGGTAGGTAGCAGTTGAGTCTGGAAGTGGTTGTAGCAAGTACTGACAGGTCATTGCATCCTGCTACAGCAAGGTTGGCCTTGCAAAAGATTGAGCCTCTTAGTAGTTGAGAACATGGTAGTGGCTTCATAGCATGCATTGCTACGCTATTTCATGTGACCGTTTTCAAAAGAAAAGTTGGTATAGTGCTTTTAGAGAAACAAGTGTTAGAAATGATTTTTTTAATTAAAAAGGGTATTTCTGGTCATTTAGAATAGCATTTTATTGAGTGATGCAGTGTTCTGTATTCTGTAGTGAGTTAGCAAAATGAGTTATCCGGGCCAATTGCAGGCTTATAGAACTTTCGGATTATACAACTTTTGTATGCGTTTTGGACTAAGCCTGTAACTGGTCGTAATCAAATTAGACTAAAAAGATTGTATTTAATTCAGCTTCTAAATTTGAGTTAACTTACTATATCTAGCATTAGCTACAAAGCGTAAATGTGCTTAACTTGCTCATGCTAGCACCGTAAATATATCAATTGTCTCAATGTGAATCAATTAATTTTTCCATTGAAAGCAAAGCAGTTCATTGTTGCTGCCAGATTTTTCACGCATTTTATGTTATTTTTAGCTCTTCACCATCAATCCAGGTACAATGTTATAATGTTAATGTATCTCATTTGAGTTATTGGTCCCAAAGAGGCTTAACAATCTAAGATAAGTACAGACTGCAAGCAGCTGAAGCTCGTTGGTGCTAAAATACCAGTCTCTAGGGGAAAAAAATCCATAGAAAAACAAAAAAAAATTAATTAAAGTACACTATCAATGTAGATATGTAGCAAAGACGATTTTTTTTTGGGGTGTCCATTGAGCTAATACTGTTTAATGGATGAAAAATGATTCCAAGTTGGTAGGTTATAATTCTTCTATGATTCTTTGGTGCATCAGATAAATATGGAAGGTTTGGTACAGAGAATAAATTTTCTTGATTTATAGGTTACATAACAACACGAGAGCACATAATTGTGTCGACTTAGTTGGAATGTTGATATATTCTAATAACAATGTTTTCTTGATACCTTATTAAAAATACGTACTTAAATTAATTTTTAACTAAGTTGTAAATTAAGAATTAATTTTAGAGTCAACTCAAAGATCTCATCAAGAATAAAACTCCTTATTACAGTGGTAATAGGAAAAACAAAAGTGAATAACTTTTTATTTATATTATCGTGTATGATAAGATTAATTAACTTTCTGTAATAATTTTTTAAAACTTGATATGATGTTTAATTAATTTATGTGTAAAATTAAACTCAAACAAAAACTCATGTTAAGTTAAATGATGCATCCAATCATTTGCCATGCTTGAAATCACCATAAAACCATGAAAACATGTAGTTGTTAGGGTTGAAAGTTGCAACATATTACCACCACCCATGTTTAGTTGTGGTCTGTGAGGAAATAACAAAGCTACTAAGATGCACATTTTGATTGAGTTTGTGATCTTTCGTTTTCCAAAATTAGGAACGCTAAACGGGGAATTATCTCGTATCTCACATGACATTGTTGGTGTTGTAGATAGGACCGCAAGCGAAGGGTGAAACAAATATACACGCATGTATGTGATTGATTAATATTGTTTTGTGAGTGTCGTGTTTTTACCTTAAAAATAGCGTAGCGTGTCTGTATCAGTTCTCTCTGCAGTATTACCTTCCCATCTTCCAAATTCAAACATAGATACATATACGTACCTAAAATCCCCACCTTTTCCTTCGCCTCTAGCCCTTCATCCACTCAGGTACTCAACTACAAATCATGCTTAGGATTATTATAATCTCCTAAAATTTGTATTCATTTGTTTTTTCAAACAGTTGTTTACATAAAAAGTGCTTTTTTTAACACGTTTTCCTTTGTTTATTACAATTTTGATCTTAGTAGTACAACCTTTGGATGTTTTATACGTTTTTGTGTTTGATTATTGAGAAGTGTGACAAAGGGGTATTGGATGTATAGGAGTTGGGTGATGATTTTTGGTAAATCTTGTTTCTGCAGAAAATATATAAATGGAATGGGAGAAGAATAAGAGAGCACGAGAAGATGATGGGATTGATATTGAATCTTCTTCTGAAAGTAACAGCAATGCAAAGAAGAGAAATGTATATGGCATAAGCTTCACGAAGGAGAAGAAGGAAATGGAAGAGGAAGATTATTTGGAGGCATGGGATTCCCACTTGGCAATGGGAGTGTTTGATTTCCCTTGGCTGAAAGATGGTGCCATGTCCAAATTAGATCAATGCTTGGATTTTGAAGACAATTTCTCATCATCTCTAGAACACCATGACATTTTATTCAAACATAGTGTTGATTTTTTTGAGGATTATGGTTTGTGTATAACTCCAGATATACCAATGGTTCACATTGAAGAAGCCAAGTTGGTAGATGATATGTGGCAACCATTTGAGAGTAATGGGTTGAAGTTAGAAGCAGAAGATGGAGATTGTATCTGGAGCTCTCTTCTCAACAAGCCTCTTTGACAGAATTCAGATTATTCTATCCATAATTGAAAAAGTTGTTGGGATTGGTGCTGAAGATTTGGAATAAGAAATGTTGTAGATGTGTATACATTGGATGAGTTCTATTCAATGGTATGTTCAAACTCACACTTTGATGATCTGAAAATGTCAGCAAATCTCAAAGCTAGATTGCAATTGACAAACAACATTGGATATCATGGTTTTCAGTTGCAATCTGCATCATAGATGGTAGTGCCTATTGATCAATTCTGGTTCCAAACCAAATTTTTGTTACATTTTTTCTTTGATTGTCAAAATAAAATTACCTAGAGTTGTATTGTTATCAATTATAAAATGTTTTGTTACACGGACTTGAATTTATGCAACATTGATCAGTATGTACATGCATGTACTATTTAGTCTGTGCAGGAGATGTATACCTTCTTCCATAGCACAGATTCTAATATAAAATATTAAAATTTGAACTCAGAATCTCCAAGTGATGTATGTAATGCACATATGACATGGTCCTGCAAACACTACAGTCCAAATTAAGCACGGGAGAGAAGAAAAAAAACTTCATATTCAGTTCAGAAAAAGGGAATTTTGTGAATATTTTATTCCTTAGAGTAAATTTGTAGTTTTGAGGAGTTACTATATTGAAATACGTGGAATGTTTAACTGTTCCAGGGGTGCAAAGGTTGTCTTAACATTTATTGGAATCATCAAAAGCAATATTTGTCTCCCTTTATGTCTTTTGACAGCACAGAAGTGGGTTCTACAGTGAGATTTTTCATCCATTCATATGTCCAGAGGATCTGGACCATTAGATGAAGATAAGACACTCATATTTTATATATAGGTTTGTTTTGAAACACATATTAGAAGAGAAAATACTAAAAAGATTAATGTAGTTTCTCCGAGGTAAAACAAGTTTATATATGAGTAAAAAGTTAAAATTTAGAAAAAAAGTTAATATTAAACATCCTTTTATGAATTTCCTTTAAGCTAATTTTTTATAAAGAAGTTAATTTCATGATTAACTTGGTTTTCCATTTATATGTTTAGTGGTGGACATAATATGTTGGTTTGATGAGTTGTGTGATTTAGAAAGCCATTTATGTGAAAAATAATTGAGTGGGGTTTGCTGTAGATCTGGCCCAAATCCATTTTTGTAAAACTGGTCCTTCTGAGTGGAACAATTGCTTAGACTTTCTGAAAATGGAAACCATAAATGTGTGGATAAGCTCTTCATTTCAGACAAGATCAAGTTTTTGTCCAACCACCTATTATGCAATCAACTATTAATAGTTGACTATCTGTGCTTTATAGTGTTTTTGGTTGGACAAGGTATTTCTTAGCAGAATTTAGGATTCCTCATTTGGTTCATGAAGTGGGAGATGTGAGAGATTGAATGCTTGTTAATGTAAGTTATATCTTTAATTAATGATAAATAAATTAAATCATGAAATAGGGTTAGTTTTAATTACTGGTAATTCTTAAAAAAAAGCAATGAAATTAAATTTAGAAATAGAAATAAAAGATGATGAATCTGATGCACCAGTTCATTTGCCTTATTTAGCAAAAAAATCATTTGAGAAAATGACTATTTTTGTTAACAATTTTGTAATAATAAATTATTAATGTATAAGGAATAAATTATATTTGAAAAAACCATATAAATTGAAGTACAATTAATGAAAAAATCGACCTATGGTCTTGTATGCAGCTTAAACACACAAGGTTGGCAAATTTGAAACAGCATTTAAAATCAAATAAAAATAAAATAAACAAGTAATTTGAGATGGTTCGAAGAAGATTTTTTTGGTTAATAATGTACATTTAAAAGAGGCAAAAGAGATTAAGAATGAGTAATTTAAAGTAAGAAATATCAATAAATTGTGTATTTTAACTTTTGATAAAAAATTATTTTTTATTAATACATAATCACAAACTTAATATTTGAGTCCTGTAATATATTTTTATTGGAGCATGATGATGTATCGCGATATTTAAATAATATATCTTATTGGAATATGATGATGTATCATGAAATTTAACACTTTGTATTAAAAAAACACTTGACTTTAAATCTTAACAATTAAAGTAAAAATAAAAATATTAAGGCATGAGTATTTTTAATAGTAAAATTATAAAACATCTTAAATAAAGGTGTGATGTAAAAATAACATTTTATACGACAATTTTTGCGTAGAAGATAGAAACAAAAAGTGTTGCATTGGTTAAGATAAAATATTAGCACTATGGTTTCATAGCATGATTCTTTATGTTTGTTGAAAGTTAAAGATGTGACTTGAAGATGAAGTTTTGTATACAATAATGTAACATATTTTTTCTATTGTGATGATGTTACCTTTCACATTCAATCCTTCAATATTTTTAAACCAATTTCTACTAAACGGTAGTTGGACAAATCTCAAATGGCAACAAAGAAAAAGTTGAATCAATACCAATTTTCTATTGAATGTGAAAAAAATAATGGTTTGCAGAGTTACTTGTAGCTGCTGCCATGTTAGTAAGGACAAAGAAAATAAACAAATTGAAATTGTTGAAGATAATAAACACAAATATAGCACAGTGGTTAAAAGAACACAAAATTAGTATATTAAATTATTTTTATTTGATAGATTCTATGCATGACGCTATTTGCCATGGAGATTGGTCCTTTTTCCTATTCTTAGACTAAAATGCATCACAGATTCAAAATTCAAAAGAAAAATTAAATAAAAGAGCATCAATAATTGAAAATGGTTAGTACTTTGCACTTTGGTGAACAGTTTCATTGTGCCGACACTTAGGGTTTCCATTATTATTCCTCAAAGTATTGAGAATGTTCTTAAATAAATCCATATTTTGCCATTTCAGTGTCACAAAAAATTTCCAATTGTAGAATATACTTTTTAGATCATATCTAATATACATGAGTTTGTTGTATTTAATTGTATTTATGTTTCCATCTTCTAATTAGTATCTCACCAATGTAGTAGGAGTATCTCTCATGCAAGTTTAGATGGAATTTAAATCAAATTATGTTAAATTTTTAATCCAATCAATTCAATGATAATATCTGTATACCATATACAAATTCAAATTCGATGAATTTAAATTAATTAAATTGTGTAATTTTTTATTTTAACCATTGTACACAAAGTTCCATCATCTAATTACAATATTTTAAAAATTTTATAAAACTTAAATTGGGAACTTTATTAAAAACATTAATGATTATAGACAAACTTATTACAACCCACTTTTCTATAATGTCTGAATAGAAGAAATGAATTAATAAAGTTTAATTAGTTTTAACAATAAAATAAATAATAAAATCTATAATAATTAATAAAGTTTAATTAGTTTTAGCAATAAAATAAATAATTAAATCTATAATAATTAATAAAGTTTTGATATTAAAAAAGGAAGGAAGCGGCAGTCACGCGCGTCCGAGTGGCCAACTAAGCATCACATGCTGTACAACCTCACGCGTAGGATAATTAATCAATTAATTTCACTATTCACAGATCATAAATTTATTTGTTTCCATATCAATTATTTCAAAATTTTAACATCAATTTTCAACTTATTGATAAACCAAATTTTAGTACTGTAAGAAAAGTAAAGAAATTGAACTTCAGTGAACCCATTTTTTGTAATTATTTTAAGATAATCCTATTATATTGTTTGACTAAAATATTTTATTATTAAAAATGAATAAAAGTCTCCATTTCTTTAACAGTATTTTTTTTCCTTTATAGTAAATTAATCGGGGATGTTATTATATGATTACGAAAATTTATATGAATTTATAACATTTTATTGATAATACTTTATAATATTTTGTAATAACGAGTTACATTACATTACATTAAGATTGTTTGTAAGAGAAAAAGGTTTCCATTAGCATAACAGTGATACGCAAGGCCAAGAAAGAAGAAAGGTGTTGGCTTCTTCATTCTTCTTCTTCTTCTCTCTCTTCCCTTTTCTCCTCCATTGCTTTGCTCTTCTTCTTCTTCTTCTTATTCTCATTCTCTCCAACATCGCTTCTCTCCCTCTCTCTCTACATTGACACCATGCATAGGAGCTATTCAAAGAAAAATTGCAGTCTTTCAAAACGCATTTTTTTCTTCGCTCAATGTAACTGATTTCTTCCTTAACGCTCAGAGACAATTTCCGACATATTCGGAAGAAAAGGGAAAGTGGGTTTTCTTTTCCTCTGGGAAAGTTTCCTTCTTGGTTCCTGTCTCCTCGTTTTCTTCATCTCTGTCCAAAGGGTCTAGTCGCTTTTTCTTTTTTTCTCTTTCTAGAAAAAAATGGTGGCAGTGAGAAACATTGTGCTGTTGCTGCTGTGCATTACTGTTGTGGCTCCGATTGTGCTCTACACTGATCGCCTTGGCGCGTTTGAGCCTCCTGCGAGTGAGTTTCAATTGCTTTTCTTCCTGTGAATTTACTTGCTTTGGCTATTTGCTAAAGGTTTTGGTTTCTTTGGGTTGGTTTTTGTTCATTATGCAGGCAAACAGGAGTTTGTTGAAGATGTTACTGCTTTTGTAAGTGATGGTCTTGAAAAAGATTCTTCAGTTGTTTTAGTGAGGGCCAGAGAGATAGAGAGATCTTTGAGTTTCTGAATCTTCTCTTATTTTGTTGTGTCAGGCTCTCAGTGCGGCAGACTCTAGCCACTTGAATCTGCTGCCGCAGGTATTGTTAATAGTTCCCTTCTTGTTTTTGTTCTCTTTGGTGTTGAATCTGTGATAATTTGTTATTTATTGATGAAATATCTCATTTTACAAACAGGAAACTTCAACGACCGTTAAAGAACCTGTTAGGGTTGTGTATACTGAGGAGGATTCAACTAACAGAAGAGATTTCGCTCCAGGTATTTTTTTTGGGGGGCTTCTCTGTTCTTGGGTGAGGTTTTGGGTCCCTTTCCCCTTCTTTTCTGGGTCTTGTATCTTTTTTGTCATATCTAATTAATGACATTCACTGTCATGTTGAGCTAGGCTTGGAATTAGTGAAATCAAGGGAGCATTTATCTGCCAGGGTGTTGTCAACTACAACTGATGAAGATCAGACTACAAAGGAGAACCCCATTAAATTGGTTACCGATGGAATTAGGCAAGGAAATCAAGTGGGTGGGTCCTTTGATAAGGTTGACGGTACTGGTGAAAATGTAAATGGGGAAGTTGCTATTGATGTTGATGGCAATGATGGGAAACTTGCTAGATCAACCAGTGTTTCTACTCAAGATCCTGAAATTAAGGTCGGTGATATATTGTGCTTTTGTTGTTTTATATACTTCCTTGTTCATTTTTTGTGTCTATTGCTTGCTGCATTCTCTCAGAAGTTATAAATAGTGATAATTGTGTAAGAAAATTCATCTTGGTTTCTGGTCTTGCTGAAAAAGGTTTCGCATATTTATATCCGTGGAGGGTTTTCCATCATCTGTCAAATAAAGTACTTTGTATAGTCAGTGCTTCTGATGCTTAAATTTGGTAATCTTATCAAGAGTTTAAATCCAAGGACTGAATAGGTACACTGATGAAAAAGGGTGGTTCATTGCACGAGGCAACATCCTCACTGTTGTGCCAAGGCTCACTCTCTATTATATACGTTGGTAGCTCTGACATAATTTGTTCTGAATTTCAAAATGGAACTGGCAAATTCGTAGTTTGATAAACAAAATTCATGTTAATCTAAATATAGACAGGTTTATGTCTTCATGATTTAGGCATCTTTTTAGACCAGACTGTGCGCATTTGTAGCAGAGGTCATGAAACTAATTTTTGCAGGGTGCAATGCAACGCATCCCTGTGTAGAATTGCATAGTCATGTTGAATTAGTGCAACGTCTTTTGTTTTTACAGTCAATGAAAGGGAACAAGTAAGTTACTAGTATAGTGTTACCTGTCAAGACTCGTAATTATATTTTTCCAACTATTTTTTTTCAGAAAGTTGCATCATTCTAATTTAGGAAAACCAACCTCCTTGCATGTTGAGTATTTATTTCTTGGTTTCATATTTGATGTTTCTGTTTTCATGCTGCCTAGCAGGAACTAGCAACAGAAGCTTCTAGCAAAGTCAACCAGAAAGGTTCTAGATTGTCTGGAACCAATAAGAATAATGATCAAACACCATCTGATTATCGAGTAAAGCAGCTAAAAGATCAGCTTATCCAAGCTAAGGTCTATCTTTCCCTTCCAGTTGTAAAAAGCAATCCTCATCTCACTCGGGAGCTTCGATTACGGGTAAAAGACGTTACGCGAACACTTGGGGATGCAACCAAAGATTCTGATTTACCTAGGAAGTAAGTTTACCCTTAAGAATGCTGTTATCTGCCTTCACGTTTCCCTGTTATGTTATGACTCTTGACCTTGTACTTCCTCTTTAAATTTCTTATGCCACTGGTATAAACATGATAACTAGCTAAGTTTCTGCTCTAAGCTGCATATTTTTGCAGTCTTAATCTAAATTTGTAATAATGGCAGTGCAAATGAGAGAATGAAGGCGATGGAACAGACACTGATGAAAGGAAAGCAAGCTCAAGATGATTGTGCTGCTGTTGTGAAGAAGCTTAGGGCCATGCTCCACTCGACAGAGGAGCAGCTTCACGTTCTCAAGAAGCAGACCTTGTTCTTAACACAATTGACAGCAAAAACACTGCCTAAAGGTCTTCATTGTCTTCCCTTGCGTCTTACAACTGAGTATCATAACATGAATTCTTCTCAGCAACAGTTCCCCAATCAAGAGAATTTAGAAGACCCTCAGTTATACCATTATGCCATATTTTCAGACAACATATTAGCAACATCCGTTGTTGTGAACTCAACTGTTTCCAATGCTAAGGTAAATTCTTTACATTCTTTTTGCTGCCGAGATCATTGAGAAACATCAAGAAATTTGGTCTAACTGTCCTGTGGTGTAACTACACTTTATATGGCTTGAGTAATAAAAGCTTGTCTCAGTTTCACTTTAGGCCCGAGTTTATAAAATAAAGAATTCAAACAAAAAATATATAGACTAAAAGTTCCAATACCATTGAAGCCAATGTTACTTATATTTCCTATTGAAACCAGTTGTTCATATTGATATTATTTTAATGAATTTGCAGGATGCCGCGAAACATGTTTTCCATATTGTTACTGATAGACTCAATTATGCGGCGATGAGGATGTGGTTTTTGGTGAATCCACCAGGCAAGGCAACCATTCAAGTAGAGAACATTGAAGACTTTACATGGTTGAATTCAAGTTACAGTCCTGTTCTTAAGCAGCTGGGTTCTCAATCCATGATTGATTATTACTTCAAGGCTCATCGAGCAACCTCTGATTCAAATCTGAAGTTTCGGAATCCTAAGTATTTATCTATCTTGAACCACCTCCGATTCTATCTGCCTGAGATCTTTCCAAAGCTCAACAAAGTGCTGTTTTTGGATGATGACATAGTTGTGCAGAAGGATCTGACTGATCTGTGGTCAATTGATTTGAAAGGCAATGTAAATGGTGCAGTAGAAACTTGTGGAGAAAGTTTTCACCGATTTGATCGATATCTCAACTTCTCACATCCTCTCATTGCAAAGAATTTTGACCCACATGCTTGTGGGTGGGCATATGGTATGAATATATTTGATTTAGCGGAATGGAAAAGGCAAAACATCACAGAGGTGTACCACAACTGGCAGAATCTGGTATGTGCACTTTGATTTACATTTCAGCAAGTATCCATGTGCTTGATAGTAGCATTAATCATGTTGTACTAGGAACATAGATTTTATCTTTTAAACAAAAGAATCATGTTGATATGCTGCATACTATCAACTTAAAATGCTGGAATAGAAATATTCTGATTTGTATTCGGTTTGTGAAAAGTGTGAATATTTCATTATCCATCCATTCAAATTGCATTTACATCTCCATTCTAGTCCGTGTTGTTTTTGAAATGTATTGCGTTTCTTCTTGATTTAAATTTGAACTGATTTTTCTGTTCTAATTAAACTGAATTACAGAATCGTGATAGACAACTATGGAAGTTAGGAACTCTGCCGCCTGGTCTCATAACATTCTGGAAACGTACTTTCCCGTTGGACCGATCTTGGCATGTCTTAGGTCTTGGCTACAACCCCAACGTTGACCAAAAAGATATCGAGGAGTCTGCTGTTGTACACTATAATGGGAACATGAAACCATGGCTTGAGATAAGTATTCCTAAGTTCCGAAGTTATTGGACAAAGTATGTGGACTACAATCATGTGTATTTGAGAGAATGCAACATAAATCCATAGAGAGGTCCTTTAGTTGCTTGACCATTGAAGTTTTCTCAGCATTAGCAAAGTTGAAGTGCACCTTTTAGGTCTACAATTCCATCTGTGTAGAGCTTCTATTTTTTAAAGCTTCACAATTCTTTCTGTATACGTGTTCCCATTTAACATTGGTATTTTTTGGACTAGCAAAAACCTGCAGAGGATGCTAACTGTACTGTACTTGTACTTGTAAATAAAATGAAGAGGCTAGTTTTTGTTATCTCTTGTGTGCTTCCGTTTTCAAAGCATCTTGTCTAGTAAGTAGTCTTCCTTTTGTTTTTTGCACATTTTCCTTTAAGTTGACACTATACCTTGTTCAACCTTCAGTAGTTTCTACAACGAAATATTGGTTAAGTGAAGTTTATGAGCAGTTTGATTTAAGAAAGAAAACGTTGGTTTTACTTATTTCAAAGATGTTACCGTGACTTCTGTTTTGTTTTTCAGTTTCTAAATGTTTATATATGAAACAAGAAAAATATTTTGTACTGGTTTCTACTCTCATTGTATTTTATACCAACAAGAAACGAAGTGAAACAAAAATGTACTTAAAAACAAAGTTGTTAGATATAATCATAAGGACGGGCTCCACCGACAATATGTTTGGTGGGTTGGGTGGTGCCTCTTCACTTTTTCAGTATCAGGTTTGAGTTTTATCTTTTTAGGTTGCAGGTAGAACATGGTAGCAATGGTTAAGAAATGTTGTTGCCATAAAGGGTGGAAGTAGAAGTAGGGTAGAACAGAAAACAAATATATGGTGAGTGAAGTGTGCAAGCTTGTGTATTAATTATTAATATAAGATGGAAGTAGGTTTGAGTGGAGAATGCATGAAAATAACGTTCATGTGCATAACAGCAAAATGGATGGTGGCAGGGTCCCATATCAGATCTGTCACCCAATAGGACATGCAAAGAAATGATGATAAATCAGCTTCTATATTTTGTTGTCAGATGGTGGTGGAACCCACTATTACTCTATGGAGGGTGGTTTCTCTGTGATCACGTGCACAGACCCTATAATGATGACTCAGTGTTTCTCACTGTGGTGGGCTTTCTTGGGAAAGTGATAGTGTGAATGTGAGTCACCATAGTCCAAAACTGAACAACAAAAGTGTGAGGTGTGTGGAACACTGATGAGGAAAGATATGGACTAGAGAAAAGCTTTGAAAGAGACTTCAGAGCAACAATGTTCATGCACAGGTGCAGTGTATATGTTGGGTTTTTCTTGATTGAGGTAATTTGTTAAGTGAGAAAGTGAAAGTTTTGTTAATTTTAATTTGAAATTGAATTGAGTTTACAAGATATTATAGTTCATATCTTTTGTTCCTGAAAAGAAGTGAGGCTGGAGCTTGATCTAACATATTTTTAGGACTAATTGCTTATGGTAATAATAGTAAGGGAAGAAAAGTGTAAATTATAAAGAAAAATCAACAAAAAATTTAAAAAATGTTGACTTAATTTATACTTTAGGGCATTTTAGAGTATATTAGAATATTTCTTTCAAGAAGCTGTTAAATTAAAAAAATTATTTGATATTTTAAAATGTTTACACTTGAAAATTAACGTGAAAATGTTTCGTTGTCTAAATTATTCTCCTTGTCTCTGTTTTCCACTTCCATCAGCATACATAGATTTTATATGAGTGTGACTTGGATGTAACTTTTGTGAATGTTACATTCAAATTGCATAATGTAGTATATTTCTGAATTAGATTTTGCTTACACGTCTCACCAACACACTGTCACAAGCATAGGAAACAAGAAATCTTACTTGTACTAATAGAAGACCTCTTTCCAGAATAAATGTTTTTCATTTTGTTAATTTAAAAAATCAAGTATTTTTTTAATTAAATTTGTGTATTCTGAAAATTTTAAAAACCTTCCAATTTTCCTTAAAAATCCTGCTAAAATATGGAATGATACTTTATTGACAAAATAAAATCACATGAAAAGAAATACAGTGACTTTTTCATATTATACATATTGTTATTGTAAAAATTATTATTACTATTATCAGTAGAAATAGCTTATGATCATAAAAAGCAACGAATATAATAAAATCTTGATATAATTATTATTATATTGAAAAAAATAGTCATCAAAATATAAATGTGTAAAAATAATTATAAAAACGTATTAATTTTATTAATTATTATAATTATATAATAAAAACATTTTCAATTTTGCATCTTATCCTAGGTAGTTTCTTTTATGAGATGAAAACTAAAAAGTTTATTAAAAACAGATAAAAATATAAAATAATGTTTATATATAAGAGTTGAAAACTCAAATTCCTTTATTAAATATTATGTTTCTTCACTTGAACATATAGAAGAAATTGATTAAAAAAAGAGACACCTGATACAGATTAAAAAGTAATTTCAATGATTAATAAATTTAAAAGTGTTGAAAAACAAATAAAAGTTTAAAATAATATTTTCATCACATCTAGATTCTCAAACAGTAACAGCATGTGGAGGACTTAAAAATATAAATCTTTTGAGGTTACAATATTATAAAAACACCAGACTGCAAAACTATGTTTTTCCTTTCTATTTCTTTTATTAAATTCTCCTACAGTTCTATTCAATGATTGTAAAATGAATTATTATAACGACATCATTATCGACAGTAAAACAAAATAAAGTCAACACATAAAAATATGTATAATTTTTTTATTAAAAATAGTGAAAAAAGAAAAAATAAAAAAAAAATACGATAGAAGTCATTTGGATTAAAAGAAAACGTTGAAAAGTAAATGTGAAAATGAGAAAAAAATTGTAATTAATTTGATTAATGTGATAGATTAAATATTTTTGATTGATGAATTTATAAATTTAAACTTAAGAAAATAGATTAAAATTAAATTAAATAGAAATGAAAAAAGTTAACAGAAGAAAATATTGAGAAAATAGGTGCACCTATCTACAAAATGCAGTGAGTGATTTGTTTTATTTCTTATAAACAGAAGTTGAAGGAGAGTATTAGATATTGCAGTTAATGTGAAAATGAGATAATGCACTTTATGTTAAAAACTTAACAGTTTACAAAATACCACTAAAAAGTGAATCTAAAGCCATGACCATTAATTGGTCTAGAGGAATTTTAAAAACATCAATGACTAGAATCTTATTCATCATGATTGAATTAACTTACCCATGATTATGAACATGATTGTGAGTCACCAAACACCTTTTATAGATTCACATTCACTACTTAATTGATATACATATCATAGCAGATTTTTTATTAGACCACATTTCACCTTTTACCATAGACAATGAACAAATAACCTTCCCTCTACTGTGTTGTTATTCTCATAATTGTCTTTGTCCATTCCTCATATGCTTGTGGATGAAGTGTGTGCTAAAACTTCAAACTTCTCCTTCAAATTCAGATAGATATGGCTTAGCTGATGCAGCATTTCCCTTGGCAAACCTGAATGCTACTCTAGCACATGAAACTACATAAGAAAATTCACCATACTATGTATCACAAGTATCTTCAAATGTGTGCTTCTGATTATGAAAAGGCTATATCTGCAATTGATGCTGCTTTCAATGACTTGATCATTAGTCTTTCTACAATTTGGCTGATTTGGCTGCTCAGGATTCTCAACCTACTTTCAAAGGATACCATCATTCCACTCTTGACTTCATCAACAATGCATTAATGAGTCTTTGCCAAATTTTTGTTGTTGTTTCTAAATTGTTCATCCCAGGACAATAATCTTGTGCTCAGATATTTCACCCTGTGCTATTATTTCATCATAACAATAACAAATAATTGGTTTGAGACTGCTTTTTTATCTTATTGGCTGCATGAGATTGTCCCATATGAATACAGATCAACCCTGATATTTAACCTGGATAAAAAAGTTACATGTAAACAGCTTTTTGTTTTCATTCTCAACTATCATGATTGCAAAGGTTAACTTAATAGTCAAGGAAAAACAAATAAAGAAAATCAAATTTTTAAATAAATAGTATAAACACTTATTCAATCACAATTTCCCATATTGTATGGTTGATTGATAGGGTAAAAATTACTTTCTCAATGTGTTAACTTTTAAGAAGAGCTTATATTACCAATGGTAGAAAATCTCCATATAGCACATTTTCGAAAAATATTTTCACAAGGAGACTCGGGTCCAATTTATATTATAAGGTGAGAATTTAGTTTTCTGGGAGTAGAATATTCACTTTTATTTGAGTTTGAAATTTTTGTTTATTTCATCAGAATTCGACTTCTGAAGACTGAATTTTGACTATTTTCTTTGGTTTTTTTCCAGCACATTTCTTCGAAATGAAGGTAAGTTTCTAACCATAAACCCTGAAAAGTGCTAGTCCGAAAAATAATGTGCATAAGGATAAAATTTTGATAACATAAGAACTTAAAATTATTTTTAATTCAAAACTTTAAGATAATCTGATTTACCTATATTTTATTCAACTAGTACATTTTTTTATATAATACACAAATCTAATTCAGTATATACTTACACTCCAACTATAATTAAATGTTTCAGTGCAAGAAACTTTGAGTTGCATATATTTACATTAACTAATAATCTTTATTAGTTTTTAGGTCTAGTTTGCGTGATTTTTCTGTACACTAATAATATTTAGTAATAAGATACACATTTTTGTGTAAAAAAAAGGTGAAAAAGAATAGAGAGAAAAGTTCAATACAACCAGTTATATGTGTGATATGATAAAATTGTTTTTAGCATTTCTTTTATAATTCGAACCATGTCTTTTTGGACTTCCATCAATTATGAAGCTATCTTTTATTTTTAATAATAATAATAAGTAATTAAAAAGTAATAATAAAAATGGATTAGTATAGTTTGTTTGCTAAACCAAAAAAAAAAAAAAAAAAAAAAAAAACTTGCAAAACGGATTTAAATTAAAAAAAAAAACTGTGTCTAAAAATGAAGAGACTAGACGACTTAAATATATTTAAACTGGAATAATATGTAAACTTATGATTGACATGTTTTATAAAATAAAAATTATATCTTAAAATAAATAAACTATTAAAAATTATTTTATTACAGTATGTACATGTATAATAATTTTTATATTAGATCATTGCCTGAAATTGACATTAATTTGATTACTATAATCTAAATCTAAAAGATGTAAATTTTTTTAGTTTATTTTTTAAAATAAACTAAAATGGTCCATTATCCTTGGTGAAGACAAAAAAAAAAAAATCATAAAGATAATTATTTGCCTACTACAATAGGAAGATAATTAATTTCATTGGTTTATTTACAAAATAGAGGAGAATTAATTTTAAAAAAATGTGGATTCAGCCTACTATTTTCTATTTACTTGTATTGACATATTTTTTTTTTATTTTTATTAAATTAATCAAATTATACTACTTTCAAAACATTTTTTTTTTCCATTTCTTTCCTACAAAATAACTTAATTCTCAATTGCATTTCATAGTTATTTATCTTTTTTTTTTCAAATTTATTTCTTCATTTTCATTTTATTATTTCTTTCATTCATATCAAACTTACTATTAGAAATCAATTTTGATTCTAGACTAGTTCCTTTTTTATATCAGTTTTTTTAAATTATAAAAATATATAGTAATTGATGAGAATCCACTCATGAACATAGTACTGATGATCAACATGTGTGTCTGTCAACACCGGCGGAGGATTTTGCAGCCTAGTTTTCGTTTTCTGAGGCATTTCAAAGCATCAATTTCCAAAGACCAAGAAAAGAGTTTGGTGAAAATTTCCAATGGGGTTGACATTTCAACCCCCGGAACCCCCTTAATACCCAATAATTTGAACTTAAAGCCAAGGTCTTCGGATAATGCGCTCCACAGACGCAATGCGCAGATAACGATTTTGGGTCTCCAGGGCAAGCTCGAAGAAGCAAAGAAGCTATTCGACCAAATGCCTCAACGAGACGATGTTTCGTACAATTCCATGATCACCGTTTATTTGAAAAACAAGGACCTACTTGGAGCCGAAGCAGTGTTCAAAGCAATGCCACAAAGAAACATTGTTGCAGAGTCCGCAATGATTGCTGGGTATGCTAAAGTTGGTCGCTTGGATGATGCTCGTAAGGCGTTCGATAGTATGAGTAATAGGAATGCATTCTCTTGGACTAGTTTGATTTCTGGGTATTTTAGTTATGGAAGAATTGACGAGGCTATGCACTTGTTTGATCAAATGCCTGAGAGAAACGTTGTGTCCTGGACTGCAGTGGTTTCAGGTTTTGCTCGCAATGGGTTGATGAACCATGCTCGAAAGTATTTTGATCTCATGCCTGAAAGGAATATCATAGCTTGGACAGCTATGGTCAAGGCATATCTTGACAATGACTGCTTTGATGAGGGTTATAAGCTCTTCCTTGAAATGCCTGAAAGGAATGTTCGTTCTTGGAACATCATGATCTCAGGTTGTTTGAGGGTCAATAGAGTGAATAAGGCTATAAGTTTATTTGAATCAATGCCGGATAGGAATCATGTTTCTTGGACGGCTATGGTTTCGGGTTTGGCACAAAACAAGATGATTGGGATTGCTAGGAAGTATTTTGATCTCATGCCTCATAAAGATATGGCTGCATGGACTGCAATGATCACGGCATATGTTGATGAGAGTCACATGGATGAAGCTCGCGTGATTTTCAACCTGGTGCCGGAGAAGAAAGTTGGGATTTTTAACACAATGATCGATGGCTACGCAAGGCATGGTGATATAGCAGAAGCCTTATGTCTGTTTGTTTTGATGCTAAGATCTTGCGTTAGACCCAATGAAACCACTATGACTAACGTAGTAACTTCCCGTGATGGCATGGTGGAACTCATGCAAGCTCATGCAATGGTCATACGGCTCGGGTTTGAGCACAACACATGGCTTACAAATGCACTTATTACGATGTACTCCAAAAGTGGAGATCTTTGCTCAGCTAGGCTTGTTTTTGAGCTACTAAAGTCAAAAGATATAGTGTCATGGACTGCGATGATAGTAGCTTATTCAAATCATGGACATGGTCACCATGCCTTGCAGGTATTCGCACGCATGCTAGTATCAGGAATTAAGCCAGATGAGGTCACCTTTGTGGGACTTTTAACAGCTTGTAGCCATGCTGGTCTTGTTAACCAAGGTAGAAGACTGTTTGACTCAATCAAGGGTACTTATAATTTAAATCCTAAGGCTGAGCACTATTCCTGCCTTGTAGACATTCTAAGTAGAGCAGGACTTGTGGATGAAGCAATGGATGTAGTGTCCACTGTTCCTCCTTCCGAGAGAGATGAAGCTGTTCTTATGGCTTTGCTCGGTGCGAGCAGGCTTCATGGGGATATTGCAATGGCAAATTCCATTGGTGAGAAACTATTAGATCTAGATCCATCTAGTTCAGGGGGGTATGTACTACTAGCCAATACATATGCTGCAGAGGGTCAGTGGGGTGAATTTGCAAAAGTTAGGAAAAGAATGAAAGAGAGATATCTCAAGAAAATTCCAGGATATAGTCAAATACAGATAAAAGGGAAAAATCATGTATTTGTTGTTGGGGAAAGATCTCATCCCCAGATTGAGGAAATTTACACATTGTTGCAACAGAATCTTCAACCTTTGATGAGGGAAATGGGTTCCACAGCAGAGAACATGTTGCTAGTAGATTAGTTCTCAATTAACTATGTACTAACCAAAGTTACATCTAACATAAAAAATGTATACTTTATTGTGTTATTATGAATGCCCCTGCTTAGTTCTATCAAACTTGGTGTGCTATTTTGCATGATACAAATGATTGAGTGTTAGGAAATTTACAAGAACAACAAAATGGGTAAGAATACGAAGTTGACACACAACAGTTAAGTTAAGAAGGTGTTTTACGTTATTGCATTGGAAAGGATAGCACACATAAGTATAGAGTGAACTGAAAAGGTAAAAAGTGAACTTGTTGCTAACCGTTCAGTTCCAAAATCCAAATCAAATTCAAATATGCTAATTATTTACCCTTCTGTTCTAATCATGGGATTTCTAAAAGCTGTGATACAAGTCTTTCTTTTTCTTTATGTAGTGGTACAGATAGGAACGGAAAGATTCAGAAGTGACCGTGAAATCCAGTTGCATTATGATTAATGGACTATGAAAAGTGAGGGCGTCAAACAATTAGAAAATGACAAACCTTGGCCTCTAGTGAGTTCCCAGTCTTGTGACCTGACCTATTAACAACCACCGGGAAATATGGTGCATGTACTAAGGAAAAACTATTCATGACTAAGAAAGAAGATACGGACACAGACGGCAACATCTTGGAATAAGATTAAAAACCTATGCTCAAACTGCACAATGATAAGTTTAATAAAATGCTTATTATTATATAAACCTTATGACATGATTTTTGTTTAATAATGTACAGTGAGTCTTTGCTTCTTCTGCCACATTCTGAAGTTTTCTGACCAGTTTAAGTCTTCTGGTTCCTTAATCATATTTAAAATTAAAACCAAGAACTCTTTTTTATGGTGAGTTTTTTTTTTATCAGAACCGAACTCTAAATTCTTTATATAAACTCAACACGTATACTTATGAACTTATGACAACAATTTGACCATTGAAACAAGTTGAAAAATTATTCTGATAAATTTTACCACGCAAATTTCAAAAATAAGTTAACAAAGAACTTATAGAAGCCATAAGTTATTTTCAAAAGGTTGAATTAAGTTCCAAATAAGTTCATGTTCCAATAATCCAAGCTCAACTCCCTTGTACTTTGACCAGGTCAAACTGAACTATTTGAACAAGCAATCAGACACAATTTGTTCTTTGTAGGCTAGCAAGCAGCAAGTTTTTGCGGACACAAGAAAACTTTCCCCTTTACCTTCTTTTGAGAGGCAAGAGAGGATCACCAATAGCTTTCCCATGTCATTCACAAAAAGAGATTCCCCAAGTTCTCAGTACTGTCATTATTTTCCTTTGGTGCATCCATCGTTTTCTGGCTCTATTACAATAACTTGCTTTCAAGAGAAAATATCCAATTTTGATACATTTCTCATACCCCACAATTAGTGAATAAACCTAAATCTACATTAAAATTAGCACATTCAAGTTTAGTGATTGATTACCACGACAACTCAATACAAGCTCGTACACATTAAATTTGCATTATTGGTTTTTTCTTATTTGTCTTCTTGTTATATGTCTTGCGTGAAGCATGTGAGTAGGAGCATCATCACTTACCTAACCATTCCAAATAACCTCTGGACACAAAAGAAAATGATAATATTTATACGTGGACGCAAACTTGCTATGCTAATACGTTTGTGCTCGTAATAATAATTTCTGTACACGTTTGATTTCTTAGCTGATTGCTTAAATTGTTGTCTAGTGTATTACTTAACTCAAAAAATCCAAAGTCCAAACCCTGATAGATTTAGTTTATGATGCTATAGCTGCTATAGTTTAATCTATTTTCATATAAACAAACCTCTTAAGGCCACTTTTTCTCATCTTACAGGTAGTTTTGAATCTCTAATACAAACTTTATGAGTTCAAAAGGTGAAATGAAGATTCTGAACATAGATTGAAAAAGGGTTAGATAGTATGATTCAAAATATTGTTCACTCTGCTAAAGTGCGAAAATTGATGACACAGGGTTCAAATTTATCAGTCCCTTGAAAGTGTAAAAAAAAAAAAAACTTTCAATTGGGGTTTGTTCATATAGTCACTCACTGTACTAACAAATCCACTTACATTAAAATGGACTAAATTATATAAATGGAAGAAGAGGGAGACATTTGTAATTTAAACATCTCTCAAGGAGTGGAATATATTTTACTTTACTTGGGATGCTCATGTTTCAAAAAAAAATTCAGTGATGTAGATACTTTATGGAATTTATCTCATTTGAACATAGGCTACTACAGTAACCTAATATGTAGGTAATATTTTGGGACCCTCTTCTGGTATTTTGGGACAAAAAAAAAGAGAATTTGGAAGGGAAAAAAAGGTAAAAGGAGGAAAGAGGCATTTGATTGTCACCTAGGGCAGTAGTTCAAAGAAGACCTATTATTCTAACGCGGTTTAATCATCAATGGGACAACTCATCCTTTTTCTGATCAAAGGGGGAATGGAAAGAAACTAAGCAACAACAAGCATGCAAAAGCACAAATGAAACTACACTACAGAATAACCCCTTTTGAGTCCCCTTCAGTATGCTTTATTTTGATCAAATAAATTTCACTTTGCGTTTTTTCACATTGCTATTCAAATAAGAAAATTCACAACTACCTTAACCATATCAATTAATTATATGACTTATTTAATTAAGCACATGAACTATTGTTACTTACTCTTTCATATCTAATCAAATTAAATTATGATTAGTTAAACCCCATACACAATCAATTAATATCTCATAAATGAACAACAAACTGGTTTGAATATGCAATTAATCAAATAGCTAGTGTTGCACAAAAAATACCATGCCAGCCTCTTATTAGAAATTTTAGTGGGTCTTTCAATATGGATTTGTAAATTAAACTAAAAAAATTAACTCAAGTTTGTAGTCAATTTTTTAATAGTTTCAATGACTCAACTCAATGCTAGGCATAATAATAAATGAAAAATCATATTTGATCAATCCTAAACTCATCCTATAAAGTGAATCTTAAGATACCCTTAATCCATATAATTACACCAACAAAGAAGGCATTAGATATCTAACCTAAAAAGCTAAACAATAAATATGCATGAGCTATAAAAGAAGAAGAATATAGAAAAAGGAAAAAGAGAGATATAATGTAGCCCATGTAAGTATATGAAGAAGACAAGTGGAATACAACCAGTGCAAGAAAAGCATTTTGGAGCCAGCCCATTAGTCTCTCTTGCTTTGACTAGCTTTGCATTGCAAATAAATGTCCACTTCTTTATTTATTTACATCCTAAAAGGAAAAGAAGAAGAAGAAAAAGCCAAAGAATGGAATTATGGAAGCTATTGTGGATCAGTGCCATGAACCTTTTAAATTCAAATAAAACGGTCATTTTCCCCACCTCTAGGAACCCTTTTGACCCTTCTCTTTTTCTCTTTCAATTTTTTTTTTTTTTTACTTTTTCCCTATTTTTTTCCTCTCCATTGCTCTGCTTTTCAATCCTGCCAGCAAATCAGATCTCTGTTTTGACTCTTGTGAGGCAACTCACAAGTTTCATTTTTATTTTTTTTTCTGAAACAAAGTTGGTACCAAAGTGATTCTAAGTCTTAGCTAACGCATGCTGAAAAATGGTACCAAGATTAAAGATTTACATTGCTGCTACTATGTTTAAAAGGAAAAAAGAAGACTAAGAAAAAAAAAAAATGTGCCCTTGTGCTACAAACTGGTGGACCCAATTCCCTGTGTGGAATGTGGGGTGAAGTGCTTTAAATCTAATGGAAACTTGTCATGATTGAACTCATCCCATAAATTGTCATTATGTTTCACAAGCGCTCACTACATACACTCTAGATTTAGGGCCATAAAAATGTTTTTTTTTTCCTCAAAAAGTGCATAAACATATCACACTTGATGCATACATGGAATTTTCAGAGCTGGAGTATTTTTTTCAATGAAGATTGGAAAAAAAGTGGAAGAAAAAATGGATGAAAATATAAGCGTGGTCCAAGTGGAGGGAGCTCACTATTGCTGTAAACAACTAGTATTGGTCAATTAGGTTGAGTGGGATGGCCCCATAATATCATTGTTTTTGTAAAGGGCCAAATTGGTCCTTTTCCTCCCTCCTCATTTCATGCTATTCCATCAATTTCAACACCCTTTTTTCTTTTTACTAAAATATGTTTTAAATGCAAGTAACGTTGATGCTTGATGCTACAGATTGTAGACTAATTAATTAAAATTTGCCCATGAAAAAAGGTTACCCATAGGATCTAAATCTATGACTTCAAGTGGAAACTGTCTTGCCCAACTTGAATTTTCCTTTCAAAGCAATCAAGTTACAATCTTTGACAAGAATACTGTTGTTTCCCCTAAATAGTAAATGTGGTTCTCACACTCCTTTTCACTAAGCATCACATAAATTTTTTAGCATTTTAAATCATTTAAAATCACTCACTTTCATAAATACACATCAAATATTCATTATATAACTTTTTTTTTTCATTCAAAAAGTTTTTCAACGCCTAACATTTTTTTCAGTCAGGTTCAACTGTCTTAAAATTTGTACAGACCTAAAAATAGACCCGGACTATTTTGATTTTTGTATATTTGGATTTAAACCTTTATAAAAGATGTAAAATTTGAGTAATCTGAATAAAAAAATATCAAATATTCCACTTAACTACAATTAGTCAGTCAGGTCCTTCAATAAAAAAATACTATCATAGCATTATCCCTTAGACAAATCATAAAAAACCCATCTTTATGGATCAAAGCATAAAATGGAAATTGGGGGTGGCTTGTTGGTTTGAACTTGAAAGAGGGTAAAAACAAAAAGGGGTCATTTTTTTTATTGGTAAATGTGAGTGACCATAACCCAAATATAATAATGGTGTAGGGGTTGCAGTGCTTAGAAGCGGTTGTGAAATGTAATGTACTTATGTTATATAAGCGTGTGTGTGGTGCTGATGAAGAAAGAACACAACAACAATAATAGTGACTTACAAAAGTAACAGCAGCGACGGCAACAGAAGCTGCTCATTGCTGAATTTTGCAGAGCTCTTTGTCTCCTTTCTTTTCTCTCTTTCTCTCTCATCTGTTCCTCTGCATCACTTGTGGCCTCATCAGAGACACAAACACAAAAAAGCTTCAGAGGGTAACTCTCTAACACTGGAAGCTTTGACACAAACAACTGAGATAGTGAAAAGAAAGGAGAGAATGGGAGAAGGAGGAGGGGGAAGAAGAGGGACTTCAAAGCTGAAAGAAGCAGCAAGGAAGGTGGCTGTGGCAGCAGCATATGCATGTGGCTCATTCTCAAGGAGAAAGGCTTTGGTGGATCCAGTATCCATTGACACGTCTTGTAGTCTATCTGCCACTGTAAACTCCCACTTTCCCTTTTCTCAGCACTGTGCATTTCTTTCTTCTTTGGGTGTTTGCATTTTGGGGAAAGATTCAAACTTTATCTGCATTTTGGGATGGACTGCAATTTTGCCAAATTGGTGTCCAATTGGATGGCCCTCTTCATCCATAATCGGTTTTGGGAGTGAAATCTTGGATTTGGGAATGCTCTTTCCTACTTGATTTTTGCGATTTCCTTTTTGTTTTTCTCTGATAATACTTTTGATGATAGTGGTTAGGGGGTGACTTGGATTGTTTATGAATTTGTCGTGGTTATTGATGTCATTACTGTTTTGTGTTTGCAGGCCTCAAATTCCTCATTTGTGTCTCCATCGAGAACAAAAAATTCCCCTGGGGAGGTAATAGAAGAAACGGATTCTGGTATCACTAACACCAACAATGAGCTTCATGGCAAGGTAATTCACGTTTAGTTCCTCAAACCACCACAAGACTTTTCATTTTTCTTGGTTGGCAAATTAATGAGTATTAAGGTTGTTGATTCTACAGAGGTAAATTGGAGATTTATTGATGTTTTAAATTTTTAATGAATTAATAGGTTTAGGATTAAAGTAACTCTTCAACTTCTAGTTACTGCACATTTGGTACTCAATTCTTTCATGCGTTTCCTATCATTGTATTTTGCTTTGTAACTCTTTGGAATCCGATGAACCTAAAAGTTTGACCTTTTGGAACATTTTTCTTTTTTTTTTCCTTACTTTTTTATAGTTGATGCTTAATCTTTCTTTTTAACTACCCTTTTGCTTTATTATTTTTCTAGTCCTGTGATTTGCCGAATGGCTTTAAAGCATTTATTTTGGTACTGAAATACATATAGAACACCGAATGTGGTTAATAGAGGATACTGGCATGTGAATACCAGCACATGGCACATTAGTGAAGCCAAGAATCAATTCATTAAATGCAGACCCCACGTTGGGAAGTTTCACCTGTCACTACATGCATGATCATACTTTTCCTTCTATTGTCGTGAAAATCTCTCTGGATATTATATGTGCTATACACATGTCTTTCATCCAATAGCTTCGTAATGAAGGGAATAAACTTTTGTGATGAGCACAATCCATTGTCACTGTGAGTGTGGAATGTCATTTTTGTTCTCCAAAAGTTTCACTGTATATGTCTCTACTTTAATCCAATGGTAAAAAGTGATGAGTTCGATTAAATCATGCATTTTTGTATGAATGTTGGCATGAAAACCACCGGAGTGATAAGATTTTACATATATTATGTGTTCTCTTCAATCATCATCTGGTTTTATCCCAACTTTGTCTGTATCCCACTTTCTTTTCATTAAAGAGTGCCTCTTCAGATAAGTTATTAATTGCTCAATACTGTTGCTATCTTGGAAAGAGTTTAATTTTGATTCATTATCAATGTGAAGACTTTTATACATCCACCAACTAGAAAACATGCAAGATATGATTTCTAAAACAATTATTACAAAAGTCAACAACTTCATCATATATGCAATCCATATTTTACATTATCATCACAATCTAATTAATTTCTTCTCAAATTTAGAGTCTGATATCACTTTGAAAATATGGGAGTTATTCTTTTCCCTTGGTACTGTTTGCTTTGAAAATCGGAGCAATGTATGTTATCTACATACATCTATATTGCTAGAAGTTCAAACAGATAAGCAAACACAGCATGGTTTGTTTTGTGGTAGTATAACATTCATTTTCTTGATTCGTTTGTTCCTGAATCAAATTTCAGTGTCTGTCTTTCTGGTCAATCTGTAACACACGTCTTTCTTGGTCAAAATTATGAATGTATTCTTGTATTTCTTCCTAGTATTCATGAATGTATACTTGTTCCTTCACTGACTCTTAGTTTGACTCACCTGCTTCGTTTTATTTATCTGCAGAATTTGTGTGCAATATGTTTAGATCCTCTTAGCTACCACAGCAAGGGCAGCAGTCCAGGTCAAGCTATATTCACTGCTCAGTGCTCTCATGCATTCCATTTTGCCTGCATCTCTTCCAAT
>Ga0209700_102578_pt1 | contig 36317 bp, 20 predicted proteins | sample SiratroredBW_FD_187528 | JGI IMG/M metagenome (GOLD analysis project Ga0209700, IMG submission 187528) | Root nodule microbial communities of legume samples collected from California, USA - Siratro red BW (SPAdes) (version 2) | ecosystem: Host-associated > Plants > Roots > Nodule | place: USA...
AAAATTTGAAAGATATTAAAATGAAAAAAAAAAACTGACCAACAAGTTACATATATCAAAATATGAAAATAAAAGTAACAGTGAATTTATTTTGTTGACAACAAGAACAGACAAAAGTGAAAATATTTTGAACAGATATCATAATAATTTTTTTAATAAATTAATTAAAAATATTCATATTTATGAGGTAATTAAAATTCAACTAAGCCAAATTTTTATTCTTACTTATTTTTAAAATGTCTTATAACGAAATTGTTTACAAAATAGTCCTATAAAAATTTTCATAATAGAGTTTTCTCTAACCAAAATTAGAATACAGATATTCATGTAACTTAACAATCATTTGCAAACTTTATATGTTAATAATTAAAATAATCTGTTAAACTTTTACTCTTATATTTTTATGTTATATAAATAATGTAGCATCTTGAGTTTTGTATTTAATAATAAATGAACAAGTATAAATCTTGTAACGCTTTTTATTGAATTAGAAAAAAAATAGCATGGACTACACTACTGTTACGCTACAGAAATTTTTTATAATAAAACAAAAAGAAAATCCGGAAGACAAGGGAATTTGGTCAAATTCATGTCACCCAACCTCTGTAGAACAAATATATCTAAAGAACTCCTCCCAAATAAAGAGGGTAGATTATCAAACCAAAGAAATTCGGTACTAGAAACAAGTGTTAAAATGATAAATTTTAAATTCATACGTCTTTCAACCTTTTACTAATTTTTAATTATACTTAATCAATATTCATAATAGTTATAATATCTATTATTTTTTAAAATATTTGAAGAGGAAATTATTTTTCAATCAATAAGTTTTCATGATCAATATTAATAATGATTTTAATTTTTTTTTTCAATTTATCTCAAGTGAGATTATTTTCAATTTCTGTTAGTCAAAGTCTTTTCAACTAGCATTAATTAAATTTATTTTCTAGATAATGTTGGTTGGAGTTATTTTTTTATTAACGTTAATTAAAAGTATGTTGACAATATTGGAAATTACTTTTTTGACTAATGTACACTACTGTTTTTTATTAATTTTAATAAAAAAATATTTACATTATTAGGTTTATGTTTTTGTTGTTTTATGTCACTCTTATTTCTTATTTCACATTAATTAATGTTTTCTCTATTGAAGTTGAGAGACTGTTTTTTAGCATGTGTAATTTGGATTTTTCACACATGTTGTGATTTTTTTTAATGTTTAAAATGATTATTTTCTTATCTACAATACCAATATTATTATTTTTTCAATAATTTGTTAGCATTTTTTTATGTTAACTAAGAAAATTATTCGCCAAAATTAACTTATTTGTTTCCAATGTTAAATGGAGAAAAAATTTAATCGACATCGATTAAAAAATCAGGCAGAAATAACCACGAGCATCATAGAAATAATTATGATCCAACTTTATCAAAATAATTATGTTTGACATTAGCTAAAATCAATATTTTTCAACCTCAATGAAAAAGTTTGTCAATTTTAATTGAAGAGATCTAAATGAATTTTGATTAAAAAATAATATCAAAAAAGTTCCTTGAAATTTTTAAATTATCAATAATTATTTATTATTTTAATATTTTTTGATTTTGATAGTAATTAATTTAAAATTTAATAATTCTGAATTATCTTTTTGAAATAAAATATTTAAAGAATAAAACAATTTAAAATTAGTTCAATTTAAATTTAATATATATGAATGTCTTACAGTTATGAAATTTTCTATCTAGATATAATACTGGGAATAATTTTTTTTTTAATGGAAAATTATAATGATATATAAGGGAAGAAAATCATGCAGTTCAAATAGATCAATAAATGTTAGTCATCAATAAATTATAATTTAAAAAGTATTATTTCCAATTCAAAATTTAATCAAAATGACAGAAAAAAAAAAATCATTCATCATCGTTGTCATAACTTATACATAGGTCTACATTGATTTCATGAATATAAAGCATTGATTTCATGAATATAAAGGTGAACCTTTTAAGTCTTTGGTGTGATTTTATATTAAGTTCATGTATGACGATTATTTGTTGGGAGAGATCTCCTTAATAGATATCTGCATTTTTCAATTAATCACAAAATTGGTAAAGGTATAAACAAAGAAAGGTCAACCAAAAAGTGAAGAAGCTATTAACGTAAACCAGAGAAAAAAATACATCCATTATATTCAATCAAGGAAATGTCTTATTCTTAATATCACCGTTATTATTTCCTTAACATCTCAAAATATATTGTTTGATTAATTTACTATTATTACTAACTTTTCTTACTTAAGATAGATTTTAAATACTGATTGATTGAATTTATTGATTTGTTTAGAGATGATTTGGAGTTAATTCTCTCTTATTTATATTATATTTTTTTGGTGTTAAACAGTCTAACATTATTTTAGATTGTCAAATATTAAAATTATTTTAATTTGTTCGTGAAACTATTACCATTAATCTTCTAAATAGATATCTCCATTTTCCACTCGAATGCAAGATTAGTTAGGCTATAGACAAAGAAAGATAAACTAAAAAGATGTAGACGCTGTTAATGTATACCAGAGAAAACAACAATAACATCTATTCATTGTATTCAATCAAGGAAATTATTACTTGTTCTTCATATGCAACTTTATTACTTAACTTTTTCTCACTAGAGTTCATTCTTGACACTTGGATGAAAGATGACATATGTCTCGACTAATCAATTGATGGATCAAAACTTCCTGGAAAGGCAAAGATAATGGCAGTTTGAAACTAGAGAGGTTCTCAACCACTTGTTGCATTGATGGCCTCAAGTTTGGTTTGGAGCACAAACATGATAATGCTATCGTTACCACAAGATTTATATCTTGAGTATCTTTCCGAACAGGAAGAGGAAGACGTGAATCCAAGAGATCTTTCACCAACATATTTTGAGTACTTGGGTTTGATAAAGATGAGATTAGCTCTCCAGGATGCTTTCCCATTAATGTTTCCAAAGCCACCACTCCAAAACTATAAACATCACATTTTTCTGTCACGCTCAATGTATAAGCAAGCTCTGTTATGGGCAAAGAAATAAAGAAAGTTAACTCAACTTCTCAAAATATATTATTACATCCATTCTAAAGATTTGGCTTTCTAATAGAAAATAGCATTCACCTGGGGCAATGTAGCCACAAGTGCCAACTACCAAGGTTTGATTTGAAGAATCAGGATGAAGGAGTCTAGCTGTGCCAAAGTCTGAGACACATGCCTCTAATTGTGAGTTCAACAGAACATTGGTAGTTGTTACATCTCTATGAATAATTGGTGGGGAACAATCATGATGCATGTAGGATAAAGCCTCTGCCATCCCTTTAATAACATTCATCCTCTTACTCCAATTCAACTCCTCAGCTTCCACATCATTATTCAAAAGATAAAATAAACTACCTCTTTCCATGTATTGATAGACCAGAAACATGCACCGATTGTGGAGGCAAAAGCCATGAAGCTTTACAATGTTTTTATGACGAATTTTTGTTAACACCTTCACCTCATTCCGAAAACTTTTGTCAAAAGATGGATTTTGAGATTCCATTCGATGGAGCTTTTTTAATGCAACAATGTTACCGCTGGGCAATTGTGCTCTATAAACACTGCCATATGATCCTGTCCCAATACAGTACTTGAGGTCAAAGTCTCCTGTTGCTTCAATGATATCCTCAAATGCAATTTTACCATCATAATTCCATATAGAAAATAAGTCTCCATTCTTTGTTGATATTCCTTCACAATTTTTCTTGGGAATACATCTTGAAAAATATAATATTGGAAGGAGGACTAAAAGACTGGAGAAAATGATGGGAAGAACAATTAAGATGATCACGGGCTTACTTTTTGTAGTTTGAGGTCTTTTTTCAATTTGAGGTTTTGTTTGGTTGAGCAAGTGGCATAACGTGAAATTGGGCATGTTGTGATCATCAATTAGTGAGTCTTCTTGAAAAGAACAGTAGTCTGGTACTTCTGATTTTGAGTCAAGGTCTTGTGAGAAGTCAAATGAATTATATGAAAGGTTTATATATGATAGACTACCAAGTTCCTTGTGTACTTTACCCGACAGATTATTATAACTAAGATCCAATCGACTGATTACAGAGCTCCTTCTAGAAAGAAATGGAATCTCACCAATAAGAAAATTGTGACTAAGATTAAGGTCATCAACACAAGAAATTTGAGATGTTATGCTTCCATTAATCAAGTTATGGCTTAAATCAACCATTGCAGCATAGGGACATTTCATGGTTTCTAAAGGGATTGAACCACATAATTGGTTTGATGAGAGATATAAAGAGAACAATTTGTCCATTTGCAAAAGTTTTGGAGGTATTAAACCCGAAATCTTATTGTGATTAAGTTGCAAAACTTCCAATTTGGACAAATTCCCTAATTCCTCAGGTATGTGGCCTTCTATTTGGTTAAAATCAAAGAAGAGATGTACCAAATTCCCCAAACGACCTAAAGTAGGAGGGATTGAACCATTGATGGAATTATTTGAGAGATATAATCTTTGTAAACTTTTTAAATTTCCAAGTTCTGCTGGTATTGGACCAGTAATTTTGTTATCTTGAAAGAAGAAATCCGTCAAGTTTTCTAGTTGACCAAAAGTAGGAGGAATTGAACTTGTGAGTAAATTATGTGAGAGATATAAGATCTTTAACTTCTTCAAATTTCCCATTTCTGACGGAAGCCTACCTTCAAATTTGTTTGAATCAAGAAATAGAGTCTTCAAATTCTTTAAATGACCAAGTGTAGATGGAATTGAACCCACAAAAGAATTATCAAAAAGAGATAATGTTTCCAATCGTATCAAGTTACCAAGTTGTTGTGGTATTGAACCTGCAATTAGATCATAGCAAGAAAGCGATTGGTAGATTCTCCTATTCATAAGAAACACATGAATAAATTACGTGAGAAACATAATTGTATGTTACCTTCAAGTAAGTTTAAATCAAGATGAAGAGCTTCCAAATTTATCAATTGACCAAAAGTAGTCGGAATTGAACCCGTTAATGAATTATCAGAGAGATCTAACAGCTTCAATTGTCTCAAATTACCAAGTTGTGGTGGTATTGAACCTGCAATTGAATAAGAAAAAGAAAGAGATAATCACATTCTTCTATTGACTGAATTTATAAGGGATAATGCAATCAAGAGAAGTGCAATGGCTTACCGTTGAGACTATTCTTGAAAAAGACTAGAGAGGTAAGGTTCGTAAGTGTGGTTATTTCTATAGGGATGCTTCCTCTAAGACCCATTACTGGTAGATGCAGAATTTCTAAACTGGGGAAGGCAGTGACGTTCAAGTTCTGAATCCAAAGCAATTCTTCTGATGAAGGAATCTTCAACGACAGATTTTCAATAGCGGTAACAGTTCCAGCTTCATTGCAAGTGATACCCTCCCAATGACAATGGTCAGAGACATTTGAGTGATCACTCCACCAACCACTTTTGAGCAAAGCCTGTTGTTCTTCATAAATGGAAGAAGGAGCCATGGTGCCACCAATCACAGATGCTAGCTCAACCATCATATACAAGGCCATAAGTACTAAACTGCAAACACAGTTCCTCATACTTGGCTTTTTCAATAACTCATAAAATAAATTTGTTACAAATGTTGTATAGGACATGAGACTTCTTGGTTGGTATATATATATATATATATAGTGGTGGCCAATGGAGGCTCAGACTGAAACATGATTTCAGAATCCTTTCAACCATTTTGCAGTGAAGAAAATGGGAGTCCAAAGATGCAGTTTTTCCAAAGAATTATGATGAGATGTGTTGAATGTGTGGGGTGTGCATTGCATGTGGGATGTGTATGAGAAACTGCGGTGCTCACACAGACTTTCTGCCCCTTCCTGCAAGTTTATTCCATGCCTTCATCAAAAAGCTTCCCTTTGCGCTTCTCTATTCACCAATGTGGAATGGACTCTGGTTGATCTCTTTTAGTGTGGATTTTGGTAAAATATCACTCGGTATGGTTAGAATCCACTTTGCTGATTAATTTTTTATTTTTACTTTGAACTGAATGCTAAACGTAGTTATGGTAAATTGACTGATTTATTATGGTTTTACTTTTGTGTTTAGTTGAATTGGTCAGAGGAGGAAATTGGGTGGAGATTTCGTCACATTTTTCTAAGAAAGTAATGCACTTAAAAAGCCACAAACAGTTCCAGAATACCATGAATTTGTTTATGCTTTCACTGGTTCAGAAACCGGTTTAACAAATTATACATGAATGGTTTTTGGATTCTGGTGTAATCCCACATGCATCAGGAAGTTTAATAATTTTGTATGGAAGTTTTTGCAGCAAACTGCAGGCATTTACAAAGGTTGATTATACCTTTACCATGGTCAAGCACGGCAAGGTTAAAGCAATAATATGATCCAAAACAACAATTACTGCTTGGACTAAAACTGGATCCTGCAATTGTCAAATCTTTCCCACAGGGGTTAATTATTGATTCATAACCATTGCATGTGTCAGGAAGCTTTTGAGATGCAGTGAATCTTGTTGCCACCAAATCCTAGAAAATTACAATAGCCAAAGCTATGTTCTGTTCCTTCTTGAATATGAATACCACTTTGTTTTAGTATTGTTATAGATTTAGTACAAGTTAATGTAAAGAGCAAAATGAGAGCAGAATGTATGCATGAGGAATAATAAAGTACACAAGAAATTTAATGTAAATAAATTAAAGTATTAAAACTTTAATTTATATTCCCGAGTAAATCATTACGAAACAAGTTTGTACTTCAGATGGTTCCAAATAAAGCTTCAGATTGATTTATATATATATATATAAAGAATCTCTTCAATTCGTGACTCAAGGCACACGTTTTTTTCACTAATTAGAAAGTAGACTATGAGATGATATAAGTTTTTTATCAACATTAGAAGTTCTATATATCCAAGGTGAACATGCACTTATGGCAAAACAATCTGCAAAGTTTTGACGGTAGACACCTTTTACAAATCTTTACTTTGAGCCATAAAACATAACTTTTGATGATAAATAAAAAGTGATTGTTTAAAAGTTCACTACAAGCTTAATATCCCAGCATCAAATCTAAATCTAAGTAATGAAAATTTCGTTAGAGGGAAGAACCTTTCTAATAATTGTGATATGTCGAAATCTTCATCACCTTACGAGATTCTTGATCAATTTTCTCTTTTATATATGTATATTGATATCAATATGTTTGGTCCACTGATTGTAGACTTGATTCCTTAATAATTACATGACACAATTGTTATTATCTTCCTAAGCTTCACTTCTTTTACAACTTCAATCATTGCAATGAATTTAACTTTAGTTGTTAATAATATCACTACCTTCTATAAATTGGTCTTCTAATAAAAATTGTACCATGTGTTGTAAACACAACTTGTGAGAGACTTTCTAGTGCTCAAAAATTCGACAATCTAATTTTATAAGTCCTTCTATTGGAGTGTTTTTAACCTTCCTTCTAACTTCATCATAACTATAACTTTATCAAGTGATCCCTCCAACTACCTTAGGACCATATAAAGATTCTGAAAATGAGCTGGTTAAGGATTTGATATAAATTTGCTAACAATACTCACAACATATTTGTAGATTGAGTTGAGTCCATATAGTTTTGATCTTCAATCATCTAAGAAGATTGTCTATCACTTAATTTGATGTTGTGCCAAAGGTGTAGAAGTAGATCTATCTCAAAAAATTTGTGGACCTTTTCCTATGACTATAAGCTTTTCTTCTCACCTTCTTATGACCTCAATCCCCAAAATTTTTCCAGTAACTTCAAGATCATTCATGTCAAATCCTCCTTTTAACTTAGTCTCCACTTTTTCAACTCAATCATATTATTGCTTGAAACTTAAAGTAAACATGTTATCGTATTTACTTCTCATGAAACCAACACCGACAATCAATGTATCATATAGTTTGTTTCATTGTCTCCGTGATTGTTTCGTACCATACACGGATATGTTTAGCTGACAAACATAATTTTTCTTGCCTTTTTCCTCAAATCCACTTAATTTCATGTATACGGTTTCATCAATATCTCCATACAGGTAGGGATGACAAATAAACTCATACTCAAAGTATTGTCCAGACTCTTCACAAATTTGATCGGGAATTTTTGCATTAACTAGGCACAAATATGAATACAAAGATGGGTACGTATATATTTTTCAATCTATGTCCTTCTTTTAAATTACTAAAACACCCTTAGTTTATTGGGTAACCTAAACTTTTTTTTCACTATTATATTTGGTCCTTTGTTCCATTTTCATATGAAGAATCCTTCTTTCACCACACAATTTTTCATTTTTCTCTCTCAATTGTTTGACTTGTTCTATATGTACCATGTTTGCTCAAATCTCCAAGGTATTTTTCTTCTTATCACAACCTCAAATATATATTTCTCCCTTTACGGTATATATTTCAAACAAAAGCTCAATTTTATCAAATTAAATAGATTTTATGGTACATACTTGGTCATTTCTTCTCCTTTTTAATAACTATATTTAGTATTTTAATTTTTTTTCGTCACGCAAACACGTCTGACTATCAATTTTTAGTGGTTAATCGTGTAAACTTTTAGTTTATTAGCTAATATAAAAAGTTTATCTTATCTTTCCTCTTTGGTTCTTACTTTCAGTTCATTTAAAAAGAATTGCTACACAATTTTTAATTTTCTCTCTTAACGATGGTTTACCTCATTTGATATTTGAGGAATGTACAACGGGCTCCAAAAGGGGTTTTAATGGAGCCTTAAGATTATTCATAGTGAAAAAAAATAATAAATTGTCTAGATGGAGTAAGGAAAACACAAGAAGATTTTACTATGGTTTATTGAAACTTGGGATAGGTGTAATTCCCTTAAAATATACGCTTAAGAGATTCCACTAATCAAACCTTGATTACACATAGTACACCAACTTCTCCATATTATCCTAAGTACACTAACCACTCTAGATTATAACGAAGTACACAAACTTTTCCTATTTCTCCTTTCCAATCTCTCCCTAAGACTGATAAATCTCAAAAGAAATGAAAAACACTCAAAGAGAGTGCAACGAAAGCTCCTTAGGGTATAACTTGATACAGTGAAAAATTTACAAGAGTTTACACACAACCCAAAGAATAGATGCTCTAAACAACAGATAAAACTTTGTATCATGTATACTTGTAGTATTGCTTGATTACTCATATTTTTATCTTTGTCTTGGAGTCCTTTATATAGAATATTGAATTTGACCATTTGAGTTTGAAACTACAAGAGTTGATATTGCACAAATCTCGTCTCAACATATATTCTTCTTTATTATTGTAGACAATGAAAAATGATTTTCAATTTCCATTCTAGTAATTTATCAAAAGGAAAAAATTCATATTGATTCTCAATATTTCATAATTAAGAGCATCCAAAGCAAAATCATATAAATTCATGTTTAATTCCAGACAATATAGTTGTTTATGAAAATTGTTTCACACACACACACATTTAATTTATATAAACATTTGGTTTAATAAATTGTCAACGTGTAACATGTTGTAAACATAGATGGTCTATTATGTACCATATAAAAGAAATAATCTAATTAGGGTTTTCAATTTAGTCTGATTATAACAAATGAGTACATCAAATTATATGGAGATAAGAAGAATCAGAACTTGGAATAAAAGAAGAACTTTAATTCATCACATATTAATTATGTCCTTTCCTGATAAATGGTCTCTGCAAAGAATAAGAGAAAAGAGTGTGTAAAGAAAAGAGTGTGTACAAACCACTCACAAGGCTAGAAGCATATACAGAGAATTGTCTTCTTTATTCTTTAATAGGGTAGAATAAAAAAACTGAATCAGGGCAGTTGTAGGGACTCTTCTATATATTATTAATTAATAATGGGCTCAGCCCACCTATTATCAGCTGACCCAATAAATATTTACACAATATAAACAATATTATTTTATGTAACCACATAAATAATAATAATCAAATAAATAATAACAATAATGGTTACATAATATTTTGGCAAATAAGTTAATCTGGACAAATTATTAATTTATATCTGTTCACAAAATAATTATTCTAACACTATAAGTACACAAAACACTTGTTAGAACGTTCACATATTTGGAATCCACATATGATACATATGAAACATTTAGAGTGTTTTTGTTGTCATCAAAACTTCTACGTAGGTCTACACATTATTATATGTCTAATGCGATATAAATCGTCTACAGAGTTTTAAATCGTCTAGGGTCTTAACAATCTCTCATTTTTCATGATGACAAACACCTATAAGCATATAAACATGTGCAATGAATAAAAAAAACAAAAAATAATTAATGCATATTATGAATCAAATCATGATGCATGAATTTGGTGAAACAAACTTCCACAAAGATAGACATTTATTAAATCTTCTCCCTTTTTTTGACGACATAAAAAAAGGATCTAGAAAAAAAAATAATCATTGTTGTAGTGAACGATTAAGGTTCTAGGTAGATAGGAGATTTAAGATTAACTTTAAGGAGGAGATTAAGCTAATCTAACATCATCTATATGTAGACACTATTTTTAGATTTCTAACAAATGTTTCACGTAAGAAATAAGAATGCCAAGGGCATCTGCCTATTTTTTTTAGAGCCTTTAAGGACTTAGCTATAGGATCATTTAATAAAGAAATATTTTCATTTAACTTCGGGCTGAGATTTAAATATATATATATATATATATATATATATATATATGGGCGATTTTTAAGAACAATAATCAATTCAGTAGTGAAACTAATATCACTTTGTCTAAACATGAAAAAATACTATTCATATGCGTAAAAGATTTATATTTGCTATTCATTAGACTTTTTATCACTCATTCTTCAATCAAGGTCATACTCAAAAGAGCCTTCACATGATTAAATCTCTTTTCAACAAGAGGTTTGTAAGGATGACAATAAGTTTATCGTTCGTTGGAACATATTATAAATTTATAATAGTATACAAAATTGAATTTTTGATAAACTTATTGCAACATTATTTTCATAAATGATAGGGATTTTACTTTCATGTATGATATAATCTTCTAGTTGGTTTTTCATCCATAGCAACTATGTACAATATTTCGGTAACTAACATGAAACTAGCTTCTGCAATTGATAGTGTTATTGTGTCTTGCTTCTTGCTCATCCAAGATATCTAAATTTCTATCTGAGTTGACAACTTCCACTTGTATTTTCTCTTTCTACTCTGTCACCGGCAAAATTGCAATTAACCTTTAAGGAAACCCCCTTTTCCTTCTTGTTTTGTAAATTTAAAATGCTTAGTGATTTCTTCAAGGTTAATTGTATATTAGCATTAATTTTTTCTTTAATAACCATGCGTTTGATTACCTCAACCATTAACAAATTTCAAACAAAATTCTTATCAAATCCCAGGCGAGCTCATTATCAAGCCCTTAATTGGATTCTTCGTTACTTGAAGGGATTGCTTGAAAGAGTTATACTTTTATGATGGAACTAAATGGTCTGTAAGAGTTACAGAGGGATTTGTTGACTCAAACTTCGTTGGGTGTTTGGATCTTAGAAAGTCTCTCACAGACTATGTGTTCACTAGTTATGGTATTGTTATCAGTTGGAAGGCCAATCTCTAGAAGATAGTGACATTGTCATGAAAGTTGTGAAGGAAGCCTTATTACTAAAGGATCTAGCCAATGAGTTGAAGGTGCAAAAATATATTGTCACTGTCGTGGCACTAACAGCACTATATAATTATCCAAGAACTAAGTCTACCTTGAAAAAACTAAGCACATTCATGGTATGGAATATTTCGTAACATATGAGATTGCATGAGGATCTATGAAAGTAATAAAGGTCCCAACAAATCACAATCTCTCTTATATAATTATGAAGGTTCTGTCAAACAGTAAGTTCTTTCATTGCTTGAATTTGATCCAGTTAAATGGTGATTAAGCCTATAATGGACTTAGTGACAAGATATGACTCTCACTTAGAAGATTTGTGTTGAACCAAGGTGAAGATTTGTGAAGATTGACTGAATAAAATCTTATCTAAACTAGACCATTTGAATGTGTTAGTTCGTCCAATGTTGATATGCAAACTTTATCATATTTGGTAGATAGTCTCAATAGATTATTCATTCTTTTAATATCTATTGAGACTTGGACTGTCTAATGAAACTGTATAAGTGATTTTTTCAGTTTAGTAATGAGAAATATTATCCATACCTCGTTACTCTAAGCATGTTTCAAGTGAGTCAGTTATAATCATTATTGTTGTATGAATAAGAAATATTATCCATATCTCGTTACTCTAAGCATGTTTCAAGTGAGTCAGTTATAACCATTATTGTTGTATGAATAGGACTTTTGTATCATTAGAAGTTAATGTTAGATTTATACTTGAGTGGGAGTTTGCTCTTAGAGATAAACTTTAAAGTTGTAATTTTTGAGTTTAGTTTAAGATTCGTTAATACTTCAATTAAATCACGTTAATTTCTTCTTTCTCTTATATACCTTATACCATATACATTTACATATATATTTATAGATTTCTTTGTTTGTGTGATAGACACTAAATTTGATTAAGCTAATTCCTTACGTGTATTAAAACCAATAAAATCGCAAGGTTTACTAATTATTTCTCTTATATTTTCTAAGCCTACCTCATGACCTCTTAAGCTAGTGAGTAGCAATCTCTTGCAATGAGTTCTTTTTTCTTTTGAGAATGTATTTTGAATTTCTATAAATATTCCAATCGTATGTGATTTATAAAAACCGTGTTTATTTAGTTTTTATGGTTACAATAATTTCACTTATAGCTGATGTACTTGAAAATAATTCATTTTAATGTCATCACATCATTTTTAAGTTCTTACAAAGAGGATTAAAAAGAGTGCATGACGGAGTTTTAAGAATAAAAATTAAAGAAAAAATAATAACTACGAGAACCAACTGATAATTCAACCTATAGAAAATTAAGCGATTAGAGACATGCATCTTACCCTTTTGGTTGGACATATCAGGTATTTTAAATCTATCAGTGATTTCTAATAGGAAAAACACCAAAAAAAAAAAAAAGCTATCCCATTCAGTACTTAAAAACAACTTTGAGATTTCACAGTTACAATTATACTTTGCCTTCAATTGATTGTAAGGATTGTGAGCTTTCCAATAGTGAAGACAAGTCTCTGACAAACAATATGCGTGGTAACATGAATCTTAATGACTGTTATATATTCAAAATTGATCACCAATTTCGGACGACAAAGTCATATGCTTAGTATATTAATAAAGTTGGAACCTCATTGTTTTTACCAAAAAGTGTATTACTCTTATAAATGGCAAATTTATCATAAATAAAGGTAAAGGTATTTCTAAGAAATCCAGCAAAACAGTGAGTAATTGGAACCAACACTCATGCCAAAACAACCTCTCCCAAATTAAAATCTGCAGTTTTTTTCTTATCAGAAAGGGAAAGCTTCGAATCTATACACAATGGAAACGAAAAAACAAGAAATGATATATTCAAATGAAAAGTTGCATTACAGAAATTACATACACAACTTACATTTAAAAGAATGTCCTTAACAAAAAGACTTCAAACATATTTACATAACAACGGGACAAAAGCAAAACTGCTATTTATGAAAAATGCATCAAGATTTTTAGATAGCCAGAGACCAAAATGCAATGAAACTGCAACATGATTCCAAAATAATATTTGAAAAACAAATCCCTTCAAATGATAAGAAAGCATAAACAGAAAGTTTGTCAGTACTTCTTACAACTTATGAAGCATTTATCTGACAGAAAAAATCAAGTATCTACACTTAACATTCAAGAACTTTCTAATAATCTGCTGATAAAAACATACAAGCAGGCTGCTTTTCAGAAGAAACGGTGCCTGGTGTCACAGAACCACCACCAAAATGTTAGCAATAATAGCAACACAAAGTAGTAGGGCCGTGCAAGAATTATTAAACAGGAGTCCATTTATAGCTGAAAAATTACATAAGCAAATAAAATACATGTCTTATTATTGACTCATTCAGTCAGAAAACTGGAATTGAAACTATCGTGTGATTTTACTAAATTTTCTTAACAATTATTATACACTGCCACCAATCAGCATATGCTCTATCAGTCATGAATGCTACATTTCTAAAACTACAACAATTACATTCAGAAAAAGAAAAAAAAAAAAAAAAAAAAAAAAAAGAATAAAAGAGAATATGATGTATCTGGTTTTCTTGGCATTAATCTCCACCAACAACAAAACTTCCCCAATGCAGGCAGGAAACAAGGTTCCTACTTCCTCCTAATATGGCATCATCCTTGACACATGAAACACGGTGATCGCACAACGAAAGAAAAACGCTAAGGAACAATCACAAGAATCATAATGAACAAGAATTCAAAGACAATATCACATGGTTAAAAGAATCAGTCACTCAACAGCTTTCTTCCCACCAGAATAGTAGTTCAGGTACCACCTCACAAACTTCTTCAAACCACTATGCAGATCTGTGGTTGGCTTATATCCAAGCTCCCTCTGAGCATAGCTAATGTTGGCATGTGTAAACTGAACATCACCATTCCTTGGCAACTTCATTATGTTCCTCTTTGCCTTAACCTTCAGAAGCCTCTCCAAGATTCCCACAAGATCACTAACCGGCACAGGTGAAGTATTCCCCAAATTGAACACCCTCAACTGTGCTGGACCCCTCTTCTTCCCCCCACTCCCTGTGCTTTTTTCTGCTGTATCCAGAGCCCCTAAACAACCCCTCACAATATCATCAATGTAAGTAAAATCCCTGGCTACAGTGCCATGATTTGCAGCCTCAAATATAGGTATCACCTTCCCCTTCAAAATATCCCTAGTGAAGAAAAAGTAAGCCATATCAGGCCTACCCCAAGGGCCATAAACAGTGAAGAACCTCAAGCCAGTCAATGAAAGACCATAGATATGGTTATAAGTGTGAGCAATCTCCTCACCAGCCTTCTTAGTTGCAGCATACAAACTAGCAGGCTGATCAGTCCTATCCCTCTCAGAGAATGGAACCTTAGTGTTGAGTCCATAAACTGAGCTACTAGAGGCCCACACAATAGCAGGTTGTGGATTCACACTCTTACAAACCTCAAGCAAATTCACAAAACCAGCAATGTTGCTATGCACATAAGAGCCAGGATTCTCCATGGCATACCTCACACCAGCCTGAGCAGCCAAGTGCATGACATGAGTGAAAGGAACAACCTCAAAAAGCTTCCTCAAGAGAGCTTCATCATTGATATCACCCTCCACTATGTACACTCCAGTGCGCTCCAGAAGCATCTGGCGTGCACGTTTCAGTGAAGGGTCGTAATAGTCATTGAAATTGTCAATTCCCAGAACCCCATCACCGCGGCGCTTCAGCGCCGCGGAAACATGGGTGCCGACAAAGCCGGCGGCTCCGGTGACCAAAACGGCAAACCCATTTCGGGACCGGACCCGGGCGGAGGCTCGGACCCGTTTCTCCCAGACGGGTCCGCCCCAGTTGTAGGTCCTCAGGGACCTCCGTGAGAGGTCCGCCGGCACCGGCGACGATGCCGGCGACCGGAAAAAGAAGATCAAGATCGCGCCCAAAAAGACGAAGGACCACACGGCGAGCTTGGCCAGCGAGGTGTGCCACCGCACGCGGTTAAAGTAGGAGGCTTTCTCCATCTTGAACTTCCCTGGGGTCGAAGGGGCACTGTCTATGTGAGACATTTGCTTCAGTTGGGACTTTCGATCGGGAAAATCTAGGATTTTGAAAGGTGCCCACGATTTCTCTTCCTCGGGTTCGTCGAATTGCGAGGCCGATTTTGGTTTCTGGGATTGGGTTTGAGGTTCCCAAAATTGTTGGGTTTCTAGGGTTTTCTGATACTGTTATAACGGTGATGGGTATGGTTTGTTTTTGCTGTGTGTGTTTCTGAGATGGGGAAGGTTATGGAGAGAACAGGAAAAAAATAAAAAGGGAGGTTTGGTGAGTTGTTTTTTTTTTATTCCTTTTAAAAAACAAAAGGAAAAAATAAATATTTGTATGTGGGAAATGGGAATCTTCTAGTTTCTTGGAGGAATGGGTTGGAGGTGGTGCCTCTCTTTTGGGTTTATAGTTTACTCAAGAAAAAAAGTTTCAAACTTTAGAAGAATGTTAAAATGCTTCATCAAAGATAGAGAGGGGTAAGAACATTTTGAGGAAATGTAGATGAAGATTGAGTAGGATTATGTGTTTGAGTGTTTTATTTTTATTTTTTTGTGTTAGTGTTTCCTCCCTTTGTCTATGAAAGCACAAAAGGTGTTGATTGGAGAAAGACAATGCAAGTGGGTGGGTTGTAAAAGATGCAATATGCTAATTTGATTGGCTGGAGATCCTTGAATTTGGGGAGGTTTTAAAATAGATTTGTAGAGGCTCTTTGTTTGAGGATTTTTTTGTGTGGAGGAAACTTCCTATGGAGGAGGAGGGTTTTTAAGTGTGAAATTTATCAAGGGGACATAATACTAATGGGTGGTTTGTTGAATTGTGCAAATGCAATGGATGAGATCTTTAGAGGCTTTTTGCTATTAAAGGGAAGATGTGTGAGATTCGTGTGAATTTTAATTTTAATTGTTTTAATTCAATTATTTGAGAAAAAGGGTTGGGATTAATGGGTTTAATTATAGAGTTAACACCGCAATTAATGATTTCCAAAATTAGAAACTCTCAATTTAAGTTGTTAGAGAGTCAAACCTAAAACTTCTCTTTACTAAGTTGGGCACAAAATCCTAATAAAAATTGAGTAAGAGATAGTAAAACTTCTCCTAAATTTAACAACAAAAACTATCTAAATTCATAGAATCATTTTAACACTACAATAGTTAGATTTGCTAGAGCGGTTTTTGAGGAAAATTATTCCCACTTAATTAGTTTCAATTAATTTATTTGCACATTAATCACATGCATTTCTTGTAATCAAAGTAAGCATTGGCCATTAAGTGTAGTATATGATCTTTGATATAACTTTTCCATGAAGACACTTCTTGATTTTCCCTTTACATCAAATTCAACTACACCAATGAATCACTTAAAAGGTTGAGTAACTTACCATCACCTAAATTTATTTTGACATATCCCTTCTTAGAAGTTGAAGCTCATCTTAAAACATTTCCATTCAAGGCATGGAAAAGTCCAAACACAATTTGTTATACATTTCCATTCATACTTTTCTCTCACGCCCCATTTTTCTTACCATATACTTGATTTGTCGTAGCAAACTAGCTAAGGTTGAATTTGTGGAATCCACTAGTATTAGTAATACTCCCATCACCTAAAGACCATGTACTCCATGATCAATTTTAACAAAATACTACATTCAAAATCAAATCATCAAAGTTAACATCTTACTCTATTTGGTAGAGTAAAACATAAACAATTTTCAAGTTTTTATACTCTATTTAATGTTATTATTTCAAAAATGCCCTTATCCTAATCATTATTCTTATCAAATATAAAGGAAAGTAATTCAGAAAATGTACATCTTTATGGTATGAAGATAAGAATATTAAACAAACTTAATAATTAAAAAGAAAGTAACTAATTTTGCTTATAACTAATTAAGGTAGCAAATTATCATGTTTTAATTGTTTGTGTAAATGGAAATTCAAGCAAACTCATAACACATGCAATATATGAAATAGCAAGTTAGTGGAAGCCATGTATGAGGTAGTAGAAGTAGTGATTAATTATTGTCTACTTGTTTTTGTGTGCTGGAGTGTTAAAGAGAGGGGGGCCCAGAAGAAAAGAGAATGCATTGAAAGAACAACTTGAAGTGTAAACAAACTTGAAAGTGAAGGCAAAAGCATCTCCCAAGAATCCTTATGAAACAATTTATGTGAGGGCAGCAAAGTATCATGTGCAAAGGTACACGTAGAACAACCACAGGATCAGGACAAGATTGCTTTGTTCACAAGGTCTTTAAGACTAACATTCAAGGATAGAGTAATACTCAAGAAATCAAAATTTTTGTATATACTAATTTGCATAAGAGAAAAAAGAATATTATAAAACAGTATTATATTTGGTCCATTCACTAATCATAGTAGAAATATTAATTTTTATGATAATTATTTTAAATAAGGAAATAAAAGTGTTTTATGTTGTTACTACATGACATCAAAATCTTTATACAAATACTTTCTTTTGGGAAAGTACTAGAATGGACTCATTGATGAAAGATTTGAATAATAGACAAAATCATAAATTTTATTTTATTGTAAAAGGGATCACTCTAAGGATTGAAGTGTTGCTTCTTTGTTGAAGAGCTGCAAATTCTCTCACATGCAACCAAATTTGAAAAGTGATAAAATAAACATGATTTTGAAGCTGAAATTTCAACCTCTAGAATTTATGTGGCAATTTTTCTGAACATGATATCATGTTCGTCACCATCAGAAGCCAACAAACAAGGCATGGAAGCCAACAAACAAGGCATGAAAGAGTAGTGAAAACAGAACAAAAGGTGGTAGAAGTGTTGTACTCTTTTAAAATAGTTATTTTCTCTTTCTCTCTTTTTAGGTAAGGGACAAAAATTAATACCCACATGAGCCAGTACCCCCTCCCATGTGCAACCTTCTATTATTAAATAATATTAAAATAGATAGCAAAAAAAATACACTTCCATTATGGTTTTCTTTCTTCTAATTCACATCATCATTATCCATGAATTAACATAAGCTGTACTTAGTACATATTTTAATGTCAAACCAGACTGTATTGTAAAACATTTAATACATTGTCACATCCATTTTGGTGTTACAGAAAAATCTCAGAAGATATGCAATAATCTATATATGCTTTTAGTACATGGAAAAGTGGATCAGAGCAAAGAACCAAGCCTATAGATGTGCAATAATATATATATATATATATATATATATATTGTAGTTTTGCCGCACAGCATTTATAATGAGTGGTCAAAAATTCTTGCATGGGCCATGCCTGATGAACAATGAAGTCTATGGTGAATTTCATGTGACTTTAACAGATGAATTTGATCTGCAATTGCCATGAATATGAACTTTCTTTATTGTCAAAAAAATGAAAAACATAAGTACATCATCCAGGACCAGGGCTTTCAAATTGGTGGGGCAGTTGTACATGGCCATTTGGTCCCCAAAGTCATGCTTGCACTGCTATTTGTTGCAGGCCACTCAAGTTTTTCACATTTCTCTTTTTTACATTATGTAAAGGTCTATATTAGAGAAATCCATGCCCTCTTGCAAGTAGTGAGCAGAAATTTACACACCACCAACTAAGTACCAACAGGAAAATTTGATAATCAAGTACAAGTTACAACTAGTATGAACAAAAGACTTGACCAGATCTGTCAAACTACTGATGAGAGCCTTTAACATTCTGTCAATGATTAAAAATGTCTTGAACTCAAACATGCAATCACAGACACATTTGCTAGCTAGACTCATTTCTGACCACATTTCATCTGGTGTGTTTGACTAAAATGGTACACAATAAAAGGTGAGGTCCCATTCCAATAGATATGGAATCAAATGCAAAGATGCAATGTACACTACCACGTTTAGAGGAAAAGAGTGATGCCACTTGAAAATTAAATTACTTTGATACAACATAACAACTAGCTCTTTTCAACAATACAAATTATCTCACGTCCTTACAGGGTAATTTTTAGAAACAAAAGCAAGCCACATTACATACTCACAGCTTTGTGAGTATTTTATCTCTCTCTTCCTCTCTGTCTTTCTTCCCTACTCAATGTACAAGAAAGCCTAGTGCTTGGTGAAGGTCTCAAGGACTTCAAAGTAGTCAGGAAATGTCTTCCTGGTGCAACCAGGATCCTTGATGGTTACAGGAACATCTCCACAAGCGGCAAGAGAGAATGCCATGGCCATTCTATGGTCATCATATGTGTCTATAGCTGTTACATTCAATTTCTGAGGAGGAGTAATCACACAGTAATCAGGACCTTCTTCAACCGTTGCTCCTAGCTGAAATGCCAAGATAGTAAGCCAGTGAGATGTTAAAAGTCCATGACATAGAAACCTCAAAGGAATCAGCAAAACTCTCACCTTTCTGAGTTCAGTGCAGATTGCTATCATTCTCTCTGTCTCTTTAACTCGCCAACTCGCCACTGAAACATAGAGGAAATAATGAATAAATGGGTGTCTTAGAAGAAACTAGTATGTATGCTAAATGATAAAGTAGATAGTTCAAATGTACAACATAGGGAATGACATAAAATACACCTAATTCTTCCTTACAATAGAACAACTGGCTCACCATTTCTGCTCATTTTTTGGATACAACTAAAACCTTTTGATTATTAAAACTATTCATAACAAAAAAACTCACAACAAGAAGCATCCTAGATATTCATGTCAAATTTCCTTCCACAAAAAGATCATGTCTAGTTTAGACACTAATGATACTATACAACTATCACAAAAACTTGAGTTGATACACATGAATGATTCTATACTACATTCCAAACATGCCCCCAGATAAAAAAGCCCTTTCAGCCCGAAGCATAAATAATACACAGGACCCACCTACCTTATACTTAAATTCAACTTTTTATTTGAAGTGGACCAAAATGAAATTTACAAGAAGAACTGGGAGTGACAACGATTGAACTCAAAGACCACCTAATACAGAGAATCTAATAATACCATCGTGTTAACCAACTTTCCAAAAGCTTAAGCTATTAGATGAAGATAAAGTGGTTTTACAACATAATTCCATGTTCTAACATATTCAAGATGCCACTAAAGAACCTTCAGCAGTCTGCACTCTAGTGACTTCCATCATTAAGAAAAATACGATTGAAGCATTAAAGCCAAGCAAAGCTCAGTTATATAACTCAAACCAGAAAACAATAAGGCAAAAATCATTGAAATAGCATTTTCAAACTAAAAAACTGAAAGATTTTCTTTTCAGAATAACATAGTATGAAAAAATATATATAAATATATCAAGGGAAAAAGTAATCAATGAAAAAGCAAAGGATTATACAATGTTAACTATATTCAACAATTATCCAGCATCACATTTGAAGATTGGTTCATTTGATCATAACAATATAAATTAAAAAAATAAAAATAAATAAGAACATAATTGAACAGAGTCAAGCGCCATAATACACTTTAAAGTAAGGGTCATCATGTTGAAATCTTACAACAAGTAGCCTTTTGGAGTTTTATTTAAAAAGGAAGGGGTTGGGGGGTTCAGGCCAATCTCAGTGGGTCAACAGGTCTTCACCATTTAGATGCAAACGACTGTCATGAGTAAGGACTGGACCAACCCACAGAGCTGGTGCCCCAGATTGTACAACTATAAAAACAAATTATGAAGGAACACCATAGATGCCCCACACTCCCATAGATATAAGAAAAATCATCACCAGAGAAAGCTTTTCAAGTTAAAAATTCAAACATTTCACATGGTCAGTGAATATTAGTGTAATTATAATAATTTAATTAACCACAATAAAAAAAATGTGACAACAAGCTCTTGAGCACAAACAAACAGCTAAACCATACCATCTCTTATAGTAGTGGGACCATTAGCAAATAGTGCAACAACAGCAAGTGTCATGGCAGCATCTGGCATCTTGTTCATATTGACATCAATGCCTTGCAAGACTTTTCGACCAGAAGAATCTCGTGGTGGTCCAGTAACAGTAACACTGTTCTCTGTCCATGTAACTTTAGCTCCCATCTTTTCAAGAACTTCAGCAAATTTTACATCTCCCTTTAAAAAAATGGACAATAAGCACAAATTAAAAAATAGTGGAATTTAAAATGGCTGCATGGGGCTGTCACAGTCTTTACATATGACAACTAACTAATAACACCATAACCCTATTTATATAACTAACCAAACCATTTCTAATTTTGTATTTCCAAAAGATAAAATTTGATAATTAACCAATTAAGACTACTCTTCACGACAAGATATATTTGTTTAGCTTCTGCATGCTTTTCCTGGCCAGAACTTCATTTGCAAAACAAAACAAAAGGGAGGTCTGGTTTGGGCCAGTTGGTCAACAGGCGAAGTGGGTCCTATGTTTGGGCATATTATCCTGTTTTTAGTGTGTTTGGGCCTCTTGGGTGTTGTTTTGTGTGGGCCTATTCTTTTTTATCTAAGAGATTTATGACTTATTCTGAGTTATAAGCTATTTTTCTCATCAATGCTATATCATTTTTAAGAATATGGATGTAAATAACGTAAATTAGCATTTTTATGAAGAATTTTACAACCAATGTCAATCTTTTAACAATCCTCAAGATACAATCTTTTAGCCCTCTCAAATGATCTCCAAGTTTAACATTGCCTATGACTACAACATCAAAATTAGTTCTGCAAGCCTTGTAACTTGTTATTTTTCTCAGTATTCCCATATAAAAAATTGTCTCATGCACCCTGTAATTCTTTAAGAACTAAGCTGTGCCTGTTATTGTTGTTCAGCCTCACTCTCTAATTCATGTTTTAATGCAAAAGATGATTTAGACATACATCACAACAAGTTGCATGAAAGGTCATCTCTACCTCAATCACAACTGTCACTGAAGATAATGTATACGTTAAACTATAAGAGTGATAGAGACATTGAGCTAAAACAGTGTTTATGCATTTAAACAATGCTCAATGCTTCTACAGTGTACTCACCGATTGATGAACATCTAATTGAAGAACATGGACATTCAAACATGTCTTGGAAAGCTTGATCGTGTGATTGCAGAATATTCTACTTTTATGCCCTTCACTACTGAAGCAGAGATATTCTACAAACAGCACAGTCATTTTTTCATGGTACTTCCTCTTGCTGGACTTCCACCAGACCTTGAAGTCATCCATAATCAGATTCTCTCAAGTTCTATTGTTTCTACCCACAAATCCAGTTCAAGGGCAGTTGTTGCGTCTCTCCATTTCTTAAGCTCGTGAAAGCACTTCAACGTCTCCTGAGTATTCATTGGGGTCATGTTGAAGAAGAATGCCAAACCAAATTATTAAACTTAGGAAAGCATTTCAACGTCGACTTGGGATTCCTTTGTCCTAGTCTCTCATTTCTCTCGTCATGGTGGTGGCAATGGAGGACGTAGTGCACGACATGGGGGCCATCATGGTCTTCCCCGCTGTAACTACTACAACAGTTGGGATCATGTTGAAGATAAATGTCTCACAAAGCTCACCGCAGTCTCAACTAGCTAATGTGCCCGCACACCACAACAAAATGGTGTTGCCAAGCACAAAAACCACCATTTGGTGAAAACAATTTGCACACTTCTTCACTAAGATGTTCCTCTATCTTTCATGGGGATGCTCTTCTTAGTGCATGTCATTTGATCAACTACATGCCTTCATTGGTTCTCAAACAATCAAATTCCCTATTCCATCTTGAACCCTTAAAACAAACTTCATTTTGCTCTTCCTCTTGTCCATGATCTTGCTCCAAGTAAAAATAGACTCCCTGTTAAATCGCTAATAGGTTATTCCTGACTCCAAAAAGGTTATCGATGTTTCTCCTAAGTGCAGTAGTATCTAGTCTTTGTTGATGTTACATTCTTTGAGACTACTCCATTCTTCTTTTTCCATCACTAAAGATATCCCTCCAGAGGTTGCATCTATTGCCCCAACACCTATAATAGCAACTACTCTACCTCTACCTATGTAGGCAACGTTGGTGGAAGAGCAATTGGAGTTGGAGAAGATGTTGGAGGATTAATGGGTGGCACTTCTGAAGGTGCCCATGTCTGTCAGCGTTATGTCGGAAATGGAGGTGGATTAGCCACCTAGTTTTATAATCTCCAGTGGCTTACATCTTACTTGCAAGCTTCATCGCTCACTTTATCGCTTGAAGCAATCTCTCTATGCTTAGTTCAATTGTTTTAACTCGATTTTGCTTAAGTTTGGTATGACTCGTTGTGAAGTTGATTACTCAAATCTTTCACTTCATTATCTATCTGGCATGTGCACCTAGTTGTAAATTGTGATGACATCGTCACCATTGGTGATGACTCCGATGGCATTCTCCAACTAAAGTCTTGCCTTCCCATTAAGTTTAAGACCAAGGGCTTGGGTCCACTTAGGTACTTTTTTGGCATGGAAGTATGTTTTAGACATTTAGACCGACATTTATGATTGATTGTTGCCACAACAGGAGTCTTATGGATCCTAATTTGAAACTTTTTCTGAGTCATGGGGAGCCATTGAAAGACCCTAGAAGATATTGACATCTAGTGGGCGGACTTAGTTACCTCACTATCTCAAGACCAGACATCAAATATGCATTTAGTGTGGTTAGTTGATTCCTAAAGGCCCCATGTGATAGTTATTGGAACGTTGTGATATGCATCCTTCAATACATCAAGAATGTATCATGTCAATTAAATATATACAAATTAAGGCATATCCAAAATTATTTGTTATTCTAATGCTGATTGGGTAAGATCGTCATAAGATAAGAGGTACACTTCTAGATATTGTCTTCTCATTGGTGGGAACATGATTTCTTGGAGGAGCAAGAAGCAGAAAAAGTTGTTAGATCTAGTGTTGAAGTTGAGCATTGGGCTATGGTTGCAAATGCATGCAAGATTACATGGCTTAAGCAACTTCTACATCAATAAAATTTGGAGATACACAGGATACTCAACTAATATGAGAAATGAAGCTACCATTCACATTGCACCAAACTTAGTCTTCCATAAGAAAACTAAATATATAGAAATTGATTGTCATGTTGTGGGAGAGAAAATGCTCAGTGGAGAAGTCATCATTGACTTTGTCAACTCTAGTGACCAACTTCCATACATGCTCACTTTTTTGTAGAGCTCTCAATTGACCACATTTACAACAAGTTTGGTTCATATGACATATATGCTCTAGCTTACGGAAAGTGTGAAAGATATGGTTTGATGTTACTAATTAAAAAATATATAAAATTGATAATTTAGATATTCTCCATTATTAGCCATTAGGTTTCTGTTATACTTTGAATAATTATAGATAAAGGATTACATGTGTGATTAAAACACACAATTCACAACAACAAAGAAACTCCATATCCTCTAACAATAAAGATATGATACGGGAATAAATAAAATGTTCCTATATAATCAAGATCTTACTAACACCACTCTCAACCCAAATAAAAAAACCTTAAGGTAACGGATTTGTGGGTCTTTCTTCTTGTATATTGTTCATCTTGCCCATTTATAAACAATATAGGACTCCAACTCACACTTGAACACTAACAATCACTCCCTCAAGTGTAAGTCTCTTCGACATTGTATGCTCTCCTCCAATGAAAGTCAAAATATAACGAATTAACCACATACTTTCCTATGAAAACCCATGTTGTTTGAACCAAACGTACCTATCAATCACGAGGACAAAACTGACTCTAGTACCATGTTAAACTATAGCAAAGAATTGAAACCGTGTGTTTTTTAAACAATATAGTTACCTTATATTGGGAAAACAGAATCAATACAATAAATAAAGGAGATTTGATTTCTTTTAATAATAAAGATATGATACGGGAATAAATAAAAATGTTCCTATATAATTCTTAGTAAGTTGGTTTATGCTTAATTTAACCTCACAAAATCGACTTTTAAGGCAAGAATTGCCCACAACTTTTATATTATAACCTGACCTTATTCGTAGTTGATGTGAAATCTTCAACACACTCCCTCAAGCCGAGGAATGAACATTTTGAGTGTGAGATTAGATATTCGTAGGTGGTCTAACAAGAGACCGATAAAAGTAGCATAATAGGCCCAAAGAACTAGTTTTGAATGGTTCTGATACCATTTGTTAATCAAGTGTTTACCACTAGGCCAAAAGCTATAACAATAGTCAATGTGCATCTCCTTCTACTTAAGAGCATAACAACTCAAACACCACAATTCAATTGTGACTTGGTCCACCTGACCTCGCTATGGACAATTGCACCTTAAAACAATCTCCTCCTCAACAATTGACCAACTAGGAATCAAACTCTTCAATTGTGACTTTGCCTATCGCACCTACGCCACGGGATAATTTATGTTACCTACAACAATCTACTATTCAACAATTGTCCTAATGGGAATCAAACTTGTGACTTCAAGAGGATATTTGAAAAACCCACCAAGAGATAATAAAGATTCAACCCTTATCAATCTTATTTGTAACAAAAAAAATAACCTATGTGGCAATGGAACCAAATTAGAGTCAAATAAGGCATCATCACCCTTGGCACTCAAGAGGTCGTAACAGCTCTATCTGTGGCGAAAGCAAGTGGGGCACACCTTTCTATCCTACCACTAACCTCAACGATGATGGCAAACAACAGTGGTCACGGCGGTTAACAAGGCAGCAGAAACAAGGATCCTAAGATCGAGAGCTCTGATATCATCTTAGTAAGCGGGTTTATGTCTAACTCAATTTCACAAAATCGCTTTGTAAGACAAGAATTATATCCCGCTTATATATTATAATCTGGCCTTATTCCTAGTCGATGTGAGATTTCCAACAATAATCAAGATATTTCTTATTATAAAGGATCTATTTTTATATAATTATAATAGTATTGTCCAAGCTTTTACTAGTTCTATCATCAAAGTATCATTATATGATGCGCTAAATTGCTTTACTTGACAAAATATCCTTATCACTGTTATACAATGTGGAATTATAAATGTTTTCAGAAGAGAACTTAAAAAACAAATAAAATGAGGGAGGGTAAAGATTATGTGAGAGTTCACATGATGATATCAATTCATAAACATTAAAGAGACAGGGAAAAGTTTGCTGAAAAGGATAGTGAAAGTAGTATCTGCTCAAGAGATGAAACAGCAGGGCATCCAAGGGCCATTGAGGATACAATATGAGCTCTATTGTTTGGGAGTAGGGACAGTAAAAGTCGAGCATTGAATTAGAATGGTACAGTACAGCAACAAAATAAAAGATAACAGAAAACACTGTCAAGCATGAATACCTGTAAACTGCTTGTGCCACAGCCCTCAACAGTCATAGTCCCACCAGTGACTGCTGCACCAGCTAGGAAGTAACTGGCACTTGAAGCATCACCTTCAACAAAAGCTTTGCCAGGAGACCTGATACGAATCATGAGTTTTTAATTCATTGTATGTTGGATGCTACAAAGCCATGCAACAGTAAAACATAGAAACCTACTTGTACTTTTGACCTCCATGGACCAAGAACCTGTCCCAATTACCACTGTGTTCCACATAAACTCCAAAGCGCTCCATCAACTTAAGAGTCATATCAACATATGGAACAGAAATCAGTTTATCAACAATCTCAATTTCCACGTTCCCAAGAGCTAAAGGAGCTGCCATAAGCAAAGCAGTCAAGTATTGACTGCTAACTGATCCAGACAATTTCACCTGCAAGTGAAATGGGATAATAAGATCAAAAGTGGATCAAAAACACAAAAAAAATTCCTTTAAAGAAAATAAGGAGGAGAAGGCATAACTACAAGAAAGCTTAGTGTTTCTTAAACAAGTAGTTTTGAATGAGGATGTATTTAAGAGAAATAAACAATTGACTCATGAAGAGACCAAAGGCTATATAATAAAAGTGAGCGATAAACTCTGAGAACGCAAACCCACAACACAATGGTCCTTCCAAAATATATCTCAATTGCAGTATGTTAGACTTTGAAACTCAGGCTTTAAAGGGAAAGGGAATGGAGAAAAAATATTCTATTATTGAATTGCGGTATATAATATTTATAAAATAAATAAATGATCAGGAGATTATGCTTATTCTAATATATCAATTGAAGATTTGAATCTTATTTTTATATTTATATCTTTTCGGATGTGATTACAATTTATAGACTATTCACAACCTAATTGAGGAAAGAAAAATCTGTAATCAAACCTAATCAAACCTGTAATTACAGTTACAAAAAACAAATCTTTCCTAATAAATAGAAAATGAAATCTGCCCTAATTATGGGATAATTATCTCCTAATTATATTACACAACAATATCTTTAATTCCTTTCATTTAAAAATTATCAAATCAGAGAATATTTAATAGAAATAAAAAAATTTCCCTCCCTCCCTTTCTCTCCAAAAGCCAACACCTAAACATTCCCTACACTGCGTTTTGAAGAAGTGAAAATGAGATAGGAGAGGAAGGGAAGGAAAAGATGAAAAGCATGCATCTTTCCCATGTTTGGTTCTTCAAAAACTGGAATGAAAGAATAAAATTCATGTGGGGCCCATTTTTTTGCTTCCTCTCAGATTTCAGAAGAAAAGCAGAGAGAGAAAGTGTTTTCTGCATTTAAAAGACCAAATTATCCTTACTTTTTTTCTCATGAAGTATATTTATGTCAATTTATACAATTTATTTACTATCACTTTCTTTACAACCAAATAAGAGCAAGTTAAAATTATAACTATGTTTTCTTTCACCTTCTCTCCTAACAAAGAACCTAAATAAGCATCTCATTTTCTACTCCTTTTTCATTCTTTTCTCTTTCTTTCCTAAACCAATCAAAGCAATAGTGTTTTATCCTTAAGAGGGGGAAATAGGGAGGCTCATTAAATTAGAGTTTTGCCCCAGAAAGTTAGGCCACTTTATTCTAAAGGAAATCCAACCATACCTTACCACCAGGAAGTCCCCCCTTCCCATTCACACGAACAGGCGGACAGTTTGTGCCAAGAACACAATCAACATCTGCACCAAGCTGCTTCAGACCAACAACCAAATCACCAATTGGCCTCTCTCTCATTCGAGGAACTCCATCGAGTACATAGCTGAAATATTTTGAACATCCAAATGGTCTATTTAGAGACTCAAGGCAGTAATCATGATAGAAGATCAAATTATAACAGAAGAAAATGACGAGATTGAAGTAGATCATGAGGAAGACCCTCAGGTGCATCCCTCAGTGTATGATGAAAATATCTATAAGCAAGTGTGACAGGCTAATTTACATGTTAAATAAGTACATAGCTAATTAGAAGTTCCTTTTAAACAAAAAAGGATCACTAATCTCAATGAGATTTTTAGATCATAACAGTATGGAGGATGAACATGAACTTTGTTGTGATGAGTTATACAAAAAATAATTCAAATATCACAATGAATAAACAAAATAAAAAAACAAACCTTGCATTTCCACCTGCAGCCACAACAGCTGCTGTCAAAGGACGCATTGCAGTACCAGCATTACCAAGGAATAAATTGATTTCATCTTTGGATTCTCCATGAGTGGGAAACAATCCCCCACAGCCTTCCACAATTGCTTGCTTGGTTGTTTTGTCATCTTCCACATGCAGTCCGAGGGTCCTTAGTGCACCAAGCATGTAATGAATATCCTCACTATACAACAGGTTGTCTACAACAGTTGTTCCCTATGTACAAATAACAGAATAACGTATAATTTATGTCCAACAAGACATCTATTAAGCAATTAAAAGTTGTAAAAATAATAGAATGAAGTGACAAATGTCTTGAAAGACCATTCTAACTTGTGCTTTGGTTATCTTCTACAGTCAATATTGCTCACACAATCATTCTTGGATAATCAAGACTCAAAGATTGTTTACTTAAATCAAATTTTGACTATATATACACGTACATACACACATTCATAGATACATACATACATATATATATATATATATATATATATAGACACACACTTGTGTCTGTGTGTACTCACACTTGTTTTTTGTAGTACTTTAGCAAGTCATGCCTTAAGAAGACATTATTAGCACATTGCTACCGTACTCCTTTGTACAGACATGTCTAAATCAATCCAGATATTGAATATGCTACCCAGTCAAAGCACCTACAAACATTTCTATGTTCATTTTTCATTATAAGCCCCCTTAGTTTCGCGTCAATATTTGTCATGGGATAGGACGCTACATTTTCACGGAAGATTACAAAATTTCAAACATTCAAAATCTGGATTAAAGCTCCTACTTACATAACCGCAAAAAAAAAAAAACAAATAGATGAATAAACTTCACCTCAGACAGAGCAGCAAGAAGCAGAATTCGATTGGACAGAGACTTGGACCCCGGCAATGTGATGGCACCCGAGATTTCCTTGATGGGTTCCAACACAATCTCCGGCGCCGTCGACGGCTTCTCTGCGGCGGCGACAGATGCAGAAACCTTAAACACAGCGGAATTTCTCATACCCACATTGCAATATCCCATAAAGCTTCCATTTTTATTCAAGAGGCTCCGAGATTTTGAGGTCCCCAAAAGGCGTGGCCTCAATGAAACCGAATTCGCCGATTTGGGTTTGCTGGGATTGGAAGAATGACCAAAAATTTGAGTGCTTTGAGCAAGATTGTTCACTCTGCTCACCTGGGCCATTTCAATTTTCCTTAAAGTCCTACACCTACACCTTGTGCTCTGCACTCAGTTCCTGGATCTTGTTCTGTGAAGGGTCTCTCTCTTTGAAATGAGGTTTTTTTTGTGTTTTTTTGTTGATGAATGCAATGAGAGGGGTTTTGTGAGAACTGGGTATGGGGGTTGGTGGGAAATGGCAATGCAAGTGGTTGTTGGATTGAGTCACATAAAGTGGTTTTTGGTTGCCAACTAACACATGTACAATACTGGTATTGCTTACACCAAAATAATTGATCCAAAAAGTTGGTGAAGGTTTGGAAACTTTACCTACCAAGGAAAATGGCTTTTGGATTAGGATTTTGGCAAGGTTGGTATGAGAGTAGTGTCATTTTTTTGACCCAACAGTGGACATGTAATGTAATAAATATGGAATTAAATTTGCTGCCTAAAACAATGGAATTAAATAAAATGTGTTAGCATTTAGAATTTAGTATAGAATAAAATTATAATTTTGATTTGTGAATTTTGGTAATACATTAATAGTTTTTTAATTATGCAAATAGTTTTTTAAATGAACTATACCAATAGTAAGTTGGACTGGTACTATATCATTTTCTTAAGATGGATTTTAATCTCTTTAAGTATGTGATAACAAATTTGAATTCTCTATTTAAATTTGATGCGAATGAAAAAAAAAGTGTTTATAATAATTTATATACAATGTATTTCTAATTAATTCATTGGGTAAAAATATTTAAGTTGACAGTATTTAAAAAATCAAACTCATTTTATAACTACAGCATATTTTTTTTCATTGAAGAAGTTTGAATATTTCATATCAATAATGTAATTAAAAAATTAAAACATGAGGGAGATGGTAATGAAATTGAGAAATAAACGATTTATATTTAAATTTAAATAATAAAAGTAATAAATGAAATATATATTATTGTTTATTACAACATATATCAATATTATTATGTTTTATTTATTTATTTTACTATTTATATATTTTTGTTATAACCGTCTTGAGTTCGCGATGAATTTATATTTAGTAACATAAATTAATTAAATTTATAATTAATAAATATCTTATTTTAAATTGTTTCCAAATTACTATAAAGTTGTATACGAAGTGCCAATATTCGAATTCATCCAAATTAACAATTATTAGAATACTGTATAGGCGTCTCTGACTATTTTTCGGCTGCTGAAAATTGTAGCAACCTAAATACAAGTTAATAAAACAAAAAAAAGAAGTTAATGATACGAGAAGGGGAACAACATTCTCTATCAAAAATTTAATAATTAAAATGCATTGTTTTAACTTCACAATAAATAAAAAATTTATTATTTTTTTTGAATTAGCAATTAAATATAATTTTTAATTTAAATGTCCTTAAACATCAAACACAAATAAATTAACATAAATAAATTGATTGTAATGAAACTATTCTAATGAATTTTATAGAACACACTCTGTCTTTAAAATATATGAAAACAAGTATGATTATTTAACTTAGAACAATCATAAGAAAAAAAAAATATAAATAACATCACTTCACCTTTCAAAGACCAGGCTTAACCAGGGATTAAAACAACCTACTTTTAACAACTTCCAGAAAAAACTTGCAAAAGTAATTACCATGCACATAATACACATTCAAACACACTTATTGGTACAAAAATGTTTCCATGACAACAATTTTTTTTATTGAATACATCCAAACATACATGAAAGAGAAACAAAATTGTACACAGTGCTATATATTGATTTAACCATGTCAAAAGTGCAAATCTTGAAGATCATGACCAACATTAAATTTAACCATGTGAAAGTGCAAATCTTGATTGTCAAATAGTTATTACAAGTTCACAAAATTTTGTATTCTATATTGTTTATTCACTAAGATATTATTTATGAACAGAAAAACTTTAGATTGGAGATGAGCTAGATGAGAATATTACTAATCGAAAGTGTTTTATCTTGTCTAATGACAAACTTATCATTTTACTTAGCTTGAAGTGTTAGCAAGGCTAACTTAACTCTTTTATCTCTTTATGCAAGAAATTAGTGGTATGACTAATGTTTAAAGAACTGAATATTCATTTAGTTATTGATAATTTTAATGTACATTGATGAACTAATCTATAGAATTTGTCGATGTATACACATCTATTTAGTAAGATTTTTAATATTTTAAATTGTTTTACTATTTATGTAATTTCTATACTATAAAGATCATTTAAGAAATTTTAGATATTTGACGGTCTACTGATATTAATTTAATTTTATAATTATCGTATAGATTAAGGTATCAATGTGAGGTGTTTGAACACTTTGACTTTTGAGACTTTGCAAAACCTAGAACTTTTATGTATTATGTCATTGATGATGTATATTATGAGACTTATTATGTGATTGATGATATATATTATGAGATATAAAATTTGAGATATATGATGTAAATTTTATATGATGAAAGATGAAATATGATTTGATTTGGAATGTATATGAATAAGACTATATGTTGACGGTAACTTTTTACAATTTTATAACTTTATAAATATTACGAAAATTTATTATTACATTGTTTATCGTATGACACTACTAAACCACATTCTCTAACAAGTTTAAATAGAAAGAAGGTCAAAATTAGAACATTTTATGAATCTTAGATGAAAGGAGTTGTGTCAATAATGAATACATTTAAGGAAATAGAAAATTTCACTTGATAGACGTTTCGAAATCACTGAACGATACTAAAGCCAGAAGCCAGAAGATAGAAGGAAACGACTTGAAACATAAAAGATGAAGAATTCATCCATGATGGACAAATGGTCTCTGTATTGAGGGTCTACTCTTTATCAATTATAGACACTACATATGAAGAAGATATTGTACACTACAAAAAAAAACTATTTAGAGATCAATATTTAGCTACCAAATGAAATGGTTACTAATTGTGACCAAAATAGTCATCAAATTAGATTTTGGTTGCTAAATAACTACAAAATAGAAGTAATGATTGAATTTAGTGATCAATTAAGTCAAATAATTAGTATCTAACATTAGCTACCAAGGTTTTAGCTAATGTTAGATACCAATTATTTGACTTAATTGATCACTAACTTCAATCATTACTTCTATTTTGTAGTTATTTAGCAACCAAAATCTAATTTGGTGACTATTTTGGTCACAATTAGTAACCATTTCATTTGGTAGCTAAATATTGGTCTCTAAATAGCTTTTTTTTTTTTTTGTAGTGGTAAGAATAAAGTAACCATTACTTACAGACGCATCCATAGTAAGTTTCTCTATTTTTCAAAGAATTATTTAAAATTAACCATAAGAGGACAAGTTTCAAGAATAAGAATTACTCTATAAGAAATCTAGACACGTCTAGATAAATATCTTTGCATAAAGATTATTAGAGATAACAATGAATACATGGATCCCATTTTCTATTGTTGACCAAATATGTTCACATCGTAGTATTTAGCCCTTCAAAATTTTAACCTAACAAGGTCATCAAAGACCAGTTGGATTATAACTATGTAATTATTTGTAACCAAAGGAGAAATAATTATCTCACCTCTATAAATAGAGTGTTTGAAAATTCACAACTTTCATGAGAACATAATGAAAGAAAACATAAGAAAATTTATGAGAGAATATGAGAGGAGGAAATTCTGCTTTGAAACTCCTATAAGGCAAGGGGAAGAAGATATACATATATATTGCATTTCTATTTTCATTTTTCGTAATGTATCCCTACTAAGCCTCACAACTTAAAAAATGATTTTTGAAAAGGCTTTTGAATACTTATAATTTTATTTGGTTTTTGTGATAAAGGATTTTACTAATGCTAAATGAGAATGATTTCATAAATACTCATGAAATTGAGTATATAAAGGATTATATAAACAATTACAGCAGATCTTCATTAATGGTAATACTAATATTATTATTATGATTTCCCTTATTTGGGAATGTCCATGATCATGTGTGCCATTTTGGCATATCTGCTAATGGAGGATTAAATTCCTTGGGAATTATATGAGTTGAAGTGTTATTGATGATGTTTGTATATGTTCATTTATCCTGACTAGTCATTCATTGATTATTGTTCTGTTACTATCAAAATTATATTAGTGTTATCTTTGTAGTATGAATATGAAGATGAACATTACCAATATGAATGATGGTAAATTTGGACACAAATCAATATCCAAGTGTTTGAACATATATTACTACCTAGATTTCATCGGTTCAGATGACGTGAGTTAATAATATTTTAAACACTTTGGATTCAATCAATGACCTTGGACTGTATTTTTATGAAATTGATGCAATATTGTTTTATCTTTGGTATGCATATCTCACTTTTTCCTGATTTTCTTTGTTGGATACATGAACCATCATAAATACATAGAAGGACCATTCTAATACTTCTTAGGGGACGATCATTCAACCTAAGCTTGTGGGATAAAGGGAAGATTATCTATCAAGGGACAATAATCCATCCTAACCTCCAAAAGTAGTAAATAAAATAAACGATGGAGGGATGCCAAAATGGGACTCTAAGGATTCTTTCGGAAAAAAAAGATTAGTTTGCATCATTATGGTCAATGTAAGTTGCAACCCAAAGTCCCAAACTGCGTCTTTATAGACGAGGTGGGAAGTAAAGCAGTAGCATCTTCTCCACTCACAAAGAGTAATGTAAATCTTGTAAAGTCCATATACTAGATTTATTCTCTTTGTATTTCTAAGAATTCATTATTTGAATTCAATATATCATTTTTCAATCAATTCTATAATAACTTTTATTTGACTATGCCAAGGGAATGTAAAATATTCATGTAATAAATTACTTCTAAAAGAATTTAATCTTTGATTCAAACAAACCTTATTCATTGATAAAATTTCTTTACTGTTTCATTTGTCTGGTTTATTTAGTTGACTATATTCTTTTGATTCACTATCCTTTTGATTGATTATTACTTCACTTCTTTGGTGATATATTGTCTAACTTCATAAATTATTTTATTTGTCTTATTGATTATTTCATCTACTTAACATATGAAGGATTATTTATTTGTATTTCTTAAATGATATTTATTTCAATATCATATATATTACTTTAATTGTTGACTTCTTATTTCCATTACGATTCACTTGGTCTATTAGATTTATAATGTTTCTTTTCTAATATAATATGGACGATTGGTTTAATATTTTAAATAAAAACTTATATTTATATTAGAAAAATGAACGTCACATTGACTATGTTGTGATCTACATTAATGAAATGTCTACAAATTGAGATCATAAATCTAGAATAATATGTGAATCATTATTTTAATTTATATATTAAGTAGTAGAACTTATAATAGATATATCTTTGCTTTACTAAATATTTAATCACATATATTAAAATCTTAAGTAGTGAGAAGTTGAAAGATTGTTTACTACACATTTAGAACACATTAATTCTGAATTTTGAATGCCTTAAACTTATTTTGAATCCTTAGAATTCAAGTTGGCTTAAATAGTAAAGGTGTATATAACTTTTAAAAAACACTAGCAGATATTCCTTAGTGAATATCCTTTGTTATACAAATCCATAAATGATATTTATATATGTTTATTTAATAAATAAATTGAATATGTTTCTATGAGATTATTTGAATGAGAAGGGAATGGATTATATGATTTGTTGAAATTATATGTACATAAAATTTTTTATATGCATGTATTTAAAATCTTATATATTATTTTTTTTTTACATTTGCTATGTAAAATTTTAAAACACTAGTTTACCTTTTTGCGGTGAATTTGATTAGAATGATAGTGCTCTTACATACAATTATATATATATATATATATATA
>Ga0209700_102579_pt1 | contig 36315 bp, 22 predicted proteins | sample SiratroredBW_FD_187528 | JGI IMG/M metagenome (GOLD analysis project Ga0209700, IMG submission 187528) | Root nodule microbial communities of legume samples collected from California, USA - Siratro red BW (SPAdes) (version 2) | ecosystem: Host-associated > Plants > Roots > Nodule | place: USA...
TATATATATATATATATTTATAGTCAAGGTATACTCTTATAATGTCATTTTTCTATAGTCTATGGTATCCTATTATTTTTCATTAATGATTGAATGGTAGTCCCCTCCTAATTATTTCCAAGGATAAGGGGTGATAAATGTGCATGTGAGAGGACACTTTCATGTTCAAGTTGATTTGAAGATAAATGAAATAATACATACGTAGTAATTGAATCAATATATATAGCTTGAGATTGTCATTGGTTTTTATTATTTTTAAATAGCTTTTAACTACATGACTTTTAGGTTGGGTTCATATGATCTTTAGTTCTTCCTTAGTTATTTTATTAATTAGTGATCTAAGCATGATGAATTAATATCTAATCAAGATGTTAAAGCTTTATAGTTTGTTATTGAATAGTCTTTCGTAGAATGAGATGTTCAGGGGATTTTACTTCTACATGTATGATGTTGTGTGTAAAAAATTATGAAATAGTAACCGAATTTAGTCATAAAAAAACTAAAGTCACTATGACTAACTGAACTAGTGACAATTTATTTGTCACCGACATGTTAACTGATTTTTTTATTAAAGAAAAAATAGTGATTAAATCAACCACTCTATAATTGAAATATTTAATTTAGTATTTTAAATAATATTATAAAAGTTTTCTCCTCTCATAATTATGCACATTTGGACGTGTTTTTCCAATTTTTCAATTTTGTGTGTATTGTATGTGCACATGCTGTCTCCTTATTCCAACATTTACCAAAACTAACGAATTACCAAAAGAAACATGGTTCAAAAGAAGAATCCTAATCCTCAAATCATGGGCTTGAAGCTTGACTCTCATATTTTTACGTCATGTTCGCGAGTGACACCGAAGCCCAACTCACCTTTGTGTAAGGCAAAATTTTTTGATAATACAAATGTTGGTTCTTAATCTTTAACCACAAATCCCCACTTTGTGGTTTTTATTTTATTCTTTTAATTTGAATTTGAATTCCATATATATATATATATATATATTGAATAAATATCCTAACTATACATATAATAGAAAATTTGTTAAAATATTTCTCTTCTGCTTTGAAACACTAATTTTGTACATAATTTATCCACAAGAATGTTATTTTATCAAGTTTGGTGTTTTTAATTTTGTTTGATCTTTCTCTTCCCCAATGTGTGAAAAAAAAAAAGTCAATGTATTTAAATTCTTATGACATTGTAAGGTCAAGTCTTTTATTAAAATACAAAATAAATGAAATATATTATTAAAAATTTGTACACTTTACAACATTAATAAATATAAGTGTTGTTTGTATTCATGGTTTAATATTCTTTAATCTATTCATGAGTTAAGAAGTTATTTATTTTTTTAGTCCACACCTTATTTTTAATAAAGTTGAACAGAAAATCTCATATCCTATTATAGTTGTTTCGTTATGTGTACAAATGAAATGACAATACATGAGTACACCAAGACATGGTCATGTTAGTCATCATTTGCTGTCAATTTGTCTAATGTTATTTTTTTACTATTTCTCCCAATTTATTATCTTTTTTTTATTTTTTATGTTTATAAGCATAATTTACTTATGTATGGAAGCATCCTATCAACATATGTTATTGAAGTTTATCCACTTGATGAATTATGAGTTTGATGTAAGAGTGTTGAAATTAACAAAGGTAAAATGTATCAACTTGAATTCATGTCAATGAAAACAATTGAAAAAAATAAAATTATATTATGACTTTACATTTTCATCTCCCAGAGAGAGGATATTAAACAATTATAAAACAATTTTTCAATAGTTAGAAATGGAGAGGGATGACCTTTGTGGTAAAATGTTGTGTAACAAGAAAGAAATTTAATAGAAAAGATAGATTTTCAACCTTCTCAAAAATGAAGTGAAACTTTTATTGTACTTATATTTTACTTTCTTATTATTTACCTTCCATCTTAATTATGTAAAATCACTATCAACTATTTACATTATTATCTTATTTTGATAAATATTTATATAGAACTATTTTTTTAGCATGAATTCACACAACATATCATATATTTATACATGTTTTATATATTTATCAAGTGTGTATATTTTAAAAAAATAATTTACTTTGTCTTAAAAACTAGTGAGTTGTTCAGTAAGGAAATTTAAATTATAAAATTGGTTGCAAATTTCATTAATAGATTCAGTTACTTATTTTAGTCATTGATCTTAGTTACATATTCAATAATTGATTTTAGTCACTATTTTTTCTTAACAGATTCAGTGACTGATTTTGATCATTATATTTTATTACAGATTCAGTTATTGATATTAGTCATTATTTCAGTCACACCTATCACTTGCACATTTATTTAAACATTTTAATCATAGATTTCATCACTAATTCAATTAATAATTTAGTTACACATTATAGTCACATATTCAGTCACTAAATTTGGTAAATAAATTAATAACCATATATTAGTGATGAACTCAATAATAACGACACATTTTGGTCACAAAAATAAATCATTATTTCTGTTAGTGACCAATTTTTTTATTTAGTCACCAAATTATTAATCATTATTATTTTTTTCTTGTAGTGTTAGTGAGTTGGGATGAAGTGTCTTTAGTAGCCTGAAATATTCATGAGTTTTTGTCCATATACATGACATTGTTTATGATAAGTGGTTTCACTCTTGTGATTGTTAGATAAAAATGATCTAATAATTTGTGTTAGTTATGACGGTTGATTCTTAACTCTATTTTTTTATAAATAAGTGGTGGATCACTAGTATGAAGATAACACATTTTAAATATCTTGTTTAACTGCTCCAAATTTTTGGTGTTTAGTAAGCTTTGTGAGTTGTGTTTGGTATTAAATAAGAATGTCTTCTTTTTTTACTTCTAGATGGTTGTCAATATTTATAGATTTTTTAGAATTTGGGAAGTATTCATATGACAATATGGAGTCTGGTGATATAGAGTTGATGAACGAATATAACTTGTAAAGGTTAGTGGATGTGATGTAAAATCATCTAGCCACAACACCATTGACTAAGAGGATAGAAGAAGATGAAACCTCATGAAGGAAGCCTTTACACTTGAAATGTAGAATACTAAAATTTTCTTCCTGCTTCTTAGTCTTGCACAAATTTATATGTATTTTCTTTTGCTTTCTTTGTACCATTGTAGAAGCATAAGTTAGCTTTCTTTGGACCTTAAGTGGATCTCAAAAGTAAAAAAAAAATCTTAGAAGGCATGGTCAAAATTTGGCCAAGAGAAGGAGAAGAGAGTTTGAGAGCTATACGTTCCACATTCCATGCAACAAGCTTAAAATAAGCTAATTATGGGTGCTCATGCATCGAAAAGAAGTGTGCTCCAAAATTTTCTTGTGGAACTATAATTTTGCTTCGTTTTTTAGTCTCACATTTTCTAAAATATATTGCATCACTTACATTTGAATTGGACTTAAATAAGCATTTTAAATCTTCTTGTTTTTCGTGGTTAATGTAAGAGTAATATTCTCCTTTTCTTTTTAGTTTTTGAGGGAAAGAATATTAAGTTTCTCTTGAAGAAACTTTTGAAGTTCTAATAATTCTTTTATTTTCTGTTAGTGTCTAAAGATGCTTCCATTAAGATGTAGAAATCTTCAACTTATTTTGTCAAATTCAAGTATATTAAAACAACAAGCAAATAATTATTCAAAATTATTGTACAAATGATAATGTTTGTAATAATTAAAAAGACTATTCATATAAATTTGTTTATTTTATTTTTGTTTAATAACGAGCAACATCAGTGACTTTTTTTTAGACATATTTAATATATGGATACAGAACTATTAAATGTAGCTCTGGCCCAATTATATCAAAATAGTTGGATGTCTTGTAAAGTAATAAAGTTAATAAATATAAAATATATTAGTTTTAATTAATAAAATTGAAAATATACATAAATTAATCTGTATAGGTATTTTTTATTAATTTTTAAAATTTTATTTATTGTAATTTATTTATAAATTAATTTTAGCTTATAAAAATTAATTTTTATTTTTCATTCTTAAAATTATTTATAAAAAATTAAATATCTGATATTCAAAATATTTCATTGCTTCCATTGATCTCTCGGCCCACAGCTGTCAACACACATATTTAGTGCGCGCGTACTACCATGGCCATGACAAGACTTTTAATGCATTTTGATGGCATTAACCATCCTTTCTATTTAGAGTTAGCTTGTTCCTATCAACAAAACTTTCATTTCACAGAAAATTCAAAAAATAAAAAATAAAAAATATAAAGACAATAATATTGATTTATATATAAGTTTACTAATGTTCTTTAAAAAGGTATTGCTAATAATTTATTAGAGATGACAGATAACTTATTCTTGTGAGTATTATTTGAATTTGTTTTAATTTTGACAGAAATTTTTATTTTAATTAAGTATGTGTATAATTATAAATATTATTTAATTTTTAAATTGATATAAGAAGGAGAATATATATATATATATATATATATATATATATATATATATATGTATTTATATTTTTTATTTGTTTTAAATTATTAAAATACGTTTAATTTATTAGTAACTTAATAATTTATATTAATTTTTTCAAAAAATTTATAAGTTTTTATCATATATTTAATTATTTTTATTTTTTATATAATTATTTAATTTTTATCTAATTGTTATTTAATACTTTTATTTGATATTTATATATTTATAATTTCCTTTTTATATTTGATATTAGAAAAAATAAAATGTATATCTTTTTAATATTAAATACTTGACAATATTATTTTTTTGTTATATTATTTTTTATAATTTTTTTAATGAATATTTGAAATAGTAATAAAATGAATACGAACATAAATATGGTATACGTGTTATCTAATAAGAATAAGGATGAGATAAAAAAATCCATATTTATTAAGTATGAAAATAAAAATAAAAATAAGAATGAAAATTATGAAAATAAGAATAAAAATGAATTTTACTTTGAGAATGAAAATGAGATACTTAAACCAGCACCTATATCATCGGTTCTAATATTTTTTTATAGTATCGAATTAATTAATCCATTAAAGTACTAAAGAAATTAATTAATTAAATTAGTAATCTTAATTTTCTATATTTTTATAAAATTATCCAAAAAAAATTATATTTGAAGATTTTTAAAAATTACATTTTGTTTCTAAAAAGAGAATAAACTATTACAATCAATTCAAGAATTTTTGTATACGGCGCAGCCACATAATAAATATAGTTAATACCTTTACGATGAGTACACATACTAACACTGTCCCAACAATATCATTCACACTACTGTGCCTATTATATATTCATTTGCCCTCTCTATATATTATTATTATATAATATTTTATTAGAAAAAAATGTTAAATATACGTAAACGATAAATAATAATATTAAAATATTATATAGAAGGATGTCAAAATATAAAATATTCTATAATATTTTATAGAATGATGTTTGATATTATTGTTCACTTTAATATTTGTTTTTTTCTACTTTATTTTGAAAGAGAATGTGTTAAGAGAAAAAAATGTTGTTTAGCCAAAGTGAAATTTATGATTTATGTTTTAATTTATGATTGTGAGATTATATTATTTAAAAGTGGTTCGATAAGAAAGTAAAATTTTAACTTAACTTAATCTTACAGATCGGAACATGTCAAAATGTGTATCAAACCTTTATCTAATCACGTTTGCGTTGTCTGCATTAAATGGAGTTGCTTACCCTCTCACTTCTCTATAAATAGATAGCTACGGCAATTGCCAAAACCATCACATAGCTATACAACTCTTCAATGGAGTTTGGAAGTGTTCACAACTTTCTAGAGGGCAAAACCATTTTAGTTACTGGTGCAACGGGATTCCTGGCAAAACGTATTTCTTCTTCCATGTTGTAATATATTTTGTACAAGAGAAAAATTATTACTTCAGTATCATTAATCTCTGTTACTATTAATGCAGTTTTGGTGGAGAAGATACTAAGGGTTCAACCAAACATCAAAAAGTTATACCTTCTTCTAAGAGCAGCAGATTCAGAAGAAGCTACACAACGGCTGCACCATGAGGTGGTCATTAATTACTTAATTTCTCATTATGTAATTATAACCGTTGATTAATTATATAGATTTATTTACCTAAAGCACATATGTATTAGGTTCTTCCGAAGGACTTGTTCAGGGTGCTACGAGACATGTGGGGTGCAGATTTTGTCTCCTTCATATCAGAGAAGGTGTTGGCTGTTGGTGGTGATGTTTCTGTTCAGAACTTGGGAGTTAAAGACACAAAGCTGAGGGAAAAGTTGTGGGAAGAGACAGACATTATAGTAAATGCTGCCGCTGCTACCAAGTTTGATGAGAGGTTAATTATTATTGTTAACAAGATAATTTAAACTCATTAATTCATGCAGCATCACCAAATTAAATCTTACTCTTTTCTTTCTTAATTATAAGACTTAATATGTTTTGTTCTTTTCTCCATGACCTAGTTTATAATCTTATACATTAATTATTTTTAAACTGAAATACCTCCAGCCACAATTAGTGAACGTTTTATGGACAAATATGTTAAAAAAAGAATACTATGATAAATACAACTTTTAAAATATGAATATAAGATTCAACAAAATTAATATTTTTCTTTATATAATAAATAGAATAATTTATTTCTGCAGATTGGATGTTGCTATGGGGATTAATACGATGGGTGCTTTTCATGTTCTGAACTTCGCCAAGAACTGTCGTAAAATACAAATGCTTCTTCATGTATCTACTGGTACGTAATACTAATCTTGAAAAAGCTTCAGTGATATTAAAACAATTCCTCATTAAACTAAACATTCATTTATTTTTTGTTTCAGCTGACAAAAAACAAAATTATTTTTGTTTCAGCTTACGTATGCGGTGAGCCAAAAGGACTTGTGGAAGAGGAACCTTCTGATATGGCTGAGACCCTAAATGGGTTCTCGAGATTAAACATCAACACAGAAAAACTGTTCGCTGAAGAAAAATTGAAGGAACTCAAGGCAGAAAAGGCCAGTGAACAAACAATCACGTCGGTTATGAAAAACCTTGGAAATATAAGGTGCTGTTACATTTTTCCTATGTTTTGGAAACCCTAAAATTTTGATCTATATGTTTGGAAATGACAATAATATTATATGAACTTCAATTCAGGGCAAATTTACACGGATGGCCAAATGTGTATACATTTACAAAAGCAATGGGTGAACGGATTTTGTTGAATATGAAAGGTGATGTGCCCTTGATCATCGCACGCCCCACCATGATACTCAGCACTCTCTCTGAACCATTTCCTGGTTGGATTGAAGGTTTGAGGTATGTGTTTCAAAGAATTATGAGAACTATTTTGGAAAAATAATAATAAATTGATGTATAATTTGATAACAATATGAGTACGTATTCTTATGCAATTTAATCTGGTGAATGCAGAACTATGGACTTTTTTATTGTGATGTACGGCAAAGGAAAATTAAGAAGAAGCGTTGGTCGTCGTAATACAATCATGGATGTGGCAAGTTATCAATTTATTCTTTTTCTTTTTCTCTCTTTTTTTATTTAACTATTTTTCACTTTTAAGTGAAGAATAAATAAACGATCATGCATGCAGATACCAGCAGACATGGTGATTAATTCCATGATAGTAGCACTGGAGGCTTGTTCAAAGTGCTCTTCGAAGACATTGATTTATCATATTGGTTCTTCTTTGAGAAATCCATTCAGAATTTCTGATCTTGAAGAGATAGCTCATCAATACTTTACAAAACGTCCTTTGAGAGACACATATGGAAAACCAGTGGCCATTTCCAAGAAAGTTACGTGGATGTCTAGTGTGAGTTCATTTCACAGATACATCAACATTCGATACATGCTACGTCTCAAGGTTTGCACCTCACTTGCTTCATGAGTTAAATTATGTGATGTTATATATCAACTAATATATTAATTTAGAAATCCCAAACATAGGACTAAATACATAAGACTAAATTATAATATATACGAATACAAATGTTATACAAGTCAATTTTTAAAATATATTTCTTAAAATATATTAGAACCATTTAAAATTTATCTTATCAAGATCAATAAATTTATTATATCACCTATTGTTAGACTGTTATCAGATTAGTTATAAATATTTAGTTTCATACATAAGATTAAATATTATTGTTATCTTTTTTCAGGTCGAGCTAAACTAATAAACCCTAAAGATAATACAAGTTAAAACAATAGATTCAATTATTTGTTATTGTGACATTTTTGCACTTTCTAATTGATTTTTTTCCTTATCTTTGTTCTCTACTTTGAAGGGATTAAACGTGATGAACAAACTGTGCTGCTACGGTCACGAGGCTTTGTACAATGAAAGTAAAAGGAAAGTGAAGAAAGGGATGGAAATAATGAGACTTTATAAACCTTATCTCCTTTTTGAGGGAATGTAAGTAGAAAACACACTCTTAAATTGATCTTCCAACTTCCGGTTCATGGATATATAATATTGTTTTGTGAATCTTCAATGAAACAGCTTCGATGACAAGAATGCAGAAAATTTAAGGAAGACAAAAAGGAAGGGAGAAGATGATGATGATGATGATGTTGGAAGATTTAACTTTGATCCCACAAATATTGATTGGAGTGACTATGTATTAAACGTTCACATTCCTGGACTTGTGAAGTATGCTGTCAAGTTTTAAGCTGTGATAAATTTGTAATAGAATAAAGATTGATGGCCACCTAGCTCCATCATTGATGAAACTTAGAAAAATATAGAAATAAAAGTTAAAAGTATATTAAATGATTAATTACTCGTTTGATTTTTATAGTAATAAATGTCTTTTAGTTTTTTTTTTTTATACTTTTTTAAGTCTCTATAATTTTTTTTTTTAAATTTGTATACTTATGATTTTCGTTTTTAAGCCTAAATTAACCCAAGACGTCAAATCTGTTTTCCATAAGAGTGTTCCTAACAATTTCTAACTTTTAATATTTGTTAGTTTCTAATCACATCTTTTATTTTTGTTGAGCAGCTATTTGACCTTTGATCCTAACATTAATGATATTTCATCAATTACCATTTTAATTATTACTTCTAATGATTCACAAGTTACTTCTCGTGGTCAAATCAAGTTTTTGTCTTATTGTCAGATATTTGCACACTACTATTAATTTATATTAGAAATCTATTTATCTAAAATAAATATAAAAATTAACACCTTTAATGCTGTTGATTGGATGGGAGTGTTACTAAAGAAATATCAAATTTTTCAATGGACAAATTACTTAGTGAAGAACTAAATTTGTCGTAAAATGAATATTATTGCACGAATTACATACAAAAATAAATCTATACATAAAAGAGGTGTATGTACATTTATCTATGGAAACATATTCGTCAATAATACTACATACGAAACAATTTTTCGGTAACAATTAAAAATACTATCCACACTCAAGTCACGTATATAATATTATGAATATTTATATTTATGGAAATATTTTTCGAATGTAAGAAATTTGTAGATTATCGATTAATGAAACCATCACTAAAATTAAATAAGAAAAAAATTCATATATATCTAACCTAATATTAACCAAATAATGAAGTATATTATTGATGATATTATCTGTAATAAGCGTAACAATAATCTGAATAATTCGTACGTAAGTTACTTGGTGTCCACCAATAAAATTTATGAGAAATCTATTTGTAATTAGAAAAATATATTTTATTTGGTTTCCGAATTTAATTATAAACACGAAATAAACTTTTACCAACACATAAATAAATCAAATATATATATATATATATATATATATATATATATATATATATATATATATATATATATATATATATATATATTCATATTGATTTTAGTGGTATTATTATTAATAATGAAGAATTTGAACCTGAATTCTATAAGTACACAATTTATAATAATTAGATAAAGTTTATGAACATATTTTAATTATTATTATTTTAATTATTATTATTAGTAGTAGTAGTAATAATAATAATAATAATAATAATAATATTGTTAATATTAATATTATCTATGGATTTGATTTTATGTAATCACAATTTGTAGTTAATTCATAGCTAATGTATTTACCTACAAAATAGGGATATGTAAGTAATGTTAAGTTTAGTTAGGAATTTGTATCTGTATAGTATGCGATAATTGATAGGTAAATTAAAAATTTCTTGTAGTGAATTATTCTTTCTATAATTTTAAGGTAGTTTTATTTTATGAAAATTGAGATTGATTTTGAAAAAATTTGAATGAAATGAAGTAGTTTTGTTTAATGAAAACACACTAAATTAGAGTTAAAGTTAAGAGTTTATAGGTATATGAGATTAATTTGATTGAATTAATGAAGGTTGGTAAGTTGTGTTTAAGTGTAATGTCAAAATTGTTTTTATATTTTTAAATGTAATTTTTTTTTTGGTTAAACAAGATTAGTGAAGAAAATAAAAATATTTTTTTAAATATTAATTATTAATTGACAATAATAATAATAATAATAATAATAATAATAATAATAATAATAATAATAATAATAATAATAATAATAATAATAATAATAATAATAATAATATTTGATATGAATGTCCAATAAACTTAAATTTGAATGCAATATCAGTTATGCAATATAATCACAACTAACCATAAGAAATTGTGGATAGGTATAGAAGACAAAATCAACTATCATCAATTACAATTAGAATATAATTGATTATGGCTAAACATATAGTAGTATATAACCGATTATGTAGTGATATATAATCGATATGTTTAGGACATAATTAATTAATAGTTAATCAATTTTCACGCGGAAATGCTTTTGCTCATAAGAATTGCTTGGTTAACTACCATCATTCACATGCATGTATCATTAAGGGTACACAAATTTCTAGAGTTAAATTTGTATGTTATAATTTTTATTGGATAAAAAGTACTATATTAAATTACTTATATAAATAATGATACGAAAAATACAATCTTTGAACTACTTTAACCGATAATTTTTAATGTTTGATATCGTTTTTAAAGTTACTAATAAGAAATCCTTATAAAGTGTAGTAACTTTTTGAGTTGATACTATCATTATAATTTACAAATTGTTTATAACATTTTTTAAGTTTTGTGTACACTTAATGCATTAATGTGCTAATTGCATGAATATTAATGGATATACTTAAACATTTTTACTTGAATATTAATAAATTTAACTACTAATATATATATATATATATATATATATATATATATATATATATATATATATATATATATATATATATATATATATATATAAATATATATATGTATGTATATTTATATATATGGTAAAATATTATATTATTGTATATTTTTTTATTAAAACAAACATGTGTAATGAAACATTAAAAAGTATTAGTTAGTCACAAATCATAATTTATTAATTTGTTTAATTTAATATCTAATCTAAGGTGACTGAAAATAAATGTATTCTAACTTTTCAAAGAATATAAATAGGAGACTTTTAATTGAAACTAATATAAAATATATTCTGTAATTTTATCTTTATGATTGAATTAAATTATAATTAATTCTATTTATTTTGTTTTTATATGACAGAATTATATAATTTTTTATTTGTTTTTTTTCTTTAGTTATACTAAGATGAGTATATTATTTATATTTATTCAGTCTTTTGCTTTTATTTTTAATAGGAAATATATTTATTTTTATATCTTTTGTTTATTTTTCTGTTTTCATAATATAACTTGTAATATTTGTTATAGAAAAAAATAATAATTAAATTACAGAATTTAATTTTATCAAACTAATATTTTTTAAGTTGAATAATATATAAATAACAAAAATAATTAGCCCTTTATTTAGGAGAAGTATGACAAGACAAATGCTTTGAATGTACCGCAATTAAGTAAGATCGCATGGTTCAAATCGAAGACAAGTAAAAATTGGCAGCAAAAATGACAACAACTATAGGATCAAGTGAAATGAATAGTGATATATAGTTATAGTCATTTAACAATTTAGGCATTCACTGCACCACCCAAATGAAAAAGTAAAATTAAACAATCAATGGAATGAATAATGCTCAATTCTCTTTTACATATTCCACTCTTACTTTGTAAACCAAACAATAGAAGTTTATCAAAACACCAAGAATGCAGTAGCAACCATCTCAAAGCAGAACTTCAAAGGTCATTTCAATGCATACTTTACAAGACCAGGAATGTGTGTGTTCATCATGTAATCTTCCCAATTGATGCTATTAGGGTCAAAATCCAATCCAGCAACCTCAATGTTCTTACTTGTTGCTCTTCGTAAATTTTGTGTGTTTGAATCATCAAAGCTGAAACCGAAAGTAATTTGCATGAGAATGATGGTTATGAATCAAAGTAGTTCTTGTATCATTTCTAATAATTATAGACCAAGGAAAATACATACACGCCCTTAAAAAACAGGTAGGGTTTGTAGAGTTCAACTAGTCGTGTGACCCTTCTGATTTTCTTGTAGCTATCATCGTAAACATCTCGAGAGCATTGGCAAAACGCTTTGTTCACCAAATTTAAGACCTAAATATATATCAAACTCATGCATAAGGATTAGCATGAAACCTTAAAAGATTAGCAAAATATATGATTATAGTTTTGCTTCACTTGGTGTTCGACAAACCTTTAGTGGCAAAATATATCGGAGTGTCATGAAAATGTCGAAAGCAGCCCTACTTGATATCAAAGTTGCCTTGGACACTATTATTGGCTTTCCATTTTTGTTTTTGTACGCGAATTTAATGAAATAACGGTAGCAGTAATCAATAACATCAGCAATTTTCAATGGATTTCTTAACGATGAAGAAATGTGGTAGACGAAATTCTTAGGAGCTTGATTTGAACAAGCAACAATTGCTGTCATCATACAATTGATAACCATATCCGCAGGTATCTGCATGTTACTGTAGTTAGCATATGCACAGAAAATACGCGTGGAATAAATAATATGAATTAGTTCATTTTCTTTTCAGCAAAATCATGTTGTAAAAAGCTAACTATGTTTATAACAAAGAAAAACATTGCACTGAGTTATTCTCTAGACATCCAAAGATGTTTTGCAAAACAAACCAGTGCTTTTTAGATATAAAAGAACCGTTAAATGATTAGTAGTTTAAACTTTAGAAGTTTTATTAATATATAACCAAAATATAATTTAACTTACGGTATCCAAAATTGTCTTGGGATGACCAAGAAAGCTTGTTATTTTCCCTTGACCATAGCCACAAATTATGCTGTCTAGAGTTCTGTAAATACAAAATAAATAAATTAATTTATAATTCCTCATCAAGACCATATATAATTCTAAGAAAATCTTGAACACAATACAGTAAACTCTACAAGTTTAACTTTAAGTGAAACTGATAAACTAAAAAGTTTATTTTGCTGTCTAGGAAGTTGAATCAGTGGAATTAAATACAATTTGAGACAATGTTGAATATATATGTATATGTATGTATGTATATGTATGTATTTATATGTATTTATATGTATGTATGTATATGTATGTATCTATATGTATGTATACACACCTTAAGCCTTCAATCCAACCAGGAAATGGGTCCTTGAGGGTACTAGTAACCATGGTGGGACGTATAATGATTAGAGGAACATTATCTTTATAATGAACCACATGCATCTCTCCCATTGCTTTTGTGAATGAGTATGTGTTTGGCCAACCATACAACTTTGCTCTGATACATCACAAAGATAATGTCATTTATAGATTAATGAATATCAGCCATATAACAGAATAAGAATCTGATGTACCGTTCAATTCCATAATCTTTCAATGCATGTGAGATTGTGTTTTCAGTGGCATTCTCTGATCGGAGCTCATCTATTTTCTTCTCCAACAAATTCACTTCTGCAGTTATGTCTAATTTCGCGGTCTCTTTCAGTGTCTGACCCATCTCGAAGGGTTTCTCTTGCACAATTGTTTTTCCATCCTTAATCTCTCCACACACATATGCTAAGGTTCATTCATACCAACAGATGTATTATGAATGGAAATTAGCATAATTGTAACTGAATAATGTTTTGGTAAATATAGTAATCTATATTGCATTATGAATTAATTACCAGTTGATATTTGCACAAAAATCTTTATCTGAGGACAATTCTTTGCGAAGTTTAAGACATGTAGGGCACCCATTGTATTTACACCCATTGAGATGTCAAATCTGTGGAAAAATAATAATGAATCCAAATCCGGAGAAGCAAAAACTGTTGGTTATACTATACAATTTACCTTTCGTCAAATCTGGTAGATGCTGCAAAATTCACAACAACGTTGATCTCTTCCAACATCTTGATCTTAAGCTTTTCATCTTTGAGGCCAAAATTATGAAGAGAAACATCTCCTGATATGACCTCAATCTTCCTGGAAATGAAAGAATCAAAATCTTGGCCCCGTTGGTCTCTTAACACTCTAAATAAATCTGTGTGAATGACCTGTATTATGAGCATTAATGGAATGCATGAATGCCACAATTCAATATGTAAAACTGAAAATGAGTCATAAAATTTAATAAGAAAATTGATTTTTCATTATTCTGATGTTAAGCCCCAAAGTCAATATCTAGAAGTGGAAAAGGGATGGTTGAACTGATGAGTCAAAAGTAGAGCAAAGGCAGGAGCAAAAGCAACTCAATATAACTAAAACAAAAATATCTAGTTAAGTAGGAATGGTGTGTGTTAAAGAAATAAATTTGGAAAATATTAATTAATAATGACATGTTATACCATATGAGGTCATAAGGACATTGAGTGGGTGCATTAGTTCAAAACGGGATAGGGAAATTTTGAGCATTTGGACCAAAGATCAAAGTACTTGTGATAATTTTTTTAGTTAAAGTACTTGTGATAAATCTGTTAGTGGTAAGGGGTTTTTAATCACTATATAGAAAAATGCAAAAAGAGCTACGCCTCATTAGTTATAGAGAATGTATATTTCTCATGTATTATAATGAAAAGTGAAAAATGTGGAAAAACACAATTAAATAAGTAAAAATAACACTAAAAATTTACATTTATTTACCACAAAATGGTAGGTAATAAATAAAATCTGTAAATAATAAAATAAAAATGATCTATGAATTACTGGTAATCCAAAATTCATGGATAATCAGAACTCAAATAATTATCTATAAATATTATATACGATTTATTGATAAATAATTGTTACACAAATTGTATTTAATCCTTAAATGTAGTATTATTAATATTACTTTCACTTATGATGACATGATAGTGAGGAAAATCCAAAAAAAATATGACTGTTCGCAACTTGTTTTGAACAAAATCAAGAAATTAAAATATGTTTGGCTCATAAAATCTGTTCTCATAATAGCCTTAACATTTTTCTTTTTGTCTTTTTACAAATTATCAACTAGTGTGGATAATGATATTAAGAAAATACAGATATTATTTTATTTTTATTTTTTTGAGATTGGAAGAGCGAAGATTGAAAGATTGGAGAATATTTTTAAAACAAAAGAAAAAAAAAGTGAATTTGGAGTTAAAGATCTAAAACTCTTCGATATGATCCTTCTAGCAAAAGGGAAATAAGATTAAGAAAAAAATCAGAAGACCTATGAAAGAATATACAGGAGTGGTGAACACCTTGTTAAATATAGTTTTGCTATATATAAATATTTAATATTTGATAAAAAAAAAACTAATTCTGATGTTGGTAAAGTTTAGTGCCTGAATTATTATACATGAAAGTGAATTTTGTAGTAATATATTGACATAGGAAGCATATATGTTATAACCTCATCTTGAAAGCGTTGTGCAGCCAAATCAATGTTTTGTGCTCGAACCAGAAGATACAATTTGTGTAGTTGGGGCTGGGTTCTCAGAATCTTTTCCAAGAAAACTGCGCATGTAATACACAAATTCAATAAACTTCGAATTATTTGTTATAGATACATTGTATTTGTAGTAGTACCTTTTGCTAAGAACCCCGTTGTGCCAGTCATTAAAATGCTCTTTCCCTTGAAAAACTGAGCCATGCTTTCCGACTCCATTTCAAGAACTGATATTCCCTTTTGTGTTAATAACAAAGTACCAAAAAAAAAGAAATAGTATAAGCTATATATAATAAAAGAAGGAAGATATAATCAATAAGTAGAAATTCTAGAAGAAATCTAACAGTAAGACATCGTCTTATAATCAGACCCATAATATAGAATAAAATCAAAAGTCTATAATTTCTAAAACCTATCTCTTTAATTTCAATTTTTACATATAAATTGAAGTCACATTTGGTTTTCCTGTTCCATAATTATCTTCTTCTGCACCACAAAAATATTAAAATTTTCGCTAGTTAGTAAGGATATTGATATAGATACTATATAAATACGAATACATAAATACATGTATTTTTTAAAATATACAAACACACAAATCTATATATTTCATCGTTATAAATTATATAAATTATATAAATTCATAATTAAAATTTATGCATTAAAAGTTTATATGGAAACATATCAGTTAAATATAATAAAAAGATTGATTTAATTTATTTATAAAAAATAAAAGAAACATACGTAATTTAAATATTCTTAATTATATATACACGAATTATTTTTTATTTTTATAATAAATTTATGAGTTTTTAAAGAATTATTTATTAATATATTTTAAAATTGTATTAAAAGAATTTTAATTTTTTTAATTAGACACGATATAATATATATCATATGAGTATCGTAAACATGTCAATATCCTATATGTATTAGATAGAAAATACAATACTGTATGAAAAAGAGTGTATGATACTTGAAGTAGAAGTGTTAGAATTTATAATAATAGATTTTGAGAGAAGTTGGAATACATACATACTAAATTCAACATATAACTGTAAATCGAACAAACATCCAAACCTTTTTAAGCCTTTTTCTTTTCCTCTGAGTTGCCAACGATTCGGAGAAGATAGGATGAAGAGGTAGTTCAAATCTGACAGTTATATGATGAAGATGATTGTTTAGGAATGCTTTTTCCAAGTATAATAAGTACTTAAGTATATATACATATACAGAATAAGATCCCTTAATGTCACCGAAATATTCATGCCACCTACCATTGTCACCCCAATAAATGATGGACCACGTGTTCAAATTTAACTCTCTTATTGAGTTTGAGTTTGAGTTTGACACGTATTCCAAGTACAATCCATTGAAGCAAATAACTTGTTACTTTTTATAAGAACTTTTTCAGGACAGGAAAAAGGTTCCAAAATAGAAGAAAGATATGAATGAAAAAGCTTTATTCATTTATTCATTGATAGTGTTGTTCTACTTCATAAGTAGAATTTAATTGGAGAAGTAGATTTTTAAGTTAGATTCTCATAATTATAATAATCTTATTGAATCGACTTGGTAGACTATTAAAAAATATTTGTATAATGATTTAAGAAACTATTAAAATATATAGTAGACTATTTAAAAATGTTTTTATAAAAAATTATCCACTGATAAAAACTAAGAGATTTATACAGAATACTTATATCAAAATATCCTCTCACATATAATATTAATTTAAATTTAACAAATGAAAAATAAATTTTACCACAGTATTTAAAGAAATTTCACCATCATCAATAGTATATACTTTACTTAGAAGTATATTCAGAAGGCCAAACTCCATAGTCAAACACCCTGAAGCCGATCTTCAGAAAGAGAACCTTCATAACCGACTTCCTAAGGCCAAGTTCCATGGCTGACTTCCTGAGGTTGAGTTTTATAGTTAACCTCTCGAGATCGATCTCCAGATAGCTGAGATTTATAGTCGAATTACTTGATGCGGATCTCCAAAAGGCTGAACTCCATATCCGATCTCCAAATGACTGAGCTCCATAGCCAAACATCTGAGGCCGATCTCCAGAAGGCCGAGCTCCATAGCCAACCTCCCGAGGTTGACTTCCATAGCCGACCTCCTGAGGTCGGTATCTAAATGCCTGAGCTCCACAGCCAAACACCCTGATACTGAACTCCATAACCGATTTCTAAATAGTCGAACTCCATGATCGTCCCCTCAAGGCCAATCTCCGTAAGGCTGAGTTGTCTGCATTATGTACTTGGAATCTGCAGTCTTTCAACCCTCGCATTCCAACTGCCACTGTCTACAGTTGCTCTAGCCGAACACCCCTGCAAACACACCCACACCTTTGCCTACTCCTTTCCTACTTCTTCCTCAAAGATACACTATACCAAATAGCCCATCACGTTATGCACCCTTTAACTAGAGTTTCTCCCTACATGCCACCACTCACACAACAATTACCGTAATTAGGTAGTATTTTCCAAACATAGGATTGGCAAAAAATCTAGTCTGAAATAGAATAATTGGCCCTTTGCCATCTAAATTTATTCTAAGACTATGCCTTGAGTTGTTCTAATATAAAAATCTCTACCACTCTATTATTAAACACTATTCTATTCATATGCATTCAAATTTTTCACGCTATAGCCACCCACATATTCCTTCAAACTGAATTTATTTTCTTACGGAGACCTAAAAGATAGAAGCTCTAGAAATAGTCTATAATTTTTAGGAGCCTGATAGATGAAATACCTAACCACTGATCATAATTATCCTACATTTCTTGAGCAACAATACAACTGATTAGAACAGTTAAACACTTTTCTTGCCTTCTTACACAAAGGACATAAGTTGCTTAAGACTATAACTTTTTTTTTTTTTTCCAAATTAAGTCTAATTGGTAATTTTTTTCTAACATTGCCTTCGACACACAATTGAACTGATCATAAAGCACTTTGAATAGCTAACGTTCTCATTTAGGAGACGCTGTATCCAATCCCACTGTATATTTCTGAGGTCCCCCACATCCCAAATCGTCCTTTCTGGAGTACCCTATTCCACTTAATAGCATTTAAAAGAGTAATTATCTGCCCCAATTGTTTCTTTTTCTAGACAAACAACCCTCTCCTCCACGTTAACTTTCACGAAAGTACTTCTCTTCCTCCAATATTTGCCCATTCTCACATTTTGCTGATTACCTTACGTGTTTTCAATGAAAATGAATACGAGTCTGAGAAATCTATTTTAAGCGATACATTGTCTAACCAGATATCTTCTTACAATTTAATCGTAGTTCCATCACCTGATACGTAAACAATCCTATTGAAAAAGTAATTATGTTTATCATTTGAATAACCTATTTTGCTATGTGGACACTCAAATTATCTGGCATCTTCCTCCAAGATCCATTCTTAAACTCAATTATATCTCTCTACACACCTTGTTTTCCGTATCTATCCCTCCATAACCATACAAAGTTAAATTTTCTTTGATGTTTGATATCCAATCCTCCCTGATCAAGAGAAAAACAAAGTTTGTCCCGTGCAATCCATATAATTCTTTTACCCTCAAAATCCCATCCGAAACAAAATTTAATTTGTATTTTTTGAATGATTTTACATACACCGACGGACGCTTAATAGAATAACTGATAAAATAAGATATAGCATTAAATATGACCTTGATGAGACGTTTCAGTAGTATGTCTATCAATTGGACTCGGACAGTGTTAAGTTTTGGGAATCATATGTGTGATACACGAGACATTGAACAAAAATAAAAGCACGCAGAAACACGTGGGTATTTGTTAAATCGGTTGAGTTTTAATTATGGTCACAGGCTCGGATTTAATTAAAAACAATTTTAAAGAATTGTAAAACCAAACAAAATGAAACTGCAAAATAAGGTTGATTTTTTTATTTAATTTTGTTTTTTTATTAATAAAGAATAAAATAAATAAAATAGAATATTAAGATATTCCGATTTTTATACAGAATTGTTTAAAACTGTATAACTTCTTTTTGCTCCATATTATATTTTTTGAATTTTATATTTTATACAGAATAAACTAAACTACTCGTGCTGCTATTTTATTATCTAAATTGATTTTCAAAGCTAAATTTGTTTATAATATGCAAAGCTGATTATAAACTTACATGTATATATATATATATATGTGTATCTTTTGTCATTCAAACAATTCATATGCATTTGTTATTCACGTGCCATCTTCCATTCTTTTAGGGTTTCTCTGTTTTCTACCTTTAGAAGTTATGATATTTAGTCTTAACGTCGTACTCTTTAATTTTGGAAAGGTTACAAAAGTACGAAAGACTTAAATGTATTTCTAATTCTTAAAAATAAAATGGTTTTCTTATTTAACTGAATAAAAAATATATACTTGATTTTATATTTGATCAATACATTATTTTTGTAAATCTTTCAGACTAAGAATCAAAAGTGAATAAAAATTATATTTTCAGGAAGAAAAAAAATGTTTAAGCTTAAAATTAAAATTAAAACTTGAGTGATATCACTTGCTTTTGGTAGCATCTCACTTAAATAAAATTATGGGTTGATTTGTAAGCCAAGTTTGTTCATGTTTTTCAATTTCTTGGTTTCACAGATTTATTTATATCTTTATTATCAATAATAATGTCTATAGTTCTCAACTTCACATCACAAAAAGAGACAGTTCAAAACCATAAAAGAGAAGTGTTATACATTGAAGAAGCATTAACACTTTTTAATTTATTTGTTATGGCCAGAGGAGATAGAAGCATTAACATTGAAGAAGCATTTAAGTGATGACAGTACCGATCATTTACTGCTCCTCCATTCAAATATCCATAATATATTATAAATTATTTGAACCATGCCATGGGAAATTGCCATACATTCAACCATTTGGTTAGCAAGTGCTTAATTATTTTTGTTATTGATGCTCTTTGCAAATTTCAAAAAATATTTGTTTAATTAATTTCTGTAATTGAATTATTAAACTTTTCTATAATTAACAAATGCTAGAACATTCATTTGTTTTCAATCAACTCATAGATTCCATACTAATTTAGTAATAAATTAATCAAATTAATAAATAATTATGATTTGTGTCTAACAAATGCTCTTGAATGTTTGATTACAAAGGTTTTTTTTTTTCTCAAAAATATTAGAAAAATAATGTAACATTTAATCTTATCTTATTTATTGGTGTGTGTGTGTGTATATATATATATATATTAGTAAATTTTTTTCACACTTGTAAATTACTATGATAATATCAATTCAAAAAAGTTAATACACTTCATAAGAATTTCTTATTAATTGGTATCTTTAAAAATAATAATGATGATTGAAAGTTTACCAGTTAAATTAGTTCAAATTTGTATTTCATTTTATTATTTATATAAGTAATTTAATGAAGAAGGTGTTGTACTTTTTATCCAATTAAAATTACATCATACAATAACCTTTCAGATCATCAATGTTTTATCTTTAAAAATCTTATCAATAAGAATTTAGATAAAACTTGTAAAATAAGCTTTTCTTTTATTATGTTACTCAAAGATGGTAAAATAGTCACTAAAATTAGTGATTGAGATATAAAGTTTTTGTTTAGGTCAATTTTTTTTTATACTAAAGTTTGTGAAAGATATAAAAAACAAAATTTAAATATTTAATAAGATTTGTAGAGACCGACATCATTTTAGTGACTACATGATGAATTTTCTCAGACAACCGAAACTGATTTAGTGAAAAAAAAAAAAACTTAGCAACCAATTTGACTCGATTATAATTAATTCAATTCACTTTAGACCCACACTTTTCTGCCACTATACAAATTTTATTAGAAAAGTAGATTTAATATATAAAAATAGAGTATACTTAATGAGAATTGAACTGCTAACATATTAAATGAACCTAATTACTAAATCATTAAATATTTTTTATTAATTTATTAGGGAAATAAATGATCTATTAGTTAAATTTATTTAGATTAATTAATAACAGTAGTATTAAATGGTATATAAGTTAAATTTATTTAAGTTACATTTATTTTCATCTCGTTGTGCAATCTTGGAGTGGCAGAATCTTCAGCTCTCAAAGGAAGAAAAAGTTTTCTCATATTTGGTTGCCTTCTCACTCAGTAACTGCTCCACAACAGCTGCAATACCCCACACAAGTAAACAGAACATAGCAAATTAAAGGAAAAATTACTAAATGGTGTATTTTTTGTTACATTTTACTAAAATAGACAAATTTTTAAAAAATTACCGTAGAAAGAAGAAATCATTCTTAGAAAGACAAGTTCTAAGATGATAAAAGAATGTATAAAAACATGATTTATTTTTATTTTTTTACTTTTTTATTTTTTCAGAAATTGTACAGATCACAATTTTACCTGAATCACCCCTTATGACGTTATTATATTTGATTAGCATCTTCATTATTTAAACTTCGCAGAGGCAAAAATTGGTGATGGTAGTGACATCATTTCTGTACAAAGTAGTTGGTGGTAGCTCAAATAGTCAAGAACTTTCAATGATCTTTGTGGGGACAGCTTTTAGCATAGCTTTGGAATCTATATGGTGCAATGTTTTCTTCTACATTCCAACAAAGAAGAATACTCTTCTCAGTGTAATCATATCCAAACATCTATTATGAGGTTAAATAACATATATTATAAATAATGAGTTTGATTGCGAGTTTATAACGAAACACATGATCTTCACTTGACTTTTATCACATTATATTACATTTTATTTATTAAGTAAATATATTTTTCAGATAATGTGATAAGTGGAATATTTGGCACCAAGTATTTTAATAATATCAATAAGTAGAATTTGTGAAATATGTCGGAGATAATATGAGTGTATAAGTGACACCAATCTTCTCATATAAATTAGTTTTATGAAGTTAAATTATACTTAAATTCTATTTTTTAATATAATATCATAACTTATTTTAACGAAGTTTGATGATCTTATTATATATTATTAAATCATCTACACATATCTAATTTCATATATGAAATATGAATGTAGGTTAAATATCATGGTATCAATATATTATATAAATAAGAATTATTAGAATTTAATTTTATAAAATTAAATTAAACTTAAATTTAGTTCTTAATAAATTATAATTTTTAAATACAATTTCTTCGTACTTGTTCATCTGCGAAAGATTATGAATGGAAGATCATGTTCTTTAAATACAATTTCATGAAGACAAATTGGACTTGTTCATCTACGAAGGATTGTGAATGGAAAACTGTGTTCTTTTAAGACATGCCTCTACTCCACCAGCCTCTATTATCATATGGTCATTCACTCAAATCCAATACCTTCTTTTTGAAGAGTCAAAAAAATATGTAATATTATATGACAAGAAAGATACGGTTGGAATAATTGTATGAAGATATACTTTTAAAGGAGATACATGAGGATTATGTCATGTCATTATAAATAATTCATTAAGTATTGTTTTCAAAGATGCATTTTATGCTATTATTTCAATATGCTATTACTTCAATTATCATTTATTGAAATGTTCAAAATTCAATTTCAAATCATGATATTTTTACGTTCATTGATTGGCTGGGAATATAAAATTGCTTCATTTTCAGGTGCACTCAAAATTGGAATATGTAGGGTTGATGAAGGCACAACACAATCAGGTTATAATGTCTCATAACTAATTCTATTATAGAATCATAACAGAATAACAAAATATAACACAATTGGTCCAAACTCATTAATCTCACTATTACGCTTATAAATACAGACTCAATCAACTTAAGTAAAGTACTTCTAAACTCTAAACTCTAACTAAAATTACCTGCACTCTCTATCCAATTCTAACATGAGTGTCGGAGTGCCTGTAAGAACGATGAAGGAACAACTTTAGAAAACATTGTTGTTGCTGGAACCAATCAGTCTCTTACGACAACAGAATATAAGAAACAACCTTAAAAAACATTGTTATTGCTAGAACCAATCAGTCGGTCTCTTGAAAAACAGAATATAATTTCATGTTAGATGGAAAAAAAAGAAATAAAGTAAAAACATAATTATCATATATATTTATCCTCTTTTTATGTGTTCATGGTGGAGTCATCCACAAAAGTTACAAAATAAATCACGAGATGAAAAAAATAATAAATAATAATATGACATGAACTAAATTTAAAAAATAATTATATTACATCAATCTAAAATCTTAAAAAATTAAGACCGTACTTTTTATATATTACTTAATTTTTTTTTTATTTTTTTTCAATAAGATAATAGATTCTTACTTAAATATCTAAATAAAATTATCCTAACCTAGAAAATTTTAAAATACTTAATTTTTTTTATTTTTTTTCAATAAGATAATAGATTCTTACTTAAATATCTAAATAAAATTATCCTAACCTAGAAAATTTTAAAATAAAAGAATCAACCCGAAGGTCATATGTCACGTAGCCAAAATAATGATTCTGTTATGAGTAGTTAATGCTGTTGGAGGACTTAAAGCTCCTGGGGTTAATATATTCTAGCTTATACAACAGGATTTTTTCAATCAGCTGACAGTTTGAATAGTAAGACTGGTTAATGGTGCTTGAAGAAAGCAGAAAATTAAATAACAGTTTTCTGATTTGACTGAAAAAAAAAAAGAGAATAGAATCAGATCATGCTGGTTCATATCTTTGGATTTATGAGGGTACTATAAACTTAAAGTCTTGGATCGTATCGATGAACCAAAACTCTGATATAAGTGAGATAAAGGTCTTAGTAATGAGAAAGGACAGTAGTAAGTGCCATACTATTGCTGAAACTCATTCTGTAATCAGTTCTAAATAGTTCTTTTTTATAATAAATAGTTAAAAATTATTAAATAAAATGTTGTAATTTATTTATTTTGAATATATTTAACACTGGAGGGTGTAAATTAAATCTGGAATTGGGTAGTTCTGCTGAGAAATAGTGAGAAGCATTTAACATTTTGTTTGTGTAAATCACTAATATTCTTGTAGATAGATAAAGTATTTTGGAATACTTCAACTGTTTCGCATATAATAGAAATATACTTCTCATGTAAAAAAATGTTAGAGAAATATTATATTCCTCAAGTGTGTAAAGTAATTAAAAAATAATTACTACTTATTACATTTTCTTTTCTAAGAATGGGACGACAGAATAAGTTCAACCTATTTCAGATTTTGTATTTTGATTAACCTTTTCAGTAATTATATATTCGTCAATAAAAATTGTCATTTTAGTAACTAATATTTATCGATAAAAAAATTTCTACTAATTATAGAAAAATCCTTATTGGGAACTAAATACACTTTAATAAGTACAACTCCATGGAGTCTCAATCCCAAGATTTCAACGTCCCACTCGTTAAATGTTCCAATAAACTTAAATTAAACAAAATTTTAATTAAATTTTAAATCCTTTTTGTCAATTTAAGTATTTTTAGTTAATTTTTTATTAAAAAATTATATTGTATTATATATTTAAATTTTTTATATTTTACTTAGTTTTTGTCATTTAATTTTTTAATTGGTGTGACTTGAATGTTCAATTACTTATGTGTTTTTACAAAATAAAAAATAACTTAATTAAGTTTTAAATTTTTCATAAATTTAATTATTGTATTAAATGTCTAATTTTTTATCTTTTATTTAAGTATTTATTATCTATTGGAGTAAAATGATCCTTTATTTTATAATTTTAAACATAATTACTATAAACTTAAATAATAAAAAAATATTTAAAATATTAATTATCTTCACCAAATAATATTATTTTGTAATTAATAGGATTGATTTTATTTTTATTTTAGTACTTAATTCATAAAATTATAAAAATTTAATTAAAAATATCTAAATTTATAAAGAAATTAAATACTTAATGAAGTGTAAATAAAATATTTGAATAGATCAAGGTTAAAATATTTACATAGACATTTTTATTATTCAGATTTAGAAATCAGTTTTCAGAAAACCAATTTATCTTTTTCAATTTCAAAGACTGTCTGGTGAGAAGTCTGCTTCTCACAAACTGATTTTTGGCCTTTTTTAATTTTTTTTTCGAATTTTTTAAGAAAACTTTCAAATATTTCTAAATTATAAATTTTAAAAAATTACATAAACTATCAAAATAATTAATTAAATAATTAATAAATATTTTATTCTTAATAAATTTATAAATAAAAAGTTAACCATTATTGAAAACTATATTAGAAAAGAAATAAAGGTTTCTAAATGCAAATGGAAAATAAAATTGAGAAATAAATTTAAAAAAATAATTGAATAAATTTTATTAATAATAAATATATTTAATGTAAATTTTAAAAATCACATATAAAATTTTATAATTCTTAGAAAATATATTTAATAAGAATGAAGTCATTATGAAAAATTATTATTAATATTTAATTTTAATTTATGATAATTATTTTAAAATAATAATTTTGAATAATAATATTAATTATTATTATTATTAAATATTTTTAAAATTATGTTCACATAAATATAATAAATGCTTAAATATTACAGGGCTATTTTTAAATGTGAAATTTAAAATATTTATTTAAATTATTATATAATAAATTAAAAAGTTGATAATTATTATTAGTTTAAATCAAACTTGCACTTTTTAATATAAATAATTAAAATTATTAATTTAAGCATATGTGAATATAAATTAAAATTAAATTAAGGGGTCAATAATTAAATTTTTCCCAATAAACCCAAATTAGAAGAAAAACTCTCAACAGATCCCATGACTAAATATTTAACTAATTAATAAATTTTTAATTTATCTTCTATAAATCCAAATTAAAAGAATCTCTGAATAGATCCAATGACCAAATATTTACCCATATTACTTTAACTTATCTTCTATAAATTTCTCTATAAAATTAAAGATTTCATTCTAATAATAACAAATCTAAATAATAAATTTTTATCATTCATAATAATTATAAAAATTATTTTTATGAAATCAAATTCGCTTTAAATAATTAAAATGAATAATTAATATTAATTATCATTACTCAAAATTATTTATATTAACTTAATTTTTTATATAAACTATTATTAATACTAATAAATTTTATTTCAAGTGAAATTTAAAAATAAAATTTCATGTTAATTTATATTAAAATATTATTTGTAAGTTATTACAATATTTGATATTAATTTTACACTGAAATATTAAATTTAACAATGATGGTTAAATTCTTTTTAATTCATGATTATACTAAAAATAAAAATATATATTCATTGTTTAATTAATTTATCTTAATAGTTTATATAAAATTTTCAAATACATATTTTTAAAATATTCAACTTTTTTTAAAAGGTTTTCAAAAATAAGAAATTAGTTCATAAAATGGCTCCCGGTTTCAACTGTTCTCCAGTCACCTTTCAGTGAGCCGACTTCTCAATATAAACACTGATAATAATAGTACTACTACTACATTAAAAAAAATTATATTCCATTTTTTTAATTAGAAGATAAACTATTTTTTCAATTATTTTTTTATTTTCATTTTATATTGAAATTATTTAAAAATAAAACTAAAAAATACAATAAATAATTTATTTAAAATTATATTAAAATAGAAAAATTGAATATTTTTCCTGATTTTGAATAAAAAAACTTTAAATAATTATTATATACGAAAAGTACTTTTCGATAAGTTTGCAAAACTAAAAAATATGACACCAACAAAGACTAGAAAGGAGTGTAAGGAAATATACCATCAATTAAACTTTAGAATGTAAAAATGATTGATTAGTTAAATTTTACTTTGAATTATAATAAATTGAATGGTAAAAGTTATAATAAATCTATTTTAATCTATTAAAATGTAAACTAAAAATTTAATCTAATTTGATCTTATTAATAAAAATTCTATTTAATTTATCAATTTTTTTTATGAATGGATATACAATTCATCCACAAAAATAATATTTTAAAAATGGTATATTTTAAAAAAAAAATTCAAAATTATTGTTTTAAAAGCATTAAAGTATAGTTTTCAAAATTTTTTAAGAAGATAGGTTTAAGATATAATAGTGAAAAATTGCTTCGATTAATTTTGATTTATTATGTATGGATAAGATTATTCATTACATTTTGAAAAGTATTAACTATTTATAATATCAAATAATGAATTTAACATGCTTTTTTTTCATATTTTGTAATGGATGTATTTAACTATAGCTAGATATAGATTACCAATAAATAAATTGCTTTCTCACCCCATAGTACAGGGATTGCGGGATATTGGAGACAGTGGATCTATTTCTTCTTGCTGGTTGGTGGACAAGGTTGGAGATTAATGAAAGGTGGATCTGAATGTGTAGGATCGAAGGCAAAGGCTAATAGTATTTAATAGCAACAAAGGGAGATTCTAGCTACTTTATATATTCTTAGTTGTACTAACAGATCAGAGAAAGTTCTCTTTCAGTAGCTATTGTATTTGGTTATCTTCTTAAAGCTGTATTGAGGTATCTGTGTTTTTCTTTAACTTTAGTTGGTTATTGTTTACCTATTTGTATTAAAAGTATACAGTTCTAGAAGAGTTAGAGTACTCTTGAAATGTTCCATTTTAATTTATTTATTTATGATTGTTAAAAGAAAAATAAAATTAAACACTCATTGAATTTGAAGCTTTGGAACTCATCATACTTCTAATATTTTCGAGATTTTTTTTTATTTCTACACTACCATAAAATTCTTAATGTTTAATGTGCTTACTAGCCTTCCCTTAAAATTCACTGGAAGAAAGAAACTGGGAAAAGTGAAAAAATAATTTATCCAACAAAAGAAATGTGAACCGTCACTTGTTGTAAGAGACAAGTAAATTAAAATATATGATATGAGATATTGGATACACTTTATCAAAGTTTTTGAAACATATTTGGCAGCTCTAACACCATTTATGCTGCCGAAACTAACAATAGTGATTTGACTCATCTAGTACAAATTTTGGAACATTACTAGATTCACTAAAACAATATTAAAGCTATATATATATATATATATCTCACTTCAAATTATAATCTCACTTGAAAATGTACTTCACCACACCAGGAAGGTGGGTGTTCAAAAAGTAATCATCCCAATCAATGATTTGTGGATCAAAGTAAAACAAATCTGTCTCCACCCCTCCTTGTCTTGCTGCCATTCGCAACTTCTCTGTGTTCATATCATCAAACCTGTGTCATACCATTCATTTTGTTTAAGTCCATACCTTATACAACATTCATAGTTAAATCAAGATCAAATAGATATAAAAAAAGCATGAAAGATTACACAAACATTCAGGTAGATAATAAAGAAGCCATAAATTTACTTCATGCATGCATATCTAGTACAATCCTTTTTATATTCTTTACGAATCTATCTATCAATCTATAAGACACGAGGGCATGCATTAATGTACAAACATATTCATAACTCAAACTCATTTGAATTTCATGATATTAGTATTATACCCTATATATGTATGAGATTAGTATTATACCCTATGTATTTTTAGAATAAACGTGTAGCAGTACCAAAATCATAGTCATATGTATCATATCTATGTAACATTGGAGATTGATTCTAGTAATCAACACTTACGCAGCTCTGAAGAACAAGTAGGGCTTGTAAAGGTCCACCAACCGCATCACGATCTGGATCTTCCTATTGAGATCAAGATATGTTCCTTGGAAATACTGGCAAAATGCAGTGTTGGCTAGCTCAAGTCCCTGCAAATGCAAAAAGAATGTAAGCTCTTATCATTGTAAAAGTTTCTATGAAATTTGAGTGATGGTGAAATATTTATGATGATCAATACTAGAACCTTTACCTTCAGCACAAGCAGGTAGCGAAGGAACATATATCTTCTGAAGCTGTCCATGTTGTGCAATACTGTAACTTTGCCAACCTTAACTGGCCTTCCATCCTTGTTTATCCATGGCTTTGCAGTGAAATATCTTAAGCCATAATCTTGAATATTGCTGTATCTCACTGGTTTTCTAACAGAAGAACCAACATGATATATAACCTCGTCGGCACTAGGACGATTTGCATGAGCCACCGCAGCCACAAGTATTGCATTCACAACCATGTCAGCTGGTATCTGCTTATTGAATGATGTTCATGTGAGATGAGATCAGAATATGGAGAAAAATAATAAATTAATCACAGTAAGGCATTAATAAAGGGCTTCATGCAGAACCTCACCGCATCAATAATTGTTTTGAGATCTCCAAGGAAGCATGTTAATTTTCCTTTCCCATAAGCTACAGCTAAACTGTCAATGGTTCTGTTACAAGCACCCCCAAAATAAAAAATACAAGAAATTTGCCATTAGGAACTCACATTTCATTTGATCTCATTAATTGGACTATAACATAAAAAGGGTCATCATTTTAATTTGTTTTCAAAACTTACACATAAATTGTCACTATGTAAAATTAAAACAAAGATTTACCTTACACCTTCAGCCCAACCAGGGAAAGGTTCTTTGAATGTGCTGGTAACAATAGAAGGACGAATGATCACAACGGGTAAGTTTCCTTTCAGTTGTTCCACAAGCATCTCTCCCATGGCCTTGGTGAATACATATGTGTTTGGCCATCCATAAAACTTTGCCCTGATAAGTTATACACAAAAATTTGGTTTTAGAACAGCTACTGAGACTAAACTAGTTATTATAATTCTCAACGAACATGTTCCAAGTTCGATCAACACAAACTTCAAAATAAACCATTCTACCTTGGGAACAAACGTAAACTCATCTAAACAAACTACTGAAACAAAAACTAGAAGAGTAATGTTACTCCTATGTCAATTTTCTGAGACATTAATTTTTCACAACTCATTTTTTCTCTTTATCTATCCTTAGCATCACTTCATTTATTTTATTTTTTTCTTATCTCTCACCATATATAAATATATATTATTGCTAAAATTATGTGGTGGGAGAGAGGAACTATCCAAATTAGAACAAAGCTTACATGGATACCTAACAGTATAAACAGTTGATGGAGTATATTTTTTCTAGCTAACTATCTGCTATTACATTAAATTTTTCTATTGTACTTATGTTTTGTATCAAATATATGTTTCTTTCTCAGGGTCCTATTGTGTTCATATCTCATTTTACTTATCATATTTACAACTTTTTCATGTATACTGCTACAAATTATGCTAGAAGTGATGTATCAAAATAATAGTTTTATTTACCTTTCTTTATCATTAAAAGATAAATTCATATATTGTCTGAGGATCTTGTCAAGAAATAAGTGACAAGTAAACAATTGAAATCTTGAATTTATTTAATTTTTTCAACCAAGATAATGTTGAGAACCAATATCCACCTATTTTTATCCGTACGAGTGAGCAAATGATTCATATGAGAAGTCATTTTCCAACTGATTTGTAACATCATAAATAAATTTTGGAGATGACCCATGAGCACGTGTTGCCGTGTAAAGGTTATCAATGAAAGAACCATAAATGAAAGAGGGTGGTGGGTTTAGTAGGTCAATTTATGTTTCTGTTTCACCTTCATCAGCATTTGTAATTAACATCACTCTCCATCTCCTACGTAAAAAATATAGCAACCCATAATTTGATCCCATCTTTCTTCTTCAATAGGGAAAAGGTGAGTTAGTACGTTTGGTAAGAAATTAATTCGGGGTTTTAATGGACCAAGCCAAACAACCCCACTTTAATTCATTACACGTACTTTCACACTCTTACACTAAATCAGTATTATAAATTTTATCACATTACTGCATAAGCTATTTATTTTGATTGTCTTTTTCAATAAACCACCAAGGGTAATGATGCAAATAATAATGCTTAGACGTTATTGAAGAAAACAAAAATATCTTTGTACTTAAACAAAACATTTATTATGTCAACGACATAAACTGTAAACACTTCTTTCTCTGAGCAATTGAAAACACTTAACACCTAATATAATGTATGATGAATTTAACATTACTTAATTATTATATTATTGGTGTTACAGACACAAGACATGAAAGGAACAAAACAAACACTCCATTGATGCTTAGAGAACACTTTTATAATTATAGTTTTCTTGCTGAACTGGACATATCATCGCATTGTGTAGGAACAGTGGTTCTCATCACATTATTCCTTCATTTGATTGCACCTTTGTGTGTGTTCCTACTATGTCTAAACTAGTCATTGCCTACCTAATTAATGTGTACGATTGGTGAATTGAGATATATATAAATATATAGCATTTTGGGACCCTACATGACCCAATCTTGTACATAAATGTGTGTTCTTGGTACGTAGTTGCAGGTTATTTATTTATTTATTTATATGTACTGATATATTTATTTATCATATGACCTTAAGAATTGAATATATTCTTTTTTAAATTATTCCACACTCCCTTTGTCATGAAAATGGAATCAACTCTATAAAGAGTCCTACAATATCTGGTCTTCCATATCTACAGAAACTCCTATTTTCCTGTCACATACGAGGAAATCCTAAAGAAATTTCATGGTTGACCAAATATATACTAAACTTCAACATCAATCACCTGATTAGATTAGGTTTTTAGGTTTCAAGTGGGAATATCTCATCTAATTAAGGGCAGATTCTAGTGAGAGAGAGAGAGAAAAAAAAAAAAAAAAAAGAGAGGCATATATCTCTTGTGGTACCAGTTCCCATGTGTATATATTGTTACACATTTTTAAATATTTTTTAATAATTTAGAAAAAAAAAATTATAGAAACCTTGGATCATTTGAAGCATTAAAAAACATTTAAGGAACTGAATATTGGAATAATAACTACAAATATTTTAGAATGATTTTTGACAAACCTGCTAATACCCAAGTCCTTCATAACCTCTTTAATCTCCTTTTCTGTGGCCCCCAGTTGTTCTAACTCAGTCAGTTTTTCACGAACCACCTTGTCTTCTGCATTGATGTCTAATCCAGAAACTCCATTCAGAGAATCACCCAAATGATATGGTTTCTCTAATATGAGTCCTTCCTCTCCTCCCTCACCACTTACATAGGCTGAAATCAATTAAGAAGAAACAATAATTATTCAATATGCCAAATTAATCCTAAGTATATGCTAACTTTTTCTAACTTCTAATATTTATAGCCATCAATTGATACGAACCTGTTGATACATGCACAAGAACCTCAAGTTTAGTACACTTTTTGGCGAAGTTGATGACATACTTAACACCAAAAGTATTTAGACCCAAAGATATATCATACCTGCGATTTTAAGTAAAATTAAAGAAAATAATTTAAAGAAAACATTAAATAGACCTAAAGACTATGAACTTTTAGTATATACAACCTTTCATCAAAGTTGGTTGTTGCAGCTAGATTAATGATGACATCTGTTTGATCATAAATCTCTTCCCTTAGAATAGTATCCTCCACTCCTAAATCCTCACGAGAAATGTCCCCAGGCACCAGAGTCAACTTTTTCGAGATAAAAGTGTTAAAATTTACACCCATTTTTTCCTTTAATATCCTAAACAAATCCTTCGCTATGATCTACACCAAAACAACAAAATTAGGAGTCATTAGCCACCAGCTTGATTATATTATGACAGGTGAGAAAGGTTGCTAGTGTCTGAGACAACTATCATACCCTTTCTACAAGTATGTTTAGATAATAATGCACTTCTTCAAAGATACATTTAGTAATTTAGTAATAGTATGAAAAAATATGTTGACAATGGTTATTCAACACTGAATGATGACTAGGAAATTATTTAGAAGCAACAGTTATATTTGGCTTATCATAATCATAAAAGTATGATGGTTGCTTAATTAGGTGAGAAAGGTTGCTAGTGAGTGAAACAACCATCATACCCTTTCTAGAAGTATGCTTGAATAATGCACTTACATTTAGTATCAAAAAAAAGATGTTGAAAATGGTTATTCAACACTTAATGATGACTAGGAAAATTGTATAGAAGCAACACTTATGTATCTACTTGAAGTCTTAATTAGTTTGGCTTATAATACTCATAAAAGTTGATCCTTATATCTATGAGAAAAAGGTCAAAAGGAATGCCATGACTATATACATATGTTCAAACATAGAGGGAGAAAAATAAAGGAAAGGCCAGTGGAGTTGGCCTTAAGCAATTTCTGCAGAGACCAGAAACTGATCTTGTGCAGTTACCTCATTGTGCAAGCGATGAGTAGCAGATTTGGCGTCTGCAGCCCTTAAGAGAAGGTAGAGCTTCTTAACATTCGGTTGGACCCTCAATATCTTCTCCAATAAAACTGCAACAAGTTAAACATCAGAATAGTATATATCATGCAAACTGCATGTAAAATATCATTGTTTTGTACCCTTTTGAACAAAAAAAGTGAAAAAGAAGGTTGCAAAAACATAGAAAGGGACTCAGCATTTAACATACCTTTGGCAAGAAAGCCAGTGGCTCCAGTGATCAAAATGGTCTTGTCCTGAAGAAAATGCAGTACGCTTCCCAACTCCATTGCAGAAAAGGTATATGACAATACTCTTACTTTCAGTGAGAGAGAGGTGAAACAAGGAGTTTCAGACGATGCAGTTGCAGACACAAGGGGGTGGGCGATATGTTATGGCCATTTGGACCCTTGATATAAGCACAGAATTCGGCATGTAGCATTTATGAGATGGAGTGTACGCAAGCTGTTGGCATAGTTTAATATCTTAGAACTTAGATATAATGCAATAAATAGAGGCTACAATTTAGTATTCTTTTTTCTGTATGCACTGTATGAACAAGGAAAGTCAATAAATTACCAAATAATTTCACAAGATTTTGCAACTTTTACATTATATCGCCTTCATAAAAACTTTTGCCAGTACTCGTTTGACTGATCTCGTCGACCTTACGCACGCATTCTTGTATAGGTAGAAAATTTGAGTTTGATTTTAATACTACAACTTGTAGTTTTAATTAGTATGAATCCTTACTTAGTACTTCTTTCTGACTTTGCATGTTCTAAACTTTTCTTCTAAAACATCATGTTTTGTGTTTTTAAGGTGTTAATCATTTGGGTGGATGATATTAAGTGTTAAAACTTTTCCGTTACTGTTTTCTTGAAAAGAAAAAAATCTTTTTTGATTTTTTATATAAATGTATATATAATTGTCGAACGACGGTGGTTTGAGTTGATATTAGTATTTGAAAACCACAACCTAACAACTACCCACAACACTATAAAAGAGGTAACGTAAAAATCCCGAGTATTTTAGCTCGTTTTTTTTTTTTCTCACTATTCTTTTCGAAATATTTCATTTATCTGCTTATTTTCATACCAAAAGTATAATATTCTCCCACCCCTTCATATTTCATGCCTTTAGAACTAAACTCTAACAAAACTTTATTTGTTTTTAATTAAATTCTTTTAAAGAAATAAGAGCTTATTTGATTAAATTTTAATTTTTTTTCTAAAATGTTAAAATATCTCTAATACATAGTGTTTGACCGGTTGCTTGACAAAAAAACGCTAACTATGTTTTATAAGAAGCTATACTAAAGCTTATTTATGTGACAACAAAAACCTTTTTAAAATTGTAATTGTTCCTACAAGAAAAAATATTTAACAAAAAGAAAAACTGAAAAAAAATATTTATAAAAACTATTAATTAGAGAAAAACTTGAAAATTTTTTATACGAATTATTTAAAAGTAGTGTAATATAACGAGACATATCTAAAGCAAAAAAAAGTACTTCAGCATTTTGCTTAAACATTGGAAATAAGAACTACCCACAAGGAGATACTCTTAAAATTTTAAGTTAAATTAGTCTTTGATTTAATATGCTATTTAAATTTTGAAATTTAATGATAAATAGTCTAATTTTACCATTTAAAGAGTAAATAAGATTTTTTAAAATAAAATTAACTCCAAATTACACTTTCAGTACCAAAATAAATTGTCACCATATATTCCCTCCAAAAGCAATTATTCAATTAAAAAAAAATAATTCAACAAAACTATCAAATTTCATTTCTTTAATATAAAATCGTCAAACAAATAATGTAGATTTATCAATATTAAATTTTTAATAAATATATTTATAATGAGAATAAAATATAAAAAATTAAGATAAGAAATAATGTGAAATGAATTAAAAAAATATAATTAATTCAAAATTCAAAAAGTATCAAATGTAAAGATCTAATCAAGTATTTAATTGAAATTTTATAAATTATCTTACGCACATTAGCCAATTTTATCAAATATTTTTTATTTAATTGGTTATTATTAATTATGAATTGTCAAGTTTCATATTCCAACTTATACACTATTTTTTTCTAAGCACAATGTTTGTTTTTTTTTTTTTTTTATAAAATAATGAAATTA
>Ga0209700_102580_pt1 | contig 36309 bp, 16 predicted proteins | sample SiratroredBW_FD_187528 | JGI IMG/M metagenome (GOLD analysis project Ga0209700, IMG submission 187528) | Root nodule microbial communities of legume samples collected from California, USA - Siratro red BW (SPAdes) (version 2) | ecosystem: Host-associated > Plants > Roots > Nodule | place: USA...
ACAATACAAAAAATTAAAATAAAAGGGTGTGTCATCTAATTTTATTATACTTTATCATTTAAATTTAAAAAAAAAACTTTGATTCCATTACATTCTATGAATAAATTAAATAAAATTCATAAAAAAGAGAAATAGCAAGAAATCAGTCTATTAAAAATTTGTTTTAAAAAAAATAATAGTAATAATAGTAATTAAAAAATATATATCGAATTTTTCCATTAAGAGAAAACTAAAAATGTGGTAATTAAAAGATAACAATTAAAAAATAATAATAATTAAAAAAACGAAAATAACAAATAATAAATAAATAAATAAATAATAATTGATGATTAAATAATAAAAACAAAATAAAAATAAATATATATTCAAAAAAAAGATAATAATAAAAAAAAGAAAGGAAGACTGTTTTCAAACTGCTTACTTGATTTACTTGATTTGCACGTTCAAGATAATAAATAAATAATAATAAAATAATAATAAATAGAATGAGTCAATGGCAGTATACTTCCATGTTTTCACTTCTTAACTCCACGTATTTTTTAAAAAAATAAACAAATAAATATTTGTAAATAATAATTTTTAAACCGCTCAGATAATAACCCATGTTCTCCACTTAATTAAAAATAAAATTAATAATAAATAATGGTTTTTTACCGTTGAAAAGTGTTTTAAGTCTTATTCTTGGGTAGATTCATTTTTAATATTAGTTTTAAAAAAGTTAAAAATAATAAATATGAATGAGTCAAAGAGTGGTAACCTCTCTGAACTGAACTACTGGTTTCTCAAAAAAAATATCAATTAAAATAATATAAAAAAAGAAAAAAGAGATATATTAGTAAAAGGAAAAAAAGGGGGACAGGGGATCATTTTTTTTGGGAGAAGGAGTGAGAAATGGAGAACGAAAAAAGGGAAAAGCATTTGAGAAGAGCAAGAAAGACACGAGAGAAAGAAAGAAGAATTACTCCTGACAGAGAGAGGAAGAGACTAAGGGGAAGAATTAGGTATATTTTTCTTTTTACTTGTTTTAAGTTTTACTGCATAAAATAAAAAGCACCCCCAATTATTCCTATTTGATCAACATACATCTCCATCTCCATGAACGCGTGTTCTACTACATTTCTGTGTTTATGTTTCTCCCTTGCACCATCTTTGCATTATGTTTCCTATACAACACATACTATCACAAATTGCACCAAGCAACCAACCCACGTCTTGTACCTTGTCTCGTGAAATTATCTTGCACCATTGTATCACGCCTTCAACGCCACCATAAACCCTCCAACGACCTCCTCCATCACGTCTTCACTAACAACCCCACCTAACCTCACCAAAAACGTGGCTGCCACTGCAACAACTAGCCACCGTCGGCCGCGGCAGGTCCCATGTCACGAAGCCTCCATGAACGTCCAAGCAAGCTTCATCTCCATGTTGCTTCCTCACGTCACCATGTGCCCCACGAAATGTGGCAACTCCAAACGCTTCAAAAGCCACCACCAAAGCACCCAAAACCACCATGGACAGCAATGTCGTGAGCCCCACCACGGGCAGCCGCAAAATGGCAATGAAAACGCCACTTATCTACTCCGAACAACGCCGCCGCCATCGTTGGTGGCCTCCGCCGCCGTCGTCGGTGGCCTCCACCGTCGCCGCCACTCCCGTGGCGGCCACTGCCAATGCAAGCCACCTCAACCCTCGCCAACCATGGCTGCCGCCGCCTCCATTGTCTCCATAGCATGTGCCTTCCAAACCCTAGATGGGTTTCTAGTTAGTGGGGGTGCTGCACACACCCCCTGTGGTTGTGCCTGCACCCTTTATTCCCCCAATTACCAGAATACCCCTGGCTTTAGGCTGAGTTGCAGTTAGTGGAGGTGCTTCCTGCACCCCCGTTTATTAAGTTCTGCACCCACATTTTTCCAATTCTTGAAATGCCCTTAACATAAGTGGGCTTCTGACTAGTGGAGCTGTTCTTTGCACCCCACTAGTTTGAGCCTGCACCGACACCACTATTCAATTACCAAACTGCCTTTAACATAAGTGGGCTTCTGACTAGTGGAGCTGTTCTTTGCACCCCACTGGTTTGAGCTTGCACCTGCACCATTATTCAATTGCCAAACTGCCCTTAACATAAGTGGGCTTCTAACTAGTGGAGCTATTCTTTGCACCCCACTGGTTTGAGCCTGCACCTGCACCTGCACCACTATTCAATTACCAAACTGCCCTTAACGTAAGTGGGCTTCTGACTAGTGGAGTTGTTCTTTGCACCCCACTGGTTTGAGCCTGCACCTGCACCACTATTCAATTACCAAACTTCCCTTAACATAAGTGGGCTTCTGACTAGTGGAGTTGTTCTTTGCACCCCACTGGTTTGAGCCCGCACCTGCGCCACTACTCAATTACCAAACTGCTCTTAACATAAGTGGGCTTCCGACTAGTGGAGCTGTTCTTTGCACCCCACTGGTTTGAGCCCACACCTGCGCCACTACTCAATTACCAAACTGCCCTTAACATAAGTGGGTTTCTAATCAAGGGTTTGCTCTTTGCACCCCATCTTTTGCGCCAGTACCCCAGATCTTCACAAATCCCAAAAATACCCTTTTGATTAGTGGAACTACTTTCTACACCTCCCTTAATTAGGATTTGCACCCACATTTTTTCTAAATTTCAAAATTACCCCTCACATAAATACCCAAGTAAAGAACTACGTAACCCTGATTCTCTATCCACAATAGAGATACGTAGGAGCGAGGTCAAATCCTTATCGAGCTCCCTTTTCTAAAAATATAGTTTGTTTGTTATTGTTTGCATTTTTATTTAGTTTCATGGGAAAAATAAACATTTTATGAAATCACATTTATTTTATTCATTTAATTAGAGGTATCGTCTTAGGACGGGCATTGTGGGGGTGCTAATACCTTCCCCACACGTAACCGACTCCCGGACTCTAAATCCGGTTTTGTGAACTTGCCTTATCTGATTTTTGGTTCTCCATAGTTTTTCCTTTAAATTATGGTGGCGACTCCTCTATTTTATTAAAACCTAAGTTTTTTAAGATCGTCGTCCCGGTTGCGACAATATATATATAAAAGTATATTCTTTATTAAAAGTTTATATTAAGTGTTTTAAGGATACAAAATCATTTGTTAAGTAATATCATCAATTGTCTTTTAACAATTATTTTCCAATCAATATTAAAGTTAATTTATTAATTTTTTTAGGCATTATTTATGATAAAAAGATATAAAAATAATATGTGCTGAGAATAAATATATCTTTGATTGATAACTGAATGAGGAGATTTTGTATTGGTAATTGAGAAAATGAATGAGAAATTTATTTTTGAGTGATATAGAAAAAAAAAACATGTGAAATTAAAAGAATAAAAGTAGTCTTTCAAGGTAGAAAAAACAAATTTAAATTACAACTAGAAAGGATTAACTATCTTTTGATGCATTCTTCCTACACCTCTGTACATTTTTCTTACAGCTCCACGGACTCATCAAAATGATAATGATACCATTGATGAAAAAAATTAAAGAAATCATATACTTCCTATTCCTTTTATATTTCGGATTGCATAATCGAAATTAAAAACAAATATGTTTCAAATATATAAATATATATTCTAGATTGTACAATTCAGAATACATATTACAAAAATTATATTTTTAATTATACATTTTGAAATATGAAGGTTGTATTCTGAGTTATGTAATCCAAAATATAAAAGAAAATTTGTATTTCAAATTGTGTAATCCATAATATAAACAATCTAGAAAGGGTACTTTCAGTATTTTTAAAAACATGGAAGTGCACGAATAACTCATGGAGGTGCGAGAAGAATGTGTCATCTATTTAGGATTAAAGTAATGAACTTTAAGTAGTGGGCTTTACTTACTTATCTTTAGGTCAATTTTGATTAGAATGAGGCATTTACTATTTGCTCTTCTATATCTTTTTCCTAAGTCTCAGATGGTTTAAAATGACCATTTTTGCTTTGGTGATTTATATCTCTTGGTAATATTTTTTGTCTTTTCAGATGATAATGTTATGAAGTACTAGTAAATGCATTTACTATAGATGGAGCAAATGATAAAAAATAATTTCACTCTTTCAAATTATTCACTTTAACTACACACTTTATCTAACATTTCATTTAGTCACATTAAAAAAAAAACACACTAAATACCTTCCTTAAAACATTATAAAAACACAAATCTACACACACTCAAAAATCCTAAACACACTCTAAAACTGATTAAAAGCTTTAAACTCATTATACACTAACATATTTTAATATACTTCAAGAAGACATAAACACTTAAAAACTCTAACTTCACTTTAACTAATACTTCAGACAGTATTAGTAAAAAAAAGAAAAACTAATTATACTAACCTACACACACTCAAAAGACTTAAAGCACACTTTAAAACTAATTAAAATATTTAAAATTCTAAAAGACTCTATAAACTATCTACTAACCTAAAAAAACTCTATAAATAGGAACTTTTCAGCCAAAGACTCTCCTTACCCTAAATTTTTGAGGCGGCACCCATCTTTTGAGCTACCAGTCATTGTCATCCACCATCTCTAGATCCATTTCCACTTACCCTAAACTGTTCAGCAAAAGACTCTCCTTACCCTAAACTTCTGAGGCAGCACCCACCTTCTGAGCTACCAGTTACTCCTAAATCCATTGTTATCCACTATCTCTAGATCCATTTTCATTTACCCTAAATTTTTGAGGCGGCACCCACCTAAAGTTTTGAGTCAACAACCCACCTTCTGAGCTACCAATTTCTCCTAAATCCCTTGTCATTTTGTTATCTCTAAATCCAGTATCACTTACCCACAACAATGTACCTAAAGAGCCATTGTCCAAAATAGTTATAAATACCTTAAGAGTCACTCTGCAAGTGTTGTTTTCAGCTATCTTATTAATCAGATATTCTTAAAAACTTCAGCCGCTGGAGATAATAAGATATTTGGTGCTCAAGAAACCCAGAAAGCCAAAAAAACCCTTGTATCTAGGTGAATATTAGTAAAAAGAAATCACAATGTAAGTATTCCATATTTTTTTTAATTTATTTTTATAAATAGTTTTATAATTTATTTTTATTTTTTTCTAAGATTTGAGTTTCAGAATTCATGGGCGCCAAAAAAACTCCCCGTCCCAATATTGGCGTCCCCGCCAAGGACAATAGTCCGAAAGGTGATATCGAAGTAACGTCAACCAGTTCCTCACAAGAAGTCCTCACAGTCGATTGTAATAAAAGATACAATTTGCGGGAAAAGAAGAAGACTCAAGACATGGGTTCTGCTTCTCTTCTGGATTCTACAGAACCAGGTCTTAAACCATATTCTTGTTGTCCTTAATATTCATATAAATTTCTTCCTTGGTTTTTTTTTTTTTTTTTGTCTCTTGAGCTTCATTTTGTTTCATTTCACGGATCTTGGTTTCTGTGCACAGTACTGTCCCGGGTGTCTTCTTTGTTCTCACTGCATGTCATTTTTTTTGTGTGTATTATTGATTTCATAATTGAGTTTTTCCCTTTTCAGTTACCATCTTTCAAAATTTAGATACCCGTTTGTTTCTCTTGACTCGTTGTAAGGATGTTACTTTCCACATGATTGAATGATTTTTTTTTTTCAGATTTTCATTTATGTTTTCTAGTTCATTTTGTTGTGAAATGATCTTTCGAGTTTGCCATGATTCTCGCTTTGGCTTTGGGCTTTGAGTGTTCTGTGGGTAGATTTCATTTTACAATGTAGTGATTATTTCACCTTATTTCTGTTTAAGACTTGTCTCAATTATACAATTCATGATTATGGTTTTTGGTGTTTGAAATAGGTGAGGAAGGAGAAGAGAAAGTCATGGCTAAAACCAAACAAAAGAAGCGAGGTTTGGCAGTAAGCACTGAGCGGCCTTCACGCAAAATACCAAAACGTGCTGCAGCGTGTAAAGATTTGAAAGAGAAATCCTTTTCTATATCTGATAAGTCTTGTCTGATTGAAACAAAGAAGGATCAGACTGTAGAAGAAGAAATTGTAGCTGTCCGTATGACTGCTGGACAGGATGATGGTCGCCCAAATAGGCGAATTGCAGAGTTTATCCTTCATGATGCAGAAGGCAAAGCTCGCCCCCTGGAGATGCTTGAAGTCATTGATTTATATATCACTGGGGTTATCTTGCCGCTTGAAGCAAGCACAGGCAAGAAAAAAGAAAAGGGTATCAAGTGTGAAGGATTTGGTCGAATTGAATCCTGGGATATATCTGGCTACGAAGAGGGTTATCCAGTGATATGGATTTCTACTGATCTTGCTGATTATGTCTGTCAGAAACCTGCTGCTAGTTACAGAAAGTTTTATGATCATTTCTTTGAAAAAGCTCGTGCATGTGTAGAGGTATATAAAAAAGTTACGGTGTCCTCAGGGGGCGACCCTAATATAAGTCTCGATGAGCTACTTGCTGGCATGGTACGGTCAATGAGTGCTAGCAAATCCTTTTCTGGAACTGCATCTATAAAGGATTTTGTTATTTCACAGGGCGAATTTATTTATAAGCAACTCATTGCTTTGGACATGACATCCAAGACCAATGACAAAATGTTTGCAGGTATGTCTGCTCTCACTGCTCTCAGACATGAGGCTAAGAAGCAGACAAACTACAAGCACACACAATTAATTCCCTTAAAGGGGAGTTTAAGGATTGGCTCAGGACCCGAAGATGGAGACAACAATAGTTAGATGGATGTTGTAGATTCTGCAACCGGGGTGGATGGAGATGCAAAGTTTGCACAACTCTTGCAGGAACAAGAGTATTGGCAATCTATGAAGCAGCAGAAAAACTACAGTTCAGTCTCTGTAACTAGCAAGTACTATATCAAAATTAATGAAGACGAGATTGCCAATGATTATCCTCTCCCTGCTTTTTACAAAACCACCGTTCAAGAAACAGACGAGTTTATAGTTTTTGAAAATGACTATTGTACATATGACACTGATAATCTTCCTCAAAGCATGCTCCATAATTGGTCTTTATACAATTCAGATGCAAGATTAGTCTCCCTGGAGCTTCTTCCCATGAAACCTTGTTCAGACATCGATGTTGCAATCTTTGGTTCAGGTGTGATGACTCCTGACGATGGATCTGGCTTCAATCTTGAAACTGAGGCTGGCCAATCTTCTTCCACCAGTTCAGAAGCACCGGCTCTTGACGGAATTCCAATTTATCTAAGTGCCATAAAGGAATGGGGCATAGAGTTTGGAGCATCCATGGTTTTCGTAACCATCCGCACAGATATGGCCTGGTATGACGCCTCTTGTCTAAAATTAATGCTATATTGTTTATGTTTCAAATGAAGTGTTATTCGAAAATCCATGATTACCTTTGTACCAAACTGTCAATACAATCTATTGTAACCAAATTGTCACAAAAAAACTGTTTGGATGAACTTATCATATCTTGTGAAATAAACATCTGTCAGTACTGTATGTAAATTCATCTTAGAATAATTATGTTCTAAATACAATTAGTATGTAAAATGACAACCAGACTCATTTAGACTTCATTCCTTTCAGGTATAGACTTGGCAAACCTGCAAAGCAGTATGTTCCTTGGTATGACCCAGTGCTGAAAACTGCAAGGCTAGGTATAGCCATTATTACCTTGCTGAAGGAACAGAGCCGAGTGTCACGACTTTCTTTTGGAGATGTCATCAAGAAAGTATCTGAGTTTAATCAGAAGGAAGGTTCTTACATTTCGTCTGATCCATTGGCTGTTGAAAGATATGTTGTTGTCCATGGACAAATTATTCTGCAGCTCTTTGCAAACTTTCCTGATGATATGATCAGAAAGTCTCCATTTCTGACTGGTCTTATGAAGAAAATGGAGGAGCGACACCATACCAAATGGTTGGTGAAGAAGAAGAAAATTTTTCCAAGGAGCGAGGCAAATTTAAATCCGACAGCAACAGTGGGTCCTATGGTGTCCAAGAGGAAAGCTATGCAGGCAACGACAACAAAACTAATCAATAGAATATGGGGAGAGTATTACTCAAACCATTTGCCAGAGGAAGCAAAAGAGGGGCTTGTCAGCGATTTAAAAAAGGACGAGGACGAATTGGAGGAACAAGAAGAGAATGAAGACGAGGAGGACAATGAAGAGGAGCAAATACTTTTGGAGGGAACCTCAAAGAAGAATTCAGGTTCAAAGCAAACCAAAACACTTTTGGGGAATCCAGAAATAAGATGGGAAGGAAAACCTGAAGCGAAGACTGGTTCTGGATTTCCTGTTTATAAGCAGGCAATCATTAATGGGGAATTTATTTCTTCGGGCATATCCGTGTTAGTGGAAGTTAATGACTTTCGAGACATCTATTTTGTTGAGTACATGTTTGAATCGAATAATGGAAGGAAAATGTTTCATGGGAGGATGATGCAGCATGGTTGTCATACTGTTATTGGCAATGCTGCTAATGAGAGAGAGGTGTTTTTGACCAATGAGTGTAGGGATTTGGGACTGCAGGATGTTAAGCAGACAGTTGTTGTAAATATTAAAAGAAGGCCTTGGGGGCATCAGTATCGAAAGGATGATATCATTGCAGATAGAGTTGACAGGGCTAGAGCAGAAGAAAGGAAGAAGAAAGGACTGCCTACTGAATATTATTGTAAAAGCCTGTACTGGCCCGAAAGAGGTGCTTTCTTTAGCCTTCCATTTGACACTTTGGGTCAAGGGTCTGGTATTTTCTCATCTTGCAAAATACATGACGTTGAAAAAGCGAAGGATATTTTCAATGTAAATTCCTCCAAGTCTGATTTCCTATTTAAAGGAACTGAGTATTCCCTTGATGATTATGTTTATGTAAGTCCCTTTGAATTTGAGGAAAAGATCGAGCAAGGAACTCATAAGAGTGGAAGGAATGTGGGGTTGAAAGCTTATGTTGTATGTCAAGTGCTAGAGATTGTTGTTAAAATGGAAATAAAACACTCAGATGTAAGATCTACGCAAGTCAAAATCAGGAGGTTCTTTCGACCAGAAGATGTATCAAATGAGAAGGCATACTGCTCTGATATACAAGAGGTATAAGCTACAAGTCTAAGATAGCATGATTGTGTGGATTTTATAGTATTATTTTTCCCATGATAAGTGAACTGCTATTTGTGCATATTGCTCTATTTTGAGTATTGGTTCTACTTTGTGTATCTCATCTATAAGCTTTTATACTGACTTGTATTTCATATTTATATTTTAGGTGTATTACAGTGATGAAACACATGTCATCTCAGTAGATTCCATAGAAGGGAAATGTGAAGTCAGAAAGAAGAGTGATATTCCTGAACAAAGTGTCCCCGGAATGTTCCAAAATGTATTTTTCTGCGAGCTCTTGTATGATCCAGCCACTGGATCACTGAAAAAGGTATTGTGTATTGGATCTATTATACCAGCATGCAATATGCTTGTTAATCTAGATGATAAATCTGCAAATATGTTAGTATATTATGATACAGACTCCACGCTTTACTAGGTAGCAATAATTGCTTTGTGGATTGTTGCTGCGTTAGAATCTATCCAAAACTTCGTTGCCTGGTTTCACATTATATTTACTCAGCAAGTAAAATTTTCAGGAGCTTACATTTGACACGCTAGACATGTTAAATATTTTTACATCATTAGTAAACAAGAAAGTGCTACATTGTAGCAACTAAGGCTTGTTTTTACCTTTACTAAAAGGTCAATTATAACTTATGGTGTCGTAATACACTGTTCATTGATATTGTAAAACACTACCTTGTTAGTAGTAGATTAAAATTCAATCCAAAAGTTTTAAGTCATTGTAAACGCTTTATATAAATTTCCTATATGTCGTTATATTTTGTAATTGAACTAAAGTGTTTTAGTTTAGCTTAAGATAAAAGACTATCATTATTATTCTTCATGACATCAATTTCACGTTCGGGTGCAGCTGTGAGAGTTCAAGTTATGATATTCGGTAATTAACTACTTTTTTTTTGTCAATTACTTGACAGTTGCCAGCTCATATAAAAGTAAAATATTCAACTGGAGAAACATCTGATGCTGCAGCTAGAAAGAGAAAAGGAAAATTTATAGAGGGATATGACGAATCAGAGGCCTCTAAGGAGGGAAAAACATTAAATGAAAAACGTTTAGCAACCTTGGACATTTTTGCAGGCTGTGGTGGTCTATCAGAAGGGTTGGAGCAGTCAGGTAATCTTAACTACATTATTATAGCAAGCAGAAAACCATATTTTATCTGCTACCGATGCATAATATAACGTGTATTTTTTTGCTAAAATGGTTCAGGTGTTTCATCAACTAAATGGGCTATCGAGTATGAAGAACCTGCTGGTGATGCATTTAAAGCTAATCATCCTGAGGCATTGGTGTTCATTAACAATTGCAATGTTATTCTTAGGTAAATAATCGCATTTAGATAATTGATTCCAGGTCTAAATATTGAATGGTGAGGAACCTATTTAGGTGACTTGGTTGATTTTTTTTTGTAATGTAGGGCTGTAATGGAGAGGTGTGGGGACATAGATGATTGTATCTCAACGATTGAGGCTGCAAAGCTTGATGAGAAGGAAAGAAGTAGTTTACCAATGCCTGGACAAGTTGATTTCATTAATGGGGGTCCTCCATGCCAGGTTTCTCTACCTGTTGGCTTTTTTATTTATTTTGCTGATGAAGATATTATTGGGGGTATTTGTTCAATACTGTGTTGTTTTTGCTTCAGGGTTTCTCTGGGATGAATAGGTTTAACCAGAGCAGTTGGAGTAAAGTTCAGTGTGAGATGATATTGGCATTCTTATCATTTGCTGATTATTTCCGGCCAAGATATTTCTTGTTGGAGAATGTGAGGAACTTTGTATCTTTCAATAAAGGACAGACATTTCGGTTAACCTTGGCTTCACTTCTTGAGATGGGTTATCAGGTAAAATTACTGCAACTTTCTTCCTTGAGTAATTGCACTCCGTTGATGAATAGAACTTGAAGTAACTAATAAATGTTTGATTTACTTTTCCAAAAGGTGAGGTTTGGCATCCTTGAGGCTGGAGCATTTGGGGTTTCCCAATCAAGAAAAAGGGCATTCATATGGGCAGCCTGTCCTGATGATGTGCTTCCAGAATGGCCGGAACCAATGCATGTATTTTCGGCACCTGAGTTGAAGATCACATTATCTGAAAATGTTCAGTATGCTGCTGTCCGTAGTACTGCAAACGGTGCTCCGTTACGTTCAATAACTGTTAGAGATACCATTGGTGATCTCCCAGCTGTGGGCAATGGAGCCTCAAAAGCAAACATGGAGGTATGTAAAATAGGAAAGATTGATGTCATGTCACATATTCCTCCACTCTTAGATTTGCACTAACTATTTTCCTGTGTTTTATGTTATGCAGTATCAAAATGACCCTGTATCATGGTTTCAAAAGAAGATTCGAGGTGAGATGGTTGTCTTGACTGATCACATTTCCAAGGAGATGAACGAATTGAACTTGATTCGGTGCCAGAAAATTCCCAAGAGGCCAGGTGCTGATTGGCGTGATCTTCCAGAGGAAAAGGTGGAGCTGAATTCTTGTGAAGTTTTGGCATAACAATTTGTGAGCTATCTAATTTGTGAAACCTAATGAAATGCAGGTAACATTGTCCAATGGACAAGTTGTTGATCTGATACCATGGTGCTTGCCCAACACGGCTAAGCGACACAATCAATGGAAGGGACTATTTGGCAGGTTGGACTGGCAAGGGAATTTCCCAACTTCCATTACAGACCCTCAACCGATGGGGAAGGTTGGAATGTGCTTCCACCCTGACCAAGATAGGATTCTTACTATTCGTGAGTGTGCTCGATCTCAAGTAAGTTCACAAGTCTAGTTTTCCTGACAAATGCAATCCTAAAACAAATTGAAATTCTGTTAGTTTTGAATTGTTACAGATAATTTTGAATGTCCAAGAAATTAGTTTCTATGATTAACTAGTGAGCATAATAGTCCTTATGATCTTTATAGCTAAGCATATTTTCATCCATAATAAATGCAGGGCTTTCCAGATAGCTATAAATTCTCTGGCAATATCATTCACAAGCACAGACAGATTGGCAATGCAGTGCCTCCTCCTCTCGCATTTGCATTAGGGAGATCGCTGAAGGAAGCTGTCAACCATAAGATTCATGTATGTTTTTTTCATATAAACATTAAACAGGATATTTATTTTATGCAAGTATTAATAATATGAAGTTAATTAAGTAAATTAGTTTTAGTTCTTATGTAAAAGTTAAAAGTTCAGTGATTTAAAAAAATAATAATGCTTTTTTTTAGAGGTTTATTCAGGCTTTTGGACCAACCCACTGAGGGAAAACATTCTCATGTCTTTAAATTTGGATATTATTTCCAATAATTCGAAAACACAATAGTTTCAAATTGATTGAAAAAATTGATCGAAATTAATTGGCTCTGCTTTAATTATACAGGAACACACAGAAGCAAAGTAATGCGGGAATGCAACCCTCCATCCAAATTCAACATTTTCAACAGAGGCAAAGTTTCGGAGCAGAGGGTTAGGGCGCGAAGGGGTCTCGCAGAAATCCTTCATCAACATTATCGTCCCCAACTCTGAGGCCTTGCGCTACCCGAACACACCAAGGCCACCGTCTTTTTCCACCTTCCTTCCACTCGCCGCCACTCTTCTCCGCCATGGTTGTCATCCTCCGCCGTCAGCACCTCGTCGCCCACATCCAGAACCGCGGCCATCGGTGGCATTCGAGGAAACGAGTCGTACCGGAGATTCTCCAACATGATCGCCGAGCTTCCCGCATTTCTGCAAGTGCGCAGCACTATAAATGTAAATAATGATATTTTAGATAAAATTTAATATATTACTATATTAAAATAAATGCACGATTGTAATAGATAACTAAATAAAAATTAATATATTAAAATAATACATGATTATAATAAATAAAAAATAAAAAGTTAATATGTAATTCTAAAAGTGACGCTAAAAAAATAGGTTAATTTTATAAAAAAATTGTTTAACTTTAAAAAGTTAATAATGGATAAATATAATAATATTTTAGTGTAACTTATAATAGTTAATTTATATTATTGTAATTATTAAGTTTGGTGTTTATAATGATTAAATTGATGATAATGTGTAGATTTATGAAAAATTTATTAGGTAGCTCTGTAAATAAAGGAAAGTTTAAGACATGAACTCATGTAAAATATAAAAAAGAAAAATTATAGAAAATTACACCACATACATATTATAAATCCTAAAAATACATTTACATAAATGTTTTTATATTATTTATTGATGTCTTTATAATTTCTATCTTGTATCATAGAATGCAGCTTTTTAGATTAAAATATTTACTTATTTAAATCATTTCTTAAACTTATTTTGTTTATTGATTTTTTTTAATCTTAGATTAACACACACTAATAACATGCAAAGTAAAGTATATAAAGAAAAAATAGAAATGTATAGGATATTTTTTTATACTGGTTTTTATATTATCAATACATTATTTTTTACTAAGTTGACTATGTTTAAAGATATAATACTTTTCTTATTTTGTGACGAAAGTGTATTCATTAGTTGATCAAATAAAATAGTTTAATAATTCTTCAACATAAATAATTTCTAAATTATAAATCTCGTCCCCTATACTTAAGTCATACATTGTATTCACTAAAAACAATTAAATAAACATGTAAGATAAGCGGAAAAAGAAGAACTCTCTCGTCAAGCTTAAGGGATAGAAATAATTGTAGCTAATCTCCTCTGCAGTAAAATTCAAAGTCCTTCGTTTAAAGCGTTGTTATAATGATATCACATGGACGATCTAAACAAGGCATATAGAACCTTAGTATAGAAAATGAATAATAGAGAACAACTATTGTTAAGAACTTTTGTGCAACAAGGTGTACTATGCAGGGGTCAAGTGGGCAAATATAGTGAGGATGGAAAAGGTTCCATGAATTGATGGTTAGGTATGAATAGTACTTTTGGGTGGATGGCTCGTATGGTGTAGACGATCTAATGGGGTTGTCTAGTAAGGAAACGTCTAAGGGTAGAAAAGGATGTGTTAGCTGGTTGGTAATGATGGAATTTGAACATTTAAAGTTATACTCAGGTGGAGGTGAAGTTGGTGTAGGTTGAGTAGGATGGTGGTGGAAGGGTTGACTATAAGGTCTAGTTATGGCCAACGGTCTAGGTGTTGTGGCTGGGCAGGAAGGGGTGGTGGTTGGGTAGGAGGGCGTCTACGAAAGCTTGAATATGTAAAAGCAGTGTCATCTTCTGTTAAGTTGTCGTTATCCACATGAACAACTAATAATGTCTGCTCCTTCTACACTAAATTTTGTTGCACATTAGAAACTAAGGTAATGTTATCAAGAATTACTATGATGAAATTTGTACATGCTAATTCAAGTAAATTTGTTGATATTTACAATCTGCACAAAGCAGTGGTTAGAAACTGATTTATATCAACACATGTGGTACATATAGATGAATCACAACATAAATTACAAGTGTAGTCAATGCTACAATCGGTTAAAGCAGGAATTAAGACTAGTTCCAACTCCTTTAGCGGTACTAGACAAATGACATTGGTTCAAAAATTTTAACAACCTGTAAATCAGTCATAGTACAGTGTCCCATGTCTTTAAAAGTTTTCTTTTTTTGTAAGACAAGCACTTTACTTAATCACAAACCCGCATGCATAATTGAGATTTTATTGTACTTTCACACAATTGCCTAAAACATTCTTCTAAAGATGGTTGACTTTGCTCATAGTCATTATAATAAGGTTGCTGAAAACATGGCTCATAGATGTGGTGGTTGCTCAAAATATAGGTTATAAGGTTGATATGGTTCATCAGGTTGCAGTGACTGTGGAAAACAAGACTCAATGTTGTGGTGGATGTTGAAAATATGGTTCGTAAGAGTGAAAATATGATTCATAGGACTCACATCGCATTCCCTAATTTTTGTTGTTGTGAAGAATAACATGAAAGTTGGTTAACCATAGAAGTTAAATCCATATTTACAACAAATCAAAAGATAAAAACAAAACAATTAAACGCTCCTGCATAGGAAGAGTAGATGCTCTAAAAGAAATTTCTCTCTCTCCCTCTCTCTCTTTTCTTTTTTATTTTCTTTTAAAGAAAAAGTGTCAAAAGTTTATCAAGTAAACTTCTAGGAAAGACAGGTGAGTCACAGTTGTACATTCTTAAGTAACAAGTCTTTTCTAGTTAAAGTCTTTTCCAGACTACTTTCACAAATTTTCCTTAAAAAATTGAGACAAAACTAAAGTTTAAATTGAAAATAAGAGAAAAATAAAAGATAAAATTGCTAAAAAACAGAAAAAAAAAAGTATAAATTGAAAATAGGACCAGAAATTATAAATAAAAGTAGAAACAAAAAAAAAATAAAATAAAGATAGATACAATAATTAAAGGTAAAAATAAAATATGACAAATCAAATCAAAATAAAAAATATATAAAAACATAAAATAAGATTGAACATAATATTTTTTTTAATAATGTGATCACTCTAATAATTTGCAAATATAACTAACAAAAGAAAAATATTAGATGGGCAGAAAAAAGTTTAACAGATGAATAAAGAAAATTGAAAATTGTAGATAAAAAAGAAAACTGAAAACCAAACTCAAATTGGATTCCCGGGCAATGACGCCAAATTTGATCGCAGTAGTTTCACGAGTAAATTAAAAGAATTTAAGTGTTGGTAGCCTAACGTAGTGCTAGACCCAAAGAGAGGATAGTATAGATAGGGAAAAGTCAACCCAAAGTTGTCTCCCAACGAATCCAATAGTGAATTTAGTAAATCAATGTTCACAACTTATCTACAACAAGGAAAGTTAGTAATAACAATAAATGAAATAGGAGGTTTTGAGGATTATTGTGCAGTAAATTAAAATAGATGATGGAAAAATAATAAAGAAAATAGATTGACTTTCAAGTTCTTTCATAACAAATTCGTCCTTGATTTTCTTAAGATTATTATCCTTCATTTACCCTCATAGAGTTGAACTTAATCAAACAAACATCAATCCAATTCAAAAAAATATCATTAGCAAAACAAGCATCTACTGATATATTTAATATCTCACCTTTTCTCCAAGCATATACTCAATGAGATGTATATCTTTTATCTCTTGACTAAGCGTACAAGAAATTGATTAAGACTAAGCAAATTAGCAAATTAACCAATAACTCTAATTAAGGAAAAATAATTGAATTCTCAACAAGTGTTCAAAAACAAATACTTTTCCAAAAATAGATTTCGAAAAGACCAACAATATCGCACAATTGTTATAGAGAATGTAAAGAATAAACTTTATTAAACAGAAATCTCAGAATTCATTGTGAAATTACAAGAGAATCAACTCAAAGGAGTTTAGCCTTCCATGATAAAGACACAAGAATTACAAAAGAAAATAAAACTAGAATTTATGCTATGCACCAGTGTCTCTTTCATGCCTTCTTCGACCTCTATTTATAATATCATTTTCTTCATGAAATTGAATCAAAATTAATTCTCAGATATTATTGATTCGCGCTGTTGAACGCGTTCCAAATTAACTAAGAGGCTAGATTTTGCAATATAGCGGACTAAGTTATCCTCAAATGAAAATTTCCGCTCAAAGTGTTGTCCAGATTCCGTACGCTAACTTTAAAGTCCAAATTTGGACTAGGATCCTCTCAGACTGTTTGTAGAGCTTTGAGTTATCTACAAAACGAAATAAAGATCAAGTTAATCCTAGATCTATAGCAAAAATTATAGACAAAATACGAAATGTCTAGAAAATTTTTGAAAATTTCATCAAATTGAGTCAAACTTTCATTTAAAGATCAATAAGCCCAAATACAGTAAAATTGTCCAAAACTTGTCATTATTCTTATCCATATGCATTAGGAAAGTGGTTAAAATAAGTACATATCAATTATCTTTACAATTATCAAATGTTTCCTTTGTAAATATCTTCTTTTTAGTAAAGTTGTAGATTTTCTATCTCTCAAATTCTTTCAGATATTTTGTTCCAAATCAGTTCTAGATACCAACTCATAATAAGTGAATATGTTGCAAGAGATATTGTAAAATATTTCAAGAAGATTTGCTTTAAATCAAGTAAGAATTGTAGAGGATCATATCTATAGGAAATATGAAGAATATCTTTGCACAATATTTGTTTGAATTTGGAACCCTAAAATCTCCACAAATAATTAAAAACAAGAAAAGTAAGAGAATAATTAAAATCTAAATTTAACCAATAATCTCAATTAAGTTCTAATTAAAACAATATATTTATTCTCAATTACGGTCTAAGAAAGTCAAGGTTAAACACTCTAAGTGTGAGTGAAAATATACTCATCACCTTATCTGAGATGACGATCCTTAAAATAGTTATTCCAATCTAGACAGAGACGTCAATCCAATCTCTAGGGACCTAGAGTTATTTATCTAATCAAAACCAAAGTTTAGTATAATCTTAATGAAGTTGAGATAAACACTTTTCTCAACTGTCCCTATCAAGATTGATGACAAAAACTTATGGAAAGTTAGAGAACAAGGAATCTTTAGAACAAATAGAAACTTACTCTGTTTCAAATTCTAATCGGATAGAAATGATTCCTGACTTCTTAGCTACTGCAAAATGTGATCAGATTTTAAAATAAATGAGATATGGAGAAAAAATATGAGAAATAAGAGAGAGAGAGTTTGAGAGAGAAAGAGAAAGGGGGGAGAGAAATGGGGGAGGAGTTTTGCTGCTTCTCCGTTATTCCAATCTAATATAATAATATAAAAGTGGGGATACATTACTTTTAAAATAATATCATTACTATTCGTGATGTGAGTAAGAAGTGATGTGAGTAAGAAAATAAATGCAGGAATTGCAAGAAGAAGATTGGAATATTAGAATTTTAATGTCGTTGTGAAGATATTTTTTGTGAAACACAGATATCTAGATATACATGCATGCAAAATAGATTGGAAGGAAATTAGTCGTAAAATTTTGATTAAACAAAATCCATTAGTAATAAGCTAAAACATAGCATTTAGGACTAATTTTTCTATTTTTCTTATTGTCCTACATTTTAACCGTAAAATATATACGATTTGGGATTAACTAGATTAGAATTCATCATATAAATGTTGAAATTATGAATAAAAAAGTTAACATTTACTATAATGAATAATTTATGTTAACAGAAGTAATTTACATTGCAATATAATTTTATTTTAAACTATTAATAACTTAAAAGAATATATATAAACATTTAAATTAAAATTAAATATATCGTAATACTAATAAATACATTTTAATTTACATTTAACATATATATATATATATATATATATATGCATACTAAATCCACATATATTATATTTTGTAAGGCACCATAAGCCTTGCGTTGTACCTCCTGCCTGAATTTTTTTCATTTCTCTTTATTCATTTACCTTCCAAGCACTTCTTTCTCTCTGACTTTTTTCCTATCATATTTCATCTATTTCAAAATCTGATCACACCATGCACTAGCTAAGGAGATAGGGATCATTTCTATTCGATCAAAATTTCAAACAGAGTAAATTCTTATTTGTTCTAAAGATTTTCTGTTTTTCACTTTTTTTTAAGTTTTTGTCATCAATCTTGGTAGAGAGAGGTTAGAAAAGTATTTCTCTCAACTTAACTAAGATAATACTAAAATCTGATTTTACTTAGATAATTTATTCTAGATCCCTAGAGATTGGGTTACTGCCACTAATTAGTTTGGAGAAATTATTTTTGAGATCGTCATCTCAAGTAAGGGAAGCTAGTTTTTAGTTTAAATAGAACCTTAGGTTATAATATCTAGATGCGGAAGTGTCATACTTACAAATTTCAAAGCTTCTTTGCAGGAGTTGTTTTTCAATGAACGTGAATTGCGTAGATTAAGAATTGATTTTGAAAGTATATAGATAATTTAATTTTGATGAATTTGGTAGATATATGTTTTTTTTTATGTTAAAGAAGTTCCTAGATGATATTTGTTGAAATATTTAATTTTATTTGTGTGAACTTGTTGGAATAGTAAATTTTGATGATTTAGTAATTAAGTGTTGTTTTGATCATGGAAAGATTCTTACATACTATGATTTATGAATTGCATGGTATGTGTTGATATTAATGATGAAATGACTATATTTTAACATAGATCATCTAGCTTCATTGATGATCTAAGTCATGTAGACTAAGATATTAGGTGGTGAGAAGCTGATGATAGAGTTCATACACATCGAGACCGCTAGTAGACACTCGGTATTGGATGTTTGAACTTATCTTGATCCTTTCCTTTAGATTCGTTGGTAATCTAAGGCTAGGTATTGGATTAGATGTTAGTCTCTAGTAGGCACATAGTTGATAGGTCTTCCGGAAGACGATAGGTCCATCTGTAACCTATATGTGTGATGTGGTCGATGTGTGTTCTATGTGTGATGTGGTCCATTTGTGGCCTATATGTGTGACACGGTCCATGTGTGACCTATATGTGTAATATGGTCCATATGTGTAATATGTTCCATGTGTGGCCTATATATGTGATGTGGTTCATGTGAGGCCTTTATGTATGATGTTTGATATGAGTACTTGAAATGAAAATTAAAATTGTAGTATGTACATGAGCATATACTAATGCAAGTACTAGAACGTCTTAAATAATCTAGACTTTTATTTTAAATTTTGTTCTATGAATTGTTGGAAGAATCCGATGGGGCATAACTGGGAGATCTCACAAGAAGGAGAAATGGGTCAAACATACATAAGGGAATGACACCACCTTTAACCCAAAACCTTAAGGCAGTAGGTTTATGGGTCTTCTTTCTTATATATTGCTTAACTTTCTCATTTTTATTCAATGTGGGACTTAGACTCGCACTTGGATTCCTAACAATCTCCCCCTCAAGTGAGAGTCCCCATCATATGAGCCGGTCACCATCAGGTCGGTGCGAACCATCGGCTCTTAGTCCCTCTTCTACACTACCCATCGTATGAACCAGTCACTATCAGGTCGGTGCGAACCTTCGGCTCTGATACCAATTGTTGTGTTTTGGGAATAGGATGAGATATGTATGAAGAGAAAATATTGTTGTTACTTTTTTTTTTTCTGAGTCATCAATAGTTTACATTTATAAAGATTGCAGAAAGGAAAAATATCTTACTGAAATTACTTCTCTTAAAGTTCAGGAGCAGTCGTAACAAAAGATCTTAACGTCTATGAAATAATTAAGAGTGAATATTTTAACAATTAAAAGCAAATATTCTAATTAAAGACATGTTCAGAAATTGAAACAAATCAATGTCCAGTTTCAAAATCAAATTCTCAACATGAATGAATGTACTTTTTTATGTTATATGTCTATATAATAAGTATTTTAAACCATTGTGTACTTTGTAGTGTTAACACTTTGTATTTAATATATTGTGGGTTACATATTTATTATATTTTTTTCCTGAAAAATTAATTTATTATTAATTGAAATTTTTAAAATATATTAATAAAATATATTTATTATTTATGATAAAGAGTAACGGATATATATATGTTCGAAATTTGAAACACGTGGAAAAAAATGTCCAAAAAATATTAAAATTTTATAATGAATAATTTATATATGATGATACAATGTTATTTCTAAATTGAAACTTTTCACATTAAATGTCTAAAAGTGATTCATATTTATATTTATATTAAAAACTTAATTTTAAATATATAATAAAAATTGTTCTACACATCCACCAAAGTTCTTTGCATCCAATATTTACGAACAGGATTTTGTTTCTAAAACTCTTAAACAAAAGAAAAAAAAGAAGAATAAAATACACTTTTTTAGAAGTTAAAACTAAATTGTATAAATCAAAACTTTTGATTTATAGAAAAAACTAATATGAAAGGTTCTACAACTTAATTAGTATAATAGATAAGTTTTTATCAATAGTTTTATTTTATTTTATTTTTTATTCTATAAGTATTTATTGAGAAGTTTATAACTTAAAGTTAACTCAATTGCCGGTATACACACCTACATCATTTTTATCTCATTGTTCTTTATTTTTATCTATTTTTTATATTCCATTTAGCTGTTAATAATTGTATATTTTTTTCATGTTTTCGAAATGAGGCGTCTCAACTGCTAAGTTAAAAGTTAAGATATTTAAATTTCAATTAATTTGATTTTAGTTATTTAATAAAAAAGATTATTTGATGACTTAATTTCAAAATTTGCAACACCAACAATAATTTTAGCCTTAAACAGTGAAATCAAATGATTGAAAAATTCAAATAACAATCGTAATTATTGTTTGGATAATAATTTATGAGAAAATAATTCAACCTTTAAACAATTTAAATATTAAAAAAATTCACAAACAATATTTCTATCAATATTTCTTAAATAATTTGCTTAGCTTTTTAACTACAAAACTTGTTTTTTGTTAGGTGATAAATTTAAAAATATATTACAACAGCTATTGGAAGTACGTGTAAACAATATTTTCAACTTTCAACTATAAAATCAAATTATTGTTTGGTTGATAACTCAGGAATATAATTAATTGATACTTGTTCTAAGAGGAGTTGTTCCTTAATTATCTCTTTCTTATGGATATTTACAGGTTAAGTAAAAGTAAAATTATTGACGTGTAAATCCAAAATGATAAAAAGTTGATAATCAATAATAACTGATATCTTAAAATTAGACTGAAGAAAATAATAAAAAAAAATCTATTCACATATAAAAAAAAAGGATAATAAGAATTAAAATTGAATACATATAACGATAGTGATAAGTGAATTAAATTTCTGTATAGAAATTAGAAAAAAAAAAGAGGAAAAAAAAAGGATTTTAGAAGACAGAAGAAGAAAAAATAAATTACGGAGTTTTAAATTGGTAAGAATATGATACTGAAACACGAACAGAAGAAATATGTAGAAAAAAAATGTAAAGATATAAAGGAATATAAGGATTACAAACTTACTAAAAAGCCTATATATAAGGAATATATAACAAGAAAAAAAAGCCTATGCAAATTATGTTACAAAATTACTAAAAAATCTTTCAACTTTTAAGTTTTATTTGGTTAGGTTACATATTTTCTAAAATGTTGAATCTCGAGTTTTATGTTTTTGAGGTGATTTGAAATAGTTTTTTTTATTAATTTAAATTAACAAATTAGTAATTTAAATATATTATCAGTTTTAAACCGTCACAAAAATAATATTCCTCTTAAAATTTCCACCACACATGGTAACTTTAATTATGACGGTAATTTTTAAACAGTATTTACTATTTATGTTATATATAATCCCTATTTTTATGTATTTTATTGAAGTTGATAAAATCTCTGATATCACAAAATTTATATTTGATTAAGATATTTTGGATAATTGATTTACATAAAATTATTTAAAAATTTATTATTATTCTTGAGTTATAAATACTTTTCAAATTTCTCAATTTTACAATTTTTTTTATTATCTTTGACTTTAAATTTAAATTAATATATTTTCAAAGTTTTCTCTTAAGTCAAACAACGTTATATCACTTTGTCCTAGTGGTTGAGTCTTGTGGTTCTGCTGCTAATAAGAACATTTGTTCAAAGTGTTATAAATATTATTTCAAAAAAAACAACACTAAATCAAAGGATTTTAAGGGTGTGGAGTGTGAAATGAATAACAAAATAATTTATTTTGAGGAGTTAACATCACGTACTTCTCAAAGTTCTATCATTGATGATATGATTTTTGTTTGTGATCTGAGTAAGAAGAATGAGAGAAAGAGATGCAAGAAGAAGATTGGGTTATTAGGGTTCCAATGTCATTGTGGAGATGCTTTTGTGGAACACGTAGATATCCAGAGATGCATGTATACAAAATAGATTGGAAGGAGATTGGTCGTGAAATTTTGATTAAATAAAATCCTTTATGCATTAGTGATAAGCTAAAACATAGAGTTTAAGATTTTATTTTTTTTTTGTTTTCATTATTGTCTTACATTTCTACCATGAATTATATAGAATTTAGGACTAAGTGGGTTGGAATTCGTCATTAAGTTTAAATGTTGATATTATGAATAAAAAAATGTTAATATTCACTATCATGTGTCATTTAATCTATTGTTTTTCTTGATATTTTATTTTACATCTCTAGATAAAAAAATTGTTTGCCCATTTATTTTGTACACATATAAATTACTAAAAAGACAAAATTACTTCAATGACGAAAATTTGTATAAGAACAACATGAAGATTTTTTTCAATCAATTTATATTATGAATAATAAGGAAAGCAATATAAATTATATTATAGTTTAAACTATGTAATATAAATATTATTAAAATTTAATTTTTTTGATAAGTAAATATTTTCAAATGTATAAAATATATTTTAGATTTGTGATAGATAGTTTAAGATAAATAATTTGTGTTGTGATATAATTTTATTTTAAAATATTTATAATTGAAAAGAATATACATTGAAATTTAAATTAGGGCTAAATGTACTGAAAGTGATATAATGAACAAAAATAAGAGTTTAAGAATGATTTGGCTAAGAAAGATGTTTAGGTTTTTTCTAGATAAAACATCAACTTGTCATTCTTCTTTATATCCTTTTCCTTATTAAATTAATCTTCTTTGTGTATATCTTGTTCTTTATCATGATGTGTATTATGTTTCATATCTAGTCTTAATTTATTTTATTTATTATTATTAATTATGTTCTTTTAATATCATAATTTGTATAAAATAAATGATTTAAATGTCTTAGTAATATTATCGAGATCCACCCATTAAATAAGTTTAAATGTCGTATCATATCGGTTTAGGTCGTGTTGGTCCGAGTTTCCTCGACGTCTTTCATTTGTGTCAGTACCACCGGACCATTAAACAATGTACTCGATCTAATGGGTGATCATCCTAATTTCAGGACAACTCACAACTCCCAATCTTAAGCCAAAAAGAGTGAAAAAATTTAAAAGAATTTAAATGCCAAGGGTGATCACCCAAAATCCGAGAAAGTAGACATGCGTGAATTTTAACATCGATGTTCATGTCGTGAGTTAAGTGTGATAACCCTTAGAAATGCTTGTTTAGCATGTTAATATAGATGTTCGGGAGTTTGCCGAAGTTAAGTTGTTGCGAAAATATTTATATGCTTTTTTGGGATTTTCCAAAACCTAATTAACTTAACCACGTTGCTATGAAAATATTAAGTATACTTTTCTTTTGGGTTTAGCTGAACTCGAATTAACTATTTTGCACAAAAGTATACATTTCATACTTTTATTGTGATTTTAAGTGTATCACCTTAACTGTGTTTTTCATATCACTTTAGCTATGATTTTATTGTTTTGACTGTGATCTTATTGCTTTAAGTGTGACTTTATCTCTTTAACTATGAATTTATCACTTTAACTATTATTTTATTTCTTTATTGTGACTTTCTTTTCATCAACAATAATGAATTTTATAAATAATGGGATAAAATAGTTACCCTTACCCATATACAAAAAACATATAATGTTTGCAATTTACAATACTTCTATCTACAACGAAAGATACTTCCCAGCATGACCCATAACAGTGTATAATACACTCCCAAAATAGCCATACATTGATAATATTCTTTTATATCTAGCTTCCATAAGTAGTCCCCAAAGGTTTAAACCTGAAAGTGTTTGATCAAAATTATAACAATTATTGATTCTGCAAATTTCTTTAACCAATAATTTTACATGATTCCCTTGTACTCCCCTTTATTCCTTTTTCTCTCCTATCTCTATATTCCCCTTATACAACAAACATCTTCCCACGAGCAATATCATATTGAAAGATTATTAATTCATGTACTCTCAGTGTCATGAGCCAATTTAACCAATTTTAAATGACTACCCTTCCCATATTGTCAAATATGACTCAAATTAGACTCCAAAACCTTCCCCAATAACCTAACCCAATCCTTCTACCTTTATACAAATTAATGGTTCAAGAAACCAATTTTAGTATGAAAAATTAGCACTTTTACATTTTTCTTTCAGTTGTGACCACATTTTAATTTGGACAAGAGCAAAAACCTCCTGAACACCACACTTCATATTTTTGAAAATGATTTCATTTATATGCTTCCATATATTCCATATAATTATCATCTACATAACGCTACATACATAATTAACTTTCCTACTAACTCCCAGCCAATTGAAATCCTAAAAGGTGGTCTTTGGCCAGATTTCACACCTATCAACCTATCACACAAATTTCATATGGTACTAGTTTTCGTACACATGCAGAATAAATGACTCACACTTTCCTCTCTTGAATTAGACATCACACACTCTGAATTTTGAATAACTATTCATATGTTTTATAACTTATCTTGAGTTAGAAGCCTATTATCACTACAAGAAAACACTCTAATAGTTGCAAGAAGACTGCATGGGAAATGGAGCCCACGAAAGAAGCGTGGGCCAAAGCCAGGCTAAAATAAAACAACCCATGCAAAATGGGAAAAAATTTGAAAATAAAAAATAAAGCAAAGCGTGGGTCCAGCCCACGCACAGTCCACGCACAGAAAATTATTTAGAATTAAATAAATGTAGAGAACGTGAATCTAAGTCACGCAAAATTCGAAAAAAATAAAAACTGAAATAGAACCATGCGACAGTGAGACCCACGCATAATAAAATTGCAATAATTAATTAATTACAGAAAGCGTGGGCTTAACCCACGCACAATGGAAAAGAAAATAAAAAAAAAACGAAACGAGGATTTGGCCCACACACAAAAAGTTAGTAGGAAGCGTGGGTTACACCCACGCAATGCAAAAGAAAATTAAAAAATAAAATAAAATCAGCGTGGGTTTGACCCACGCAAGGGTGAAAAACATTTAAAAAATATATTTTTTAATAAACGACTTAAATAAAATACTTAATTTATAATTAAAAAAATAGTATAATTAATTTATTTTTAATTTATATTAATAATTGTAGTTTTATAAGAGTGAATTTAATAATAAAAAAAGAAAACAATATAAAATGTATGTATGTATGAAAATTAAAAAAATTAAATTATTTTGTATAAAATTATTTATAAAAATGTTTAATTTTGAAAAAATAAATTGTTAAAAAATTGAAAAAAAAAATACTAAAAATTATAATAGAAAAAATTTTGCAAAATAAAATAATAAGTTAAAGAGTAAATGTGAACTATATAATTAAGTTGGGCTTAAGAACAATAACTCGACTTTAGGCCTAATAATACTTTAATAAATTCAACTTAAGAGTGTCAATTAGGTTTAAGGCTTATTAGGAGGTGTTAATATCATATAGGATTGTGTAGTATATGTGACCACTTGTGTAGTTAAATTAGGCTTAAGAAGAACAATTGGACTTTAGGCCTAAGAATGAGTTAATAAATTGAACTTGAGAGTGTCAATTTGGCTTGAGACTCATTAGCGGGTATTAATATCATATTAGGTTGTGTTTAGTAAATGTGATCACTTGTGTAATTAAACTGAGTTTAAGAACAACAATCGGGCTTTAGGCTTGTTTTAGTTTCAGTTCATGTTAACACAAAGTTTAATATTTTATATTTATACTTTAAATTTGTATCATGTATCTTTTAAATGTATCTATTTAAATACATTTAAAAAAATAACAACATTTATATATATATATATATATATATATATATATATATATATATATATATATATATATATATATATATATATAAAAAAAAAAAAATATATATATATATATATATATATATATATATATATATATATATATATATATATATATATATATATATGCTAACAATATGTATGTTAACACTATAATGTATAACAAAATGAGATATTTTTTTAATAAATAATAAATACTTCTTTAATAATGAAATGTTTGACTTGGTTAAATATATGAAAATGATTCAATATCTCAAAGTAGTAAAAAAAATTATATTTCTAATACTATTCAAATAGGATTAAAGTGATTTATGAACTTGGTATAAGATTATGTGATTTCGTGTAATAATCATGTATTACACCGATACATACTAATTTTAATTTTCTTTTAAATAAGCATTGTTTCATAAAAAAATACGATAAGGAGTCAATACATTTCTAATCAATTTGGAAGCCACGTTCGAACCTAGGTTGGTATGTAAATAATATATTACCTATGTTGTTATGTAAATAATATATTATAGAAAACAATAGAGTTTTGGTCCCTATATCCTTTATAAAAGTTAGTTTTAATTCTTATATCTTTAAATTAATAAACTTGTTCTCAAAATTAAAAAAATATGTTAATTTACTCATTTTTTCTCTAACGGATACAAATATAATTTTCTTTTCTCTAATTTAACCTAGAGTAACATACTGGTATTTGAAGCAACACTAGAGGCCATCAATTATAAAACATGTGAGGGTGAACAAATTTTTCAGGTATAACAATAATTATAAGGTTGTCATTTATCCATAAAAATTAATAAAAAAAGGTTTTTAAATTATTTTTTGTTGTAATTTTAACTTTATTTTAAAATCATAACACTTGATTTTTGGTAATTGTACATAAAAAATCACTAAAAAATGTACTTAATGCATTAAAAAATAAAACTTTTTCTATTAACTAATTTTAATATCTCTACTAACTAGTAGAAATAAACTGTTAGGTCCATAGGAAACAATTACACACTTTATTTTATATCTTATTATATAAAAGTAATTATTTCATACAAATTATGACTATAACTATAACAATGAAGGAATTTGCTATAATGTTTACCGATTTTAGAAATATATGATTTTATCGAAAGGATAAGTGGGAAAATTTACTCTTATGGTACAATATTTTAAGAAATAAATTAAAAATTATATATTTAAAGAAAGGTTAGCATAGGCTAGACCTATACATATGCCACATCACGCATATACATGGGTTGAGCCGCTGCAGGGTCAATGCCACAACACAAATATGCGTGGGCTGAGCCGCCGCATGGTCTAATGTTCACAACGTGGGTTTAGCCCAAGCACAACCCACACATATTAGTTTATAAAATTTCCAATTTTTTCAAAATGTTCATCTTTACCATTTTTTCAAAATCTTGAGCTCTTAAACCCTAAAACGCACCGTCGCTGCCTGTGTTATCCCATTTCTTCACCATTTTTGTTCAAATTGCATCCTCACTCCGTTGTAAGTTCGATTTTGGTTGATTGTTCGGTTTAATTTTTGATTTCGTTATTAGGTTTGTTGATTTTCAATTTTTGGATTAAGTGTTGCGGTGGTTTGTGGTGGTCGACGTTTGGGTGTGTGGTGGTCTATAGTGGTCGATGTTCGGACGTGGTTGGTGGTCGACGGTGGTCTGAGCTTTGCACTACAGGTTAGTTGAATGGTTTGCCATGTGTTTGGGAAATACCCTACGCATTGCTGTTGGAAACCATGGTGGTATTGTAGTTTGGAAATGTTTTAATACCCTGTACCCTGTGTTTTAATAACATGTGTTGTATAAGAACTATAAGACATATGGGATAAAGCAATTGTCTTTAAGTAGTAATTTGGAATTTCCTGCGAGAAAATTCTCTGGCACCTATAGTAAAATGTTTCTTCCTTGATAACAATAAAGACGAAAAAAGGGTAGCATGAAAGTAAGGAATATAGCCATGTGCATTTAGATACCCAATTTGATAGCAATTGTTCTTTGCATTTTAAATTCTTCGTAATATGCACGCTCGGTGGATTATGTTAATTTTTAGGAAGGGAACATACCCAAAACATAGCCAAGACAAAGGTATAAAGACACCAACATCGAATGTTGAGGTATATTAGCCATAAAAAAAAGAATTGTTTTCATAATAGGGTTTGGTTTAATAGGTTCTGTTAGTCACTTTTTTTAGTAAAGTTAACCTATAGATGTATACATGAACTCCATTAGCAAATGTTAGCTCCTATTGGCCCCGTAACAATAAAGCATTTTGTTATATCTTGACCCCGATAAAGAATACAAAACCCCAACAGGAAACTCTACAGCGTCTTATAAAGTACCTAAGGAAGGAGGGATTGGTCCAGAGAGGTTGTTGGTCCAAAGAAAACATATTTAAGAAACAAAGAAGTTTAAAATATTTCAAAATAAGAACGAAATTACTTCCTACACGTAACTATTGAAATCATTATTAGTATAGATATGATTTTTGACACAATTGATATATTGAAGAGTCAATCACTCAGCAGCCAGAGTAATTGCTCAAATTGGCAAAATTATAAGATTTAGTACAGAAATTGAGTCATGGACCAAATCACTCAGTAGCCAGAGTACTGCTCAAAGGCACTGTTCTTCCTTAGTGAGGAGAGAAAAAGCTATTTTTTTATTTATTTCTTCCTATCTGTCCTTTGACATTAAATGTGAAGATGAATAGAATAAGGAGACAGAACAAAGGTATAAACTTTGGGGATTGGACTAAAACTAGGTTAAGTTGATACTGGATAGTAATATTCAAGGTATGTCTATAATTTTATTCCATATACTTATGGTTAGAATGTTTTGTGATCAATTCCTGGTTTAAAATTATTGTTATCAGAATTATGTGTATGGAATACAATAGAATTACACATTAATTATATACATTTCAAGCTATTTTTCATTGTATCTAAATCTTATGATTCGATAGGTAAATATTGTTTCAACCCATCTAATTCGCTGGTCCTTAATATTGGAATATACAACTGGTAGTGTTGTTGTGGCTCGTGGCACAACCCCCAATTCGGTATGTTATTATTTTATTCTTTAGTTGTGTCATGAGAATTTCTATTGAATGTTTTGCGTTGAATGTTTTGCATGTCTTTAGCTTAATTGAATGAGAAGATTATATGAGGCACTAAAATGAATTAAATGTTTGTGCAGGACCAGATGAAGCTCATACAACAACAGCTTGCCACCATGATGGAGCGTCAACGTGCTGATACTTCAACTGGTACGAGTCAAGTTCACCCACACTGTGATGAAGCTCATGACGACCAGCCCCTCCCATGTGTTTTACATATGTTCTACATGTCTTTTTTCATTTTGTTTTAAAACTGTAATTTTGTTTTTAGACATTGCAGTTTAGTATTTTAATGGACTATAATTACGATTTAGTATTTCAATTCAAAATGGACTATAATGGAGTTCTACATATGCTTGTTAGTGGATGTTTTATGATTTTCAGGGTTTGGTTTTCAATTTTCTAAAATATATTTTTTTAAATTACTCTTTGTTTGGGCTAAGCTCACGTTAATGTCAATTAAATATTTAATATTTCACATCATCCGAGGGCCAAGCCCATACAATAATAAAAATAATATATTATTTTTCTGACTAATGCGAGGGTCAAACCCACGCAAGCTTCAAAATAAATTATTTATTTTATTATAAGCATGGGCTAGGCCTTCGCAAACTCCACCTAATAAAATATTTAATAATTGACGTGTACGAGGGCTTATCCCACGCTACCCTCATGATCACATTTTAAGGTGAGTCCAACCCTCACAAGCTTCTACAACTTCTGCATGGGTCTGACACACACATGCTTTATTATATTTAATTAAGTGTTAGCTTGCGTGGGTATAGCCCACACAAGGTAGCCTCTACCTGACCAACCCACGCAATGTTGGTTTTGCGTCAACGAACCTAGCATGGGTGTCTTTCCCACATTATGCACACACATATGCGTGGGTTTTAGGTGTTTTGCGTGGGCTTTTGGTCCACGCTATTTAAGCATTTTCCTGTAGAGTGTGTGAAGTTCTCCAAGCACACAACTAAGGGAAAGAGGGCAGGGCTTTAACTTTCCAAAATTTTTCAAACACCTCCTCTTTTTCCCATAATTAACACTTACTAATTTGTTGTGAGCCTTTGTCATTGTATACACCTTTCATTCTTCCCTTTCCACTCCGACTCATCATCAATGTCTTTATTTATTACACATCAATTGACTTTATTTTTCACTTTAATTGTGACTTTATCGTTGTAATTGTGACTTTAACGTGAATTTTGTCTCTTTAAATGTGACTTTATCACTGTAAATGTAATTTTATTATTAAACTATGACTTTATCACTTTAATTGTGATTTTTTTATTTTATATGCCATTTTATCCTATGATTCTCGCGTCCGACACAATACCGACACTGACATGTGACGAAGGTGTGTACGACATCGCGTCGGACATAGACTCTTGGGTCAAACATATCTCATGTTACCAAACATGCGGATAAAACACGGTGGAGCGAAGAAGATACGGTTTAGATACTTCCCTCCCATCAAATTCACAAAAATTGGACAAAAGATTGAATACCAAATCAAAAACAAAATCGCACAATAAAATAACAAATATTCGCACAACAACAAGATCAAGTAACAAATATTTGAAAAATATAGAAAACAGATTCGAATATATTTTCATTTCCTAAAATAACTATGTTTCATGACTTATAAATTTTCCCAATAACACCTAGAGAAATCAAAAAGTAAGAAGAGAAAAAAACCTAACAGTGAAAGAAAGAGATAAAGCTACATTGTGTGTAGAAGTTTTGTTGCGAAGAAGCTTCATGCGAAGAAGAACAAACCAAGAAGATGGAGGTGTGTGTGTTGTGATGTGCAAGAAGTTGTGTGTGATTTTTGCTAGAAAGAAACAAGACTTTCGTTGTGCTCTGTGACGCGCAAGAAGCTAAGTTGTGTGTGGAAGAATAGGGAAAGAAGAATGTAAAATAGTGGAAATATTTTTTATTTTTTAATTATTTATTTATAAAAAGATACGTTTTACTAAAAATAATATTAATATAATATACGTTTTAATTTTTTTTATAACCATTATTAACATAATAACTTATATTAATAATTATATTAAATTATATTAATTATTATTTAAAAAATATATTACTAATTATATTAAAAATATATTAAATTATATTTATAATTATATTTCTATAATTTAATCATATGTTTTTTGAAATTATTATTTATTTAAATTTAAAATTTGAATAATATTTTTTTAATTTAATTTTTTTCAATTTAATATTTAAAGTGTTAGGAATTGTGATCTATGTATTTGAAGATCTATTTTAGTCAGTCAATGAAGTATCAAATAATTAAAAAATTATTTTTTTAAAATTATTTGGTACTTCTTTGATTTGATCGAGATAGAGATTATGAGTGAATTTGAAGTATTTATATTGTTGCTCAATAAAATATAATAAGACACTCAAAGAGAGAAAGTCAAGAATTATAATATCTTCATTTGAAGATCTATTTTAGTCTGTTAATAAGATATCAAATAATTAAAAAATTATTTTTGTAAAATTATTTGGTACTTTATTAATTTGATTGAGATAGAGATTTTATGACTGAAGCATTTCAAGGTTTTATTACAATAAATTGTACTATATTAGGTAAACATTTTAATCCTCAATTTTTTTATTTTATTTTTATAAAAATGCATTTACTACTACATTTTTTTTTCTCCATTACTATAATTTTGAGTTTTATTTTTATTTTGCTTCTCAACATTTTTATTTAGAATGAAGTAATATGCTTTAGATTCGTTTTATCGATCTAAGAATCCGAAAGGAGATAATCAAATTTATTTGAATTTAAAAAGATTTTATGCATCTATTTTAAAAAAATTCAATGTTATTTATTTAGGCATTAGGCATCTATTATTAATCATAATGTATAAAATTTTATAGTACAGTTATAAATTTAGTTTGTAATTCTTGTTATTATTTGATTTATGTAAGTTAATTAAGAATTATGTTATCTACTCATTTGAATAACAATATTAACATTATGCTAGACTTTTTTTAATAAAATATTTTTTTGAAAAATTGTATACTTTAAAAATTCAAATATGTTTCTAATGGATTTTGAATATTCCACATTTCATTATTTTTTAGGCAAAAATAAAGAAAAACAACGGAAAACTTTTTTCTGTTTGAGAGTAATGGGGTGGATCATTTTGGGAGAAGAGATCATCTTACTTCTTCTTGAAATATCTTTCTATGAAAATCACCATCTTCTCATTTTCTTTAAAACTCATGTTCTTCACACCTGACTTCTTTCCCTAGCTTTATGTAGATAACATCTTCTTTGTCTACAAAACATCAATACTAACATTATTTCTCTATTTCTTATTTAATTATTTGAATTTTCAAATATAATACGTTTTTTCTAATCTTAAATTGCTATTTTTTATGAGATAACTTCTAACAATCTTTTATTAATGGATAAGGCATATACGAAAATTATTATTATTACTATTATATATATATATATATATATATATATATATATATATATATATATATATATTCAAGTTGTTTCAAATTAATGTCTCATGTAACATTTTCTTTTATCAGCAATAAGGAATAAAATAAATGAAAACATTTGGAATGTTCTAAACCTTTGTACACAAAAAATATACACACATAGCCTCAAACATGCTTCAGTTATACAGGCTTCCAAAAATCACAAATAACAAAACATAAAAAATTCACAATCATAATGCACTGTCTTCTTTAAGAACATACACTTGATGATACAATCACATACAATCATGTAATTACTGATGCCTCATTCTTCGAACTCACCTTCCTATAATATTGCATTGATACTTGCAAAAACACAATACAGACACAAAACTTACGGGCCAAGCATGTAGCCTTTGCCAATATGTTAAATTACATATCTTGTTAGTGGTATGCAATATCTCACGCCTAGCACACTACTCTCCAGTTCATACTCCTATCCTCTATACAGTCAATTTAATTAACCTGCCCATGTCCCAACTCACTTTACCCATATCTCTATTAATCTATTAGTTTTAAACAAGTAAGTGGATCGATACGCTAGTCAAAAAATGAGATTCTTGATTTATCATATTTGCCAACAATGAAAGCCCACGTATTAACCTGAGTAACCGCTAATACCTCCAACAAGTCATACTTTCTATTTTTAAAAATAACATCATTTATGGCTTCTAAGTGTTTCATATGATTGACATCCAAACCATTCTCCACACGTTATTACACTTACCACCAATCCAGCCAGCTCAAATCCTAATAGTGAACTTTATTGTGGTGCACATTTTGTACCCCAACTCATGTCTTGTGTAACATTAATCTATTGATGATGGACTACTCTCCCAGTTACATGCATATCATAATTGCATGCACCTTAGAGAAAGAAGGTTTCATCACACCTCTAAATAAGATGATTTATGTGAAAGTTAATTTTAGTTTCTCTTTCTACTGTGGCTTGAATTTGAGAAAATGAGAATAAAATCTATTAAAAATACTTCAGTTAATACAAACTTTGCTAATACAAATTTTGTTAGAGATTAAGAAAATATGAGAACAAAAGTTACTAAAAAAAAAAGTGAGTAATATAAACTTAATCAAGAATGAGATGATTGACTTCAATCATTTAATTAATTGATCAAAAGAATAATTCTTTTTGTTAATAACTTCTTCTCTTATCAGTGTCATCATTTTTAAAGAGGATAAAGTGATAATTTGCAAAGTTAGTCCTGATCAAGCAAACCATTTTACAAAATTATTGATGATAATGTGCAAACATTTATGCTATTTTATAATTTTATATTGAATTTATAAAAATAAATAATATAAATTTATCGTGTTTTAAAATATGATTTTATATTGAAGAAATCATACTTTCTAAAATGTATTTCAAAATATGATTCTTTTGTTACATATTTTTTTATAGAACGTTGTGACGATTTTTATTTTATTTTAAATTTGTGGTGAAATATATAAGTATTATTTTTTTATTATATGAAAAGTGTGTTTCTATACATATTTCTTTTAGTTTTACTCATTGTTTTTAACGTAAAACTCTTGGAGGATGAGATTATAATTTGTTTGGTGCATTTGAGTTTTAAGGACAACGTGAAGAAATTATAATTAATTGTCCAATGCCTATATATTGTTTTCATTACTCAATTCGATCAACAATTCTTTACTAATATCATGGTGTAAGAGCCTCACATTGAAAACAATATTATGAATAAAACTAAAAAGAAAGCAAATTGTACATAAAAACTCCATTTCTATATCATAAAAAAAATATTACCTTTTATCTCTATATATAGCTTGTGCTATAGGTTGTTGCAAGTTATTAAGTTTAATGGCTTCCTTTCTTTTTCCTCATGTAAAAAGGGTTGGTATCCCTTGTACAAAGTCTATAACATATGGAGTTTAGTTTGATTCCTGAAAAAACAAAAAGGTAATAGGATAGAGTGATAGGAAGTGAAATATGAGTTTGTTTTCGTAGGTTCCATTGAAGCTTCTACAAGACATATACATTTTTGAACATGATATATCTTCTAAATATAGAATCAAATAATAATATATAAATAAGTATAAATAAATTGGCATTCTCGTGAAATAAGGCACAATTACTAGTTCAAGACCTGTATAAAAAAAAAAGAATCAAATAAAATATGGTATGTGGCCTCATAACGAGACTAAAGTAATGTTCAAATGGTCATATTTAGAAACACTACCAATGTTATATCACATATAGATTACTGCACCAGACACAAATTGTCAAATTTAAAGAAAAATAATTTGAAGTATGTAAAGTAGAAAGTTGACAAATTAAATAAAGTAATTTTTTTTATTACGAATAAGAAATAAATAAGTATAGAAGACTTGCTGTTGGAACCCTTGTACACAACATAATTACTAGCCTTCTAGGCTTATAGTAGAAAACACTGCATTACCATTAACATGCCAATACCAAATGTTTTGGCCCCATTACATGTAGCTCAATCTTATGCCACATCTCCTTTAACTTCAATTTCAATATTGGACCCCAATTTGTATATAAATACCAACCCTATAATTCAATTTACACAGACCGTATGAAATGCTTCTGCACTGTACATATATCATGCTATGAATCCCATTTAAGGTAGCAGTTGTAATTCAGCATTGGTTCAGCCCATATCAGATTTTGGCCTTCATGAAAATCATGTTGTTTCCCTCAGATTGTGTAGTTCCTTTCTGCAATTTGCGTTTCACACTAACTTACTTTACTATTCTCCACACGTTGTTGCGCTTACCACCAATCTAGTCAGCTCATCCTAATGAGTGACTGTGAACTTCATTGTGGTGCACATTTTGTATCCCTACTCATGTCCCGTGTAATATTAATCTATTGATGATGGACTACTCTC
>Ga0209700_102584_pt1 | contig 36277 bp, 14 predicted proteins | sample SiratroredBW_FD_187528 | JGI IMG/M metagenome (GOLD analysis project Ga0209700, IMG submission 187528) | Root nodule microbial communities of legume samples collected from California, USA - Siratro red BW (SPAdes) (version 2) | ecosystem: Host-associated > Plants > Roots > Nodule | place: USA...
TATATTAATATGATTTATTTATATACTAAAATAGTTTTATATTATTTACAACTAGAATAACCTTGCCAATTCATATTAGACTTGAAATGAGAAGAAAAAATGAAAAGGAAAGAGAAAACATAGTTTAGTATCGGTGGTTGGGTGCATCTCATATAGAAACATACCAACTATGCACTATGTATTAAGAGATATTAGGTATCAGTTAACACGTTTGTCTCTTTCAACTTGATTCAGTAATGTTCATACTGTTTGAGGCAAAGAAAACAAAGGTGGTAGTTAAGCCAGTGATTACGATGTTGTAATAGATAACACAAAAGTTGTAGAAAAGACATGTGTTAGAATTAAGGACGTTGGATATTTATTTGTCTAAAAGTTTGATAATAACTTTAAGGATGGGATGAGACCTTAAGCAATTGGTAAGTATGAAGTGTGTGCGTGATGATAGTTTTCAAAGATATTATTCAAAAAAATTATTTGGCAGCTCACTACCGCTAAATGTCCATTAATCTAATTAATAATTGTATAACATTTTAAAAAAATAATTATAGCATTTTTTTTACTAAAGATTAAAAAGATTTATAACTCCTTTATTATATATGACGTTTGAAACTTGTGGTGCATAGTTTAAACTTTATTCTTGGTGTTATGTTTCTCAAACTAAATTCCAAGACAATCTTTAGACTTTTAGATACCTAGATGAAAAAGTAACAAAACCAAAGGAGAATATTAAAGATTAGAAAGTAAAGAAGTGAGAAAAAAAGAAAAAAAAATGAACCTTAGGGAAAGTGAAAATAAATAAATAAGTTGTGAATGATTGATTGATGTGATAATTTTTTTTGTAAATTAGTATATCTAAAATATCAATTAAAATTAAAATTAAAATAAAAAGTATTATAACATTTTAAAAGATACAAAAATTAAATTTAAAACAATAAATAAAAATAAATTACTTTATAAAACAATTAAAATAAAAGTTATTATAAAATTTTAAAAGATACAAAAAATATATTTTAAAACGATAAATTAGAATAAAAAACACTAAAATTTAAATTTATTTATTTATTTATTTTAATATTTTTATTTTAACTATTTATTTTATACAATAAAAAATAAAATGTTAGTAAAATTATATTAAAAATTTAATAAATTATATTTAATAAACACAATTAATAATTTCCTAAATATTAATGAAAGATTATAACACGTCCATTATATTTAATAATACATAATCGACCAATTATGCTTAATATAATCAATTACATATGTTAACTTTGAAAATATGCGAAAAGTTTAGCCTATAAAACTTTTTTTTTTAATGTTTCAGTACCTTATTTTTTAAATTTTTTCTGTATTTCATTACTCTCTTTCATTTGTGTTTTTGACGTCTTGAAATAAAAGGGATTACTCTCAGCCGAAAACACTAAGTACATCTGTGAAAAAATGGAAAGACATAATAGTAAGATAAATACTCGACAATAATTCCATGCATGCATTAAATAAAGATACACCATTCTTATCTAACCACTTCAGTCACAAAATATCTTTCTTGGAGCTTTATATAAAGGAAAAGTTATGGAAAAGGAAGAGTTATTGGCTGTGGCCTTGAACATTTAAAACAATTTTTTTGTGTTGGTTGTTTAATCTTTTGATAATATTAATTTACTAGCTATCATTGTTTATTTATTATAAATCTTCCAAATAAAAATTTAAACATAAACTTCTTAGTATCTTGAACATTACTAGCGTGTTTAGAGCTGAGGAACTATACTTGAATTGGTACATAGCTCGAAGAGGTTTGTGAGAAAAAGAAAAATTACGTAGTGATAGAGTCTAGAGAAGGTTATGTACAGAATACTTAGACAATTGTATTTACGTTATAGTGAAAAAAAAATCCCAATCCTTGCATAAGTACCAGACATAGCATAGTTTGAAAGTAAATCCAGACAAATCTCGTGTATCTTCCTCTATTTCTCATATTCATGTTCTCTTATCTAACTAGTGTGCTAAATTTGGGAATAAATTTTTTCAACCAATTCAAAGAATATCTTTTTAAACTCATTCATGAACATTGGGGTGTTTCTTTTGCAACCCCTTAACTTTCATTTGCAACCCCATACAATTGAAAATTTCCAGATTACCCATGTACTATTATATGGCAATGGAGTAAGCACACCATTGTTGGTTTTTGCTGAGGTTGGTGAGGAGAGTTCGTGGAGAAGGTAGAGGTGTTGAGAGATAGATTTTTACGCATAACCGAGGTGAAGATCTAAGCTTAAAGATGAGTAGTTGTTTGAATTTTGAATTTTTGTTTTAACACTTGAAGTTCATTCGAGACTATATAATCCAAAGACATTCTAAATTATATAATCTAATAACGAAGAGTAATTACTTTCAAAATATACAATTCGAAAATCAAAATTATGTTTCAAATTATATAATTAGAAACAAATTTTTTTGAAATCAAATTTTACTTATAAATTATACAATCTAGAAATTAATGTTGACTTTCAAAATATAATTCAAAACAAAAAATTTACTGCAAGAAAATGTGTTCTAATTTATGCAATCAAGAACACAATTTTAATTTTGAGATTATACATTTCAACAATAAAAATTGATTTTTAAATGATACAATCCACAACACAATTTTTGAAATTAATTTTGACTTTTGTGCATTTCAGAAATCATTTCCAAATTACGTAACCCAAAAAATTTCTAAAAACAAAATTCGAAGTATTACACAACCTAGAGAAACGAAATGCAAGGAAAAGAGTGAGAGGGGTGTAGGGACTGAAAGAGAAGAGTGAGCAAACGCGAGAAGGAGGAACACATGAAAAACAAACATAAGAATTAAACGCAATTTGGTATTTTACTTAATCCTATGGGATGTAATGGAAGTTATGGCGGGGAAAAAAAGAAACGTCCTAGGCAGTCTTTCCAAAAACTCATTGGTTTGACCATCTTTTAAACTGCTCTTGAACACTTTTCTGTTTGACGACGAAAGTTCCATTTTACTAAAAATCTTCCAAAACTCTTCTAACTCATCTTAAGTTTCCCCGTGTCTTTTCAACATAATTCAACCGCACTCTTGACAGTTTACTAAATAAAATGTTTTCCACTCTCTTATAAATATTAATAAATGTACATTTATTTCATCATATTAATGAAACATTACAGTACGAAAACAAATAACCTTGGGATCTTACACTAAAAAAATATGCATTTCAGAGGGGTGCATGACCGTTGCATGCAATGAATGACTCTTAATTATTCACCTTGGATCCGTGAAACTAAAATGATTAGGGTCGAGGGGTTGAAAGATCCTTACAAATAATAATTAAGAACTTCGAATCCACGGAATTCTTAAATGAGTTTAACAGCTTGAAGTTGGATTTTCTATGAACCAATTCAAACTGAAAGGGCTGACGTGCAGAAGAAATACCATCTTGTGCCAGATCGCGAACTGAAGCCATGTTAGCTCACTTGATAATTATAATATTAGCTAAAACGCGTCGAAATTTCTTCAGCTGGAATTGTTTAAACTTACCAAACATTACATATTGACTAGGGTAAATTTACAGTGTTCAACATAATTTTGTACGTTCAGAGTTGCGTAGAGTTCTGAACCATCACAATTTCTTCAATTGACCTACAACGGAAGCGCTTAAATACATGTTAGCCTACTGTATTAGTTAGAACTTTCAATTTTCATACACTGAAATCAACTTTATAAACATAACGTTTCACAATGGATAATTCTCATTTCCAAATTTCAATGAAACAGTCAAGCGCCGAGCAAGAGAGCTGACATAATTTTGAGATTACATTTCATTAATCTTTTGGGGGAAAAGTTACATAAAATCAAATATATCAATCGTCTAAAGGATACCAAATTGCATTCAACAACACTATAACTTTAGACAGCAAGACCGAGCGACTACCTCCGAAAAATAGCAAGAAAGCACCTCAAGTACCCAACATGACACAACTCTCACCGCCTTGAGAGGCAAAATTTGACTTTGACATTCATACAGGAATATTTTGTACTAATGTACATAAACCACCTAGGTAAGAAAAAAGGTAAAAGAAAGAAGTGAAGCCACTGAATCGACTTCAAACTTAAGCCAAAAAGTGGTCCAGATGCTCCAACCATATCTTCCTCATTCGAAGGAATGAAACGTTAAAACTGCACCAGTAATTATGGAGAGCTGGGGAAAACGAACGGTTTTGTGCATCACCTTAATGACCCCTGATTATTGAGCTTCATAAATCACGAGGAAAATTATTCACTTGTCCTTCCTCTAGTGTATCCTTGCCATTTATTTTGTACGCTATCCTTGTACGCATGACAAGTGATTTCTGAAAAAAAAAATTGCTAGCAATCAAGTCTTCTCTAAGAAGCACTTATATGTATAAATGTTTCGGGAAAATAATCTCAGCAAGTGTACACCATAATCATACTCACAAAGCACACACAGAAAAGGAGGGATGGGGGAGTCTAAACCATTGTTGCCAAATCTCAGATAAGGTGGAGTGGCCAACCCCAAAGATAGAAAATAGCGTGATAGCCACTATGACACATTAAAATACAAGTAACAAGATAATCGCTTATGCTACATAATTGCACGATAGTTAAAATTAATTCAATATACATCATTAATAACTGAAAGTAAGTCCACATAATGTACAGCAGTAAGGGTTGCCATATCCATACTCGCAAAGCAAAAATATAAAAGGAGGGTGTGGGGAGTTTAATCCATGGCTGTCAATCCCAGATAATGCCATGGAGTGACCAACACCAAAATTGGCTAATAGCAGGATAGCAACATTGACAAAGATTACAATACAACTTACAAGATAAATCAATTATGATAGATAACTGAACACCAGTAAAAAACTAACCGAACCTAAAGTATGTCCATACGATAAACAACAAAGAAAATGTGATTTACAGTAGAATGCCTAATAAAGTTCCAGTGCTTGTGCAATGTGCAGTTAACTAAATATATTGGAGTTCAATCCTACATACTATCCTGGTTGGCTTTGATGAACTATCTGAAAAGTAGTGATCAATCAATAATCCACAGGCTCAAATCATTAGCAGTTTTGCAGCATGTAATATCAAATATTAAAATAAAGCATAAACTAGCAGTTTTGTAGCAACTTGTCAGTGATCAACATTTCTCTTAGAATTTAAACCATACAAGGACACAGATAATTACAGTAAAGCAATAACAAAAGAAAAAAGACCATCTACCTTCCCATGCTGGCTGTTAGTGATTTTCAAATTTTGGGTTATGGACCCATTTCCAGATGCGGGAAGAGTATTACTGCTAGCTGGATCTAAGTGCAATTGAAGAAACTGAAAGTCAACAATAAAATACGTAAGTACTAGATGATGGAAGGTAACCAAGCAGTCAAAAAGATTTTGAAATTCCGTTGAGCAACCAGTAGAACTGCACACCATTATCAAATATTAAAGAATAAATGTCATTATTTATCAGTCAGTAGCTCAGATAACTAATATAAAGAAATTACTGAGCTATTGACAGCTGCAAACACTTTTATTGCCATAATCCATCTATGGAGAGAAACAAACAACCAGCATGGAACTTCAAATATCCATTAAAACAATGAAGATCATGATATTGCTTGTTGGAAATTGGAGTATTGAATGTTTATTATCTTTCCAAAGTACATCAATTAGTGTTTAGCATAGTTCAATGGTCCTAAGAAAGTTGTGAATGTTTTAATTGTTCTCTTGAAAATAGTTTTTGCTATTTATTATCTTTGCAATAATTCTTGTTATAAAATAAATCAATTTAATGAGTGGAAGAGATACTCGAGCACATTCACGAAATTTCCTTTCTCATTTTCTCACATGGTTTCTGCTAGATATATAGATATATTTTGGATTTGGGCTTGGGCCTATCCCAATGTTAACACCTTGTATGATATATGTATACATGTTCCTCGATTGAGCTCATACACACTAGAGGGTCTATCACATGAATGTATATCACTTCTTTCTATATGGTATTAGAGTCTATCCTAATAAAATTTGTTGAGTCTACTGTGACACTCACTATTAGACTTCTATCGAACTACCTATAAATATCTAATCTCAAGCTTAAGATATCCAATCATCGGCATGAAGAGATGCGTTGGAAATTCCACATCGATTAAAGATATGGTCAAATTATAGTATTTAAGTGGGTACAAAACTCACCTTGCAATTGTATGGTTGAGTCAGACCTAATTCTACTTTCTAAGATGGGATTAGGTCCTAATCCGAATCCATGCCTTTCTGGTGGACTCACTGTTCATCAGTGCTTTTTTTCTTTTCAAAAATGTGTCACTTTGAATTTTCGCCATGCACTTTTTTCTAACTAGTTTTCACTCTTTTCTTGTTGCTGCCGCCACATCAGCTTGGTTATCACAAATGAGAATCATTTGTAGAGCTTCCCAAATATTAGTTCTTTAAACAATTTATTTAGGAAACCAAGCTCACAAGAGAAAGAAGTCATTGTTTTGTACTCTGCTTCTGCACTAGATCTTACTGCCACACTATGCTTTCTTGCAGGACTGGACTTTGGGACTGATGATTGGCATGGAATGTAAGTCCCACAACGTCTATGGACTTCAGACATCTACTCATGTTGGCTCGGGGTGGCACCCTTCTCTCATCATGCTCAATTAGGTCATCCTAACCTTGCAAGTTGCAACATGTTATCATGCTTCTGTCTAAGTTGTTCGTCTTGTCGTGTGAGTAGTGTCAATTAAATAAACATAGTGTTAGTTCTTTTTCTAGGAATGTCCCCAACAAAGCTTTCTCTCCTTTTGCTTTAGTCCACTCAAATATTTGGGACCCGAGTAGTGTTCAATATTATGTAACTTTCATTGATGCCTATTCTCAATGTACTTGGTTGTTCTTAATAAAGTTGAGTTGTTTTCCATATTTCAATCCCTTTATAATGAAGTTAAAAATTAGTTGTGTTTCTATTTGGACTTTATATAATGATAATGCTTGTGAATATGTCCCATTCTTTCCATACATTCATGACTTCCCATGTTATTCTTCATAGACTCATGTACATATACCCCTCAACAAAATGGGGTGGTGGAGCACAAGAATAAACTTCTTATTGAAACAACTCAAAACTCTTTTACTTCATGGCTATATTCCTTGACAATTTTGGGATAATACTATTTTAACGGCATGTTATCTCATCAATCATGCGTCATTTATTATTCTCAATCAACAAGCAAATACCTCACTCTATTTTTGTTGCTCCACCCATTAACTCCTCGTGTATTCGGGTCCAACTACTTTGTTCATAGTGTCAGTAGTTGCCTTGATAAATTGTCAACTAGGTCTCACAAGTGTCGTTGCCTTGATAAATTGTCAACTAGGTCTCACAAGTGTCTTTTATGTTACCCTTAGTCTCAAAAAATGATATAAATCCCTTAGTTGCTATTTGATTTCATTTATGTCAACTTCTTTAAGAATGGTTCGATTAAGTCAATACACGTGTAGAGATTCCACATAGACTAAAGATAAAGCTAATTTACAGTATATAAATAAGGACAATCTTCCCCTTATAAGCCAATTTTGTGAGGATAAGTTAGGCTTACACTCACTTCCTAATATGGTATCAAAGTATATCACCTACTATCAAGGTTTTTTTGACCTATCATGCCACCTACTATCATGTCGTTATTGGACCACTCACAAATATCAACTCCCACACATGAGATTTCAATGTCTTGATGTGAGGAACATGTTAGAGATCTCACATCGACCAGATATAAGGCCAATTTACAGTATACAAGTGGAGCAATCCTCACCTTAAAAGCCAATTTTGTGAGGATAACTTAGACTTAAATTCACTTCCTGATAACACCATTTTTTCATTAAGAGGGCATAATTCATGAATCTTCTTGTCAAAACACGTCAACAAAATAAGATTAAGAAAGCAAAAAAAATGGGCATCTCCCACTAAACTGGGGAACTATTGTTCCAAAAAAATTTTAGGTTAGTAGGTTACCCTCCAGAATCTTGGGATTCAAGAGTCCTATAGATATTCTTTCTTCTTTCTATTCTAATTTTTCCATCAATAATCTTTACACCAAGTGTCTCATTTGTTCATGTTCATAGTCAGGGTAGGGAAATACTTGATCCTATAGTCCTAAAATGTGTTTTTGTCGTCTACTCCTTTACCAAAAGGGATATACAAGTGTTACCATCCTCCTAAAAAATCATATCTCCTTCCATAAAGATCAAGGTTTTCCTAAACACCTTATCTTCAGGTGGAGAATGTGCAACAAACAAGATAAGGAAACTTAATTTGAAACTCACATTCTTCCTAGCCTTGAGTTTATCATTCTAGTGATTTGTACTTAATTTGTACTCCATACACACCTTCACTAGGTTAACTTGCATATATTCTCAGTTAAGGATTTGAGAAGTTTTTGAAAGAATAATATGCTATGTAAAACATCTATCCTCCAGCTTAAGGGAGTGTTGGAAATCGAAGCATTTAATGTTATTATTGTTCCAAGTACTTCAGTTAGTGTTTAGCATAGTTCAGTGTTCCTTAGGAAGTTATGACATTAAATTGTTCTCTTGAAAATAGTAGTTGTTATTTATTATTTTTGTAATCCTTTGTGTTATAAATAAATCAATCTGCTGAGAGGAAAAGATACTCAGGCACGTTCAGAAAATTACCTTTATCATTTTCTCACAATGTTTAAAGCAGTAAATTAAAATTATATCTTTATAATTACAAGATGATGAAGATCTTAGCACTTTATGTAGAAAGCTCAATAGCATATTGATTGACATACCTTGGGAACAGCTGCCTGGAAAACAAAATCTGTATATGTATTAGAGGTCAAATTCGTAAATGTAGCCTCGATAACTGTTGTTTGTGGGTTTCCTGGTTGTTTTGAGAAATTGAATGTCAATCTCAAGGAGTTGCTCTCAAATGCAGTTATAGATGGATAAACTGGTCCATTGTTTTCTATTCAAGATAAGAAAGAACAAGGAGTCAGTACTTTGGCTAAATATCATGCAATGATATTGCCCAAATGCTAAACAAAGTTAACAACCTTTTGGTGGGCTGGGGGCAAAACCATCCAATAGATCCATCATAGGAGCAGCATTCGAAGTTGATTTTGAAGAAAGTGAAACAGATGAGAGATCATCCAATGGTGAAACTTGTGCTTTGTTACTAGAATTGGAGGATAAGATGTCTACTGTAGATGAGCTGGTTTGGGCAGAAGGTGATCCAATAGACAAAAGATCCAAAAGAACATCATTGCCACTTTTTGAAGCTTGGCCAGCTCCTAAAAAAGCAAATAAAAGTCAGACATGCTACAAATTTGTTTGATGGACTTATTAAGTATTCATACTAAGTTAAATGAATAAATTTGCATTTTTCTTTCAACAAAATCCAAATCGCAACAACAACCACCACCACCACCAAAGCCTTATCCCTTTAGGTGGGGTAGGTTACATGGATCAAACAATGTCATTAGGTTTTATCAGAAACTAAATTTTCAATAAATCCATAAGAGAAAGGTTCTTCATAATGGTTTTTATTATGGATCAAGTGGTTTGAAAACTAAAGAATGCGTCATAAAACAATGCTAACTATGTTGGATGGGTGAAAAGCAAAGATGCATAAATAAATATGGTAAGTACTAAATACACAAAATATTGTTTTCAGCCATCACAATAATTTATAAGAGGTACAACAATACTAACCAGATTGTTGTGATGCTGGAGAAAGTTCAACACCCAAAAGGTCCTGTAGAAAATCTCCACCAGAAGAGCTAGGTGCAGGAGCATCATCTGAACTTAGATCAAGTAGATCTACAAGAGGAGCCACAGGTTTGGCAACACCATTTGGTAGACTAACGGAAGGTACAGTTGGAGTTGAAGCTGCGCCTGGCAGAGAACCAGCCCTCCTACCAATGAATGTTGCTTCATCCAAAACTGGCATCCTTTCTACTAGAGTAGACCTGCACAATGACATTTTCCTATGAGAGTGTGGTAGAATTCCATACTATAGAAATAATCTAATAAGCAGCTTAATTAACCTTACCAGATATTTTGGTGCTTTGCAATAATCGCATTGAATTCAATAGCTCTTTGCTGCAATTCTAGCACAAAGCTCCCTTTGAACTGAACAATAATTTCTCTGATCCTCCTATATCCATATTCAAAAGAGGATAAAATTTCCATGTTAAAAATAAAAAATATAAGAGGAAATAAACTTGCAGTGGGTGCATGAGTCTTAGGCATGGGGAGTAAGAAGGTAGGACAACCATGGAAGAAAAAAGTTCCCTCGATTCCTCTCAGATATCAAATTGCAAGCATATGATTTTAAAACTATCTTGAACCTGGTATGGTGAATTTCTACTAGAATATAATATTCCTAAATCCTCTAAAACAAAAGGGGAAGAAAAGAAGAAACAACACTATTAGATATAAAACTATTCATGAATCTTCACCTAATAGTTTAAACTTTTGGGTGAGTTGGTTCATGATATTGGTGTTAAAGCCTCTATGATCAATTGGCCATGGGTTCAATCCTTTCCACCTCCATTATTCTAAATAAATGTTGGATTTCAGCACAAAGGTGCTACATTTAGAGCCCAAAGGGTTTTAGTGTGACAGAGCCTGTTAGATACAAAACCATCCATAAGGTTTCACCTAACAACTTAAGTTTTTCAGGTGAATTGACTTTTGGCAAACTCCAATTTAAGGTGTGCTGTAGTAGATAATAACAACTTGAAAAACAGATCATACTCTGAACATGAAGGGAAGCGTGAAGAGAGTTTTAGTAATGCAACCAAAGCCATCGCTTTTGTGGTAAGATCTGATGCATGGCGGTTTATGGCAATCTCTACGATGTCAACTGCATCAGACTCAGTCACCTGCAAGCATGAAAAATTGAAGGCTGATAATTTTTTAAAAATTAGATTCAAAGAAAGAATTTTTTTTAGACTTTCCTATGTGCTGCTAATATATGAGCAGATTTAGGCAACAATTGTTAGAAGTTCAATCACTGTTAAAAAAATCTGAAACTCCTACAAAAAAACACAGGGCCGGAATATAAACTCATTCCTCTCTATAAAAAAAAAATCCAACTATGCAATAAGAATTAAAATGAAAAGGGTAAGTCGTAGCTAACATCTATGGTTTTAGCACCAACATATCATGCCCAGATTGCCACAGAACATGCTAAATAAACAAATCAAACATGCAAACCAAATCCCACCCTCACTCTCCCCTTCAATTGGGGAGAATTATAAAAACTATGAAAGTGACAACGAGGAAGTAGTACAAAGACCAGGGGCATTGTTAGAACGTCTTTTACTGGAAGGTCCATACCAATACAATTATCAACTTGTTAAATTATTGGTTGTGATCAAATGATATATCATATTCAAGCAACCTGAAGCAACAGTTAGACAAATTATAAACTTCTCAAGCAGTAGCACTCACTGTTATTGGATCTTCTATGTCAAGCATTCCAACATTACGGACTAACATGTCACCATACTCCCCAATGCACCACACTGTAATTCGAACTAGAGTCTCCTGATGAAAAGTATTAGGTAATATTATGAGAATGGCATCAAAAGAAAATTAATAGTGCCTAGATTTTGTCAAAGCAGAAGTGAGCACCTGTTCGGCTGACGTTTGAAACGCTCTATACAATGCTCTTACTGTATATCCATGAAGCTCAGAAGCATTGGTTATCACAACAATTAAGGCATACCATACTTCATCTTTTACAAAATTTCCAGCCTACTACCATAGAATAGAGATCAGAACATGCACCCAATATAAAAACCAAACTAAATTGAATGGCTCAATGCGGTGACAGCTAGCACCAAAACAACAACCGCAATAAAAGGACAGCCAATACATAAAACTCCCACCATTCAGGGGGCCTGCGAAGGTACAACGTAGCCACACCTTCCAAATAACAATCTCAATACACCATCAAATTTATTAGGTAGACATTTTGTGACCAACACATGGCCCACAACACAATTCTGACTCAAACAAATTGATGCCATGAAATCATATATACAGATGGCAGATTTTGAACATCGATACCTGAACCACCATCAAATCATAAAATGATAACAATAAGTTGGGAAATGTTAACATTATCCTTAGACAAGGATTTAGCTCCTCTGAAGAGCAGAGTTCATTTTAGCAGAAAAGGTGAGGAATTTTAAGCATAGATGAGAACGATTGATATTACATGCACATGCATAATCATGGATTTGTTAAAATCTAATCCCTTAATTTTAGCATTTATGGTTGAGATGTCTCACTTTTCCCTCCAGTGAATCATTTTCACTTTACAGGAATTAAATCGACATGTAAGCAAGCATCACTAGCCATGGATAGCCTAAAAAGCTAACATGCTTTTGAAATTTTTGTCTTTAAAATATTAACTACAAAAGTTTGTCTCTTATATTTATTACCTCAGACAGAACCTTGAGCATCTGATCAATGTACCAGATCTTCTCTGGGGAAAACCTGAAGCATTAATAAATAAATGCTAGTCAACTAAATATATCTATATACGTGTGTATGTGTGTGCAATTTAAGAAAAAAAAAATCTCTAATTAGTTCTAAATTGACAGGGGGTAACAAAGATAAGGACCAATGCAAAATGGGTCAAATGGCTTCATTTTTATTTTACCAAAGAGGAGAGGGAGAAGAAAGAACAGAAAATTCCAATATGTAAAGACTGCAAGGCCAACATAGGAAACATGTTCACAACAACCAACACGAGAAACAGTTATATCTTCTAAAAGAACTAATGCCGGTAAAGCATTTTCCTGTGACAAATCAAATGTCCTTTAATGACGGAATAAGTGATCCAGAAATTATTGATACTGAAAAAAGAAGAATTAAAGTCCACACAGTTGGCATCCTTCTCTTCTCTCCTTGCCCAAGATGTAAAAGGAAAATAATAAAAACAAATGAGGTATACTGAAAACGGAATGGCATTCAGCATCTTATAACTCACTTTGCTACAATGGAGCAAATTTTGGCAGTAAGGTCAGCTCTGAAATCCTGATCACTGACTTCCAGATAATCTATAAGCTCTTTTGCCAAGGGCTTCACATTGGTATCATTGACCAAAACATAAACAAGCTCAAGGGCTCTTTTCCGAATTGAAGCATCAGAATCCTGAAGGGAAGAGTCAAGCGATCAACTCCTATAATTCTAAAACAAAGCTCCTATTTTTGTCCCTAAAGTAAGCAAGGAAGAAGACAAATGAAATACCTTCACACACTCTAAAATTGTTGCACGGTGCCTCTGTACTGCCTGAGCATCAGCTGTTACAGCCCTCATTAGCATGTTTAATGCCACATATCTAAAGGAAGAAGGTAGAACAGTAAGATTCAATTCAATAATTAAATTTAAAAAGAAAAACAAAAACAGAAGGACAGAATGAAAATAGAGCTTGAAGAAAACTAGATGCAATATTAATTATAAGCTTTATAAAGTATTCAAGAAATTGAATGAGCACACGACTTATTTTATAGTAATATAGAAGTTATATGGACCTTTTTCTGTCAACGGCCAAAGAACAAATTTAGCCACAGCATAGCATATATTTTATAAGCAACATAGACAATAATATTACAAACAAGACTTTGACCAAAATAAATTCAAACTACATCAATTTCACAATACAGCCAAATGCATAACTGAACACCTCAGCTACCTAAATTTTATCCTCACCATACAAAATGGTTTTGTAAGGTTGAGTTAGACTTAAATATGTTTTCTACGAGTTATAATCAAGCAAATGTTGTCAATATATTTGGAATCCTATTCCTTTTTAGGGTCCATGTGTTTAAGAACTTCTTTCATCAAAGAATCACTTCTTTTTTAAAAAATAATCCTTTTCTTTGTTACATGTTTGTTTCAGCTTTTAAAGATAATCAGAAACTGGAAATAATCACAAATGGTTAGGATTCTTTGACACATGGTATAATTGGATTTTGTCCCATCACAAATAAAATTACATTTTAGAATACCTTCTTGTAAAATTAATTACTTCAAAAATGGTGATTTTCTGCTTGTAAACAAGCCTGAATTAAACTTCTTTAAAAATCTCTAAAAAACAATCACTAAACTATTCCATACCAAAATCACTTTTTATCTTAAACAAACTGGTCATTCCTTGACTTTTTAAATGTATTGGTAAGAAAATAATTTGATTGCTCAAATGACTTATAGCTCAACCCAAGAAGCACCATCCATCAATCACATTTTATATACCTCTTACAGTTAAATTTGTGTTTCTTTGAACTATTATAGTGAAACTTGCAATTTGAACACTCAATCTACTAGTGTTAGGAGGTTTTGATTAAAATTTCCAGTTAGTTATGAAGGAGAAACAATGACCAGAAATAAACCTGATATTGTTGTCACGGTTTGACAAGAATCTTCCCAGGATATTAATGGCTAGTACACGTAAACCACCATTATCTTCAATGCTCATTATTGTTTGAACACATTCATATAAAATGGCATTCCCTGCAACTTTATTTGACTCAGTCTTCGTAGCCACCTAAAACAGGCAGCAAGTGTAAAATTGTCAACCTTTAAATTTCAGAAGAGACGGCCACCAACAACAAGAAATACTAGATTAAAACTAATTTACCCATAAAACATTGATTTGGCATACAGCGTAGAAAACCTAAGAATAGTGAAACAAACAAATGACCTGATTCTTGATTACAACAAGTGGCTGACACAATTCATTAAAAAACTTAGCTTGGCCAGTTAACTGAAGAATTCTAACAGTAATTAATCACATATTGTAAAATAAATACTAGTTCCTGATCAAAATTTTCATATAGTATACAATTATAAATCTCCCTCCTTTCTCTTTCACCCTATCTATAATCCTTCAAAGAATTAGATAGAAATATACAGTGAAATTTGAAGACAGAAGAAATCCAGCTTCTCAATGAGCTTCCATTTCAACAGCTATTTATAATGCAAGACCCCTCTCCCCCTTACAATGCACACAAGAAAGAAGAAAAAGATTTTAAAACAAATCTTCAACTTTAAGCACATTCTACAAAGTAACCTTACATTAATGCAAACCAAATTAACCAACCATCCATTACATAAACCTATAAAAACATCTTCCTCTGACCAGTGCCACCCAAGCATGCCAACATCCAAAACCACAATAAATGTTTGATAGCCCTTTAATGCATTTAGCTGGAGCAGAATTTTTGTATCATTAACTCCTTGCCCCTAAATGTTTGTATTATAGGATTATGTACTCTTGGAAAGTGAGTTTAGACATAACTCAACCCTACAAAACTGGTTTATAAAATAAGGACTACCGCTACTTATATACTATCTTTTAGTATTATCTCTAATCAATATGCATTTGCATTTTTCCTAATACACTATCATCACGTCCAACATTATGGGACATGGTACATGGATAACATGGTGATTGACACTTTTAATAAATCTAAGATAAGCTCCATACCATATTAAGAAGTGGATTTAGACTTAATAACTAAGCCCTACAAAATAGGCTTATAAGGTGAGAATTGACAAAGGCATGGTCAAATAACCAAGCATCATTGTATGACTAATGAGCTCTATAATGATATAATATCATAAAATTCACCATAAACACACAGCTGACCTGGGCAAGTATGTCATTCATGCTGTCACTAGCATCAGCATCACCTTCACCCAGCACTCGCAAAAGTTTAAGCAATCTGATGTGGAGAAATGGGTCTGTGATGCCAGCAATATCATACTCTGGTGAATATGGACTATTCGCTAGATCCTTAAGAGTTCTGACCAAACCATCTGTGCATTTCTGTAATAATTTGTTCACAAAATGTTTTGTTACTATAAAAGCTGTCCAAATCATGGCAATTTTCAGGAGTTATTCATATAAATGCAATCAGAAGTTAACTTTGAACATGTATGAAACTTAATATGCATTTACAGTTCAAATAAGTGTATACTATTATTTATACCCAACAGATAGCTTGCAGAAACTAACACATGGTTCCGTGGTCTTAGAAACAGTATTCTATTTTTCGAAACTATTGAGTTTACAAACACCATAATGCTATCTAACGGAAAAAGCCTTTCCAATATTGCAAGGACATTTCAAATTAACTACCCAATAAATCCCATATTCTAGATTATAACTTTACTAAATTTCTTTTAGGTTATAACATTGTCAAGAATTCATGGTTGCTATTAACTCCCAAATGCCAAGAAGAATGTTCATATATATAGATAATTTGATTTGCAGCACAAAATATTTGTCATGCTAAGGCTATAGTAGATAAGTTTACCTCAAATCTTCAATCAATAAGTCATAGGTAAGTACACTATGTGACAGAAAAAATCATTTAAAAGAGATGAAAAACTACCTTTCTAATATGTTCAAGAGCTTCAGTGCTAATTTTACACAGATCTGTACAAAGCTGAACCCCAGTGATCAAAACCCCATGATGCTTCTCCCTAAGTAAGGAAGTAGCAGGATTGATAAAATTTTCTGCCAAGTCTGGAACTTTCTTTATGATCCTTATAGAGCATAATGCTGCCTATATAACAGTGAACACAGTTAACTTCTGTGAACGGATCTTTTCTGAATAATTAATGATTAGTCATCATTCAAGCAGTTGAATGGGAAAGTTTTTATTAATAACTCAAACATTAAATTACATTGCAAGGTTATAAATATTTGGAAAATGAGAATAGGGAGATCGCTAGTACATGTGATAATATAGACAAGACTGTGGAACCAATTGTTGCATGCTAAGTACTTGGGAGAAAGTTTGATAGAACTTTCACTCAAACTAACGAAAATGAAATAAAAAGGTACTGGGCGCAGACAACATTTTCCTGGTAATCAATGAGAAAGTTGATATTTTACAACCACTCAAAGCTTCACATCCAATCTCATAACTCAACAGTTTTTGTTATTTGTTATATGGTCAGGCATGATTATACATTCCAAAATTTACTGTGATGTCAAGTAGATTTAGCATGCTGAACAGACCACCCTAAGGTAAGGAAATAACTATAAAAAATAAGCAACCTCTTGTAGAATAGTAGAGAAAGTTACAGCACTAACCATTATATGTAAAAGCCAGTATGTTATTGTCACTATGTAGAAGATACTGTGTCACTATGAAACCATAAAACCATTCATGACATTTTCTCCCCCAGTATATGACAAAAAACACTGATACAATACACAAAGTACAATGAAAATTACCTTCTTCCTAATATTTGGATCTCGAAATTGCAACAATCTCTCGACCTCTGGTGCAAGATCACGTGCCATTTCAGCTGAACAAATGTTTCCTAAAGCACAAAGAGCAAGTCCGACTATATACTGATTTGTATGATTAAGATCTCTGTGATTCAGTTAAGGTTCATCAATAATCCATTATTAACATTCTTTCCTTCCCTCATCTTGTTTCAGTAGGTAGAAGATCAAAATAACATGTTTGTAAATCGCATTGTAAAAATCAGGAAATATATATAAAAATAAATCATAAATTTGACTAACAACTGGATACTGTTTCAAAGAATTGGTGACCAACATTAGAACTTCTTGTCTTTCATCAAGAAGCAACATGAGACCAAGATAACCTATCCTCTTTTCAGGAAATCCAGGAGATGCTATCAACTTGAGGCATTCCATTTGACCAAAATGTGTGGGGTAACCAAGCATGTGGATGAACATTAGCTTAGCCAGATTTCGGTGGCGATAGTCATTATCATTTTCATTTATTGCTGCACGAATGGCAGCACACTCTTTTCTTACAACAGCCCGTTCTTCTGCTGCAGTCTTGCAAGCACGAATGGCCCGGATCATGTCCCTACAAATTCGGATATTGAGAAATATGAACCCGTTGAGAAAAAGATATTGATCAAAATTAAAGTCAAACAGAAACTAAAAATTAAACACATCTCCTCTTTGCAACTTGCAAGAAATCTGGAAAAATTAAGTGTATTTGATCATTTAAACAGGAGGAATTTTGAAATAATAAAGTCAATCACAATACTCAAAAGAAAACACATGCGTAACTTCAATAACACAAACAAAACAAGATCTTGCCTATGTAAGTGACAGCATAGTAGAATTGTAATTCCAATTCTTTGACACAATATTTTATCTCAATGAGTCAAAGTTAGTATAGAAGCAGAGAGGACAACAGATACCCTAACTATTACCGAATCAATACAATAGTGCTTAAGACATAGCATATTGACCCCTTCCGAACCAGCCGAGTGTGTAAAAATAATGCTTTACATTGGAAGACTCCAAACCAGCCACATATTGTAACTAAAACCACAGGATGTTAATTTACAAATTCATTGCTTCACAAGGGGAATAATGAAATATATAAAATAAAATCAGCATGAACGTCCTCATGACCATTGACATCCTACTCAAATCCATTATCAATCTGGTAGGTTACAGTACTTAATAGGACAGCATCAGTGACATTCTGAGGATGAAGATCTATCACTCAGTAGCTTACAATGTTGCAACTACATATCTCTACGCTTAAGACTAACAATATACAGAATACATATCGTTCAAGAATTGTTCCAACGCTTCTATAATTACACGAATTAGACTCTGAGTTGCAATGTTTATTCAAGTTCAGCGCTAGAACCTAGAGTATCAACATCCGATTCAGACACTGAGCGAAAACCTCGACCAGCTAAGCACAACAAAACCAGCCACGAAATAAATTGTTAACATGTATATCACTAATTTCAGCTGAAAGAAAAACAGAAAATCGCGACCGTGCAACTTAAAATAGCAGTAAATTCCAATAAAATAAAAATGCAGAGATAATTTAGGATTCTTCCAAACGCAAAGCCCTACTCAGCTACAAAACCAGCACAAAAGAGGAACAAACATTCCAACGCATTGTGCATGATGTGAGAGTGTGGTCGTGCGTGTGAGCGTGTGCGTCGGCGTTGATCCAATCCAACCGACCAAGCGAAGAAGAGAAGGATTTAATTGCTTACCTCAAACGCGTTCCTGAAGAGAACGGGTTCATGATTGACGATGATTATGTACGGCAAGAAGCTCAAATCGGATCCAATTGCGACGAGGAGGAATCGGAGAAGGAGATCAATCGGAGATCCGAATCGGCGAAACGAAGAGAGATTCGGATCTGATACGAAGCGAGTGTTTGCGTTGTGTGTTGTGTGTGTGCGAGTTCTGTGAATTTTCAGAGGAAACAGAACAACTCAACACCACCGCACTTTTCTTTTTTCTTCCACTTTTGCAACGATATTACAATTTTAACGTTTCTGTCTCAAATCTCTGAAAAGGAAAAAAAATGAAAAATGGGTTAAAATTACAAATTCCAAACAATTAAAAATGATAATTAATTAGGGACAGTTTCGTAATTTAAACCCCTTTTAGTAAATTTTTTTAAAATAAAATGTTTCTCAGTCATCACCCTGTGAAAGAAAGATGCTACTTGAGTTTAATTTAAATGTGATGAAGACTTTGTTCCAGTCATCCAAAGCATAATTAATTTAGATTTTTTATTTCCATTAATGTATGCATTTTCAGTTTATAAACAAAATTTAAAATAACAAAGTGTTAGAAAATATTTGAAAAAAAAAAGTGTTAGAAAAGAGTCAGCAGCATCCATTTGAGTAACTTAAGTTAGAGAACTTTTTTTATTTGTAATTGGGAATGAAACATTAAAAGTGTTTATCATATAAAAGGTCATACTTAGTCGCGTTTTTATTACATTGTTATATTTTATATTAAAAAAATGATAAAAACATTTTTAAAATATAGGAAAAATATTTTTTTTGTCTAACTACAGCTTATTATCACTAACGTTTTTATTACAATATATTGTTTTATGTTGGGTTAAATATTAATAATTTTTAGATTATAAATTAATAGGTTTGATTAAAAAAAGAACATATAAAGTATGTAAAAAAAAATGTTCTTAAGAAATAGTTGAAGATAACACAAATAGAGTTACTATATATACATAAGGTGATGGTTTGTAAATACAATTTAAATATTTAGATTACAAATAAAAAAAATTGACCAATGAAAAAATATTTTGGATATTCCAAATAATTATTAAATTTGGGCTTAGAAATATCAATAAAAATATATTTTTATTTAGATATGATCTTTACTACATGCAAAACAAAAGAGAATTAATTTTAATTAACTACTGGGAAGATTTTTAAAATGTATAAAATGGACCGTTTAAAAACGGTTTTAAAGTTAAGCGGTGAATTTTCAAAATTAAAAAAGAAAAAGAAAATTTTAAGAGTGATTTAAAGCAGTTATTGAGTTGTTTGTTAAAAAATCTTACATGAGGGTAATTCATGGGATAATTTTGAAAAAGAAAATAATAACATTTAAAAGTTCAAAACTTTATTTTCGAAAAAATTATTAAAATGTATTGTGCATAAGTTTGCAGAAGAAAATTAAGCATTTATATTCTTATTTTAAAATATAATGTTATAAAATATTTTAGCATTTAACGATTAATTAAAGAAATATGAAAGATCTTCTAAATTCTACTAACTTGATTACTTTTCCTAAAAGCGCTTTGATTTTATGGTTGTGTCTAATTTCGTAAAGGATGGCCAATATCTAAATCTTCTACTTTATTCTCTACTTTAGTATATAACTTAATAATATTAAAAAATAATTTGTTACACTAACAAATAAAGATATTCTTAATTCTTTTAAATCGACTCAAATTTAAATATACTTAAATTTGGCTTTTAAAGTAAAATGATTATAGTAAAAGTTTAATAGTACTGGAAATCTTTGAATTGTACATGCAATTAATATAAAATTCACTAATGTATTATCTATACCTAAGATATATGAATGTGTTTATAATAATATAATATAAAATTAAATTAAATTAAATGTAAATATATAACTAAAATATTTATATAATAATAATTGATTAAATGACAAATAATTAATTATCAATAATAACTCTATTTATTTTAAATATTTTAGTTAGGTAAAAAAGGTTTATAAATAAAAATTAATCTTATAAGAAAATTTTCATGTTCACTTGTGTACATATAATTTCTTTTACTCTTATTCATTTAAATATTAGAAAATATTTTGCAGGTCAATTTTTCATGGTATTCAATAACTACGATGTAGCTTATTAAGAATATCACTCTTTTGAAGTAGGGAGAACTACGCTCTTTTTTAACAAGAACATCTAACGCTTACAGTGAGACTTGGGTAACACTTTTTCACACCACAAAGTTTTATGATTAATGTGAACTATCACTTCAACTTCATTCAATCTTAAACTAGACCCAACATTTATCAATACCATCAAAAATACTCATGAAAAATATTGAAGCCACTCTCCAACACACAATAATTGTAATGCAAAAGCGATAATTTAGTTTTATAATCACTACAAAATATGTATTATAACTTGGATATGTATTATAGTTGGTTCAAAGTGTTGTAATGAAATGTACTTTTTTTTCTTAACTTGATTTTTGTCTCTAAAGATAGGTTTTTTTAGTAAGATTTTAATAGGTCACGTTCTTGAAATAAAATTTTCTTCTTAACATACAAGAAATTACATACAAAGTAATCTCAAGTCATTTTAAAATAAATGAATATCACATAGGATGAAAAAAATCGAAAGCTATTCAAGATTGTTTGAAAATAAATTGTCACTACATTGAATCAAAGTATTATAACCCTTTGAAAAACAAATCGTATCACAATCTGAGATCATTTGAAAATAAATAAACACTACATCGAGTCAAAGTAATACATTCGTTTAATAAACAAAATGACCATTACAATATGAGATCGTTTGAAAATAAACAATCACTAAATCAGATCATAGTACAAAGTTGTTTCAAAATAAGCTATCATCATCCATAATTGTTTGAAAATAAACAAGCATCACACAGGATCATAATACGAAATTGCTTGAAAATAAGTGACCGCCATAATCCAAGGTTGTTTGAAAAAAAAAATAATCATCACATAGAGTCATAGCATAAAGTCATTTGAAAATAAGCGACCATCATCCGAAGTCATTTGAAAATAAACAACCATCACATTGAATCAAAGTAATATGAAGTTGTTTGAAAATAAACAATCATCACAATAATCCAAAGTCACTTGAAAATAAACGACCACCATAATCTGATGTTCTTTTGAAAATAAAACAACCATCATATCGGATCATAGCACAAAGTTATTTAAAAATAAGCGATCATCATCCAAAGTCATTTGAAAATAAGTGACCATCATCCAAAGTTGTTTAAAAATAAATGATTATCACATCAGATTAAAGTAATGCGAAGAAGTTTGAAAATAAGCAATTATCACAATAATCCAAAGTCATTTAAAACTAAACAACCATCATAATAATCTAAAGTCATTTAAAAATAAAGGATCATCACATTGGATCAACAAAATTTGACAAGTTGCTTTAAAATAGACGACCATCTCAAAGTAATCTAACTCACAACAAATATAATATCATTGAATCAAAATAATTTGATGAACTCTTGCAAAACATTTTAAACTCATTCATCCATCAAATTGGTTCACCTACACCTTATTTATGGATTTTGAGCTTTGAGAGCTTATATACCAACATTCAACGTATACTATGCACGTTATTATAAAATTCAATCAAATTATATGCAATCATATAACTTGGATATTGATATTTATATAATAATATTTGATTGAGCAGGTGTTTGGTTGAATCAATTTGGATGGATTTACTGTGTAAGAGGATGAATTTGGGTAGATGAAGGTTGTTTGGTTGACCTAATTTGAGAGGATGGATTAGAGGAGATTTGCATGATGAGATATTCGATCATTTGAAGAGATCTGAAGGGATGAAATTAAAAATTACGAAATAACCTTATAAGTGGATGATGATGACCTTGGAAATTAAAAAACACCCCTTTAAGTGGGTTTAGAGTTTCCCATGTGCAGTGTAGCATGCTGATAGGTGCAGCTTTGTTATTTAAAATATTTTTTATTCATCTTAAAAATAGTTTTATTTTTTTTAAATATAAAATTATTTAAATATCTAGTTAAGTTGATTCAGTTTCTATATTTTTTATATTAAAATCAATTTAATCAAATTCATTTCAATTTTTTACCTACTTATTTCACAAGGGTTAATTATCAAATAATCTTCTGGAGGTGAATTTGCCTTCGTTATTTTCAACAACTCAGTGATCAATCTTAAACCCTAAATCATAAACCCTAAACACAGGATAATATATATAATACAACACATACATATACTAGTTATATATCATATCGATTAGTGATATATCCAAATTATAGTATAGAAGTGACTACAAACCTTATCTTACCAATCGAATTGTGAAATTGAGTTAGATAATTTCTTTTTGCACTCCATAATTTCCTTATGAACCTCCATAATATATGAAAGTTCTCAATTTACCCTTTAGGATTATGAAAGTGACTTATGGATTGTGCAATTTACAAGTTAATTTTTGCATGAAAAAAAACTTTTAAATTGCAGCATCCATAAGTCATTTTTTTATAAAAAAAAAAATATCCAAATTTTGTAATCCAAGAGTCTTTTGGATCATACAATCCAAAAGTTTTTTATGTAATAAATAACTTTTGAATTACACAATCTAAAATATTTCCTTTCTTAAGTCCATCCATGACACAATATAGACACAAAGGGGCAATGACAAAAAGGGGGCAATTTGGTTTTTTAACTACCCTAAATGAGGGTGACATGGAAACTATAGAGTGTAAAAATAAATGACCTATAGTTTATTCTAATGAGATTTGTTGAGTTTATTATATCACCCGCTATCAGGTTTTCTCTATCTCATGCTCTAGGTGTCTAGTCATCCATGTGAGAAAATGTATTCATGAAGATAGTGCCTTTACTAAGAATAACAAATAGGCTTACACCTATAAATTCTGATTGAACTTATTTCAACTTTGACAAAGAATACCTACTTTGATTGAGTACAAAGATTCTAATTTTTACACACTAAAAGATCTCATATAATGGTACAAGAGTCATAAATATCATTGTTGGTGAGTTTGTCAAAAGAAAAAGATAACATTTACAAAGCAATTCTCTTAATGAGAGAGAGCAGAAGGATGATGAGTACTAAAGATGGGTCTAGTAAAAGAGTTTGATGGGATTAGAGGAACTCCCCATACGTAGTAATCTTCTTCTTCACTTTGTTCTCAAAAGGGTATTAGGAGAAGGATACGTGGGAAGTCTTTGATAGGTGGAGGAGGTTTTCATTTGAAGAAAGATATACAATGAGGGCTACAAATTCAATCTAGTTAGGTTTAAGGGTGTGGAAAATGTAAAAGGTTTGGAGAAAAGCCTCTAATGAATATAGAATGGGAGGTTATTGGTGATTGTCAATATCCTTATCCATGATAAGGAAGAAAAGTGATAAAAGGGTGAGACAAACCAACTATAAAAGGAGTCAATATGAACTAAGTATCATCTAATGAGAAGATTAGAAAACTCTGATGCGAAAAGTAGGTCAAATATGAAAGTAGTAGCCAAGAGAAGTTAGAGAGGTCAAGAGTACTAAAAGAAAAACTGAAAAATGTGACAAACAAAAGGAGCACAACAACTTGAAGACTCACAAGAACAATGAAACCAGATAGTCATTAATACAAATATAAAAAAATGTGTGGTTGTTTAAAAGATAAATTAAAAGACTAGTCGAAATAACAATGTTTAACAAATTATATTTGGTGAGTATTTATACTCAAACAAACAATTAAGAAAAGATCAAATATGGTACTTAGGTGATGATATGGTGTTAATTTTTGGAATTGAGAAGAAAATATGAAGTTAAAGAACTTTGAAAGCAACAAATTTATTAGACACTTTAAGGATAGATTTGATAAGAAAACTTAGGGTAGCATATTGTTGGATGATGTTGAGTTTAAGAGGATCTCACAAATAAATAAATAACAGTAATATGAAACAAATGTTTTTTTACGGAGAAAATAAAGGAGGTTGTATGGGAATGTAGATTTGATAAAAGTCCAAGCTTGGATGAACTTAATTTTGAATTTATAATGCAATTTTGGAGTATTGTAAGTGTTAACTTTCACAATTTCATACAGGAATTTAATTTCAGGAGCAAGTTTTTAAAAAGAGGGAATCCATCTTTTATCACATTCAAACCTAAGATGGAAAACTTCAGATCTTGAGAAGAGTATTAACCAATATATTTGATGGGGTGCGTGCAAAGATTTTATCAAAAATTTTAGCTAAGAGATTGAAGGTAGTGCTACCTGTTTTAATTAACCATAATTAGTATGTGTTTGTGGGTGAAGGAAATTCGATGCATAGTATTGCAATTGCAAAATAAGTGGTTGAAGAAGCTAGAAATAATATATGAAGGTTTTTTGCTTCCTCAACACTTTTTAATTACTATTTGCACCCCTACAACTTTTCAGATGTTTTATTTGAATGACGGATCCTTTTCCCTTCAATTTTGTTTTGTATTTTTACTCTGTGCGTGGTGTTTCGAGAAGCTTTGGTGTTAGTTTGAAGTTGGATAGGCTTTATTAGATGGAAAAGGTATGAATGGATAAAATAAATGGAGTTTTGGTTTGTTTTAATGGATGTTGCACATGTCTCAAGATCATTAATTTTGGAATAGAGGTTTATGGAACACACATTCTACAAAGTATTTGTTTGAAAAAAATACTCCTGCCAAATTAGAGTTTTTGGAACATGAATTTTGATTTCCGTATAGAACACTCCAAAATAGTAAAAATAGTATTTCAGAATGACTATTCCAAAACCTTCTTAAACAACCTTTCTAGAGCAAGTAGAGTGTAGGAAGCAAAATACAAAAAGAAGGGGTGTGAAGTTATAATTGAACTATGAAATTGGGCGGTTTCTTCCTGCACCCCCATATTTCAACCTCCATCCCTATAAATTTTAAAATTCCAAATTAACTCCTAATTTAAAAGTTTCAGTTTTAGTTCTGAGTTGTGTAATTCAGAAACTTCTAAATTGTATATTTTAGGATATAAATTTTATATTTTGAATTATATATTCTTAACTACACAATCCAAAACTAAAGCTGAAAACTCTTACATTTTTGTTGGGTGCGAAATCAAATACTTTTCCTATTCTGCCTACAAAGGTTACAGACCATGACCATAGGAGTGGTGTTCATCCTTACAGTCATAAATATACCATATAAGAAGATAAAAATAGAAATAATCTTACCACATCAAAATTGAAATATAGAACACATATTTATTTCATATACTAATTTATAGATATAAAAAAACCAGAAAAGTAAACTATAAATATTAATAATCAATGCCCAACACAACCACATGTTCCAATTGTACCTGAACCTGTTATATCCAGGTGTGAGGTACTACCACCTACCATTGATTCTACAATAAATACTTAAAATATATTAAAAATTTGTTTCCTAAAATAGCTAAGGATCTGATAAAACCAACTCATAAATGTATAAATTCTATTATATAAAATAAAACTTGTATTGTTTAGACAAAAATATATTATTACGTAATTATAATTTTATGTTTTTAAAAAATAACTAAATTTTTATTAAACTTTATAGTGTTTCTATTTATTTTTTAAATTTTGTATATATTTTTTTGAAATAAGTCATTTTATTCAAACTAATTCATCTAATGAATATTAATAAAGTTCTTTTAAAATTTAATTTTTTTTCTATGTAAATTTAAATATAGGCAATAGCAGGTAAAAATTAAAATATTAAAATATAAGAAATAGTAATGAAAAAAAATTAAAAAAAGCTAAAAACAAGCTAAAATTAACTTGTGAATTTTAACTTATAAACTAAAATTCGGCTTAGAAACTCTTCAAATACTAAATATCTTATCAAATACTTCTACAAGATCAAATAAACTTGTAAACTAAACCTTAGATTGTCAATCCTAAATTAAGTTATTACTTACAACATACTCTGAATATAAATATAAAAATAATTTAATATAATTTAACATTTGACAACTCATTTTAAATATCAAGGAAAAGACAAATACCAAAACAAGTCTATATCGTAGGTACGTTTTTACGAGTAGTTTATTTGAATTGAGAACATTGTAATATTACACAAATTAACTGCAACAACAAAAAAAACACACAATTTAAATCTCAAACATTAAGAAACTTGGAAACATATAACCTAATGTGACCATTCATCTATTCGTTCCATTTTAGTATGAAAATGAATTTAAATAACTTGTATCATTAGTTTCAAACATAATTGACTATATCTAATAGAATCCAAGAGTATTATTTTTTCTTATTTAACATTCCTTTTACTAAAATCCTTAAGAATTTAATAATGTAAAATGTCATAATGTCACTCACATGCAGTGGCTAGTGGGGGTCCCAACATGTCATGTCATCCACTTGTAATCAAATCCAGAGTTAGAGTTGACACACTCCGGTGGTCACTCCAATTATCATATTCCCCCTACCATTATTATAACTCTCCATTATTACCACCTTCAATTCTCTCCATTCCTTTGTCACTACTATTAACATCTTCTATCACCTTCAGAATACTCTTAACTTACATTGACATGTTCAGGATTGTTTGTGTTGGTAGAACTGCAAAAAGGGTAATTGAAACACTCATCAAACGCAAGTTCTGACATGCTCCACTAGGAAAAGGTTTTTCCTTGTTTACAATAATCACAAGCATGAGATGTATGCATGACACCTCACATAATACGTACAAAGTAGAGAAGAAAAACTCTTGAAGGTGTCAGAACTTTTCATGGAACAAAAACAAAAGGGGAGAAGTATATGTATACTATATAATATATCTTATATTTTATTGCAGAGAACTTCTGCTGGACATTAAAACATAATCACCAGAAGACAATCAAGAAATAGCATGCCAAAATTTCTTGATCTTACCCTCAAATATGGCCAGAGCGACCTACAATGAGCAAAACTAATTAAACATTTAATATTCTGATGACCACCAGCTTCTCCTTACAAGGATCACACTCTTTGAAAGAAATCATTAATTATACTTCCTGTACTTGATATCACTCTCCCCTCTCTAATTAAAGCTGGATTGGGGATCCAGTACTTTACTCCTAATCTTTGTGGTTTTATATACTTAGTGCCTGTTGGTATAACGCATAGAACTGATTCGAGGTCGAATGTAGTTATGATCATATAGAGATTGACCATATTCCACAGGCTTGATAACCACAGTTTCATGCTTCCTATCCTGCTCTTGAACTGCCCCAAATAGTATCTCATTGGTTTTCTCGTGGCTTTGCTCAAGGTAAGTGTGAGGGACTGATGAATGATATTGATGGCGATGATGATGCTTAAGTTGTTGTTGTTGTTGCTGCTGGTGCTGGTGCTGATGCTTTAGTTGCTGTTGTTGCTGAAGATCTCCTTCCCATCCGCTATAGAATGCTCTACTTTGCAATAGTTGTTGCATTTTTTCGGCATCCTTGGACATGAAAGGATATGTTTTCCGTGGTGTTGGGGTTCTCGGGTCAATAGAAGGTGGCTCATCTTCTTCAGGGACCACAAAGCTTTCTTGCACTGGCCAAGCATTTACTTGCTTTTGAGGTTGCTGGTACAGCGGTTGGCTTTGAAATTCATAGCTCTGTGGTCTTCTTCTGAAACCAGGAAATAACCCTCCCATTATTTCCACTACTGATGCCCCAGCATTGGTAAGAAGCTTCCCAAGGGATCCAAAGAAACTTTCTTCTTGCTTATCTGATTCATCTTCTGATGGAATTAAAGGAGGCCTCACAGACTTCACGGGCTTTTGATATGGACTTGGTGAAATGCCAGACACTGCTGGATACTCAGCCTACACAAGCAAGAGATGATTAAATGACTCAAGTTTTCTGATAAATTCATGTAACTATTGCAAAACCCGACTGTGCAGTTTTAGAAAACAAAAGGACTTTAAATTCTGCGGCTATGGCAAAAAGCTAAGATAAAAAAGGATAATTTGAAAACTGTAGCATAACATGAAATGAGAGATCTAGACCTGTCAATATATAGAATATGTTAATTTCATAGGTGCTGCATAACAAGGAAAACTCCAGATATCTACTTGCAATTTTTATATCTGATTTACTATTATAATGTATCAAAAGGAAGGAGAACTATGCACTCACATCTTGAGATGATACAATTGTACCAAGTCTACGCTGTAATAATGCAAGCATATAACCAAAGAAGCCAGCCCCAACAAGCATTGCAATACCTGAAAATTGATGGTAATAAGCCTTAATGTGTAATTGAAAGTTTTTCTTGAGAAAGACTGTAGAATGATTTAGTTTACCAAGTGGAAATCCATTTTCATATTGGTAAGCACAATCATCAAAGTGTAGTTGGATCTCCCTGATGGCTTGGTTTCCCCTGTCTATGACAAGTAGGGAACAACTACTTCCAACATAAACCACATCAAAATCATTAGAAAATTTAGCTTCTTCACTTGGACCATCAACATGGCCCCCTCCCCGGCTCCATTTTCCACCAGCAATTGTTGTAACACCTGAAAACAGAAACCTCAACTCAACAGAAAGCTCTAACCTATGATTCTATTGTGAGAAGTAGAACAAGGGCCTCATGGGGAGAGGAGGAGAAAGAATTGTCCAGTTTAACATAATGTTTACCTGAATCACTAATCTTTCTAATTGCCATGTTCATTATATCTGCAACATAGATATTTCCCCGATTATCAACAGTTATCCCCTTCGGGTGATTCATCCTAGCTTCCCTAAGCCTTCCATCAACATGTCCAGAATATCCTTCAGCGGATCCTGCAACAAGCTTCGGTCTGCTATCTGCAGAATTGTAAAGCAAATGCTATTACCTTTTTAAGTAAAGAAAAATATATACATCCAAATGGATTCAAGCGTGGCAGAGAAATTTCAACAAAAAGAGAAGTCCCACAGATGCAGCAAGTCCAAAATGCATTACAGTTATGTTGTAAAAGTTTGATGCATTTTTATAAATCTCGCAAGCAAGAACTAAAGTGACATGATCCAATGCAGGGTACATAGCACATTGAATCAATAATCTGTGATACAACGTAAAAGGGATTTGAGCAAGGAGGAACGTGAACCAGAAATGACAGTTGTCAACTAGCCATCTATAACAAGTATTTTGACACGAAAACCATATGATCGACTCTCAGACAATAGAGAGAATAATGAACTTCGAGTTCAACCACAAAAAGGGGAAAAAATGGTCTAAAAACATTGCAATTGACTTTTGCAATAAATTCTGAACAGAATGCTGTGGTGAAGTAGGAAGCAAAACCTCACAAGTTTACACTGCAAGAAATTCAAGGTTTTCTAATAATTCCTAATAGATCACAAAGTAGAGAAACTCATAATTTCCAAAGTCACATCAAGTCCAATTTCAAGAAAACCTCAGTCCACTATAACACAGTAAGAGATCACCTACTTATGCTGATTTTGCAAATTAAACAAAAAACAAACAAATCAAATGGCAGATTGAACATGGAAAATGAGTCAGATCACAAACTCAATCTAGCATCCAATAAAACGGACACACTTACACAAAGAAAGCGATGACGAAATCCTATAAATGTTACTATTAACCGAATCCAGAATAAGAAGTTCCCCATCGGGCAACACCTCAACCGCATAAGGTTCAATTCCAAGCTTGCTTCCATCAAACACAGTCTCCACAGTGTACCCACTCTCGAACTTCATCATCGACTTCCCACCAACCGCTGCAACAATACTCCAATAACACATCAACAAAGAATTCAAGTTAAAAAAAGGAAAACGCAATCCAAACTGTGCAGATTCATACCCGTTTTGGTGGGTGCCTTGAGCGACCACGCCCATTTGGTGAATGCAGGCACGACATTGGAGAGAAACCCACTAACAATCTCTGAAAAAGGAACAAACTTTGAGCTAGAGAAGTTGAAAGGATGAAGGCAGAGTGAAAACTGCAAACAGGGTTACTCACTGGCCGGTAATGTGGTGGATGGTGCAGCTGAGACATTGCAGAGTAGAAGAAGAAGCGTGAAAGCGAAAGGCAAATGGAGAGTGGCCATTTCTTGTGGTGGTGGTGGGAAATGCAGGGTGTGGTGAAGGAGGAAAACCCTAAATCATTGAGGTGAGAGAGGTGGTGGCAGAGAGTGAAAGAGTGGGTTTTGAGAGCTTAGAGAGTTGAGTGTAGTGTGTGGAGAGGGAGGGGTGGAAAAGGGGAGGCGAAAGGCAAAAGAGACAAGAAAAAGGAAATGGAAAAAGGAAGAGGAAGTGGTGGACCATTGGAAGCAAGAATGAGGTTAATGGAGAGAATCATGAACCGCCATTATTGTCTACCTTCTTCCTCTCTTATTACTTTACTTTACTCATGTAACTATGTATTCACGACCATTAATTCTTTTCTTTAAGGTCAAATACACGTTATTTTATTTCCCCTAGGGAATTGTTTTAAAATATGTTTTGTTAATAAAATAATACATTTTTATTACAAGTTTAAAAGAATGAATGTTGTTGACATTTTTATACTTAAATATCTGACTCTGTTCTCAGAGGGAAAATAAGTAAACAGAGATAACGTAAATAGCTGAAAGAAAAAAAGAAAAGAAGACAGATATAAGAGAAAAAGTATTATCTGATGGAGAAAAATAAATGAAAAGTAAAGTGAAACAAAGATGATCCAATTAAAAAAATAAAATAATAGTTATCTTCTAAGATATTTAATTTAAAAATATATATTATTGTTTTTATTATTGTATGTATATTAGTATTATTTATCTTATTGTTATTATTATTATAGTTTTATAACTTTTTAGTGTAATAAATAATATAAGGTTTGCCAGAGTGTGGGAATATAATATATTAAAAACCACAGGGTAGTAGCTAATTCATCCAAATTATTTTTCTATTTGAAAACTTTTTAAGGGAGTCTCACCTTTTCTTTTTATGACCTAGGAGTGGTTAAACACTCCAGGTAAACATTTTTTCAATAATGTTTTTCTTAAATATTCAGATAGACATTTTTCAGTAATTTTTTTTTTTTAGTTGTTTAAGACTCGCATTAACATATTGTGAAATTAATCATGCCATATGTAGAGTGTTACTGTAAATATAAATGAATATATAGTAATATTATGAAGGTAAAGATGAATAATTATCAATTTTTGTTTCGGTAGATTTATATAAGATGAATTATATAAATAAATTATTTATTTAATATATTAGGTAAGACAAATATTTTATATTAATGATTCATCTAATGATCACGGTTTTAGAAGAAAAAAAAATGTATGTATGAAATTTAAGATAGATACTTTTTAAGTATATATAAAACATTATTTTTCTTATCCATAACACTTTTAGTAGATGTGAAGTGGATGAGATGTATATTATAAAGAGTAATTATGATCAAGAGATATAGAAAACATAATTTTTTAATAAGTATGTGTGCATATCAGTTCTTCTTATTTTTGTTATTGTGAAATATTTTGTAAAATAACTTAATTAGATTATTACTTTTTAGGATTATAGTAAATTTCAAATATGAAAGTGGAAAGAGAGATCATGTATTGTTGATTTCCGATAAAACTAAGATTTAAACATAAGTTGATTTTTATTGTAACTTTATAATCACATAAGTGAAATATTTAGATATTTAATCAATATTTGTTGTCTTATAATGACATCTAAAAACTGATTTCTTCTTCAATATAGATAGTTCAATTTTATTTTCCTAATGATAAAATTTTTAAAATAAAAAACATAGTTTTATATATATTTTTTAGTTAAAATATTTAACTATTGTTACTAGAAATTTCATGTATTTTAAGTTTTGATTTAGAATCAAACCATTATTACTTTGAACATAAATTTCATAAATGTCAAATTGTAGAAAGTCTTACATAAATTTACTTTGAACATTATATGGTTCAGATAAACTTTAGACTTTTTTAATTTACTTTTTTTAATACAAATTTATTAGACCAATATGTTCTCATTTGACATAAAATATAAATTTTTATAGTCTAATGTAAATTTAAGTCACGTGTATTTATATCCAATTATTAATAAATATAAAAAAACCTTAAATAACAGACATAAAAAATTGTGGAATAAAATAAATAAATGGTATTGAATATATTCATATTACCATTTTCTCAATGGTAGTACTTCTTACTATTCAATGCATTAGTTGATGGAGTGTGTTTTCTTGTTGGTGTATTAAAGGATGATTTGTTTACACATTGAAAGGAAGAATAATAAATACATTGACAACCTCTTGATTAGCTTGTAGAAACTCAAACCATGATTCTTTTACTATGCTGTACAGAGGGAATTTTTTTCCCCCAAATTTTATTGAAACAGTCACATTTTTGTATTTTTAATTTATCAAAATAGGAAATAGACAACACTTCCCTCCTCCAACTACCCACATTCAAGAAAAAAAAAAACATCACATGAGGGTTCATGCCCTTACTAATAGTTATTCCTTTTTCATATAATATCTTATAACAATTTGCATTATTATAGCTACCCTTTTCTCATAAATAAATTGCTCTGTGGTCCACAACATCAAGCAACTAATGAACCATATGTTTCATCTTTGGCCACATAATTTATTTTCTTCTGGTTTTGGCCTTCAATTGTAGTAGTGATAAGCTTAAGAATCTCACAAGTGCAAGAGAATGATTAGCACCATGATGAACTCGTAGAATCACCATGAATTAGTTATTACCATCAAAATTCCCACTCCAACCCTTTTTGTGGTGCAACCTCAATTAATGATCATGGGTCAGATCTAGTTATGCACAATCCATGATCATGATGGTTTTCAAGACCAAGTTACACTAACCAATAATGTTGGCTATATATATATACATACATAGCTGGCAATATGTCATGCCACGTGATGATATTGTTGTCTTGCATTACAATTTGCTATTGCCAATTCAAGTAATGGTTGAACTCATCAAGATCAGATTCAACATTTTATATTATATTATAATATATGATCCTTCCAGAAGCAGAAAGCAAATAGAGACACTGTGACAGAGCAAGACAAATGTGGCCAATTTTCTATTCCCTCCTCAGACAAACAACAAAACCACTTGCCCTTTTACCAATGCAGTATCAGGAAAACTGAGATGTGTCTTAATGAACTAGCTGCTGGACAAAAGAAGAAATTTCTTTAGAAATTTATTCATGCAACAGGCTAATTTCTGCAGACTATATTCTCTCAAAATTCCACGAGATGGGTCATTTTGCTCCTCTGTTAGGCAACAATTCCAAGTGCCAATAACATATTCATCATGTGTGTCTAGTATATTCAATTCAACCTCTATTTCATTTTCTATCATTCACTCTACCATGTTTCACACTACTCATGAAATTGGTTTTTGATTTAAAACAATTGTTTTGTTATGAATCTGTAACTAAGCAAATGTGTTTATGATGCTAAGATGTTGGTTCATCTATGAAATATGTTTGTCTTTTTGTGTGGTGTCTTATTTGTTTGACACTTTTTGTGATTCCTATGCCTTGCTTGGATTTCAACAATGGGGTGATTCACATAGACATAGGTTAGTGCAAACTGCCAACACCTACCTACGAATAAAAACACAGTACAATATATTGATATGACAAATTATGTGCAGTAGAAAGAAATGAAAAAAAAATCATAAAAGGGTGACAGAAAATAACCTAATGGTATTTATATAATATTTGAAAGTGGTAAAGTTTGTGTCTTTAGCAAGTTGTATTGGAACACAGCTAGTTCTTCCCTACCAAAGAGAGGCCAAAGAAAGAAGTGAAAAATTGTTGCCTGGCACCCACAGGCATAGTTTGAAAAATGGTAAACATCAATATCAGGCACTTTACACACGAGAAGAACAGTAGTATTAGTCATTTTACATGTTAGTAATTCATATTTAAATTAAAATTGTTTTTAAAAAATATTTTCTACATTTAAAATTCAGAATATAGATATAAAATTTCAACCGTAAAATTATTCAGACATTAGAGCATTTACGCTATTATATTTTTCATTTATGAAAAAAAAAAAACATTAGGAGTCGGAATGGAAGAATCTTGACAACAATGATATTCTCTTCGGTTACGGACCAAAATTTTGGTCCGAAAGAAACCTCGGAAATTGGAATTGGGCTAAATGGCTTTTGGGCTGTAATTATAATTGTAAGAAGGTTCAATTAAGACTGCTTCTTCCTGCACCTCCATATTATATCATCTTTCTGCACTTTCATAATTTTCAAAATTTCTATTTTCAAAATTTCCATAATAGACATGAGTAAATTACAAAATTATCCCTACTGTTATAAAAGAAGGTTTTCCATGGAAGGGGTGCGATGCATTTCTGAACAGTGGTGGAAGGTATCGCAGTGGTGGTAGAAGGTTCCTACGGTGTTGGAGTGGGGGGTTGAAGGCACTTTGGGTGGCTGTCAGTGGTTGTGGGTGGCTGAAAAATAACAACCGTCGTCTTCGTCGAGGTATCTGTTATTCATTTTTTCTGATTTTCACAGATTGTAGAAACTGTAGAAGTTTAATATTTATGGATTCTGTAAGCCGTAAGTTTAAAATCAAGATTTGTGCCTCTTACGGATTACACAAACCGTAGTTATTTTAACATTCGTAAGAGCTTACGGTTTTTAGAAGCCGTAAGAAGTAAAAAAATGCAAATGCTTCTACGGTTTCTACAAACTGTAGAACATTTTTTTTTGTCTACGGTTTGTAGAACCCGTAAGCAGTAAAAAAATGCAAATGCTTCTACAGTTTCTACAAACCGTAATGTCTATTACTTTTACGGTTTCTATAGACCGTAAAGCAGAAGTGACTTGAATTTAATGTGATTATTTTAAATATTTTCTTCATTCTATCATGGAAGGAGAATATTTGAGTAAAGTTTCTGAAGAAGTAGATAAGATATCAGCTATGGAAGAAGCACATCAAAGTAATGTTATGGTTAAGGAACATAAATGCGGTTTACATTTTTCAACGAATTAGGTAAATGAATTTACTTATATTAAATGCTTTTATTGGATAAATTGGGATAGTGACTTTGAAATTTTGTTAAATTTAGGTATTTCCTACCAGAGATAATTTACTTGAATGGGTGCGGAAGGTTGCTT
>Ga0209700_102585_pt1 | contig 36258 bp, 16 predicted proteins | sample SiratroredBW_FD_187528 | JGI IMG/M metagenome (GOLD analysis project Ga0209700, IMG submission 187528) | Root nodule microbial communities of legume samples collected from California, USA - Siratro red BW (SPAdes) (version 2) | ecosystem: Host-associated > Plants > Roots > Nodule | place: USA...
AAAAAAAAAAAAAAAATATATACAAAATATATATATATATATATATATATATATATATATGTATATATATATATGTATATATATATATATACATATATATTAAAAACTAGTACCATTATTATGTAGTTATTTAAATATTTTTTATTATTGATATTATGATAATATGTACTTGATTTTTTTTTTATTTTTTTATAAATAATAATTTTGACATTATTATTATGATTTAGTTTTAAGTTCATCACGTGTCATTTGTCACTTTAAATTTCTATATTTATAAATCTTATTATTTTGGTAGTCCATTTATATACTTCATAATTAGTAAAACATTATAACAATAATACATATAAATAAGCAATAACAAGTTTTTTATATAAAAAATATTATTTACGTGTCTTGCCAAATTTTTAATATGACATGATTATTGTTAGTTTATATATTATATTATTATTATTATTTTTCGTTTTAAGTAATTTCAGAAAGACAATGTTATATATCTATAAAAAGCAGTGTTGATAATAATAATAAAAAATAGAAACAAAAATATAAAAAATACAATTAAAAGAAACGAGTACATGCAGTGGACTGGGCCGATAGGCCCAAGGCCCAATATTTCCCGCGTAGCACTAAGAGTTGTTAACGATACAATGAATTATCGGCGCACACACTGGTAATAAACCTTGGGAGCTAGCTTGCTAGGGTTTTATCACCTCATCGACCATGGAGGGCATTGAGATGGAAGAACCTACATTTGGCATAGACGAAAGCAACGATGATTTATGCAATTCAATCATCTCTCGCTTCGGCAACTCCACCGACGAAAGCCACCAGCACCTTTGCGCCGTTATCGGCGCCATGTCGCAGGAGCTCAAAGACAACAACAAACCCTGCACTCCGTTCGCCTACTTCTGTGCTGCACGTCTTTCCCTCGACAAATTCACGGCGGAATCCAATCCCTCCAGCTACATCATCGACGCGCTTCTCACCGTTCTCTCGCTTGCCGTCCCCAGGGTTCCCCGTGCGCTGTTGAAGAAGGAGAGTCTGCAGGGACATCCACTGTCGGAGAGCCTTCTGCGAGTTCTGCGGTCTCCATCGGCGTCGGAGAGCGCGATTGCTCCCGGATTGAAGTGCCTCTCGCATTTGTTGATAGCCAAGGAAAGCGTCGACTGGTCTGACGTGTCTCCCCTATTCAATGTCTTGTTAGGATTCCTTACGGATTCACGACCTAAGGTACACATTCATCTGTCAATTCTAAACCTGACTCAGGAGTATTTTATAGGGATTCCTGTTAAGGTTTTTGGAATTATAACATGAATGTTAATGATTTAAGATAAATGCTTGTGCGATTCAGGTCTTGCTTTTGAAATTATTTTTAATTAGACATACTATTACTTTCTTTGCACGTTATGTTTGAGGCGTGAAAATTATTAGTGGAATGTTTCGAGAGCAATAACAGCAGCATGTTTTTCGAAAATGAGCTAGGATTATAGTTTAATGTAACTGATCACTTTCCAACAAAATATCATTCTAGTTAATTCCATCCTACCTGTCCTTGTTGATTTAAGCTCAAATCATATAAATGTTAATTCAACTAATACTTTATGCCTTCTTATGCCTTCGATGTTGTCTCTTTTTCTCTATTAAATGTATTTTCTCTTCATTGGATTTATGGGTGAATTAAATATAGAGTATAAACATAAGGAAAACAGGTAATGTCTAGTGTGATGCCTGTGGTGATTGAGGGCTATTGAGTGATGACAAAAGAAAAGTAGGTTGTGATTCGTATAATGGGTGATCTGTGGATTCGTATTGTACTTGTTAGAAGAGCACCCTAAAAGTTAAAGTCGCAATAACTAGTGGCAATAGGACCTGGGTGATTTCTATTAGACTGTAGGTTCAAACTTCCAGCCACATAAAGAAAAAAACATAAAAAATTATGTATGGTTTATGATTTGGATGTTTCTACCTATTGGTGTTTGCTTGATGAAGTAAACTAGATCTGAAATTTCCCTCCTAAAGAGTATCACACATCATCTTAAGATAATTCACGGAGAGCTCGAAGTTTTGTAAACTAAAATTTTGTGGTAAAATGATAAATTTGTGTGTTGATAACAGTACATTTAATAATCCACAACCAAATGTCCTTTGTCAGCAGCACTATGTGTTCATTTCTTACTTATAACTATTATTACAACAGGAAAATATGCTCTAGGAAGCAGAATTTGACTGGTTGGATTCTTGCTGTTGCTTTTGCTGCTCTGGCTTTACTGCTTGGTTTACAGACAGGGCATGAATTTGTCTGATTTCCTCCTATAAGGAAGCACTAGCCATTAGATGCCTCTTCAGTAGTAGCCTTTTGCCTTCAAATATTTCGGATACAAGCTTCACTACAAATTGCTCCGCACCTAATAGCCACAACAAAAAATATTTAATAATTCAAAATAAAAAAGGAGGAGCTAAACGATGGTATTAAGTAGAGAACGCAGGGTCTGTTAGTGGAAAAAAAAACTTACCTGACATATGAATCAATCAGTTTCTGGAGTATAAATACAATACAATACATAATTTGAAAAGAGGGCTGGAGTCAAATAGTGAGGAACAGTGGGTGTCTAAAAAGGTTGAATATTTAGTAGGATGGTCGGTTTTCTATATCACTTCTTTGGGCGCTGACTAAGGAAGTAGAATGTTTGCTATATTGTGAAACATGCTTGAATGCTATGTGCTAACTAAATGTATCCACAGGTCAGAAAGCAATCACATTTGTGTCATCGTGATGTCTTGTTAAACTTTCAAAATTCTTCGCTATTGGCATCTGCAAGCGAGGGAATCACAAGCCTACTTGAAAGGTTCATATTGCTTGTTGGTGGAGCAAATGCAAATACTGGTGAAGGAACTAAGGAAGCTCAGCAGATTCTGTATATTCTTGACGCCTTGAAAGAATGTCTTCCTTTTTTGTCACGGAAATCTAAGACCAGCATTCTTAATTACTTCAAATATCTCTTGGATCTGCATCAACCTCTAGTCACAAGGCGCATTACGGATGGGCTGAGTTTTCTCTGTCATTATCCATTGTCAGAAGTTTCCCCTGAAGCGCTACTTGAGTTGTTAAACACATTGGCCCGTTCTATCGAATCAAATAAGATGTCTGGAGACAGATTAACATTTACTGCCCGCTTGCTTGATGCTGGAATGAATAAAGTGTATTCTCTTAACCGACAAATATGTGTTGTTAAGCTTCCCATTGTCTTTAATACTCTTAAAGGTAAGATTTGTGATTTCTTCTGTGTTTTTTGAATTTTCTAGATATTGTCAAAAGGCAATTATGAAAGTGTTGTATACTTATTATTTTTAACATTGCAGATATTTTGGCATCTGAACATGAAGAGGCTATATATGCAGCCACCGATGCACTCAAGAGCATGATAAATTCTTGTATTGATGAAAGTTTGATTAAACAGGGAGTGGACCAGATCAGTTTTAGTGAAAGCAAAGAATCAAGGAAATCAGCACCAACCATCATCGAAAAAATTTGTGCAACTGTCGAGTGCTTACTTGATTATCACTACACTGCTGTCTGGGATAGAGTATTTCAAGTTGTTTCAGCTATGTTTCAGAAACTAGGTGGGTATTTGAATGAGATTATTCTGGGTGCTAAAGGAAAAACTATTTTCTTGTATGCAAAATCTTGAAGCTTATGATTACAATCCAATGGGTGATTTTCTTGCTAACTATTTGTTTTCCTATTTTATTTCTAACAATTAATTATTTCAAATGCAAAACCAGCTATGACAAATAATTTCATACCCTTTTTTTTAACTTACGTATGAAAATGTGATTTCGTAGAAATTTTTTTATTGAAATAGGTTATCTTATAATCTCTTGTACATAGCATATCCAAACAAAAAACTTATTTTTATAACAGTTTGTAACAATAATTGATTATAGATATAATATCTTTTTCATAGCTAATCCAATTACACTATACATTTGATTTTTTAACTATTAATTTTTTATTGGCCTTATTTCATGGCTTCTTTATTAGTTTCTTACTTACAGTTTCTTTGTAATATTATCTGCTAAAGAAAAGCTTGGTATGAACAGCTCCATGCTAATATATCTTAGCTTATTTTCAATACAGGAAATTATTCTCCCTATTTTATGAGAGGGATACTAAAGAACATGGAAGATGTGCAGAAGCTTCCGGATGAAGATTTCCCATTTAGGAAACAGGTCTCATCTTGTTTATCTTCTTTTTTTTCGTATCCATGTTAATATAGAGCTTACAATTTTATGCAATGAGCCCCACCATGTCTATTTTCCAAGCCACGGAGTGCACGTTCCAAGTTAGATCAGTTTCTCTTGTCATCTGGCCAGTAAAATATTGCATGTATTTTGAATTATATTATGATGATTTTGAAGATTCAAAAGCAATTAGCTGCTTGTGAACCCTGTTGTTCTAGGTGACAAATCTGTGTTTATCCCTTGCTAAGGGCCTTCAATGCGATTTATGCATGATGCATGTTTTTAACCGGTAACAAAGTGTAGATGTTTAAAGCTGTGCAATTGAATTTTTTTTTATGTTCAATAATTTTTTGAAGAAGTTTAGTGCATTACTTTTTCTTGGTTCCTTAATCAATAATATTAATAGGTTGGATCTTATTTGGGGATGTGTAACTTGTCTGATCTTTTTATTTTTTATGTGATATAATAATTACTTATATTTAGTTCATTTTATGATGTGCAGCTGCACGAATGCTTTGGAGCAGCTCTGGTAGCAATGGGACCTGAAACTCTGTTGTCCATTGTACCTCTGAATTTGGAAGCTGAAGATTTATCTGCTGCAAATGTCTGGCTTTTTCCAATTCTAAAACACTATATTGTCGGTGCACCTTTAAATTATTTTACTGAAGAAATTCTGGCTATGATTAATCGTGTAAGGGAGAAGGCTCGAAAGGTATAAAACATTTTTAAAAGGTGCAGTATCATATTAAATCACAATGTTAACTTATGTATGCATTTTGCAGCTCGAGAATCAAGGATTGATGGTGTCATCAAGGAATGCAGATGCACTTGCATACTCTTTGTGGTCTTTGCTGCCTTCATTTTGCAATTACCCTTCAGACACTGCTAAAAGTTTCATGAATCTGGAGAAACATTTACGTAGTAAGCTGAAAGAAGAACCTGATATTCGTGGAATAATATGCACTAGTTTGCGACTTCTGATTCAGCAAAACAATATTGTGGATTTAGAACAAAAGGGTTATATTGGTGAGGATATGACTGAAGAACAAAGTCGTTATTCGCCACAGACTGCAAGAGACAATTTATATGTGCTGAAATCATCTGCAAAGAATTGGTTAAAAGATTTATCAGAAGTATTCCTTAAATCTACGAAAGATGATGGTGGTTGTTTGCAGGTACTAAAATTTAAATAATTGGGAATAGTTCTGCAATTTACTAAAGTTGAATGGAACATATTTCTTTCCTAACACAACATATAATTAGAGTTTGCTATTCTGTATATGTTGGTATTCTCTATTTTCTTTACCTTTTCCCGTGATTTATTCTCTATTTTCTGTATAAATTGGCTGAGACATTTATTGCCGTGTGTCAATCAGTATATTGGAGTAGCAAAGATGCAGACTGTTTATGTAGATAATTGTCAAAGAAATAATCTCAAGCTTTTTTTGCTTTAGACACTGTTCTGTATCTGGATTATTGTATAAGTTCTATCATGTGACTAGGCACTAAGATTAAGTCATGGTTTAAGTATATAAATGTGGACATGTGCGCTCTTTTTCCTTTTTTTTTATATTCATTTTCAACTAGCAACTGAATAGTGATCACGAGGGCTTGTAGAACTTATCAAGTTATATTAGTAGTTAGTTCTCCATGGCATAAACAAAAAGCTACAGAAGTGCTTTCTCAAGTTTCAGCTCTTCATTGTGAATGTAATGGAGATAGAGCAATTTTTGCACGAGCCACTCAGTAAAAAATTCAATAATAAAATAGTAAAAAAGCTTGTACTTTTACTTGTTTTATCAGAATTTAATATATTCTTTCAATATTTTATTGTGTGGGCTGCCGTTTTTATTTCTTAGACCTTTTGAAATTGAAATATAGCTATTTTGGAGTCGAAGTGTTGTCTTTGATGTATGGGGCAGCATTCCAAGTAAAATATTCCTCTGGAATGCGCCCTCTTCCGGAAAAAAAAAAAAATAGAACGTAGAATGTTGTCATGTATATAGGTAAGTTCTGGGTAAGGTGAACTTTCCATGGTATACTGTATCCTTTCCTAGAACAGACTAATTCTTGTGGCATCTTCATTTCTCAAGAGTTCAGAATTGAATTGATTCTCCTCTTTTTACATCTAACATGTACAAGAAGTTAATAGTGATGGCCTTCTTTCATGTACAGTGTACAATTGGTGATGTTGCTTCTATAGCAGATAAAGCAGACGTACGGAATTTATTCAAGGAAAAAATGGTGAAGCTTTATAAATACACTCAAAAGGCAAGCAAAGTAGGAAGTTCCACAAATTCTCATTCTATGCAGATTGATGATGCATCAAACAATTTGTCTCTATCAGTTTTAAGGTGCTTATAATCATCTGTTCCTTCCACCTTGCCTTCTGATATTAAACGAAGTTGTACATTTTATTTTAGTCTGTCACATGTCCACTTTACTGCAATTATTTATTTCTTGGGTTTCTTCATTTATTTCATAGGTTTTTTTTTTTTTTTTTTTTTGTTTTTTTTTTTTTTTTTTTTATCCCAGGGCACAGCTTTTTGATCTGGCAGTTTCACTGTTGCCTGGTTTAGATGCTGAAGATATTGCTCTATTGTTTGAAGCAATAAAGCCAGCATTGCAGGTATGACTGTGATATAAAGAGCTGTAAGGAATTTTTCAATTACCTTTTTCCAGCAGGAAAGGATAATTGTATTGATTATTATTTTCAGGATATTGAAGGTGTCATGCAGAAGAAGGCATACAAAGTACTTTCAATCATTCTTAAGGTATTTTTCTACTTTATTTTATTTTATTTTCTAGTTAGCTTAGAATTTTCAAAGTAATTGCATTTTAATGTAATGTTTTCGTTTCAATATTCTTGGTACTACTTCCTTGCTCAAATGCTTCCATAATTGTTATTGTCATGTATATTGCATACAGTCAGGATATATAGTTGATTGGATTTTATTAATTGGCTTAACTCTAATCTTTAAGTTTAAGGGATCGTCAAATTAATTTTGGAAGTTGATGATTTTACTGCAGAGCCAGTTTCATGTTGGTAAATATTTCTGCTTACAGTTTTCTCTTTGGATCATTCTTAACAGAGCTCAGATAGTTTTGTTTCATCAAAGTTTGAGGAGCTGCTTGGAACTATGGTTGCAATTCTTCCATGTCATTTTTCTGCCAAACGACATAGACTTGATTGCCTTTATTTCTTAGTTGTTAATGTCTCAAAGTCGAAGGTATTCAATGCTGGGCTATTGCTTGTGTTTTTGGTAGACTATTGACATGTACTCTTGTATGAGTAGAAATAATCTGAAATTGTGTACTGCCTGTAGGATAACCTGGAGCACTGGCGAGACATTTTCCTCACCGAAATTATACTGGCTCTTAAAGAGGTAGTGTCATATTAATTGTGGAAAGTTTTTAGTTGTACCGTTTTAGTTTCCATGCTGGAAGCTATTATATGTTTGGAGAATAAGATTCGATTTGAAGAGTCATCTGCTGAGTTATTTCTGGAACTGACACATTTCTAGTCTATCCATGTACTTTTGGGGGTTAGGGGATGAGCTTTTACTGAGATCCAGCTTGATACCAACTTTATCTTTCTTGTAAGTCCAAAATGGCTTTCTTATTCATCCTATAACAAACAATGGCAACAACTGGGGTTCTGCAGCAAACCTTGTAGTGTCGAGGTTCATGTTTCCTATGCAAGACATGTAACATGAGTGTTGCTTTGTTAGTTTAGCTATTTCTAGTGTTTTAGCAGTCCAATTTAGGGCTCCTAAAATGGCATTTTTAATTTTTTGTTTGGTGGAGTCTGGGGGCTAATTACACAGCCTATTATGTGGGTGTGGGGAGGGGAAAAGGTAAGTTGAAGATGAGGCGGAGCACTGTGTTGGATTTGATCATGAGATCTAGTAGTCCCTTAAACAACTGGTACCACGTACTGCATTTGGGTTATGTGTAATAGCTCAACTTGTACTGCCTACATATTTTGGGTCATATATAAATAACTCTACATGGGTTGATAGTTCAAATCAGAACCAGTCTGGAAGGGTTTTTTTCACTGTCTTAGGCTTTTGTAATTTTTTCACATATTTGGCGTTTGGTTTATTTGCATATACGATTTTATTACTATGGGTTATATTAAATAATATATATGTAATGTGCTCCATTTCAATGTTGTCGGCTTTGGCCCATACATCACAGTGATACATGTTTGATTGGTACCATGACTCATGAGCTGTTGTTGCATTAGTGTTCCGATAAATGTTGTCCATTATGTGGTTCCTTTCTTAAATGTTGAGAGTTCCTAAAGCCACTGTTTTCATTGCTTATATCAATTAAAATTCATACTTTAAGTTCTATTTGTGTTTGTTTTGTTTATCTATTATCTTCTATGTATTTAACCTATTTCGTTTGTCTGTACATCTATAGTATCTCCTTTGTGGTCTTGACCACCTATACATATATTTATTCAATACAATGCTTCTACTTTATTTATGGGGTACTATTCGTTGTCTGATGGGAAATAAGCAGTCAGTGATGATTTTGTATGTGATTTTAACTGTTGTATGCATGATTGTGTGGACAGAAGAATCACAAGATGCTTGGCATGGGTTCTACTTTTATTCACTATAGCTTCTTTGCTTAGTTCTTTGAGGTTTGTTACTAATTTAAAGAGTACCCTTGCAGGCCAATAAAAAAACCAGGAATAGGGCTTATGAGATTCTTGTTGAAATTGCCCATGCATTTGGGGATGAGGAGAGAGGTGGGAATAGAGAAAACTTGAATAATTTTTTTCAGATGGTAAATATCCAATTTAAAGTTGTTTTTTTTATCTTCGTTGATTAATTGATGTAAACCAATGAATTTCACTCCACTGGTTTCATTTGGCTTGACTTTATAACATCATGAACTTAATTGTTCACTACTGTACAATCTATATGTTCTGCCCACGTAGAGTAATTTGATTTTATGCTTTTGTGAGCTCAGGTTGCTGGACACTTTGCCGGGGAAACTCCACATATGATAAGTGCTGCAGCCAAAGGTTTAGCCCGTTTGGCTTATGAGTTCTCTGATCTTGTTTTAAGTGCTTTGAAATTGCTCCCAGGCACTCTTACTCTATTGAGGAGTAATAATAGAGAGATAATCAAGGTTTGTTTCCTTGTCTAATTAGTAGGTCAAATGCACTGCTGCTTATGTTATTTCCTAGAGCCAATAATTAAATGTGCTCTGTCACATCATTCTGTAGGCCAATCTTGGTTTTTTAAAGGTATTAGTAGCCAAATCACAAGCTGAAGGGTTGCAAACTCACTTGAAAAGCTTGGTGGAAGGTTTGTTGAAGTGGCAAGACAACTCAAAAAATCATTTCAAGGCAAAGGTTGTTTTGAGTCTCCCTTGATCTTTTCTAGATATCATCTTTTTGTTTTGTTTTGGATGCCTGCTGTTTCACAATTAAGCTACTACTGGTCCACATTGTAAACTTTGATATGCCAATTGTTTTCAGGTTAAACTTCTTTTGGGAATGCTTGTCTCGAAGTGCGGGCTGGAGGCTGTTAAAGCTGTCATGCCTGAAGAGCATATTAAACTTCTTTCCAATATACGAAAGGTCTGTTGAATGTCATTCTGTCAATAATTTATGATAGAAGTTTTCCAGGAACTTGAATCTTTTTCTTAACAGATCAAGGAGCGGAAAGAGAGAAATCGAAGTGTTAAATCTGAAGAAACTAGATCTCGTCTTTCAAAAGCAACCACATCCAGGTAACAATCATGTATTTATTTGCATTATTAGAAAGATGACAACTTAAATCCCATACCTAATATCCAATCCCTTACTTGTTCTCTAGCATTTTGTATACATATATATATATACAAATCCTTTTGCATGGTTATTCAATCCCAAATAGTAGTGCAATTCAGCTGCCCCTACACCAGTAAGTAGGGTGGTGGAATGACACCACTATACTGAACTTTAGATATAGTTTATGTAATTTATACTGTACATATATAAATTTTCAAAATAAAAATAGCTAAATTTATGATAGCCATAGCTGAAAGACCTGTAGGAGAGATAACATCTGCTGTAAGAAAATAAAAGGGCAGAAAAGCGTTAAGTGAGCTGAGAACAGTGAGAAAAACAAACAAGTAGCAAAAAAAGTGCTGGAGACCATGGCAGTAATTCTAGAAACTTCATGATGGCACTGGAAAACTCATGTGATGGCTTGAGTGTAGTAGGTTCTGTTTGAGACCTACGCATTGAACTGCAAGATTGTCCAGCAGAATAAACCTTTAACACTACTGTGTTATGTGGGTAAACAGGGATTTCAACCTTCATTCAGTTACACCTTTCTGGCTCAATGGTGGCAGCTGAGGGCTGAGATTCTCTCACTATCGCAGTGCTATAGTGTAGAATTCATAATGAACGTCTCTGTGTATCTAACTTCCGTAAACTTGTAATTTTTATGTCCAGTAAATTAAATTTTGACACTAATTATTTTAAGATTGGTTCACTAGCAATCCTCTTTATAAGACTTACAGCCATTTTAGAATGACATACTTTTGGTACCTCTCAAAAAAAGTACTTGTTAAATGAATTTTGCTCATAATTGGGTTTTAGTTGAAGCTGAGTTGTATGATTACTCTTCTGATTTTTAACATCGTTCACTCTTGAAGCCCTCATCATTTTATTATAGTGAATTTTGTGCTATGTTTAAATCGCAAGCCATGTCTAAATTTGTGTCAAAACCAATAAATTAATTACTTTTTCAGGCAGAGCATGTGGAATCATACAAAGATTTTTTCAGACTTCGATGGGGATAGTGGCAATAGTGAAGCAGAACATTTGATTTCTAAAGGTGGCAGAGCTTCCTTGCATCCCAAATCATCAGCATCTTCATTTAGGTAAGCTGTAACTTTTAACTGGTTCATTCTTCTAATGAGTTGCTGTTTCGTTTGAGTTTTGTTATAATCAAGAGGTGACATTATTCTTGGATTTATAACCTGTTTTCCGATTATCTATTTTTTTTTTAGTTTTTTTTTTATTTTTTTTTTTGTATCTATAGATAGTTCATAAGTTGGGTAAGAATGTTTTGAGATGTCTTACCTATGTCTCCTAACTAAGGATACCCGTGTAAAATATATCCATGGATTCCCACAAGTAATTTTTTAAAATTTAAATAAGAGTATTTAAAAGTAATTCCCTTATGTATAAACTCAAATAAAAATTTGATCTGAAAGTATAATCCAAATAAAATTGCATAACAAAATATCAGTACAAATAAATTATTTTTCCAAGAAAGAAATTTAAATAAGTTGCACTGCAAAGTAGAAGTTCAGAAGAAATTAATCTCAACTCATTGTATCTTTTAAAGGTAGCGGTTTAGTTTTCAAGGTAGATTTTTCCCTTAGGCTCAAATTTTTTGCCTTCTAAACTCTTAACCACCGAAGATAAGTAGTATAGAACCTATCCTTAGCCAGAGGCATACGATCTCAAAATCAATTATGATTGACAGTTATCTGTATCTAGGTCCAATATCAGGCTGAGGAAGAATTTGCCCGAGCACTTGTCTGACGAATCTGATGATGAGCCCCTCGATTTGCTTGATCGGCAGAAAACAAGGTCAGCTCTGAAAACGTCCGACCATCTGAAAAGAAAGTCTAGGTTAGATGATGACATGGAGGTAGATTCAGAAGGACGCCTGATCATCCGTGAGGAAGGGGAATGGAGGAAGAAAAAACGTGAGGATGATGATTTTGATTCTAGGAGTGAGCCTGATAGTCACTTGTCTGGCAAGTCTGGAACTAAAGGCCAGAAGCGGAGAAAAACATCAGATTCTGGTTGGGCCTACACAGGGAAGGAATATGGTAGTAAAAAGGCAGGTGGAGATGTTAAGAAAAAGGACAAACTTGAGCCATATGCCTATTGGCCACTTGATCGGAAAATGATGAGTCGGCGTCCACAGCTGCGGGCTGCCGCAAGAAAAGGTATGGCTAGTGTTGTAAAGATGACCAAGAAACTTGAAGGCAAAAGTGCCTCTGGTGTACTTTCCCTACAGAATTTGAAGCGAAAAAAGACTCAAAATAAAGGCAGCAAGGGAAATAAAAAGGCCGCGTGAGCAGCGTAAGTAGATTTGCAGGTATACTTGATAATCGTAATGCATTCGCATTATGCCAATTTTGAAGCTCCCTGTTCTTGTATATCAGTTAACTTAAAAGTAATGCTGTTTTGTTTTCATTATTTATTTGGTGAGAAATAGAATCAGGCTTTGGGGTTGCTGTTTTCTTTGTGAAATAATTTTTGTAGTGTTCTGAAATTGTTTTACAATAGGCCTGGCTGAGTGTGGAATTATCCATAAGAATGATATTTTTATCTTTTGAATTTTACAAAAATTTGATATATTTTTACAATAGGTTTCTGATAAAAACTACGCGATTGCTTGTAGTCAAGGATGTGTTCTACGTGTCACTCGAGAATTAATTTTTCGAATATTATCCATCCTACTTTAATCTATGACTAGGTGACATTTAAATGACTAATGGGAGTAGTTAGGGCATCAATTAAATAATAAGAGAATGGGACTAGTAATTAAGACCCATGCACGTTGTGAAGAAAGCTTTAAATAAAATGAATCTAAGTAATATTCATTAATGACCAATTTCTTATTATTTAATCTCCATTAGCTTTTAAGTGTCAGAGTGTCATTGGAAATACCTACCCTCACTATCTCAGATATCATCTAAAGACTATCTCGAGTATATCTCGAGTAATACAAGAGGAAGAACTTGGTTTCATAAGTATGTTTCGATCCTAACCCTTATATGGAGACATTCTTCCTTCATTATTTTTTTTTTTCTTTAATTCTTCCATCTTCTCAATTGCCTCAAATTCAACGTTCTCTTCCATTCTTTGTGAAGCCTTCAGAAATTCAAACAGTTAAGAACAATGTACAACTTCTATATAGGTTTTCTTTGAGGTAAGTTCTACTTTGTCTCTTCAATTAAAATTATGATTTCCTCGTTTTAGGTATTGTTAATGCATGTTAGGTTTATTTGATTTAAGTTTATTTTTTGAATTGTTGATATTTAGGGTAAAATTCGTTGAGGTAATATAAGAGGTTCCTTAGGTAATTTTGGCTTCTTCTCTCTAAATTCTAGAGTATTTTATAGAGAAAAGAACTTAAAAGTAAAAAAAGGTAGTTTAGTTTGTATAATTAAAGTTTTGGAATGCGGAAATTATAACTAACTTAAAAATCTTGGGGGCTGCCTTTGAGAACATTGGAATTCAGAACATGGAATCCGGAGTGTTTTTCAATGCAATGGTGTTCTTGAAAATTTAATAGTATTATGTCTTAATTTAAAAGTTGTTATTTGTTTGAAATGTGCCAAAGAATGATTGTATCTGATATATATATAAGTGTAGTAGATAATTTGAGTGTTATTTTATACTATTTAGAATTATACCAAGTTAGTTAGATGATCAGAAGATAATATCAACTTAGAAATATTGAACTATTAGTGTATCCAGTGTATATATGGATAGAAGTTTACTCACTTAAGGAATAAGTGAAATTTAATATCTTAAAGAAGGATTGAGTTTAGATTAGGTGTTAATATTATTCCTTATTACAAGTTAGTTGAATAATACTTTTAATTTTTTTTTCTAGTTTTGAACTTGTATTTTAGAGTTGAAATTTGAGTGAGGAAAATATGTTAAGTTCTAGACAAATTTTAACGCCTTTCTTATTGATTTTTTGCACATCTAATTCTAGTAAAGTTTATCTCCTTTTAAGTAAGATAAAGACTGAATTCAATTTCTAAAACTAAAAGTTTTTGTTTAAGCAACAAAATTTTATTTAAATGAATTTCATCACTTAAGCAAGAACTTGTCATTTAAAAGAAAATATAATATCTATGTTCAATAAATCTAGAGTATAATGCTCATAGGATATTTTTTCTATATTTAAATATATTTTTGATCTGTTTAAATCTTTGTTAATAGTTGGTGATAGATTTATAGTTGTGTTATATATATATATATATATATATATATATATATATATATATATTTTTTTTTTTTTTTTTTTCAATCAGTACATCTGATTGTTTACATCATCTTAATATTTGTTTCCCTCTGTATTTTATTTGGGGTTGTTGTTGTAGAAATAGTTTCTTCAACCTAACCTAAGGAATCCCGAAGGGATGCCCTCTACACTAGGAACAATTATCGGCATTTCTTCATTGACTTTTCCTCTTTCACGTTAACTCAATCTCTTGTCAATGCTATCAAACTTGTATTTTTCACATATCATCCAGTCAATGGATTAACTGTCAATCTGATTCATCTGGTTAATATTAAAATAATAAAATATGTTTTGTATTATTGTTTCGAAAACATCTTTTATTATATTTAAATACTATAAAATAGGTGTAAGTGGGCTTTGATACACCTAAGTATTTATATTTTTAAATAAAAGATACACGTTATGTTAATAACTTTAAGTATTTATTATTTTTTTAGTAAAAATATAATAAATAATTTAGGGTATTTTAGGAAAAAAAAAAACTAATGTCTCATTCGGTTTCAAAAGGAGTTTTTATAGAAAAAAGAAATTTATGAAAACGATCATATTAACAGACGGAGATTGCAAAAAATCAAATAAATTAAACAATTAATTTCATGGTTGAAATAATGTTATCACAATAAATAATATTCAAAATAAAATTATTCATAATAATACAAGTTCATAAAAAAAAAAAGCAATACAACTGTATATACAAGTTATAATATATATATATATATATATATATATGTGTGTGTAAACAATATTTAAAAATAAGTTCTAATTCATCAACCTAGATCTGATCGTTGAGATTCAATTGCATTTCTAATATTATTGTACGGATCATCTACCATACCAATCTCGTCAATAATTAATCTCTACAACGCTTGACTTAATACCAACCAACGTATTTTTATAGTATTAATGTTTTCAAATTCTACAAAATATAAACAATAGTATCTCTAACATTTTCATTTGCATGATATAATTGATTTTTTTGAAATTATAAATAACTGACAGATGAATGATATAATTACAGAAAAGATTAAACAACAAAAGAATGTCAAGAAGACGATAAAGAATACGTGACGAACATTTTAGAAGTTTTGTAATGTCTTAAATAATTGATTTTTTATCTTTGATTTTTTTTCTTTTAAATTCTAAAACTATATTTGAATAAAACATTAACTTGATAATTTTTAAATTTTTTTATTAATAAAATAATTATTTTTACGTGAGGTATCTATAATTATAGCCTACAAATGGTGATAAAAGTGAAAGGAAGATGAATGTATGGAGTAAATAATCACTGAAATTGGTTATTGCCCAATGCCCAGCCATGAGGGTCTATTTGTTTGTACATGGGAATGAAACAAAACAAGACTGTATCCCATAAAAATGGTTGTTAAACGGTTACATCAAAAGTGGGTCAACTCCTACTCTGGCCATGCATGGTAAAGATAGGATTTTATAGCAGTGGATAGATAGTGACTCACTCACTCTCTCCCACCAGGAGCACCAGATAATCTATCAACTCTCTCATTCTTTAAGCACACAAACCCATCCCAACAAACATTTTTTCTCAACAATTACCCCTCCGACCAAGTAATCCACACCGCATATATTCTCACCCAACCAAACGCTGGAGTTAGTATGCAATAACTGTCTGGGTACTCAGTAACTGCAACCACACAAAAAACAAACTTAACTAAGATATAAAAACCTTACCTTACCTTATAATATCAGAGAGAGAGAGAGAGAGAGGGAGAGGAAAAACCCTAACCTCCTTTTAACTGAGATATAAAAACCTTACCTTATAATAATAAGAAAGTAGTTCCCTATGAAATCTGTTTCACTTAAAGGGAGCAAATATGATTGAAGAATTGTGACCCCCAAAACCAAATGAATTTGATAAAGCTGCCTTGATATCCAGCCTCTCTTTCTTTGAGCCAACAAGCACTCTAGCATCCTTTGTTTTTCATTTGACCAAATTAGATAATTGTGTTATAAATAACGTGGCAACACAATTTTAAGTAAAAGGGTTGTTGCAGTAGGTAACACTTACCACTCCTTTATCTGGGTTTTCTAGGTTGATATTGGGATGAACCCACCCTGTCCTTATTGCCTGCATTGAGGAAAAATAAAGCTTTGAAATATATTTAATGTTGAAAATTTAGCTACTACACAAGTGATTACGAGTTTTAACCTGTACTGTGGCTACAGCTTCCACACCGCCAGCTGCCCCTAGTAGATGACCAATCATGGATTTTGTAGAATTCACTTTTAACTGTATTATGATAAATAACAGCATTAATAAAGACAATTTAAAAAAAAAAGGAAATCATAATTACCTTTCAATTGGCTAGAATGAGAACAATAGCAATATTATCATGTAAAGAGTAATGTTTGTTACTATTTTGGTCCGTATACTTGCTCAATCTTTACATTTTTACATGTAGTCTCTACCCATCGTTTTAGTCGCGCTATAATACAAAATTATATATATGGACTAAAACAGATTATAAGTGTAGATTAAAAAGGTATAAGAACCAAATGAGTAATTAAACCAAAACGAAATTTACCTCAGGGTTTTGACCAAAACAATGTATTAGAGCTTGGTACTCTTTAAGATCTCCAGCCGGTGTGGATGTGGCATGTGCATTTATGTAATTCACATCCTCTTTTGATACTCCAGAGTGAGCTAATGCCTTTTCGATGCAAAGTATAACACCAGCCCCTGTTTAAGATGGAACAAATAAAACATAAGTGCAATCGTAAGTCTTGAATGATCTGCAGGGACACAAGTAGGATCATTTTATTCTAAGCAAAAATCATAATTATTAAAAAGTTATATCAACATGACCCTAAAAAGTTAAATCTAACTCCAGAACCGTAAAGAAAATGAGGCAGGATATATTTAATCTTTCACTATTCTGGAATTGTCATGATAAATGTGAGTGATTACATTGCAATGCTTGGATGAAGACGGATTATTGACCGTTTCAATCACACTGAGAATTTGTAACAATAGGAATGAACAACATAATTTATAAAAGATAAATTTCAATACAGAAGATCATACATACACTTATTTTCTTTCAAAACATGCGTTACAATAATTTAGATACAGTGGTCACTGCAGACTGCGATTAGACACCAAACGACCAATGATAGTCACTTTCAATCAGCTATCTACAAACTTCAGTAATGCGTTTCACAGACTAATTAATAAATAAATCCCTAGCGAATACAAGCAGCAGCAAGGAAGGAAACTGCATCCATGGGCATCAAAGTATATTAATTTCCACTTCCGCTCCCTCCTTTTCTTAGAGCATCACATGGACAAACAGAAGATGCACTTACATTTCAAGACAGAACATCACCAGATTCATATTTAAAGCACTAACTTTAAATATTCAAACTGAAACGCTTCAGAGTTAGCAGTTTAGGCATCCATATGAGTGAAAGTGCTGAAACTTAGCATGAATCCGTAAAAGCTAGCCTAAGGATATATACACCTTTAAGATTATACTATTATTATCATAAAATAACTCGCAACAGTTAAGCAAGAATATTTCAACCAAGAGGAAAACATCAACAAAAATCTAAATTGTGTAAACTCATTTTGAAAACGCATGTGTGAGCATGTCTTGCTTCAAAGTTTTGTCCTAAGATTATATTAATACAAAGAGCTTTAAGCATTTAACATTTTACCATCAGGACGTGGCTCAGTCACATGATATGCATCACAGGTGAAACTTCCCCCAAGGAATTCAGCATATATGTTTGCACCTCTTTTCTGCAATGTAAAAAGATTTTATACACAAAAGGTTACTTATGCGTATTGCCAAAGGTGATACATGCATATAATTTTGTGATAATATACACGTCACATAAAGATTGGGAAAGAATAAGTAGTAGGAAGTGGTAATGACAAGGTTGAAGAACAGTCCTTAGAAAAGATAGAACAGATGTATCAAGAGTTCTTATACTGTTGAAAGTAACAGAAGGATAAAGGTAAATCCTAATATAAGGAATAGATTGTTTTGTACTCAAATTATTATATCCAATTAGTAGTACCTTAGCATGCTCCAGTTCTTCTAAGAGCAAAACTCCAGCCCCTTCTCCCATGACAAATCCATCACGGTTCTGTAATATCATAACCACAAGTGGATGGTTAGTAACAAAAGCGCACAGCAAGGAAAGCATATCACTGAAACCAAAACCAAAACCAAAACTGCAAGCACCACAGTTTTTTTAGAAAACAAAGGCTATTCAACCCGTTCTCTATATATCATAATTGGAAAAAAGTAGGCTGGTAAAAAATATAGAGGATAATGAATCCTCATTGTGTTGAAAGGCTGTCTGATCTCATCATTTTAGCATATTTGAAATGGTGATTCCCTTAAATAAACCATGAGCTGAACTAGGAAGCACAAATATGACAATTAATAAAAATCACAAATTAGAAATCTTAAATTGCGAGAGATGGTTCATGTCTTCAAATAAACAAGTCATTATAGACAATAATACAATGTTAAACTCTATCAAACTATTATGATATTTCAATTGCAGTGTTATAAAAGTTTATCAACAAAAGAAAAAAAATGCAACTAAAAGAATTTAGAGTGTCCATGCTGTTTCTGACAAAGCTTCAAAACAGCTCAGCCATTGTTTAGAAGTGTTATGGCTTCTTAGCTGCCAAACACAATCTAATCAATTTTATTTTATTTTGTTTTGCAAAATACAAGGTTCGGTTGATGAACTCATGAACCATTGCAATGTTACAACAGTTTTAGTAAAGTTATAATATTACAGTGTCCCAAGGGCGTGAAGCTTTGGTAGGATCGGTATTCCTTTGTGAGAGTGCCCTGCAGGCCACAAAGCCTCCCAAACCTGCACCAATGATTGCTGGATTAATATTGTATTCATGGCAAGACAATTCCACACAAGCCATGAAAGAAAGAGTAACAAAATAATACCAATTGGTATAATAGCAGCATCTGAGCCACCACAAAGCATCACATCCTGCAGACAAATTTCATGTTTACTAAATTTGTTAACACCTTTTGACATAATGAGAGCATCATTAAACCAATTTTTTTTCAAAAAAGGAAAAGTAAGGGAAAATATGGGAAATCTAAATTGCAAAATACTTACAGCTTCACCCCTAATGATATGGTTTGCTGCATTCAATATACAAAAGTTACTTGTAGCACAAGCAGTAGAAATAGAATAATTAGGGCCCATCCATCCCTGCAATCCATAAAAGAAATCATTCCTTCAAAGCTTTAGACAATATGGACATAAAAAAAAAAACAAGCTGGTGAAAACAAAAGTCAAGACACAGCGTCCAAAAATCTTTTAAACAGACCAGATCCATAGCAAGCATGGCAGAACCCATGTTTGTTGTTGCAAAAGGTACGCAAAAAGGATTCATCTTTTTATATGAGATTCGTAAAGCTTCAATGGCATCATTGAAAACCTGTTTAATACACAACACCAACAGGGGTCACAATGTCTTAAAAGTGTTATAATGCTTCTGCATAAAAATCATACTAGTGAACGTTACAAGAGTAAATTATCAGGTATTGAATCTCACCTTCATGCCACCCATTGCCGAGCCAATCAGAACTCCACACTTTTCTTTATTTAACTCATCCATTAAATCATCAGTAATTCCAGCATCAACCAAGGCTTTTTTTCCAGCTGTCAGCATATAGAGCATAAATTTATCCATTCTCTTTGAAAGCTTTGGTGCTACCCAGCCATCAGTTGAGAAAGACTTGATTTCACCAGCAATCCTCTGCAAACAGATATTATTTGAGAACAAAATCTACAGCAGGAACCAACAGAAAATACAATTTGAGTAAATTTTAACCTACTGTTGGATATTCTGCACAATCAAATGTTTCAATCTCGCTTATGCCACTAACACCGCTGAGCAAATTATTGTAGAAGGTATCTGGATCATGCCCAAGTGGTGTAACCACTCCCAATCCTGTCACAACTACTCGCCTTTGCTTCGTAGGAGGTTTTTTTATTGTTGTGACCTCTTGGGCAGGTTGCAAAGCTACAGCCATTGTTTTACCTTGAAATTCACAATTCCAATGGCATAGGTCACGACTCAACAATTAATAAGATGACATATGAATCATGGGACATAAAATAATGTTCAAAATTTGGATCCGTTCTATCTACATCACCACAAGCTCGAAGTTCAAAATCACCAGCAAATGCCTACCATTCAAGAAAGTAGATGCCTACCACTTGAAAATTTGTATCTTCTAATTGTAAAGAAACCTTCATCCTAAAGGTGCATATGAATGTTAGGCAGGAAATACAACCACCAACAAAGACTAAAACCTCTTCAAATTTTAAGTGAACTGTATTACAAAAATCTTAATAAACATGATCATATATAGAAGCAGGCCTAAATTTCCATCCGGTGTTTAGAATTTTTAAATAATAATAATAATAATAAAAAGATCGCTGAACCAGCCCATCCCTATATGAATCAGCATAGACACAAACATGTCCAAACTCGAGAGAGTTTAAAATACAAAAGAACAAGGAGCCAAACCATTTGCCATGCAGTTTCTCCCACTTCTATTTTCCATCCATACCATAATAACAAAGACTCATTCATTGTCTCCTCGTGTTTTAACATACCACAACATATATTATAAAGGCATTAATTAAACACGTCAAAATGTTTCACTCACATAAACATGGGAAGTGCCCAAAGAAAACAAAGCCAAAGAGGTGCCCATACATGGGGCGATACTTTCAACCTTTGGCACATGAACACTTCACCGCAACTGGCATTTCAGGAAAAAGAAAAAAAAGAAAAAAAACATAACTGCCTTGTCATATTTAAAGTAATCCTCCGTACACACACAAACACACACGATGAACAATCTCCATGAAATTGCAATGACAACAAAAACCATAATTACAAGATTGATTAATTAATCAATAAGTAAAGAAGATTTGGGAATGGTTTTCACGCGTGAGCGTACGATAAATACTGGAGGCAAATTAGTGAAGTGACGCGCGAGTATCCAATGCTAACCTAAGCAAATAATTTCCCTCAACCAACGAAGCAATATAGCAGGTACCAAAAAAACACCCTTCGAAAATTCAACCGGAATCAAATAAGCCAAAATCACCACTTAATTGAAAAAACAAAAACAAAGATCCATAATGAAAACACAAACTCTAACAAACAACAAAAAAAATTAACAACACAGGGCTGAGTTGAAGAAAGCAGAGCCAGATTCAACGTTAAAGATTGAGGCAAGAATGAAGAATCTGAGAAATCGCGAGAAAATCTAAAGGCGAGATTTGAATAGAAGGAAATACCAGAATGAGCGGATCCAGAAAGAGAGAATTTGGAAGTGCGGGACTTCTTGGAGGAGCGGAACATTGCGTGAGGGGTTCTGGTGCGGTCGGCGTCGCACGTGACTGACATGCAAGCCGCGACGAGCCACGTGCAGAGGGAGGAGGTGGTGGTCGAAGCCATCAACGAAATCCAACGGTTATGTGTGGTCGCGAAAGAACGAACGAACGAGTAAGGCTAATCAACAAAAACAATAACAACAAGAGCACCAAGTGGAAACGACGAAACACGCATACACATCAAACTCAAGTGACGCGTCGTTTTGGTTTGAAAGGGATTATTACTGTTAATATTGTTGTTATTATTGAGATTGAGATTGAAGAGAAGCTCCAGTGTTCACAAAATGCATTTCAGTCTCTCTCTCTCTCTCTCCAACACGATGCTGAGTTTCTGCAATCTCAGTTGTTTCTGCTCAAATGCGCCCTCTCCCTCCTCTAATACTCCTTCTCTCTCTATATCACTCACAAATCAAAAATAATAATAATAATAAAAATAATAATCACTTTATTAAGAGCTTCTGTTTTACTTTATTGCTCTCACTATTTCCTTCCATAAATATGATATATTGAAATAATATCCTTAAATTTTAGAGGTAAGTAAAAGAAATTACATCCACAATATACTGTTGTCAGACCATAAAAATTGATAAACCCTAATAATAACATTATTTTTCACTATTTTTTCATTTCAATTTATTGAATAGAGAATTATTAAATGAAAAGGGAATCTTGCCAAAATTGATAGTTTCAATCGATTTGAAGTACTAATAAAAGAATGTTGTTAGTATATTTGCTGAATTTAAAATAAATTTTTCTTATAAAATTTTAAAATAATAAAGCTGTGATTGGATTCGTATTTGCTCTGGAATATGCTCGAGTGCGGAATGAAGTGGCGTTATTTACTTTGTTTCGCCAAAATGAAAACGAAATCTGCTGTTTTATTTAGAGGGCTGTATTTGGTTTTACTTTTTAAAATTATCTTCTTATTTTTTTATAGCTAAAATGTCTATCTTAATTGATTAAACAAAACAGACTTTAATTTTTTATTGAATTAATAATATAATTAATCTTATTATGTGTGGAGCATGGTCCAGTGAAATTGATGACCAAAAAACTGTATGGAGGAAGAAGGGTTAGAGTCTTAGAGTCGTCCTTTACCGTCCCTAGGGGGTTTCCGTAGAATCTTACATCGCTTTAGAAAGAAAAATAAAATAAAAGGAACTCAATTTTCTAAATTCCTTTAATTTTATTATTAAATTTAATTTTATCATTAAATTATACTTCTATTTTTCTTCAACTATTCCTTTCTATTTCGGTCGGTTTCAGCCTTTGCCAATGCACTTCACAATCACCGCCCAATAATTCTTTGACTATATATTACAATCACATTAAAATCAATCAAATCTCTCTTAATATCTCATTTTCTATCCCCTATTAATTTTTAATTTCTTTAATTATTTGAAAGATATCATATCAACCTTCTTCACGTTATATTGATTTTCAACCTGTTTCAAAGTGTTACTCTATATATTATAATAAACATTATTATAAAAATTAAAAAAACATAAAGTTCTGTGTAATCTCAAAAACTCAAAAAAATGTTAATATAATTATTGTATATTTTTCATACATTATCTAAGTCTCCTATTATGTATTCTATCTCAAGAACTCAAAATTACATAACAAAATAATTCTAAAATTTTACATATATTAACAAATATTGTTTTTTCACTATGTGAAAAGGTAACAACATTTTATTTATATTCTTTACCAAATCTAAAGATTAGGATATTACAACATCTTCAAATTTATTATCATACTTTAGTAATTTAATATAATTAGGATAATTCTTTTCAATATATAAAGAGATTTTTAAAATACATACTAAAATCAATTATTGATTATATTGAATCATTACATGTGTTGTAATCATTATTATAAAAGATTTATAAATGAACAAAATTATTGGAAGAGAAAAAATAAATACTCAATTTTTTTTGCTCGAGTTGAGTAATATAATATGTCACTTAAAAGTTAGTACACTGTTAGAGTTATATATTATTTATATTATTTCATAAGAGAAAGTCCATTATACTTCTTTCTTGCTTGAATATCCCAATTAACATTTAAATGTTCAAATTATTGAGGGAAATATGATGGATTTGGATTTTTCTCACTTTAACATTTGAGCACCCAAAATCTTGACAAGAAAATCAATTCAACATCTTCATTTCTCAAGTTCTTATCAATGCCTTGAGTAAAGGATGTATAAGAAATAATTCTAACTCATCATTCAATGCAAAAACTTTTGACTCATCATGTAGTTTAAGAACATGCAATTGAAAAGCATCAAACCCAACATGCAGTTAAAAATCATTAAACTTAGTCATACAGTTGAAGAGCATTAGACTCAACATGCAATTGAAGACCAAAGAAGACCAAAGACTTAGTATGCTTCAAATGAACTTTGAACTTATATGTTCCAAATAATTTATACTAGCATACAATTAAAGGAACTTAAACTCACATACAACCAAAAAACTTTTGGCTTAATCATACAACATAACATTATTTTATTAAAACCTTCACAAACCAAACAAAAATTGTATAAAAAACATCGACTAGGTCTTATAAGTAATTTCCCTACCTAGAAAATTCAACTATTTCAAATTCAAATTCAACTATTCTCTTTTCAATATAAGAAGTTCAAATTTGTTCACAAAGTTTGATTATCAAATTAAAAATATCATTACAGTCTATACTTATACTAATAAAGATTCATCTTTATCCATAAAAAACTTCACTTGCAATTATCTATACCTAAGAATGAAAATAACCCAACAAAAGATCATCAAAAAATAAACAAAGAGCAACTTATTCTAAACGAAATCTAATTAGTAGCTTGTCTTCCCTTTTTACTAACATTTTAGGACAAACTTAAATCTTAGAAAGATAAATCCAAAAATCTTAAAAAAAATAAAAATTAACTAATACTTTATCTAATATAAATCACTTTTAAAAACAAATTATTCTCTCACTCTTTAGAGTTTCTTATGTTATACTATAAGACCTTAAGAGCAATGAATATGCATTTGGCTATAGGTATGATTATTTTACTTGTAATATACTTCACTTCCAAGAATATTTTTTTTTAGGAAATTAATTGCTTTAGTTATAAATATACTTTAGGGAAGCTTTATTGATAGTAAAAGGATCTTAGTTTCCTTGATTTTATTCACACGTATATAAATTAATATATAAATAAAAATAATATTTTTAATTTTAATATATTTAACACCCATAACTTTTTTACACCCATCTTCACATCTCAACAGAATATATGTAACAATATTTTATTTTACAGCGAAATGTCTCATCACAATTCTCATATTTGACTTTCTATAGTTTATTATTATGCGTATCTAAACCCAACACTTTCATCGGTTTTTCATCGATTTTTCTGATTGTATACTGTACTAACCTAGCTACATATTACGTTTGTCATCACAACAATCATAAAAAAAAATAAAAATTATGATCGTAAATATTATTCTATTAATATTATATAATAAATAACAAACAGACAAAAGTATAGTCAAGAGTGAAAATATATATAATAGAATATCATACAAATTACAAATTGATATTTTCATTTACACAACGATATAAACGTTTAACTAATATTATTATTTTGTTAAAGTAGTATTATTTATTAATAAAAAATTAAAACCACAATAATCAAAACCAATACCAATATTATATTATCGTCAAAAAATATTTTTAAATTGTTATTTTTCTAGTTAAATTATAATACACTATTTTGAATTTTTTATAGTATTTTAATTTATATGCAGTATTATATAGTGTGATAAAAATACTTTGTAAATAATACATTATGATATTACTTGACATTGTTGCCCACGTTAAACAAATAAGAAAACATTAATTCAAAATAACATTTGAAACCAAAGTTTATAGTTGTTCAATATTATTTTTCAAATAATAATTTAAATAGAACGTGCATCCTTCCCATAACCCCCCTCATTCTTTCCCTCCTTTGAGAAATTTTATCCTTTTTTTTTTAATTTTTCATTTCATATCTACTTTATTTCATAATTTCATCCTACCTTGCAATAGTTTAAGACTTAGGGATCACTTATATCTTATCACATTTTCAAATAGAGTAAATTAATAATTATTTTAAAAAATCCACTATTTTTTATATGATCTGTTTATCAATTTTGATGAAGACAAAAAAAGTGTTTCTCAATATCATATATAATTTTTTTTTATGTTTTGATAACTTGTTCTAAATTCCTAAATTTTGAGATGATATTTTAAAGATTGAATTGAAGATAAACATTTTAAGTAAAGGAAGTTAACTTATAACCTTTTAACAATATAACATTGTAATTTATAACATAAAATAAGATATCCAGTGGTGAAAAATTAAGAAAATAGTTGATATACACTAGGATTTACTATAAACACTCGGTATTTGATGTTTGAATTTATCTTAATCTTTAATAGATAAATTAGATGTCAGTCTTTGATAGGAATATACTTAATAGTTTTTTATAAGAAGATAGATTCATATAGGAACATACTTAGTAGTCTTTTATAAGAAGATGGATTCATATGCAATCTATATGATGAAAATGAAATTATAGTACTAATCATTGAAAGAAAATCAAGATGCATAAATTGTAAATGAATCTATGTATAGTTAGTATAATTGAAATAAAATGAAAATGATATTGATTGAAAATAGATCCATGTAATATGTAATGATATATTTTGTGTTGAAACTTTATATGTGAGTGGTAAAAATAACTTTTATGAATGACTAATCCAATTTATTATTTTTACCTAGACTGAGTATGTTATAAAACTTCCTTTTCAGTGACTTATCTCTATTTTTCTTTTGTTCCTTGTATAAATTTAATTAATACTATGATTAAAAACTTTAAATAACGTTGTAGGTGTAAAATATGAATTAAATAGGTATATAATGAAATTGAAAACCTATTTTTCTAATATATACCCTTTACAAATTATTACTAATATCAACAACATACATCTTCCGCATCATCAACCTCCCAAACTTATTTAAAGAAAATATTGTTATTTTGGAAGATCAATTTTATAAAATTTAGATAATAATTTTAATTTGTTAGTTCATTATCAACCATACTCATAATTAACAACCTTCCAAACTTATTTAAAGAAAATATTGTTATTTTGGAAGATCATTTTTATAATATTTAGATAATAATTTTAATTTGTTAGTTCCTTCTCAACCATACTCATAATTAACTCTGAAAGTATGAAAATTTAATATTTTCAACAAACTTCAGTTTTCTATTTAGTAAATCCTTCTGTCAATGTTGATGACAAGAGATTTCATATTATTTTAAATATCGAATTTGCTTTCTACTTGTTCCAAAAAATAGTGAATTCACGTTAGATCCTAATTCATAAGTTATTTTTTAATATGACAAACTATGACTTGTTTAGAGTTGAAATATATCCTACCCTTAGATTTTGATTAATCATTAATATCACACTTAGATCTTACTTAATCATCATTCTGAGTGGGTCTTTTGACAATTTTAAGTGTTACCCTTGAATTTTAATGGATGTTAGCATATCATTACTCTTAATCCTTGATATTCAATGACTAATTTTACAATTGTGCTTTATTAGACCTTCCCATCATTAGTATTATATTTGACATAAAAAAAAAAAGAGTGAAATAAAGGTTTTATAAAAGAATATTTTATTAATTAACAAAAGTTATATATACTATTTATTTTTTGTTTAGAAATAACATTCAAAAATGTGTGATTTATGTTTTGGATATGAGAAGTTGAAGCTTAAACATTTTATTGATTTGTCTTCTAATTTGATATTATTTTAAAAAATGTTAATTCTAAGTCTTTTATGAGTTCTTAATCTTGGATCAATTATATTCTCAATTTGTTTTCATCATTAATATTGAGTTTTCTGTCGTAAAACTCTGATACAAATTTTTTATGATCAAATTCTGTCATAAATATTTTTTTTCTCGCTTATTTAAATGTTGAAAGTGAACAACAAATTATTTTGCTCTCTTGGTTAAACACTGGTTTTTATGATATTTTGAAGTACTCTGTGATGGAAAGTTTGCAGCAGATAACAATTTCACCACAAAATTTTACTAATTATTTTAAATTGATTTTGTTAAATTACAGTCCTAACGCTGGATTTTTTCTGTCAAAAACTTCATTGACACATTCCTTACCTTGTGACGTTTTTTATGGAAAATTTTATCACAAAATATATAATATTATATATATATATATATATATATATATATATATATATATATATATATATATATATATTAATAGCCAACTTATTTTTCGATCACAAGCATCTATGATCTCATAATTTCATGTTTATTGTATGAAAATAATCATCACTTAACTTGCAAATAATATTTGCTTTTCATCTTTTTTATCAAAGTACTTTATTCATGTTCTACTAAGGTATCCTTAACTTACAGCACAATTTTAATTGAAATATTGTTAATTTAATCGAAGTGTGATCAACATAATAGGATTTGTTAATTCAAGTGTAGATGATTTGTTAATTCGAGTGTAGATAAGGTATTATTCGTGGAGTTTACATGAATACGAGAGTTATTTAGGATTAGAAAAACAAATTTGAAATTACATACACGTTAAAAGTTTTATATACACAAGGTAAGATTCAAATTCAAATCTTACACATATAGTTTACTACTAATTCAGATTAACTTACTAAATCAAATTAATTTAGTTGTCATAATATGATTATTAACATATTTTAATTTTATTATTACTATTTGTTAGATATTCAAGTGTGAGTCTAAGTTCCATATTGGATAAAAATGAGAAAGTTTAGCAACATATAAGAAAAAAGACCCGCAAATCCAATGTCTTAAGATTTTGGATTGAAGGTGGTGTCTTTCCCTTATATGTTGGCTCAATTCTCATCCTTGTGAGATCTTTCTAGTGTTGCCCCCTTGAATTTTCTCAACAAGTGATATCAGAGTAGTTGGTTTACAGTACGATTTAATCCTATACCAAAAGTCTAAGTCCCACATTGAGTGAGATCTCTCTAATTTTTAATCTAAACACTATTATTATTATTATTATTATTATTATAAGTTCTTATAACTATTATTATTATGATTTCTATAATTAATAATAATATTAATATTAACATTATTAATAATAATTTAAATATTTGAATTATATACAAATTTATTACCGATTAAATTTGTATGCAATGTTAGTTGTACATAAAATATAAATCAGTATATAATACTTAAATACACATTCGTATTTAATATCAATTTTACATACAAATTTAAATTTGTAAATAATATCATATATAATATTGATTTTTGTGTAAAATTTTATATATAATATGAACTTTATATATAGATTTCTTCCGTAATTAATCTTTTTAAATAATTCAGGATCTTTTTAGTACTTAATAAATTTGGGTCTATTTAGCACAAATAGTTAATAAATTATCCGCTACTTAAAAAAAACGAAAGGTGAAATACTATAGTTAAAAGTTATAAACAAATAATTGTTAGATTGACTTCTTTAATTAACGCTGATTGGTGAAATTAGTTCTCAAACCTGTTGAAAATATAAAATAAGATAAAAATACAAGTTTATATATTTTTTATTATAAATTATATTTTTGGTTTGTAAAAATCAATTACTGTGTATTTTATTGTTAAACTTTGTGAAATATATTTATTGTATTGGTATTATGCGACTGACAATAATTAGTTCAATTACTTAAAAAAATAATTACAAATAATCAACTGATGGGATCAATTTAATTCTTTTTAAAATATACTTTTCTAAAATATTCAGTGACAAATTTTACCACATGAAACCAATTAATTTTGATGATTTAAGGGGTAACTGAAAACAATGTGGCATTTACATTTTGTAGTCAAGAAAGGTACAAAAAGATGTTGAACATGATTCACAAATAGACATTAGGTGGTCAATAATGATATCATTAAATTACAAATGCTGTCTGGCTGGTTTCCACATTTCCATTTGTCCCTTTCCTTATTTTCGCAGAAAAAATAAACAGACTCAACACGTGACACATCGCGAGTTACACGTGTGAATTAAATATTTGAAAAGCTAAGCTGATTTTTAATTATTAACTTAAAAGGAAATTAAATTCATTTTATTAGATATTTTTAGATGTTTCAACTTTTCATTCTATTAGTGGCATTATATTTGGTTCCTTGTCTAAAGTCTCATGTCCAATCTCATGACAAATTTCCTATAAAAATGGTAAGTCAGGGTTTGTCACCGATATAATTATTCATAAATGGGTGATAGTTCCTGTTCGCAGTATAGTTACCAAAAAAATATATATTCTTAAATGTGACTTGCCTTTTCTATTTTTAAATAAATACAAAATATTTTATATTTTTAATAAAATAGAATGTGTAATATTTTTTTATTTATTTAAAGTTAAATTTGTAGTAAAATATATAACAATAATAATAAGTTAACAAATTTATTTTGTATTTTGTAAACATTTGCTTTTATATTCAAACAATGTTTTTATAACACGCTAATTATTAAAAAACAAATAATCATCATTTTATAAAACAAAGTGAGTACTTATTTAAAAAAAAAAAAATGTGTCATATACCGCCGAAAACTAAATGCAATTTTCCATTAATTAATACCACACTTTTCATGACATGTACCATTTAATCACATTTTTTTCATACGTTTAACATTTAAAAGTTTATAATACTATATTTTCTAAATATAATACATTAAATTAGTATTTTATTTTTTTAATATTATATAATTAACTATTAGAAGAAAATTTTAAAAAACTAAAAAAGATAAGTCATCTTATCTATCTTTACTTGATTAGTAGAAGGAAGAAATAGAAAAGATCTATCAATAAAAAAAGGATATAAGAGTCAGAAAGAGAAATAAAAGTAAAGATATTATAAAAGAAAGTCAGGGTAAATAAGTAACATTATAATGAATCGTATATAATTATTAGGACAAAAGAACAATACATCTATTGTTTTATTTAATTATTTATTTTGTAATGATCTCTCTAAAGTCAATGATAAATAAATAAAATTATAATGAGTCATATATAATTATTAGGATAAAAGAATAATACATCTACTATTTTATTTATTTATTTTATAATGATCTCTCCTGTTTTTAATTTTAGGATCATTTTATTTATTTATTTATTTATTTTATAATTATTTATGTTTAGTAAGATTTTCCTAATTCTATTTTATTTATTTATAATTTAATTGAGATGCTATGTTAAATAAGTTTGTAATATTAAATACAAGATCTAATAGTAGCATTACTTCACTTATTGTCTAAATTATACAAATAAAAATATTAAGAGGTGAGGAACTATTAACTTATTAAGTGAATGCTTGTAAATCAAAACAACTTATAATTAACCAAATATTAATATATAATATAAGTTTTCTATAAGACATCTATATGTTATCATAATTTATTTGAGCTAAAGGGTGTAAACTCGTTGTTTTGTGAAATTGAATTTGATTTATTCAAATAAATTGAAATTATGAATTAGCGCTTGCCAATAGTATTATACTTTGTTGGGTTGCCTTGTGATTTCTCCTTTTGAAAATATTGATTTGTAAACATTTTGTTAGATAGTTTATATAAATAAACTTTGTAAATGTACATATATAATTGTATTTTGATGTATAATTAACTTGTAGGGTTACAAGTGATAATTTAGTTATTTATATGTAACTCCATGACTCTTTTTTTTTTTCATTATTTAAACTAAACTAAAATTTTTAAATATAAAATATTATTTTTAGTTTTTTATGACCCTTTTGTTTAGAATTCAAAACTATTTAGTCTCTCACTTTTAAACATATTGCCATTACCGAAATTGAAGAAGGAAGTGAACAAATATACGTATGCGCTCGAGGACTTTACTTCTCGAGCTTAATAGAAGAATACCAACAATTTTGAGTTATTAAAGAAAAACTCTTTCAAAAAGTTAAGTATTTGGTACTGCAAATATTAAACTAAAACTTTCAGTATTTATCTATACACTTGTGTGATATATTGGAGAATGCAAGAAAAAAATGTGAATATAACAGAAAAGTTACAAGGGTTAAAATGAATTATAGATTAAAGAACATCTTTTTTTTTTCTTGTGCACTGAAAGTAAGAATTCAATCAGAAAAAAGGATGGTCCAAACTTGAACGTCAGAAGTCAGAACAGGTAAGCCAAACACGAATAGCAGTGAACGAAATCGCGTTATTTCCCATATCACACAAACAACACTGCCTTATAATTCCGCCTTAAACTGCAACCAACAAACATCCCCTTGTCTAAGAAAAAACAACATGCAATGTAACTACTCATTCTACCCACACAACTTTATCACACCCAATCTTAAGGTTGTTACAAACTCCTTTCTCCTAAATCTTTATGCTGCTTTTTTCCCTCTGCTGGAAAACCAACTCTCAGCTTATACTTACAAGTAATTACAACCTCTAACATTATTATTTAATAACTTTGGTTATATAGTAAGAAATTACCAAACTATTTTAAATTAATTTTTATGTAATATGCATTTTTTAATAGATATTGTAATATCTCCAAATATAATTTTGTAATATATATAAATATTGTTCTTACATTTATATATTCTTTATGTAGTTGAAAATAAATAAAATGAAATAAAAATAAACTAACAAGTCAATAAAAAATATATTATAATTTTTTAAATATATTTAGTAATCGTATTGGTTTATTCATATCATAATTACAACTTACCTAAGACACACTCTGTTGAGTATTTTCTTTGGTAAAGACTTATCTCATTTATAATTATATATTTGGTCATCAAGTTACTCCTCAACTCTAATCGCATTTATCATCATAGATATTATTATGGTAGTTTCTAACACATTGAATCTTAAGAATTGTCACACTTAGATAGTATAAATATCTATAAACTTTTCATTGTCTAATATCTTTTTATATGATTTAAGTTATTAGTAAAAATATGAATATATCCGTTATCTGTTTTTCGTAATTCAAAGTATATCACATGTTTTGTCATTTTATTTACCAAATTATTTTTATTAATATACATACACAATTTCACTGTATAAGCATACATTCTCGAATTTTTTTTTACTTAAATTAGGATTTACCATTCTATAAATAAGACTTGTTACTTGTCTGACACACTATTTCAATTTATAAATTTCTAAAAATTAATTAAACTATAATTTCATTTTTCGTTAATTTTAAGCTTTATTATCTACTACTACATAAATAATTTATATTTTAATTTACATATTTAATATTTTAAAATACTATGTACACCAATTAAAGTAATAGCATTTACATTTTTTTTATGGAGAAATATATCTTGCAATAATTATATTTAATTTTTTTGTCACCAATAAAGAATTAAAAATTGTAAAAGATAATGAAATTACCCCAATCTATATACAAACAAAACAAAAAACAAAACAGAATAATCTGTACTAAATGATATTGATATATAACTATTATAAAAAAAATCCCTCTATCCCTTAAAAAAAAATATAAAGCAGCCACACCAAATCCTGTTTAGGACCATAGAGTTTGTATTTATAGGAAAAAACGACATCAAAAAGTAAAATACACTGACACAATACTCATGTTATACAAAAGCAAAAGGTATTCTGTAACACCTTGATTCTGTACCAACAAAACTTTCTGTTTAAGGATTCCTGCCATAACATATCATGCACCAATAAAAAAAGTAGATCATATATAAGTCCTACCAACATTATATTAACATATAAATACAAGTTATTAGATCAATGCACCAATCAAAATAAAAAAAAAAAGTAGCATTCTTATATTTTACTTTTATTATCACTCATGGTTTCAATTGTATAGCATAAAACATCTCCTAAATATCACACACTCTATATTGAAAATAATATTATTTTCTTTGTTTCCATATATACCAGACATTGATCATCCATACACCTATAGTATAGTATATTATTCTACTATTCATATTGATCCTACCGTGATATCTTAGAAAATGACCACTAGGCACACAAATACACAGATTCCAAATACTACACAGATTCCAAATACTACTAGTAGAGTTGTAGGTGAAGAAATAGGTGACTAACATTATCTTCACATAAATTACATAAAATACTCACATTTAAAATTCCTAAGCCTTTTAATCTTCATAACCACCTACAATCTCCTTTAATAATATTACTGAATTACCTTTCCACTCTCACTTATCATTTTTTTCTAATCATTTTTTTCCTTACTAATTTCACACCTATGATTATATTTGATTAAATGTAAATTAATATAATATACAAAGAGCAAATTTTTTTCCTTACTAATTTCACACCTATGATTATATTTGATTAAATGTAAATTAATATAATATACAAAGAGCAATTTCCAAATAACTCATTTTAAAGTTTCTTGAAATGGTACATGATTTTTTTTTTAAATATAATTTTTATAAGGCTATACGGGTAATATTTTTAAATAATTTACAGCTAGTTTAATTAATATATAACATAGTTTATGTAATATTTTAAAATAATTAAACAAGTAAATGTAAGAATAAAAGAAGACTGACATTTAATGAAACTGGAAAAATATGAATGTAATGTATTTCCTCAAATATTAAACATGTTTTGAGTGAACTTCTTTATAAGCATTTATAAGAATAAAGAAGAAAAATTAAAATTAACTTTTATTATAAATTATAAGTAATTGTACACAAACTAACATAATTATTTAAATTTTTATTTTTGATTGATAGATAGCGAACAGAAAATAAGTAAAGAGAATAAAAAAAAAACAACATTTTTCCAGGTTTAGTTTCGTAAGAAAGTAATATAAAGAATCTTAAAAATGTATCTATCTCCTCTTAATACATATTAATATACTCAATTATGATGTTTAATCAAATTAATCAAGTCGAGTTCAACTATTCATTAATAACAAATAACATATTTTAGAAAATTATTACTGTTGTTATTAGTAAAAAATTGGCTTAAATTTTTTTTGATTAATCTGATCATACTCACTAGTTTTGTCTATTAATGTATTAGGGGGGGACACAAAGATTAATCTCGTAGAGATTCTTCATATTCTAAATTAGAAACTGTTATTTTTTTCTTTTCTTTTTCCCTAATTTTATTCAATTTTTATTTTTGGACTCATGAAATGCAAACCTCTTTCATAGACCAATTTCCAAGGATTATGCACGACGTGATTTGAGTTTCATTTAACAATTATCAAATTCAAATTCCCTCTTTTTCCTTTAAACTCAAATGTGTTAAATCATGATTAAGATCTACATTGTTGTGAAATTGAATTAGGCAATAGCTTAACTTGATAAATATTAACAAATTAATTCGAATGATATTTCAGTTTAGTTTGTAAAATCAGGTTGATTTTAGCGTTTGATTGAATTGTATGACTGTACCAATTATAGTTCAATTTCAAACTTGAACCTTAATTTATTGTGATAATTCGTAATACCAAATTCAATGGATTTTTGTAGGTTGATATTTTTCATAATCGTTTGTGCTTTAATTGAATTTGTCTAAAATATCCTTAAAAACAATTTTGATAATTTTGAATTCAATGGATTTGCGTATACGTGAAATATGACCTATATTATTCCCTATGTTGCAAATTTTAAGGGAAGATAAAAAGATATTGATAATGATTTGACAAGGTTATCGTTTAACATATAAATTTAACTTTTTATTATTTTAACAATTATATGTATATTCTTATTTTTATATTAGTATCATGTTTTTCTATTTAATTTAAAAAATCAAATATTATTAGTGATTACAAGAATTTGGTATTAAAATCTGAATGAATTAAAATAATATCCAGGAACAAATTTATTTAAAATTCGTAAAAAATGTATAAATTTTATTTTTTTACTTTTCTTTACTTTTATTTAGTTGATATATGGTAGGTAATTTTTGCATACACCAATTATATTTGTAAAGAAAAAAAATTATTTTAAAAAAAATCAACTTTAAGTGTTACCATATGTATGCTTAAAGTTGTTCTATTTTTATAGGAGTCTTGAATATTCTTTTTCACAGAAGAAAGTTTGTCGGAAATATAACTAAAAAAATAATCTTAAAAGGTTAATTTCTAAAATTAAAGAAATCATGAACCTAAGTTACTCATTTAAAATTTCAAAAAAAAAAAAGTAAAAGAAAATAAGCTCCCTGAATAATAATAATAACATTATATTTGCATAATTACATTACTATTATATTGCCCAATCAAGCTTACATTCTTTAAATATTTTAGATCGAAGAAAAAAAAAAAAGACGCCACAAAAGTAAAGTATACATTTTACTCAACTAAGATGAATAAAATAAAATTTGATTTCAAATATTGATGCCAGTTAGATATATAGATAGCATATTTAAGTGGACATCGA